>Ga0334886_1000426_pt1 | contig 66403 bp, 60 predicted proteins | sample GraSluR1_MG_9_FD_207232 | JGI IMG/M metagenome (GOLD analysis project Ga0334886, IMG submission 207232) | Sludge microbial communities from methane-producing bioreactor in Wageningen University, Netherlands - Granular Sludge_27_06-R1 | ecosystem: Engineered > Bioreactor > Anaerobic >... | reverse complement strand
CGAACCCCGTTTTCCGCTTTCCTGAAGACCAGGGAAGAACGCCGGGGTGGCGGAACTGGCAGACGCACAGGACTTAAAATCCTGCGGTGAGTGATCACCGTACCGGTTCGATTCCGGTCCTCGGCATAATATGAACATGCGCCCATAGCTCAACTGGATAGAGTGTTTGACTACGGATCAAAAGGTTAGGGGTTCGACTCCTCTTGGGCGCGTAGTTTTTTTGTTTATCGGGAAGTAGCTCAGCTTGGTAGAGCACTTGGTTTGGGACCAAGGGGTCGCAGGTTCGAATCCTGTCTTCCCGATCAAAAAAGAAGGTGAATGCCTTCTTTTTTTTTATCCTAATTTAAAGAAAGGCGTTCTTCTTTATTTCATGCTCTAAATTCGCTATAATTATGGTCAGGAATAGTCAATAGGAGGCGATATTATGAGCAGAAATACCTCTGATTTGATCGAGTCTTACTTGAAAGATATTTTGGAGAATAGTGAAATCATCGAGATCCGCAGAGCAGAGATGGCGCAGTTGTTTAATTGCGTGCCTTCTCAGATAAATTATGTAATCAACACGCGTTTTACTTTTCAACGGGGTTATTTAGTTGAAAGTAAGCGGGGTGGTGGTGGTTATATCCGAATAAGTAAAGTTAAGATTTCTGATCAACATTATTTTTTGAAGCAATTAATGGAGTCTTTTGGAAGTGAAATATCTGAAACAAATGCTTTTGGAATTATTCAAAAATTATTTGAAGAAGAAATTATTACTGAAAAAGAAGGTAATTTGATGTTGAGTGCGGTATCGAAGAATGTTCTTGGTATCAGTCAAATTGAAAATAGACTACGTTCAAGAATTCTTCACGGATTTTTAGAACGTTTAAGTTATGAGAAAAAGGAGTGAGGAATATGGATCAGCTGTATACAGAACGCGCAAAAGCCGTGCTGGCTATTGCACAACAAGAAGCTAAATACTTTAAACACCGCTCGGTTGGTTCGGAGCATTTATTACTGGCTTTAGTGATTGAACAACAAGGGATAGCAGGCAAAACACTGCGCCAAATGAATTCAAACGAAAATGATATCCGTGAAGAAATCGAGCATATGACTGGATACGGATCAGTTAAGTCTTATCCTGAAGGCGGTTATCTACCCTATTCCCCTAGAGCAAAGCAAATTTTAATTTTTGCTGATGATGAAGCTAAACGCTTCAATGCAAAATTGGTTGGAACCGAACATGTATTATTAGGGCTGTTACGAGATGATGAAATCTTAGCTTCTCATATTTTAGTTAATTTAGGACTTAGTTTGCCTAAGATGCGTCAACTTCTATTAAAGAAGATGGGTGTAAATGAAACATCGAATGGAAATCAAGGTACTGGTAGTAGACGAAAAGCACCAGCGAAACCTGTACAAAGCAATTCACAAGGAACACCAACTTTAGATGGATTGGCTCGGGATTTAACAAAATTAGCACGGGAAAAACGACTGGATCCAGTGGTAGGTCGAGATAGTGAGGTTCGCCGCGTAGTTCAAATTTTAAGTCGTCGAACTAAAAATAATCCGGTGTTAGTTGGAGAGCCAGGTGTTGGTAAAACAGCGATTGTTGAAGGCTTAGCTCAGCGAATTATTTCTGGAGATGTACCAGAAGATATGCGCGGAAAACGTCTGATGATGCTTGATATGGGTGCCTTAGTGGCTGGAACGAAATATCGTGGAGAATTCGAAGATCGCTTAAAAAAAGTGATTGATGAAATTTATCATGATGGTCAAATCATTCTATTTATTGATGAACTGCATACCTTGATTGGTGCTGGTGGAGCTGAAGGTGCAATTGATGCTTCAAATATTTTAAAACCTGCGTTAGCTCGCGGTGAATTGCAAACAATTGGTGCAACAACGTTAGATGAATATCAAAAGTATATTGAAAAAGATTCTGCTTTGGAGCGCCGTTTTGCTAGAGTGCAAGTGGAAGAACCAACACCGGAGGAAGCGGAAGAGATATTGAAAGGCTTACGTCCTCGTTATGAGGATCATCATGGAGTTGAAATTACTGATGAGGCTCTGCATGCGGCAGTATCTTTATCCGTTCGATATATCAACTCGCGTCAATTACCAGATAAAGCAATTGATTTGATGGATGAATCTTCTGCAAAAGTTCGTTTAGATTCGACTGATGAAGTTTCTGAGCTTACTGAGTTAGAAGACGAAATTCAAGATTTAGTAATAGAAAAAGAAAAGGCGATTCAAAATCAAGACTTTGAATCGGCGGCTCGTTTACGGTTACGGGAAAAACAACTATCTGAAACATTGGAGCAAGCCAAAATTAAAGCTGCTAAGCAAGAAAACGGCTATATTGATCAGGTTACTGATGAGGATGTCGCAGCAGTTGTTTCTCAATGGACAGGTGTGCCGCTACAGCAATTAGAGAAAAAAGAAAGTCAACGACTGTTAGATTTGGAAAAAGTTTTGCATAAACGAGTCGTTGGTCAAGAGGAAGCTGTCAAAGCTATCTCGCGGGCGATTCGTCGAGCGCGCAGTGGATTGAAAGATCCAAATCGTCCGATTGGCTCTTTTATGTTTTTAGGACCAACTGGTGTCGGTAAGACAGAATTGGCGAAGGCACTGGCTGAAGCAATGTTTGGCAGTGAGGAAGCATTGATTCGAGTCGATATGTCTGAATATATGGAGAAATATAGTACGAGTCGTTTAATCGGATCGCCTCCTGGTTACGTAGGATATGAAGAAGGTGGACAATTAACCGAAAAAATTCGTCAGAAACCTTATTCAGTTATTTTGTTAGATGAAGTGGAAAAAGCTCATCCAGATGTTTTCAATATTCTTTTACAAGTCTTAGATGATGGTCATTTAACAGATTCGAAGGGTCGGAAAGTTGATTTCCGTAATACGATCTTAATTATGACTTCTAACATTGGAGCGACGGAAATTCGTGAAGAAAAAAATGTTGGTTTCAATGTGAAGGATATCAGTAAAGATCATGCAATGATGGAAAAACGAATTCTAGAAGAATTGAAAAAGGCTTTCCGTCCAGAATTTCTCAATCGGATTGATGAAACTGTAGTGTTCAAATCATTAGATCAAGAACAAATTCATGAGATTGTAAAAATCATGAGTCGTGCTGTTTTAGATCGTATGAAGGAGCATGAAATCAAAGTGAAGATTACATCGGCAGCTTATGATGTTATTGGAAAAGTTGGATTTGATCCTGAATATGGGGCACGGCCAATTCGTCGGGCATTGCAAAAAGAAATTGAAGACCGCTTAGCTGAAGCACTCTTATCTGGTCAAATTCAGCTGGGAGATACGGTGACTATTGGGGCTAGCAAAGGCAAGATTACATTAACTGTTAAAAATCCAAAAGAAGAAAAAATACCAGAAAAAGTTTAAAAAACTTGGGAATGATGTTTTAACGTCATTCTCTTTTTTTGTCATCAGTTGGAAACTTTTTGTAGCTATGATAGTATGAGAAAGTCTAAAAGGAGGACATACCATGATCGAACTAATTGCGACAGCAGAATCAATGGCGCAAGCTGAAGAATTATTAGCTGTCGGAGTGGATACACTATACATAGGAGAAGAGGATTTTGTATTACGACTGCCCTACTCTTTTTCTCGTGAAGAACAAAAGGCTTTGATTGATTTGGCGCACGCCAATGGGAAAAAAGTGAACGTTGCTATAAATGGTATCATGCATCCTGATAAGATGAAGAAGATACCAGAATATTTAGCCTTTTTGGCAGATGTAAAGCCAGATCACGTAGTTGTTGGTGATACGGGTGTGATTTATTTATTGCAGGAATACGATTTGCCATACATTTATGATGCGGAGACTCTAGTTACCAATGCACGACAAATCAATTTTTGGCAGAAAAAAGGAGCAGTTGGAGCGGTGTTGGCTCGCGAAGTCCCTTTTGAAGAAATGCAGCGTTTGAGTCAACACGTCGAAGTTCCAGTGGAAGTTTTGGTTTATGGTGCTACTTGTATTCATCAATCAAAACGCCCGCTATTAGATAATTATTTCAATTATACGAAGCAATCGGAAAGTACTTCTAAGGAACGTGGATTGTTTATTTCGGAACCCAAAAAGGCAGAAACACATTATTCGATTTACGAGGATCAACATGGCACACATATTTTTGCTGATAATGATTTGAATTTGATTAAGGAATTGTCAGAGCTTAATCAAGCAGGTTATCAAACATGGAAATTAGATGGTTTGTTTACACCTGGAGCGAATTTTGTGGCGATTGCTAAAGTTTTTGCAGAGGCTAAGGTAGCAATAGAAACGAATTCTTGGGATGATGCGATGGTTGACAACGCACAACAAGAAATTCAAAAATATCATCCTGTTGGTCGAGGAATGGATACAGGTTTTTATTATTTAGACCCAACAGCGATTAAATAGGAGTAATAGCAATATGACAGAAAGAAAATTGAAGCGGCCGGAAGTTTTAGCACCAGCCGGGACATTGGAAAAATTGAAAATCGCCATTCACTACGGTGCAGATGCAGTATATATCGGTGGAGATGCATATGGGTTGCGTTCTCGGGCTGGAAATTTTTCATTTGAAGAGATGGAAGAGGGGGTGGCTTTTGCGAATCAGTATGGAGCTAAGGTTTATGTAGCTGCGAACATGGTGACCCATGAAGGTAATGAAGAAGGAGCCGGAGCGTTCTTCAAGAAGTTGCGTGACATTGGAATCTCGGCTGTGATTATTTCTGATCCTGCTTTGATCGAAATTTGTGCATCAGAAGCCCCTGGGTTAGAGATTCATTTATCAACACAGGCGTCTGCAACTAATGCGGAGACATTGAAATTTTGGCAAAATGAGGGTCTGGAACGAGTTGTGTTGGCCCGGGAAGTCTCAATGGAAGAATTAGCTGAGATACGACGCAATACGGATATTCAAATTGAAGCATTTATCCATGGAGCAATGTGTATTTCTTATTCGGGCCGTTGTACACTATCCAATCATATGTCAATGCGAGATGCTAATCGTGGTGGTTGCTCGCAATCTTGTCGCTGGAAGTATGAATTATTCGATATGCCTTTCGCTCAAGAACATCGTTCATTAACAGAAAATGGTGATGTTACGGAAGAATTTTCTATGAGTGCCGTAGATATGTCTATGATCGAACATATTCCTGATTTGATTGAAAATGGCGTTGACAGCTTAAAAATCGAGGGTCGGATGAAATCAATTCATTACGTTTCAACTGTATCTAATGTTTACAAAGCAGCAGTTGACAGCTATATGGCTGATCCAGATAATTATGTCTGTAAACAAGAATGGATCGATGAACTGTGGAAAGTAGCTCAACGAGAATTATCGACTGGATTTTATTACCATGTACCGACTGAAAATGAACAACTATTTGGTCCGCGCCGAAAGATTCCTGTTTACAAATTTATTGGTGAAGTTCTGAGTTATGATGAAACTAGCGGAATAGCGACTGTCCGCCAACGAAATCATTTTAAAATAGGTGATGAAATTGAATTTTACGGACCACATTTTCAGCATTTTGAACAGACAGTTACAGAAATGAAAAATGATGAGGGCGAATCAATCGACAGGGCACCTAACCCTATGATGATTTTAACGATGCCTGTTGCTCAACCAGTCAAACCTGGTGATATGATTCGTAAGAAAAAAGACTGATAAATAAATCACTCGCTAAATTGGGAAGAAAGCTGATTTTTAGCGGGTGTTTTTTTAGAAAATGGTATCGGACAAAAATCAATTCTTTTTTTGCAGAATGTATTAAAATGAACGTAAACGTGAATTAGGAGGCAGATGAATGAAGGAATATGATTACATAGTTGTCGGTGGCGGAAGTGGCGGGATCGCCTCGGCTAATCGTGCTGGTATGTATGGAGCAAAAGTCTTGTTAATCGAGGGGAATAAAATCGGCGGAACCTGTGTCAATGTTGGTTGTGTTCCGAAAAAGGTAATGTGGCAGGCTAGCAGTATGTTAGAGATGATTGAGCGAGATGCGCCTAGTTATGGTGTACAGGCTGATGTTGGAAAATTTGATTTTAATGAGTTGGTTGAACGTCGTGAAAAATATATCGACTTTTTACATGGAGCCTACTACCGTGGACTTGATAGTAATAATGTAGAACGAATTGAAGGTTATGCGACATTCAAATCAGATCACGTTGTCAGTGTAAACGGTGAAGAATATACTGCGCCCAATGTCTTGATTGCGACTGGCGGAAGACCAAGTCAGATGGAGATTCCTGGCGGTGAATACGCTATTGATTCTAACGGATTCTTTGAAATGACCGAACAGCCGAAAGAAGTTGTTGTTCTAGGGGCTGGTTATATCGCAGCAGAATTGAGCGGCGTGCTACAGGGGATGGGCACGCAAGTTTATTGGGCTTTCCGCCATAGTCGCCCGTTACGGACATTTGATAAAATGCTGGCTGATAATTTAGTGGATATTTATCGTGATAATAAGATGAAGTTGTATGATCATCATGTGGCAAAAGAAATCAAAAAAAATGAGGATGAAACCTTTACTGTCTATTTTGAGAATGGAAATACACTGACAGGAGATAAGGTGTTGTTTGCTGGCGGTCGTATACCAAATACTGACAAGTTAGGTTTAGAGAATACTTCTGTGACGTTAAACGAGAAAGGCTTTGTCATTGTCGATAAATACCAAAATACAACGAGTGAAGGTGTTTATGCAGTCGGGGATGTGATTGGCAAGATTGATTTAACACCAGTAGCTATTGCCGCGGGGCGCCGTTTATCAGAACGGGTCTTTAATGGTAAGTCAGAGGAATTTTTAGATTATGAAAATGTACCAACGGTGATTTTTACACATCCAACGATTGCAACGATTGGCTTATCAGAAGAGAGTGCTATTGAACATTATGGAAAAGATCAGATTAAAATCTACCATTCGCGTTTTACACCAATGTATTTTGCATTAAGCGACTATCGTCAAAAATGTGATATGAAATTGGTATGTCTTGGGAAAGAAGAAAAAATTATTGGCTTGCACGCGATTGGTGTGGGTGTTGATGAAATGCTACAGGGATTTGCTGTAGCGATTAAAATGGGGGCAACGAAGAAAGACTTTGATGACACCGTTGCGATCCACCCAACTGGCAGCGAAGAATTTGTAACAATGAGATAATTAGAAAGACTGTAGACAAGATCCGTTTTATGGACAATGTCTACAGTCTTTTATTGAATGGAGCTTAAGCTGATTTCGCCAGAGGAGAGATGAACTTTTTCCTCCCCTAAATCGACTACTAGCTCACCAGTATCAGTGATCGCGATGGCAGTTCCCATGTAGGATTGATCTTTCCGTTTAAAAGTGATTTTTTTACCTAATACGAATGATTTCTTTCGATAAGCATCCAGGTAAGTCGTTTGATCTGCCAATAAATTAAAGAATCGATTCCAGATGTTAATGATCAATTGATTTCTTGTTATGGTTGCTCGACCATTCGGAAACAAAGAAGTCGCTTTTTCCTGCAACTCATCAGGGTAGTTTTCTTGAGGGATGGAGAAGTTGATTCCCATACCAATAATAATGTATTTTAGTGAGTTGGTTTCAATATCGGTCATCGCTTCTGATAAAATGCCGACGATTTTTTTATGATTCAAATAAATATCGTTGACCCATTTAATTTGTGTATCCACACCTAATAATTCATCGATTGCTTCGGATACAGCAACTGCCATCAAGATTGTATATTGTGGTAATTCTGTTAATTGCTCCTTAGGCTCCAAGAGCAAACTCATATAGATGCCCTGCTGTTTTGCAGCAAAGAAAGGACGATTGAAACGCCCTCGAGGCGCTTCCTGCATATCTGCTACGATTAGTAAAGGTGATCTTTTACCATCCATCACAGCCTGCTGAGCATCTTTCATTGTTGAAGTAGAGGTTTCTAAAACGGTTATATCGACGTCTTGATGAATGCCTTCATGAATTTCTTTTGCATCCAAAATATCAGAAGGCTGGTAACGATAACCGTTCGCGGAATGTTGAATCTGATACCCCTTTTTTTCTAATTCTTTGATTGCTTTCCATATTGCGGTACGAGATACCCCTAATTCTTGAGCTAAGGTTTCGCCGGATAAAACATTTTTTGCTGCTTTTAAACGGGCTAAAATTTTTTCCTTCGTCGACAATTTTTTCGCTCCTTTATTTTCATTCTGGGCTCAGTGTAACAAAAAAACAGGCTACATAAAAGTAGCCTGCCAAGAAAGAAGGGGGTGTATTAACTTAGTAACAAGGCATCGTCTTTTAGTTCGACACCGGAGTTTTGATGGAAGAGCTCCATCAATTTTGGTACAGTCAGATTTTGTTTTTCCTCTTGTTTCAAGTCCAAAGCAATCTGTCCCTGATGAAGCATAATTAAACGATTCCCATATTTGATGGCATCCTCCATATTGTGGGTTACCATAAAAGCTGTTAATTCTTGCTCACGAATCAAGCGCTCGGTTAGTCCCATTACAGTTAATGAAGTTTTGGGGTCGAGTGCTGCTGTATGCTCATCTAATAAAATCAGATCAGGGCGTTGCAGCGTTGCCATTAATAGTGTGATAGCTTGGCGCTGTCCTCCAGATAGTAAACCAATCTCAGCATCTAATCGATTTTCCAAGTTCAGATTTAGCATGGCCAATTGTTCTTGGAAATAACTACGATCTTTACTTTTTACACCTAGTGAGAAGCCGCGTTTGTGACCGCGTTTCATGGCTAATGCTAAATTTTCTTCTACTGATAGACGAACTGCGGTACCCATTTTAGGATCTTGGAAGACACGACTGATTTTTTTTGAGCGACGTGTGACAGAATGTTTAGTGATATCTTCTTCATTTAAAAACATTTGACCTTCTTCGATCGGTAATGTGCCGGCTACACTATTTAGCAAGGTAGATTTGCCCGCACCGTTTCCACCGATAATCGTGACAAATTCGCCAGGGGCTAGACTCAAATTGATTCCACGCAGCACATGGTTTTCATTAACTGTTCCACGTTCGAAATATTGATGCAAATTCTTAATTCTTAATACTGGTTGCATTGGTATCGGCCCCTTTCTTTTTTGATTTTAAGGTAAATTTTGATCGAATTTGCGGTAATGATAAGCAAATCACCAAGACGATCGCTGAAGCCAATTTAGAGTCTGTTGGCTCGACGTTCATTTCGAATACTAATGCTAAAATGAAACGGTAAATAATTGCTCCAGCGACGATCGTGATCAGCCGGACTAAAATCGGTTTATTACGGAGCAGAACTTCTGCAATGATGATTGAAGCGAGACCGATAACGATTGTACCAACTCCTGAATTTAAGTCGGCAAAGCCGTTGTTTTGTGCCAATAAAGCACCTGAAAGAGCGATGCTTCCGTTTGAGATCATGTAGCCTAACAGCTTCATGTTTTCAGTTTTAATCCCATTAGCTTCACTCATATCGGGATTGTCCCCTGTTGCTCGAACGGCTAAACCAATTTCCGTTCGGAAAAATAAAACTAATAATAAAATGATCAATAACACGATTAAGAGTCCGACTAGAATAACCGCATTATTTTTTGTCAATCCGAGATTTTGAGCTCCTGTAAAAACAGTTTTTTCACCCAATAACGCAATATTTGGAGCTCCCATTACACGGGAAGTAACAGAATATAGACCAGTCATAGTAATAATTCCGGCCAATAAAGCTGGAATTTTGAATTTTGTATTTAAGATACCTGTAACCAAACCAGCTAACATTCCACCACCAAATGCCAATAAAGTAGCTATTGCTGGATGCATCCCGTTAACGATCCCAATCGCTGCGATTCCGCCGCCTAAAGGAAAGCTTCCTTCGGCGGTCAAATCAGCAATATCTAAAATTCGAAAAGTCATGTAAACTCCGATGGCTAATAATGACCAGAGCATACCTTGTGACGTCGCTGATAATAACAAAGTGATAACATTCATGATTCTTCCTTCTTTCTTTGTGAAGCTAGTCTTAACTATTTCCTTTATTTAGGTTCTTTGATGCTGTCTGGGTCGATTCCCAAAGCTTCTGCCATCTCTTTATTAACCACTAATTTAAGCGTGTCCGCAGATTCTACCGGAGTATCTTCAGGTTTTGCGTCACCGTCTAAGATTTTTGCAGCCATTTTCCCAGTTTGTTTGCCTAGTGATTTGTAGTCAATCCCTACGGTTGCTAGGCCGCCTCCGTCAATTTGTTCTGTTGACCCTGCAACTAATGGAATTTTCTTTTCTTTAACAACATCTCCAATGACCGCTGCGGCGCTTGCGAAGGTATTGTCTGTAGGTACATAGATTCCATCTGTTTCACCAGCTAAAGATTCAGTAACTTGTTGTACATCATTTGTTGTATTTGCAGTTTTGACTTTTACATCAACGCCCGCCTTTTTCAAAGCTTTTTCAGCAAGATCTGCTTGGATTTTTGAATTGGCTTCGCCAGCGTTGTACATGATTCCGATCGATTTTGCATCTGGAACTATCGATAATAGTAGTTCAATTTGTTTGTCGATGGGAACCATATCTGTTGTACCGGTTACGTTTCCGCCAGGTTTTTTATCACTTTTAACTAATTTTGCCTCTTCTAAATCGGTCACGGCAGTTACAGTGATCGGAATTTCAGTTGTGGCGTTTAGCAAAGATTGAGCTGCTGGAGTAGCAATGCCTAAAAGTAAATCTGGTTCCTCTTTGACTAATTTCTCACTCATACTTTTCAGGTTGTCCTGATTGTTTTGCGCATTTTGGTATTCGATTTTTAAATTATCGTCTTCTTTGTAGCCGCCTTCTTCTAACCCTTCTTTGAATCCTTCATAGGCATTGTCTAACGATGGATGCTGCACTAATTGTAAGACGCCTACTGTTTTCGTGCTATTATTATCGTCTGTTTTATTTCCACCGCCACAAGCACCTAATATTAGTAAACTTGCTAATCCAATTCCTGCCAATACTGTTTTTTTCATTATATTCTCTCCTTTTTTTAACTGGTGAAGCTAGATTTCCATCCTTTTTCATTTATAAAAAAATCACCCGCTTAGAAGTATCGAAACTCCAAGTGGGTGATACGAGTACAAAAATAGTATACTTCTTCAGCCACTTAGATTTCTCTATGCGGCCGTTGGTACATCGAAATGCTCTAGCCATCATAGATACAAAAAACACTCAAGTTGTTTGTATCCATCGTGATGAATACAAACCTATCTAAAATAGCTAAAGTAATAGCGGTTATTCGGTTGTGAGTTTTTCATATTCAGCATGGGAACAACCTCCAACATGTTTAAGATGTAGATTAGTATACGTTAAGAAAAATGAGATGTCAATAATAAATAGTCGAATATTCTGAATATTCAAAAATGTAAGCCGAATTGAATCAATTATTAGTTGCTGAAAGTTTTAAGAAAAACTTGCGAAGCTCTGATCAAAGCCTTGAGACTATTGACTTTTATGTTCGCCTCATGTATCATATGAGTTTGCTAAAACTATCTGAAATGATAAAAGGCAGGAACGAAATATTGTCCGTTCCGGTTTTTAATAGGGAAACAAAAGTAGAAGCTCGCGAATAATTTTTCAAGAGAACGTTCTATTTTTGGTTTTTTTTTGCCTAAAAGCCGCAAAAAATGTCGCTTGTTACAATAATTTAATTTTTGTAACATTATTGTAATTTATCTTCGGATCGGTTTTCAAACTTTTAAGAGGGGTGAAGAACTTGGCTGGACACGTAGTAAAATACGGGAAACACCGAGAACGTAGAAGCTTCGCACGAATCAGTGAAGTGTTGGAATTACCGAATTTGATCGAAATTCAAACAGATTCTTATCAATGGTTCCTAGATGAGGGCTTGCGAGAGATGTTTGAAGACATTTTGCCAATTGAAGACTTTAATGGAAACTTGTCACTTGAATTTGTTGACTATGAATTGAAAGAACCTAAATACACGGTTGCAGAGGCTCGTTCACACGATGCAAACTATTCTGCGCCATTACATGTTGTCTTACGTTTAGTAAACCGCGAAACTGGTGAAATCAAATCACAAGAAGTATTCTTTGGCGATTTCCCATTAATGACGGAACAAGGAACCTTTATCATCAATGGAGCGGAACGGGTTATCGTATCTCAATTAGTTCGTTCTCCTGGCGTTTATTTCCACGGAAAAGTGGATAAAAACGGAAAAGAAGGATTTGGTTCAACTGTAATTCCTAACCGTGGCGCATGGTTAGAAATGGAAACAGATGCAAAGGATATCTCATATGTTCGTATTGACCGTACACGTAAAATTCCTTTAACGACATTAGTTCGTGCTTTAGGATTTGGTTCTGATGATACGATTTTTGAAATCTTTGGCGAAAGCGAATCTTTGCGCAATACGATCGAAAAGGATTTGCACAAAAACCCAAGTGATTCTCGTACCGAAGAAGGTTTGAAAGATGTTTACGAACGTTTACGTCCTGGTGAACCAAAAACAGCTGATAGCTCTCGTAGCTTGCTAACTGCGCGTTTCTTTGATCCAAAACGTTACGATCTAGCAAATGTTGGTCGTTACAAAGTAAATAAAAAATTAGACCTTAAAACACGTCTATTGAACTTAACTTTAGCTGAGACATTGGTTGATGCTGAAACAGGTGAAATCATTGTTGAAAAAGGAACGGTTCTTACTCACCAAGTGATGGAAGAATTGGGACCAAAACTTGAAGGCGGCTTAAATTCAGTTACTTACTATCCATCTGAGGATGCAGTTGTAACTGATCCTATGACCGTTCAAGTGATCAAAGTCTTTTCACCAAAAGATCCAGAACGTGAAGTAACAGTGATTGGTAATGCGTATCCTGACTCTTCTGTACGTACAGTTCGCCCTGCTGACATCATCGCTTCAATGAGCTATTTCTTGAACTTAATGGAAGGTATTGGCAATGTCGACGATATCGACCATTTAGGAAATCGTCGTATCCGTTCAGTCGGTGAATTATTGCAAAATCAATTCCGTATTGGTTTAGCTCGTATGGAACGTGTTGTTCGTGAGCGTATGTCAATTCAAGACCAAGAAACATTGACACCGCAGCAATTGATCAATATTCGTCCAGTTGTTGCAAGTATCAAAGAATTCTTTGGTTCTTCTCAGTTGTCACAGTTCATGGATCAAACGAATCCTCTAGGCGAATTGACCCACAAACGCCGTTTATCAGCCTTAGGACCTGGTGGTTTGACTCGTGACCGTGCTGGTTATGAAGTCCGAGACGTTCACTATTCTCACTATGGTCGTATGTGTCCGATTGAAACTCCCGAAGGTCCAAACATCGGGTTGATCAACAGCTTGGCATCTTATGCGAAGGTCAATAAGTTTGGTTTCATCGAAACACCTTACCGTCGTGTGGATCGTTCAACTGGTAAAGTAACGGATAAAATCGATTACTTAACAGCCGATATCGAGGACCATTACGTAGTAGCCCAAGCAAATAGCAAGTTGAACGATGACGGTACATTTGCTGAAGAAGTCGTTATGGCTCGTGCTACATCAGAAAACTTGGAAGTTACGATTGATAAAGTTGACTACATGGACGTGTCACCGAAACAGGTTGTCGCAGTCGCAACAGCTTGTATTCCATTCTTGGAAAACGATGACTCCAACCGTGCCTTGATGGGTGCCAACATGCAGCGTCAAGCAGTACCATTGATCCAACCACGTTCTCCATGGGTGGGTACTGGTATGGAATACAAAGCAGCTCATGACTCAGGTGCCGCTTTATTATGTAAAAACGATGGTGTCGTTGAATTCGTAGATGCGCACGAAGTACGTGTACGTCGCGACAATGGCGCATTAGATAAATACGACATCACGAAATTCCGTCGTTCAAACTCAGGAACTAGCTACAATCAACGTCCTTTAGTTGGTTTAGGTGAACAAGTTGAAGTCGGCGACATCTTAGCTGACGGACCTTCAATGGAAAATGGCGAATTGGCATTAGGTCAAAACGTCGTCGTAGCCTTCATGACTTGGGAAGGGTACAACTATGAAGATGCGATCATCATGAGCCGTCGTTTGGTGAAAGATGATGTTTATACTTCGATCCATATTGAAGAATATGAATCAGAAGCACGTGATACAAAATTAGGGCCTGAAGAAATCACTCGCGAAATCCCGAACGTTGGGGAAGACGCATTAAAGAACTTGGACGAAATGGGTATCATCCGTATTGGTGCTGAAGTTCATGATGGTGATTTATTAGTTGGTAAAGTCACTCCTAAAGGGGTAACAGAATTATCAGCTGAAGAACGTTTGTTGCATGCGATCTTTGGTGAAAAGGCTCGTGAAGTTCGTGATACATCTCTTCGTGTACCGCATGGTGGCGGCGGGATCGTTCACGATGTGAAGATCTTTACTCGTGAAGCAGGCGATGAATTATCTCCAGGTGTAAATATGTTAGTGCGCGTGTACATCGTGCAAAAACGTAAGATTCATGAAGGGGATAAAATGGCCGGCCGTCACGGAAATAAAGGGGTCGTTTCTCGCATTATGCCAGAAGAAGACATGCCTTTCTTACCAGACGGTACGCCAGTTGATATCATGTTGAACCCATTAGGTGTGCCATCTCGGATGAACATCGGACAAGTGTTGGAATTACACTTGGGAATGGCGGCTCGCCAACTAGGTATCCATGTTGCGACACCAGTCTTCGATGGTGCGCAAGATAGCGATGTTTGGGAAACAGTTCGTGAAGCTCGTATGGCAGCAGATGCTAAGACCGTTCTTTATGATGGACGTACGGGCGAACCATTCGATAACCGTATTTCTGTCGGCGTTATGTACATGATTAAATTGGCCCACATGGTCGATGATAAATTGCATGCTCGTTCAATTGGACCTTACTCTCTTGTTACGCAACAGCCATTAGGTGGTAAAGCTCAATTTGGTGGACAACGTTTCGGGGAAATGGAAGTTTGGGCACTGGAAGCTTATGGTGCTGCTTATACCTTACAAGAAATCTTGACTTACAAATCAGATGATGTCGTTGGTCGTGTGAAAACTTACGAAGCCATCGTCAAAGGTGAACCTATTCCAAAACCAGGTGTGCCTGAATCTTTCCGCGTATTGGTGAAAGAATTACAAGCTCTTGGTTTAGATATGCAAGTCTTAGATATTAATGATAAAGAAATTGAGTTGCGAGATATGGACGATGATGATGATGACTTGATCACAGTTGACGCGTTGACGAAATATGCAGAACAACAACAGTCTGCAAAAGAAGTCGAAGAGCAAGCAGCTGCTGAAAAAGCGGAACAAAAATCTGATTTGATCCAAGAAATCGAAACTGCAGAAGACTTATAAGAGAGTCGCACTTGTCTGAAGAGGTTGTATCAGAAGTGTTTAGCTTTATGGAATTTAGACTTATTTCCGAAGCAGCTACTTCTGGAACGCCGTTTATGCATACGTAAGTCAGCTACTCCCTAGCTGACTTACGATAAAATGAAATGGAGGGAAACCCTTTTGATCGATGTAAATAAATTCGAAAGTATGCAAATAGGTTTGGCTTCTCCTGAAAAAATCAGAAGCTGGTCATACGGTGAAGTAAAAAAACCGGAAACCATTAACTATCGTACATTGAAACCTGAACGCGAAGGGTTATTCGATGAAAGAATTTTTGGGCCAACCAAAGACTGGGAATGTGCCTGCGGGAAATACAAACGAATCCGTTATAAAGGGATTGTCTGTGACCGTTGTGGTGTTGAAGTCACACGTTCAAAAGTCCGTCGTGAACGCATGGGTCACATTGAACTAGCAGCTCCCGTAACACATATCTGGTATTTCAAAGGAATTCCTTCTCGAATGGGTCTTGTGTTAGACATGAGTCCGCGTGCGTTAGAAGAAATCATCTACTTTGCATCGTATGTCGTAATCGATCCAGGTAATACAAGCCTAGAGAAGAAACAATTACTGACTGAACGTGAATACCGTGAAAAACGGGATCAATATGGTCAAGAATTTCACGCAGCAATGGGTGCGGAAGCCATCAAACAATTATTAGATCATGTAGATCTAGATGGTGAATCAGCGGAATTAAAAGAAGAGTTGAAAACAGCGCAAGGACAAAAACGGACACGTGCTATTCGTCGTCTGGATGTCTTAGAAGCGTTCCGTTCTTCTGGTAACCAACCAGGTTGGATGGTTATGGATGTTATTCCTGTCATTCCGCCAGATCTACGTCCGATGGTTCAATTAGAAGGTGGTCGTTTTGCGACTTCTGACTTAAATGATTTGTATCGTCGTGTAATCAACCGTAATAATCGTTTGAAACGTTTATTAGATTTGAATGCACCAAACATCATCGTTCAAAATGAAAAACGTATGCTGCAAGAAGCGGTAGATGCACTGATTGATAATGGTCGTCGTGGCCGTCCAGTTACTGGACCAGGTAATCGTCCATTGAAATCTTTGTCTCACATGTTGAAGGGGAAACAAGGTCGTTTCCGTCAAAACTTGCTGGGTAAACGTGTGGACTACTCTGCCCGTTCAGTTATCGTTGTTGGACCTTTCTTGAAGATGTATCAATGTGGTCTGCCAAAAGAAATGGCGATCGAATTGTTCAAACCATTTGTAATGAAAGAACTCGTTCAACGTGAAATTGCTTCAAATATCAAAAATGCGAAACGTAAAATCGAACGTCAAGAAGACGTTGTATGGGATGTCTTAGAAGAAGTGATCAAAGAACATCCAGTTTTACTTAACCGGGCACCTACGCTTCACAGATTAGGTATCCAAGCATTCGAACCAATCCTAGTTGAAGGTCGTGCAATCCGTCTTCACCCATTAGTGTGTGAAGCTTACAATGCCGATTTCGATGGGGACCAAATGGCTGTCCATTTACCTTTAGGTGAAGAAGCACAAGCCGAAGCTCGTATGCTGATGCTTGCTGCAACGCATATCTTGAACCCTAAAGATGGAAAACCCGTTGTTACACCATCTCAAGATATGGTCTTAGGTAACTACTACCTAACAATGGAAGAAGAAGGCCGCGAAGGTGAAGGAATGATCTTCCGTGACATGAATGAAGCTGTTTTAGCATGGCGTAATGGCTATGTTCACTTACATTCACGTGTGGCTGTTGACCCTAATACATTGGGCGACAAGCCATTTACTGAAGAACAAAAAGAACGCATGCTGATCACAACTGTTGGGAAAATTATTTTCAACGAGATTATGCCGCAAGAATTCCCTTATTTGAACGAACCAACTGATTTCAACTTAACACAACATACACCTGACAAATATTTTGTCGAAAAAGGTGCCGATATTCCTGCAGCGATCAAAGAACAAGAAATCATCTTGCCATTTAAGAAGAAAAATCTTGGAAACATTATCGCGGAAGTCTTCAAGCGTTTCAAAGTTACTGATACGTCAATGATGCTTGACCGCATGAAAGACTTAGGATATAAACACTCAACCCATGCTGGTATGACCGTTGGTATTGCCGATATCATGGCGTTAGCAGAAAAACAAGAAATCATCGACAATGCTCACAAACAAGTCGGCACGATCACAAAACAATTCCGACGTGGTTTGATCACGGACGATGAACGTTATGAACGTGTTATCGCTGTTTGGAATGCAGCCAAAGATGAAATTCAACAACGACTAATGGAATCCTTAGATGCGAAGAACCCAATCTTCATGATGTCTGATTCTGGAGCCCGTGGTAATATCTCCAACTTTACTCAGCTTGCTGGGATGCGTGGTTTGATGGCCGCTCCGAATGGACAAATCATGGAATTGCCGATCATCTCGAACTTCCGTGAAGGTCTATCTGTCTTGGAAATGTTTATCTCGACTCACGGGGCTCGTAAAGGTATGACTGATACGGCCTTGAAGACAGCCGATTCAGGTTACTTGACTCGTCGTTTGGTAGACGTTGCCCAAGATGTTATCGTACGTGAAGAAGATTGTGGTACTGATCGCGGTCTAGAAATCTCTGCGATTCGTGAAGGTAATGAAATCATCGAATCATTAGAAGAACGTCTAGTCGGACGTTATACGCAAAAATCCGTGATGCATCCTGAAACTGGTGAAGTTCTATTGCCTGCTGATGCACTGATCAGCGAAGCAGATGCGAAACGTATTATTGATGCTGGCGTTGAGAAATTAACGATTCGTTCAGTCTTCACATGTAATACAAAACATGGTGTATGTAAACATTGTTATGGACGCAACTTGGCAACTGGTGATGACGTTGAAGTCGGCGAAGCGGTTGGTACTATTGCTGCTCAATCAATCGGTGAACCTGGTACTCAGTTAACTATGCGTACATTCCATACCGGTGGGGTTGCTGGAGATGATATTACACAAGGTCTTCCTCGTGTCCAAGAAATCTTCGAAGCACGTAATCCTAAAGGTTTGGCGGTTATTACTGAAGTTACTGGTGAAGTCGTTGAGATTGCTGAAGATGCTGCGACTCGTACGAAAGAAGTTACCGTCAAAGGTGAAACGGATACTCGTACGTATACGGTACCTTACACTGCTCGCATGAAAGTTGTCGAAGGTGATATGGTTCATCGTGGTGCGCAATTAACAGAAGGATCAATTGATCCTAAACACTTATTGCAAGTACGCGATGTAATCTCCGTTGAAACATACCTGTTGCGTGAAGTTCAACGTGTTTACCGGATGCAAGGGGTAGAGATCGGCGATAAACATATTGAAGTAATGGTTCGTCAAATGTTGCGTAAAGTCCGTGTTATGGACCCAGGTGACACAGATATCTTGCCAGGTACATTGCTTGATATTGCTGACTTTAAAGATCAAAACTACAATACATTGGTTGCTGGTGGCACACCTGCGACATCTCGTCCAGTCTTGCTTGGTATTACAAAAGCTTCATTAGAAACAAACAGCTTCTTATCTGCCGCATCATTCCAAGAAACAACTCGTGTCTTGACGGATGCTGCGATCCGCGGTAAGAAAGATCCATTACTTGGATTGAAGGAAAATGTTATCATCGGTAAAATCATTCCTGCTGGTACAGGTATGTCAACTTACCGTAACATGGAACCAAAGGAAGTTGTTGTAGCTAGCGAAAATGTCTACAGTATCTCTGATATTGAAGCGCAAATGGCAGCTGAAGACGCTTTGAATAATCCATTAGGCTAGAAAATTCTGGCTTTAAAAGACCACAAGATTCTGAAAAAGAATCTTGTGGTCTTTTTATTTTCAGGCTATTATAAAAAGGTATCTGGCAAATAAGCAGGCTCACGTTGAACAGATGTTAAATTTCGTTTAGAGCGCTGTATAAAGACTATTGCCAAAAGTCATTTTATGAGAGAATGACAAAAAATATAGGGATATAAAATTTCTGAGGTGCCATATGAGCAGAGCAAAGAAAATTATCTTGATTGTCGTGGGAATCATCGTGCTACTTGTTGGAACGGCGACTGTCTATTTATTAAAAGTGAATAATGATGTTGATCAAGCAATCAATAAAATGACTAAAAAAGTCAATTATAAAAGTACACGTTCGGATAAGGTCGATTTAAAAAGCGGGGAACCATTCTCTATTTTACTAATGGGAACAGATACAGGTGATAAAGGGCGGAACTATCAAGGACGCTCGGATTCCATGATGTTAGTTACTATTAATCCTAAGAAAAAACAAACGCTAATGACAAGTTTGGATCGCGATATTTATACTCAGATTGTTGGGTATAAAGGTGACAAGAATAATTATGTCGCGAAGGGCGATACCTATTATGATAAATTGAATGCGGCCTATTCACTAGGTGGTACTAAGATGGCGATCGAAAGTGTTCAAGAAATGCTAGATGTTCCTGTTGATTATTATGTTGAGATCAATATGAAGGGGCTAAAAACATTAGTTGATGCGGTTGGCGGAATTGAGGTCGACAACAAGATTGATTTTACTTTGGACGGTGTGCATGTCAAAAAGGGAAAGCAGGTTCTAGATGGCAGACACGCATTAGAATATGTGCGGATGCGCCACGAGGACCCAAAAGGTGACGTGGGCAGACAGGCAAGGCAACGAGAAATTTTATCTAAGATCATTCATAAAATTCTTTCTGTTGACTCTGTCACAAAGTATAAAAAATATTTGCGTGCAGTGGAAGATTATGTAAAGACCGATTTGAGCTGGAGTGAGATGCTGACGATCGCAACAGATTACACACCTGCTGCAAAGAACATCCAACAGACACAGCTAGAAGGCCAGGGCGAGATGATCAGTGATATTTATTTCCAAATTTTGGGATTGAATAATCTGTTAGAGGAACAAAATATCGTGAAGAAGCAGCTCGGATTGCCTACAAAGAAAAAATTACCGAACCTTGATAAAGATGACGACAATCAATTATTCTTTGATGACAGCAGTGTGGATAAAATTAGTGCTGGAACGCATTATGATTATACTGGTTACGGAAAAATAATTTATCCGATTGATACGGATAATTATTAAAAAAGCGAAATACTATTTATGGGAATGACTCAATAATCTGGGACATTCTCTTTTTTTTACGAGTGTCTGAGCAGATTCATTTCAATTTTTCTAAAAAGGGTTATGATGAGATCAAAAGGAGGCATATTTTATGGCAGAAGAAAAAGCAATTTTTGCTGGAGGCTGTTTTTGGTGTATGGTGAAACCATTTGACCAGATGCCTGGTATCAAGCAAGTTATTTCCGGTTACACAGGCGGACATGTACCAAATCCAACCTATGAAGAAGTTTGCAGTGGTACGACAGGCCATACGGAAGCCGTAGAAATTACATTTGATCCAGCGGTGATTTCTTATCAGCAGCTGGTAGAAATCTATTGGCAGCAAACCGATCCTACAGATGCCTTTGGTCAATTTGCGGATCGGGGAGATTCCTATCGGCCGGTAATTTATTATGCTACTCCAGAACAAAAAGAAGTGGCGGAAGCTTCGAAGGAACGACTACAAGCCAGCGGTCGTTTCAAAGAACCAATCGTAACATCGATTGAACCGGCTCAAGCCTTTTATCCTGCTGAAGCGTATCATCAGGATTTTTATCGAAAAAATCCCGAACACTACGATGCTTACAGTGAAGGTTCGGGACGTAAGGGCTTTATCCGTAATCATTGGAACGCTTAACGGTTTTTTAGCAGGAATAATAGAAGGCCGATAAATAAGAAGGGTAAAAACGGCAGCTGTTCAGGAATCTTTTTACGCAAGGTCTGATAACCGAAAAAAATCAAACCACTGAGTGAAGCGATAAATAGGACCTGTAACAATTCATACCAAGATAAAAAGAAACTCCATAATCCAATTACCCAAAGATCTCCCAGACCTAAACTGTCTGGGAGTATTTTTTGACTGAAGAAAAATACTCCGCAAACAATTAATGGTTGGAACCAATGCGGATGAAATAGAACCGCTCCGCTAATTAATAAAATCACTCCCGTTCCCCCAAAAATTCTCATCTCGACAATCATATGATCCCAGTCGATTACGGCTAAAACAAGGGAGCTCAATAACCAGAATACTTGCCATAGGCTTTTCCAATCTAAATCCTGTAAAAAAATTACAAAGAGAATCCCGCAAAATAATTCTAACCAAAAACTTCGCGCAGAGAATCTTTGCTGACAGTGAGTACAATGGAATCTTTGCTTCAAAGCTGAGAGTAGCGGAATCAGTTCAATCGCTCGAAGCGGGTGACCGCAATGATCACAATGTGAAGGCGGATAAATCAAAGACTCATTTCAAGGAATGCGAACACAAACGACAGCTAAAAATGAGCCAATAATTGTACCAAAAATGAAATTTACGATTGTTCTCACCTCCTTTTTCAATAAGATACGAAAAAAAAGCACTTTACCAGCATTTTCTTTGTACTTTTATCATAATTGTATTATGCTTTTATTAGAGTAAAAATTAGGAGGTACAAAGGAATGAAATTTGAGAAAACCAAAGAAGTATTGAACCAATTAGTTGCCGATTTAAGTCAAATGTCTATGGTCATTCACCAAACTCATTGGTATATGCGCGGCCCTGGCTTCTTGACATTGCACCCAATGATGGATGATTTTATGGATGATGTAAATGATCAATTGGATGAGATCTCAGAACGCTTGATTACATTAGATGGCTCACCTTATTCAACATTACGCGAAATGGCAGATAATACAAAAATTTCTGATGAAGTAGGACGCTGGGATCGTACGATGGAAGAACGGTTAGCAATTCTTGTTAAGAACTATCGTTACTTGGCTGATCTTTATCAAAAAGGGATTGACGTTACTGGCGAAGAAGGCGATGATCCAACACAAGATATCTTCATCGAATTCAAAACAGCCACTGAAAAACGCATTTGGATGATCCAAGCTCATTTAGGAAAAGCACCAGAAATCGATGCTTAATTCGTTCAGAAAAGGCACACATCATTAATGATGTGTGCCTTTTCTGTTGCTTAAATTCTTTTTACTAAATTAATTCATTTTATTTGAACATATGTTGTTGCATATTAACTATCCGCAACTCGTAAAGCATAGGAATCCAATAAAATTCTCGCGATGATTTGTAAGGGGAGCCTTGATCGAACTTCATAATCAGGAAAATAAGATCCTTCAGACTTGAAGCCGACCAAAGCAATCTCGCAATAGTTCATTAGACTGGAGGCATTGTTGGCGGTTAATAAAATTGAACCGATTTCGAACTCGTAACAATTTTTGGCGGCGACGACGAGTTCTTTTGTCTCTCCATTTAATGAAATGAAAATGACAATATCTCGCTTGGTTAGTTTTCGACTGATATTTTTGATGATCTCTGGGTCGTTATGCATTTGACAATTCTTCCCCGTCAATTGAAACTTCACCATCATTTCCTGTCCGATCATCTCTGAGAATCCTCGAGCAAAGATGATTACTCGTTCCGCGAATTTGATTTTTTGGATGGCATCTTCAATATTGCCAATTTCTATCATATTGATGGTTCGGACGACTTCCTGTTCATTCTTTAGAATAGCTCGTCGAATCCCTTTATCGACTTTATCTAATGAAGAGAAATTGATATTTTTATTTTCTTGTTCCTTTAGATGATGTTTAAAGGCAGTGAATCCTTCATAGCCTTTCTTTTTCATTGTGCGAACAATCGTAGCCGTAGAAACATTGGCCTGTTCACTAAGTTTGACGATCGAGTAGTTGGGAATATCGAGAATGTGACTTTCAATGTAATCCCAAAGGTATTGTTCTGTTTCGCTCAATTTATGATCCATTGCTTCATTAACCTTCTTTCAATTATCACGAGTTAAAGGTATCACGAGTAATTAAAAGATGTAAAGCTTTTCAGTCATTAGCTTAGAATATGAAAACCTTTTCGTCTATGACTGCCTCATAATAAGATCAAGGAGGTCGTCACTTATGTCCATTTACACTTGTACCTTGAATTTAGCAATCGATCTATTTATTGAAACAGATACTATGGAGCCTTTTACTGTAAACCGAACAAAGGATGATGATATCCAAGCAAATGGAAAAGGAGTCAACGTTTCACTGATCCTAAAAATGCTGGGAGTTGATACGACCGCACTAGGTTTTCGTGCTGGGTTTACTGGGAATTATATAGAAGATTATTTACAGGAAAAGGAGATCAGCACTGATTTTATTGAAGTTCCTGGGATGACACGGATCAATGTGTTTACTCAAGTCAATCAAACAAAGGAGGAATACAAATTAGTCAATCAAGGTCCAGAAATACCGCAGGAAAAGGTTGAAGTTTTTTTGGATCAAATTAGAAACTTGCAGGCTGAAGATTATCTCTGTATCTCGGGAAGTTTGCCGAGGGGGATTGAATCGACAATATTAGTCGATATTAGTCGGATTTGTCAAGAACGTGATGTTCATCTGATCATTGATAGCAGCTACAAGGAGATCATGGACTGTTTGCCCTACCACCCCTTTCTACTGAAGCCAAACGAAGAGGAGCTAGCTTCATGGTTTGGCGAAATTATTGATTCAGAAGAAGCCTATTTATTTTATGGACAGCAATTGATAAAAGCAGGAGCGCAAAATGTGCTGCTATCACTTGGCAGTGGAGGAGCAATTTTTTTCAGTCAGACTAAGATTATTCGTGGGAATTCGCCAATAGGAAAAGTAGTCAACACAGCTTGTGCCGGAGATACATTATTAGGAACCTTTTTGGCTGGTTATTTAACGGAGCAGCCGCTGGAAGAGACGTTACGCAAAAGTTTAGCCGCAGGAAGTTCTACTGCATTTCGCAAGGGGCTGACTGATTTTTCGGATGTAAAAGAACTAAGTAAACAAATTGAAGTCAAAGAAGAGGGGTTAAAAACATGGGAAATTATCAATTAATCGCAGCAACAGGTTGTCCGACAGGTATTGCTCACACGTATATGGCGCAAGAAGCATTGGAACAAGCGGCTAAGAAAAAAGGCGTGACCATCAAAGTCGAAACCCATGGTCAGATTGGGATTGAAAATGAACTGACTGCTGAAGAAATCAAGCATGCAGAAGCCGTTATTATCGCGGCAGACAAAGATGTTCATCCAGAACGATTTGCCGGGAAACGAATTATTGATGTGTCGGTTAGTACCGGAATCAAAGATGCGGAACGTTTAATTGATGACGCTTTGGCTGGAAAAGGCTCAGTAGCAGCAGAAAATCAAGCAGTGGACGCTTTAGAAGAAGAGACGGGATCTAACACAAGTTTCGGTCGCAGCATTTATAAAAATTTGATGAATGGTGTTTCCCACATGCTTCCTTTCGTAGTGGCAGGCGGTGTTTTGATCGCAATCTCATTTGCTGTTTGGGGAATTTATTCCTTCGATCCAGAGAATGCACAATATAATGCGACGGCCGCGATGCTAAAAAGTGTCGGTGATGCAGCAATGGGAATGATGGTTCCTGTTTTAGCTGCTTATATCGCGGAAGGAATCGCTAAACGACCGGGGTTAGTAGTCGGTTTTGTCGGTGGAATTGTCGCAACTAATGGAGGGACCGGGTTCCTAGGCGGAATTCTGGCAGGTTTTCTTGCGGGTTACTTGATCTTACTTCTGCAAAAAGTGATGGCAGGCTTACCAAAACAACTGGATGGCTTAAAAGCAATCTTCTTATATCCAGTGATCGGAGTTGCAGTAATTGGTATTATCATGTCGCTATTAGCTGATCCGATGAAAGCTGTCAATGAAGGTATGATGAGCTTCTTAGCCGGCTTTGAAAATTCTAATCCGTTAATTCTTGGTGTGATCGTCGGCTGTATGTGTGCCTTTGATATGGGAGGACCGGTCAATAAAGCAGCGTATGTTACGGGAACGGCGTTATTAGCGCAAGGCAATACGACTTTCATGGCTGGTGTGTCAGCAGCTTGTATCGCGCCACCGTTGATTACAGGCTTCGCGACATTATTCTTTGGAAAATATTTTGATACAAATGATCGTAATGCCGGATTAGTTAACTTTATCTTAGGTTCTACACATATTACCGAAGGGGCAATTCCTTTTGCCGCAAAAGATCCGATTCGTGTATTACCTACGATGATGCTAGGTTCTTCGATTGCCGCTGTTCTTACCTATATGTTTGGTGTTCAAGTGCCTGCACCTCATGGTGGATTCTTAGTGTTGCCAGTTGTTACAGGGAAAATTCAGTGGGTCGCTTCGATTTTGATTGGTGCGCTTGTCGGCGGTGTGATCTTAGGCCTGATTCAAAAGAGCAGTGTAGCAAAAAAAGAAAAGCAAGCGGCAGAACAGGTAGAAAAATCAGCAGTGGCCAAGTAAAGGAGTACGTAATGGGAATCATTCAAGAAGAGAAAATATTTTTAGATCAGACTTTGACGACACAAAAAGAAGTCTTTGAATTTTTAGCCAAGCAAGCGGTAGAGACGGGGATCTCAGCAGATGAGAAGCACGTTTATCAAAGACTGGTGGAAAGAGAGAACGAAGGTACTACCGGAATGATGGACGGCTTTGCCATTCCACATGCGAAAGATCAATCGATCAGCGAGCCAAGCATTCTCATTGTTACCTTAAATAAAGGAATTGAATGGAATAGTTTAGATGGACAATTGATCGACTTTATTATTGCGCTATTTATTCCAGACACAGAAGCAGGGACCACACACTTGAAATTATTATCCGCGGTTGCACGATTATTGATGCGCAATGAAGTGACTGAAAAACTAAAAGCTGCGCAATCAAAAGCGGAAATTGCGACACTACTAAATGAAAAAATAGGTGAAAATGAATGAAGACAATCAGTGCAGGAAAGAAAAAATATCTCGATCAGCTAACGAATGAGAATGGTGTTATCGGGGCTTTGGCGATTGATCAGCGGGGCGCTTTGAAGAAAATGATCGGTAACTATAAGGAAGCGACAACGGATGATGTAATCAAATTCAAAGAGTTGGTTTCTCAACAGCTCACGCCTTATGCTTCAGCGATCTTATTGGATCCGGAATACGGGTTGCCAGCAGCAGAGGTGCGCGACGCCGAATGCGGTTTGCTTCTGGCTTATGAAAAAACTGGCTACGATGCGACAACACCGGGGCGCTTGCCTGATGTATTGAATGTTTGGTCAGTGAGACGTTTGAAAGAGGCTGGGGCAGATGCTTGTAAGTTCTTACTCTATTATGACGTGGATGAACCAGAAGAGATCAATGAACAAAAACGTGCGTACATGGAACGAATCGGCTCAGAATGTACAGCAGAAGGTATTCCATTTTTCTTGGAGATTGTTTCTTATGATGCAGAGATCGCAGACGCGACTTCCCAGGAGTATGCTCAAGTAAAACCACGTAAGGTGATTGGCGCGATGCAGGAATTTTCACAGGAACGTTATCAGGTTGATGTGTTGAAAGTGGAAGTGCCGGTAAATATGAATTTTGTTGAAGGGTTTGGCGAAACAGTCTGCTATACACAAGCAGAAGCAGCGGCGTATTTTAAAGAACAATCTGATGCAACCGAGTTGCCATTCATTTTCTTGAGCGCTGGTGTTAGTGCCGAGTTGTTTCAGGAAACGTTACGTTTTGCGAAGCAGTCAGGTTCAACCTTTAATGGCGTATTATGCGGCAGAGCAACCTGGGCGAATGGCGTCGAACCATTTGTGAAAGAGAGCGAAGAAAAGGCAATTGCTTGGTTATCTGAACAAGGGAAACAAAATATCATAGAATTAAATGAGGTTTTAAAAGAAACTGCAACCTCGGTTTATACAAAGGCATAAGCAAAAGGACTGTCCATTGCGGATAGTCCTTTTGACACTTTATAAGGCTGTTTTAGCTAGTTCGATTTGCTTTTTGACTTGGTCGAAACCAGTTCCGCCTAATGAATGGCGGCGAGTAATTGCTGTTTTTGAAGCTAGCGTATCATAGATGTCTTCTTCGATCACCGGATTGATGGCTTGATATTCTTCTAATGAGACGTCTTGCAGGTAGATTCCTTTTTGCGTACACTCTAATACAAGTTTTCCAACAATTTCGTGTGCTTGGCGGAAAGGAATGCCTTTTGTGGCTAAATAATCAGCTAATTCTGTCGCATTTGAAAAATCTTTTTCCGTCGCATCGTGCATGATCTGGGTGTTAACGGTCATTGTATCAATCATCCCGGCCATGATATCTAAGCTTGTCGCTACGGTGTGGACCGTGTCAAACATGCCTTCTTTATCTTCTTGCAGGTCTTTGTTATAAGCCAGCGGTAAGCCCTTAATTACGGTGAGCAAGCCAATTAAATCACCAAATACTCGTCCTGATTTGCCGCGGATTAATTCCGCCATATCGGGATTTTTCTTTTGAGGCATGATGGAGCTGCCCGTTGAAAAGGTATCGGTCAGTTCGACAAATTTAAATTCATGGCTGCACCATAATATGATTTCCTCACAAAAACGTGAAAGGTGCATCATTAAAATCGAACTATTGCTTAAAAATTCTAAAATGAAGTCACGATCACTGACGCCATCAAGGCTATTCATGTATAGGTCGCTGAAGCCTAGCTCATCTGCGGTCATCTGACGATCAATTGGAAATGTCGTACCAGCTAAAGCTGCACAGCCTAACGGCGAGATATCCACGCGCTTCATACTTTCCTCCAAACGTGCCTGATCACGTGTCAGCATGCCATAATAGGCCATTAAGTGATGCCCAAAAGAAATCGGCTGAGCATGTTGCAGGTGAGTGTAGCCGGGCATGATTGTTTCGACATGCTCTTCAGCTTTATTAACTAAGACCGCTCTGAAATGGTGGACTTTCTCAATAATCTCAGTTAGATGTTCCTTCAAATATAAATGCATATCTGTCGCAACCTGATCGTTTCGGCTGCGAGCAGTGTGGAGTTTTCCAGCGACAGGTCCAATCTCGTCATGAAGCATTTTTTCCAAGTTCAAATGAATGTCTTCATTTTCAATCGTAAAGGTCAGTTCATCCTTTGCGGCTTTTTCTGCTAATATATTGAGACCCGTAGTGATTTGCTGCGCTTCTTCTTTTGTGATGATGCCCGTTTCGCCGAGCATTTTGACATGTGCTAAGCTGCCGGTAATATCTTGTGTTGCTAATTGCTGATCAAAGGGAATCGAAGCACCAAAAGCGTCGATCCACGCTTCGTTTTTTCCATCAAAACGTCCGCCCCATAATTTTGCCATTGTTTTATCCTCGCTTTTGTCTATGAATTTTTAACAAAAAAGACCGTCGCAACGGTCTTTTTTCAGCGCATAACTCGCGCTTTTCTTTTAGGGAGGAGGCATCTTTTCAGATACCTCAGGATGAAAACATTGCTGGTTTCCTTATTTCCTGACCGGAAAAGAAACTCTCCTATGAGCAATGGCAAGATGTGAAACCGGACGGCCTTATTTACCGGCAAGTAAAAGCCGCCTCACATCTAGTTTCTCTTGCACTTTCATGATTTCAAATTTTTCTTATTGTACAGTGGTCTGCTTGTTTCCAGCTTGGACCTCAGCGTTTACCTTGGTTGGCAAGCCCCATAGTTTTATGAAGCCGATTGCTGCTTCTTGGTCGAACGTATCGGCAGATGTATAAGTCGCCAAATTTTCGTTGTATAAGCTGTTGTCAGATTTACGTCCTTCAACGATCACATTGCCTTTGAATAATTTCACACGGAGTACGCCGTTCACGACTTCTTGTGATTGCTTCAAGAATGCGATCAAGGCATCCATCGTTGGATTGAACCACAGACCATCGTAGATCATTTGACATAGTTGTTGTTCAATGACTGGTTTGAAATGAGCCATCTCGCGAACAAATACTAAATCTTCTAATTCTTTATGTGCCTTCATTAATACTTCTGCACCTGGGCATTCGTAAACTTCCCGAGATTTGATGCCGACCAGACGATTTTCAATATGGTCGATTCTGCCAATGCCATGTACACCTGCGATGGTATTTAGCTTCATGATCAATTTAGCTAATGATAATTCTTCTCCATCTAATGCAGTTGGTACCCCTTTTTCAAACGTGATCTCAAGGATCGTTGGCTTATCTGGTGTATCTTCTAGTTCAGCAGTAATCGCATAGGCACCCGCTGGCGGAGTTGCCCAAGGATCTTCTAGAATGCCGCATTCGCAGGCACGTCCCCATAAATTTTGGTCAATTGAGTAAGGATTATCCAAATCCGCTGGAATCGGTACTCCTTTTTCAGCTGCATAGTTGATTTCTTCTTCCCGGGACCATTTCCATTCACGGACCGGTGCAATGATCTTCAAGTTCGGATCAAGAGCGGCGATGGAAACTTCAAAACGGACTTGGTCATTTCCTTTACCAGTACATCCGTGAGCAATTGTCGTTGCGCCTGTTTGGTGAGCCAATTCAACTAATTTCTTTGAAATCAACGGACGAGACAAAGCAGAAACTAGCGGGTAAGAATTTTCGTAGTATGTATTGCCTTGCAATGCGACTAAAACAAAATCTTGCGAGAACTCCTCGCGGGCATCAATTGCATAGGATTCTGTTGCCCCAACCTGCAATGCTTTATTTTTAATAAATTCGGTGTCGCGACCTTCGCCAATGTCCAAACAGCAGGCAATCACGTCGTAGCCTTCGTCGACGAGCCATTTGATTGAAACCGAAGTATCTAAACCACCTGAGTATGCTAAAATCACTTTTTCTTTCATCCTGATTGCTCCCTTATCGCTTTTTCATTAAATTCTAATTAATGTGTTGAAGTCATATTAGCATCGTAAAATACAAAAAGCAAGCACTTTTTAAATATTTATGCAAAATATTTTTGAAAATACGTTTCTTTATTCATTTTGACCTGTATAAAAGAAAGGATAGTGAATAGTAGAAGAAGTTAGAGAAAATGAAAATATTTTGCGTTTTCAAAGAGAAAAACATTGACATGGCAAGGCTTTGCAAGTATTATGGTAAATGGTATTGTTTGCCCCACGAGAGCCCCGGAAACTCAAGTGTTTGTCAAACATTCGAAATCGAAATTGGAGGAAAAAAACGTGCGTACAACATATATGGCTAAGCCAGGCGAAGTAGATCGCAAATGGTACGTAGTAGACGCAACTGATGTTCCTTTAGGACGTCTTTCAACAGTTGTTGCATCAATGCTACGCGGAAAAAATAAACCAACATTCACACCACACATTGACACTGGTGATTTTGTAATTGTAATTAATGCAGATAAAGTTAAATTGACAGGTAAGAAAGCAACTGACAAGATTTACTACCGTCACTCAAACTTCCCTGGTGGATTGAAATCAATCTCAGCAGGCGAAATGCGTGCTAAAAATTCTCGCCGTTTGGTCGAAACTTCTGTTAAAGGTATGCTTCCTAAAAACACTTTAGGTCGCGCTCAAGGCATGAAACTTCACGTTTACGGTGGAGCAGAACATCCACATGCAGCACAACAACCAGAAGTCTTAGACATCACAAACTTAATTTAATAGGAGGGAAATTCATTGGCACAAGTTCAATATAGCGGCACAGGCCGTCGTAAAAATGCAGTTGCTCGCGTACGTTTAGTACCAGGAACTGGTAAAATTACTGTAAATAAAAAAGACGTTGAAGAATATATCCCACACGCTGACCTACGTTTAGTAATCAACCAACCATTTGGTGTTACTGAAACAGCTGGTTCATATGATGTATTCGTAAACGTAAACGGTGGGGGCTACGCAGGTCAAGCCGGCGCTATCCGTCACGGTATCTCACGCGCTTTATTAGAAGTAGATCCTGATTTCCGTGCACCATTAAAACGCGCTGGATTACTTACTCGTGATTCACGTATGGTTGAACGTAAAAAACCAGGTCTTAAGAAAGCTCGTAAAGCTTCACAGTTCTCAAAACGTTAATTCGTTTATACAGAAATTCAAAGACACTTTCCAATTGGGAAGTGTCTTTTTTCTATTTAAAGGTCCATTTTTTCTAAAAGTATTTTCGTTTCAGATGGAGTAGTGTCGCGTATAATTATTTTGTCAAAACGCATGTGAAGATGTAATTTGAGATATCTTTTAAATCGTTGGTCAAGTTATTGATGGAGATTGGAAGAATAAATTTTCGCTCTTGATTTAGTAAGCAACGTTCGCAAACGATAAAACAATGAATGTTAAAAAATAACTCAGGAATATCGTCGATGGAATAATAAATCTCATCATTGATAAAAAAATAGTTTTCTGAAATGATCTTGTTAATATTGTTCCTAAACAACATATGAGAGTATTCATCTTTAGCAACAATTATGATGGGAATCTTCTTTTTTTCACCTTTTTTTAAAAGCGGCATGACTTGTTGACAAAACTGCAAAATGATTGATTCAGACATGGTGATAGTATTTGAAAAGTATTCTTTTAACCAAGCACATATGATTTTACTTACTTTTTCTTTTATATGGAAATCATTGCTGTTTATAAAAAAGTATTGGTTAAGTAAAAACTCATTAATTCCGAAAGAGGTGGTATAGACTAAATCCATCAAGGGTTTTTCAAATTCCATTTCCCCGAGTAGATTCATTTCGAATCCTGCCTCGAAATTTCTGATCAGCTGAACAACAGAAGGATGACTTTTGATTAAACGTGTACGATAGTATTGATAGTCTACTTCAATTAATCGGTAGCTTTCTGGGTTGTAAGGCAAATTTTTATAAACAAAAGAAATGAATGCTAAATTTTGATCATCCATCTCTACGTTTTGCTGTAAAAAGCAAGTGTTGATGCTATTAAAAATAATTCCTGTCTTCAAAAACGCGATCGTTTCGGCTTCTATCATTAGAGTGTCTCTTCTTGTAAGACTTAAAAAAATTGAGTATTGCAGATAAAGCAGACTTTTTTTACTGAGTCTGTTTTTTAAAAGCTCACTTATAGCAAGCGCAATTTTTTCAGATTGGAAGAAGAGCGGATTTTTATTAAGCTCACTAATGCCAATTCCCCGCATCCAGATAGCTAAAAAAATATACCTTATTTTCAATTTATTATCGAAGTCAATTTCTCCTTCAGAATTGAGTCCTAAACTTTGCCGAAAATATCTCTCAGACTTCTTTTTTAAATTGAACACTTTGGTCACTGAAATAAATTCATCCTCAGAGATTGAAGTATAATTATTTTTTCCCAAAAGGTATCGGTAGCATACTCTCAGAAAAAGTGAATCTAAATATAATTTACGAACCAACTCATAACAGCTAGTGTCCGGTTTAAATTGAAAGGATAATTCTGATCGGGATATTTTATAGGAAACTAAGTCGTTTTCTAATTTAGAGGCGATCGTATAACAATCCCTTTTGATTGTGTTAAAGCTAGTATTTATATTCGTGGCCAGCTCGTTTATTTTTATTTGTCTACATTCATATAGTACATAAGTGATTTTAACTCTGCGCAGGATATCTTTTTCTATAAAATTGTCTATCAATGAACTGTCTCCTTATATTGTTAAACCTAATAAAATAAGCATCCTTCTATTTGTTATGGTGAAGATGAGGTGAGTAATCAACTTTTTCTACAAGCCTCTTAGACTTAGTTAACTCATATTTTTTTCTATTTCACTAAATAATAAGTCACCTAAAAAGTATCCCTTATTCCAAGACGTGGTCAATTCGCCATCAGGAAACTGGTAGATAGCTAGTTTCTTTTTGATTCGATTGGCCAAGTTAGAAAGCTGGCATAAATTGGATCTTGTTGCTTCTGTCTCCCAAATTAATGAGCACATCTTTTCTCGAGAGAGCACTTTCCCATCTTTTTGATAGTCATAGAGATGGTACAATAATTTTTTTTCGTTTGAAGAAAGACTGAAAAAGAATAGCTCAGAGTTCTTTTCTTTTTGTAAGCTATGATTCTTTCCAGCAGCAAAAACTGTATGTTCCTGTTCACTTGCGAGTTTAGCAATTTTTTCCGTGATCTCCATATCCGTTGCTTCAGGTTCAATCCAATCATCAATTACATTGATCAAATGAGAAAATTCTGACTTCGTTAGATCTTCTTTATTTCCTTTTCTCAAAATAAACAAACCATTTTTCTTGAAGAAGGCATAAGACTTCGAAATATCTAAAGTAGAGACAGTGTCACTAAAAATGACCAATGAGAAATACTTGATAATTTGTGGAAAAAATTGAGCATCATTTAATAAATCGCAAGAACAATATACTTCATCATTTGAACGTTGTAGGATTGCTTGCAAATCTCTTTCAACCATTAAATTTTTTGTTATGATTAATATTCTTGCCATAAATACCACTCCTATCAGCGAATAAATATTTAGGGATTAGTTAAAATCATCTATTAATAAATTCGCCTTATTTCTTTGTTATTACTGCAATCTTACAGTATCAAAAATAGACTAAATATTTTTTCCTTCTTTTTAATTTTTTTAATTCATAAATTAAATTTTTAAATAAAACACAATTGGATATCAACGCATAACCTATAATTCGTTGTTAATTATAAAAGTTCGCATCGGTCTCACGAGTATATTTAGCTTTATAAATGAAAAGACTTAGAAACTTTTTCGGCATTACTTTTTTGTTAGTTTATACTATGTTGATTCGATGTTGAAAAATTTTCTGACCTTGTAAACTGACTATAGAAAGTTTATTTGGAGGAAATTTATGAAGAAGAAAACGAAGCTTATGTTAGTCGGAGTGATCGGTGTAGTGTTAGCCGGATGTGGCTTTTTTGCATTAAATTCTAAAAAGAAAGAATCGCCATATCATGTCTTTACAGTAAAAGCAGCTGATCCGTTACAACTTAAAGGTAAAGTGGAACCACTTAAGAAGCAGCTCTATTTTTTTGATGGAAATAAAGGGAGAATTAAAAATATTCCTGTAAGTAACGGTGAAGAGGTCGCAATTGGAACGCCATTAATTGAGTATCAGAATGAAGCCGTGGAAAATGAAACAGTCTCACAGCGGCATGCGGTAGAAAAAAGCTCATTAGATGCTTCACAAGCAGAGGCGACTGTAGCGGCAAATGAAAGACAAGTACAAACAATTACCAATCAAATCAATGATACACAGCAAAAAATGACACAAGCAAAAGAAGAAGAAAAGACGGCTTTAAATGAACAGTTAAAACAGCAGCAGGGAGAATTGCAAACAGCGAATGATCAATTGAGTCAATCACGTTTTGCAGTACAAAGTGCTTATGAGGATGTTCAATCGGCTAAAGATGTATTAGCTGGACAACAGAAACAAGCATCATCGACAGCCAGTTCAGAAATTGCGGGGATTGCCTCGGTGGATGAAAAAGGAAAAGGTAGTCCTGAAGTTCCTGTAGTAACGGTATCTAGCAAAGAGAAGCAGGTCAAAGGAATTGTTACGGAATATGACTTAGACAAATTGGTGCCTGGTCAAACAGTTCAAGTAACGACGGTCGGCAATGATAAAAAAGTTGACGGAACGATTAAAAGTATTGCTACTAGTGCGTTACCAACTAGCGGGGACAACAGCAATGTCGCTTCCTACGAATTTATTGTAGAAGGGGACTTTCCTTGGACAGATGATTTATCAACTTTAGTAACTTTGCAGCAAAAGCAGCTTTTGTTGCCTGATTCTGCGATAAAGAAAACAAAAAATGAACAATATGTTTATAAATATGTAAATGGCAAGGTCAAGAAAACAGCGATTCAAATAGTAACTGTCAGTGGGCATAATATAGTACAAAAAGGATTGAAAGCCAATGATAAAATCATTGAAAATCCAGATGATGAGCTAAAGGACGGTTCGGAAATTCAGGTAGCTGCGAATGATTAAATTGGAGCATGTGTATAAATATTATGAGACCGGGGACACACAGTTAACTGTTTTAGAAGATGTCAATTTTTCAATTGCCGCAGGAGAGTTTGTCGCCATTATGGGACCTTCTGGGTCAGGAAAATCGACATTGATTAATCTTTTAGGTTTTATTGATCGTCATTTTGACGGAAGGTATCTATTTAATGGACGTGAAATTGGAGATTTCAAGGATGAAGAATTATCTGAGATTCGCAATCGCTCTGTAGGGTTTGTTTTTCAAAATTTTAGTTTGATTGAAAATTTGTCAGTGGCTGAAAATGTTGAGTTGCCTCTTTTATATAAAGGGGCTAAACATAATGAAACACAAAAGAAAGTGAAGGACGCCTTAAAAAGAGTCGGATTATCAGAAAAACTGGATCAGCTTCCTAAGCAATTATCTGGTGGACAGCAGCAGCGAGTAGCAATAGCGCGAGCGTTGATTAATCAGCCAAATTTTATTATTGCAGATGAACCAACCGGAGCACTGGATACCCACACAACGGATGAAATCATGCAGCTATTCAAGCAGCTTAACGATGAAGGTGTAACAATTATTTTAGTAACACACGATCCTGAAACAGTTGTTTACTGTGATCGGCTATTAAAAATCAGAGATGGGAAAATGATCGAGGAGGTGCTGCAGTCGTGAGAAAGTACATACTCTGGAGGACCGCCTTTCGCTCCATTTTTAAAAATAAACGTCGTAGTTTCTTAACAATGGTGGGTATCATTATTGGGATTGCCGCAGTTATCATGATCGTTGCTTTAGGAAATGGGTTTAAACGAAACATTTTATCTGAGACAACTGGTACAGATGAAACAGGACAAACAAAATACATCAATATTAAATACAATGATTTTGATAATTTGGTCAGTGACAATAGCGGTATCTCGCAGACTGATAAAGATATGGTTGCAAACTTGCCGGAAGTAAAGAATGTTTCTTATTATAAAGCAACGAAAAAAGATAGTAATCCAACAGTTGATTTTTATGATAAGAATACGAAGCTGTCAATGACCGTTAATCCGACGAAGGAAACAAATTTATCTATTTTAAACGGACGTCAGTTGAATGCAGCGGACAGTGATAGCTTGAATAAGGTTGTCGTTCTTGATGAGGTTGTAGCAAAACAGCTTTTTGGTTCAAAAGAAGCGGCATTGAATAAAGGCTTTGATTTAAATGGTCAAGTTTTTACAGTTGTTGGTGTATCTGCAAATACTTCGGGTGAAATCGGACCACAAAACTATGAACCATTGGCCTTTTTTCCAAAAAAGACGTACACACGCTATTTAGGAAAAAAAGAGGATCATTCCGTTTTAGCTATTAAGTTCAATGCGAAAGCGAATAACGAAGCGGCAATGACCAAGGTATTAAAACAGCTCAACATGAATGGTGAGAGTCGAACGCTAGGAGAATATCAAAGCTATGATCCAAGCTCTGAAATTAAACAACTAGGATCAATGCTAGATCAGATGACTCTTTTTATCAGCGCAGTAGCAGCTATTTCATTATTTATTGCGGGTGTGGGTGTAATGAATATGATGTATATCTCGGTCTCAGAACGAACAAAGGAAATCGGGATTCGGCGTGCACTTGGGGCAAATGCCAAATCAATCAAATTACAATTTCTATTTGAAGGAATTGTTTTAACAGCAAGCGGCGGTATTATCGGCTATATTTTAGGTATTCTGATTGCTTTTGGTGCGTCCTTTGCACTGCCGTTTTCTGTTCGCCCTGATATGATGACGGTATTCATTTCGATCGGGACTTCGGTTTTGATCGGAGTAGGCTTTAGTTATTTACCGGCCTCAGCTGCAGCAAAAAAAGAATTGATCGATATATTGAAATAACTATTGCTTTTTAAACAGCTGTTTTAAGGAATCAATCAACAGTGACTATTATTTAGCTAAACCTTCTGAAAATGGTAAAATTTAAGTATTCAACTAATAGTTGAGCACAAATTTTATGATTTCAACAGAAGGTTTATTGTTTGTTAGAATACTGGAGGGTATATTCATGGTAGAGATCGGAGCTAAAATCAAAGAGTTGAGAGAAGCGAAAAAAATGTCGCAAAAGGATTTGGCTGATTATCTAAATGTGACTCCGCAAGCTGTTTCAAAGTGGGAGAGAAAGAAAAGTTATCCTGATTTGGACATGCTGGTTCGATTGAGCAACTATTTTCAGATATCTACGGATGAACTTTTAGGAAAGTCAAAACCGTCATTTTTGGCTTCTTTCTTTTCTAAAATCAAAGGAGAAGAGAACATGGACAAGTCGATCGCGATTAAAAAATATCCTGAAGGTAAGGTGCCTAAAGCAGTAAATGTTGAAAATATGGCTGGATTTCTACGGATTACTTTTGATAATGATGAGATTCGATATCTAAGATCGCATCTTTTTGAGGGGATGATTGATCTTTTCTCTCCAAGTAGAGGAAAGGGGAAACGTGGACCATTGATGTTTGGAAAATATAATTCCTATAATTGGATCGGTTCGCAGTTTGAAATCAAAGAGTCGGGTGAAGTAGTTCTAAATGGTACGGATTTCTATTCACCAGAAGAGCTTTGGTATGATAGTAAAGAACATATTAATGAAATTACCTATCCTTAGTTTGCACTAAGGATAGTTTTTTCATTAGTCAGCAATTTGTATTTTTGCTTCTGCCTTAAAATCTTAGTATAATGACGTTGTTTTGATGTTTAGGAGGAAGTATACATAATGAATAATAATTTTTGGGCGGAGCTGCCAAAGCCCTTTTTTATACTGGCACCGATGGAAGATGTGACGGATGTGGTGTTTCGTCATGTGGTAAAAGAGGCGGGGGCACCGGATGTTTTCTTTACGGAGTTTACGAATTCGGATAGTTTTTGCCATCCGGATGGAATCGAAAGTGTTCGTGGACGATTGGCCTTCACAGAGGATGAACAGCCGATGGTGGCGCATATCTGGGGAGATAAGCCAGAATTTTTCCGTGAGATGAGTATCGCATTGGCGGATATGGGCTTTAAAGGAATTGATTTGAATATGGGTTGCCCGGTACCGAATGTCGCGGAGCGTGGCAAAGGCAGCGGCTTGATTTTACGTCCGGAGGTTGCGGCAGAATTAATTGAAGCGGCCAAAGCGGGTGGGCTACCAGTCAGTGTGAAGACGCGGCTTGGTTTTACTGACACTGCTGAGATGGAGAAATGGATCAGTCATTTACTGAAGCAAGATATTGCGAATCTTTCGGTTCACATGCGGACGCGCAAAGAGATGAGCAAGGTGGCTGCGCATTGGGAGCTGATTCCTCGAATCGTAGAGCTGCGGGATGAGATCGCGCCCCAGACATTGATTACTATTAATGGAGACATTTTAGATCGTCAGATGGGTCTGGAGCTTGCTGAAAAATATGGTGTGGACGGCTTGATGATCGGGCGTGGGATTTTCAAGAATCCATACGCCTTTGAGAAAGAACCGCAAGAGCATTCGCCGAAAGAATTAATCGGTTTGCTGCGATTACAGCTTGATTTGCAAGACAAGTACGCGGAGCAGGTTCCTCGTTCGATTGTTGGATTGCATCGTTTCTTTAAAATCTATGTTAAGGGATTCCCCGGTGCAAATGATTTGCGGGTGAGCTTAATGAATACGAAGTCAACCGCTGAGGTTCGAGAGATTTTGGCTGATTTTGAAAGACAGCATGAAGAAATTTTCTAAGTGTCATTTGTGATAAAAAAATAAAAGGGTGGCTGATTCTGCAAGTAATTAACAGGATTAGCCACTCGTTTTTTCATTTCAAGGAGTCAGGTAATGATCTAGGTTCTATTATTCCCACGATTCTTGTTAGCTTGGTATAATAGAAAGGAGCGATTGCATATTTCATATCTAAAAAATCAAGGAGTGTTTTTATGATCGAAGTAAAATTAGGCGATATTTCTCGTCTTGCTAATCGAGTAGACGCGATTGTGAATGCCGCAAATACAGCCCTAATTCCTGGTGGAGGTGTAGACGGCGCTTTAAATCAGGCAGCTGGTCCAAAATTGAAGCAAGCGATGGCTAAGATTGGTGGAACTCCTACGGGAACAGCCGTGATAACGCCAGCTTTTGATTTACCAGCAAAGTATGTAATCCATGCGGTAGGTCCACGTTATATTGATGGCCAACATGAGGAAGAAACATTATTGTATTCAGCCTATGAAGCTGTTTTCCAATTGGCACGAGAAAATGATATACAAACACTTGCAGTACCGGTATTGAGCGCAGGCATTTATCAGTACCCCAAAGAAGCGGCAGCCCGCGTTTTATACAATGTAACGAATCGAGTTGAAAATCAAAGGATTGCTACTCAAGTGATTGTATTTGATGACGTTTGGCTGGAAATTTTTAAGAAAATTAAACGTGATAGTAAAGATGAAAGCGATTAATTATTTTTATCAGAATTTGGATAAAGTGATAAACTAGTCTATAAATAAGCGAAAAGTGAGGCGAACAATTTGAAAGCTATCTCGATTCATCCTGAGCCAGTAATGGATATTCTACTAGGAAAGAAGAAAGAGGAATACCGATCATGGACAACCCATCATAGAGGACCTTTATTAATCTGCTCGACAGCTATCAAGACTCCTGGTTGCATTTCAGGTTATGCTGTTTGTATTGTTGATTTAACCGATGTAAAAAAATTGGCTGACGATTCTTATGCATGGATTTTTGAGAATGTTCGTTGTATCAAACCGTTTCCAATTAAGGGGCAACGCCGGCTTTACCATGTGCCAGATGAGCAGATTGTTGTACCAGTGGAAGGTGAATTTAAGTTTGATGATGGTGAGAAGGTTGTGACTGAAAAATTTTGGCAAAACCATTATCTAGCGCTGATTAACTAAAAATTTTAGAGAGTACGAATATCAGGTTAAATTATGTAAAACTTGATGTGAGCACAAACGGCTTCCAGTTAGTGATTAGAGGCAAAGAATTCTTAATAATCAAAAGGCAGTTTCTTACTGTTGATCACTGGTACTGGGATTATACTTTTATCATGTAATATTAGCCTTTATATTGGATAACTATAACACTGAATTAATAGAAATAATTAAAGACAAATGGTCTTTAAGAACTGACCTAAAAGATTGAGACAGTAATAAAAAATATTTTTCTAGGCTGCTGATTTCCGAAATTCTATCGGAGATCGGCAGTCTAGTTTTTGTTGAGTTAATAAAGAGGTAATTCTATTTCGTTTCAGGTTATTGTGTCAGGTCCTTACTTTAGCCCTTGCTTTTTTATTTTTTGAAAAAAATTGGGATAACCTATAATCGATGAATTTTTTAACGAAAAATGCTCAAAAATGATGATATTAACAAATAAATAGCCTTTAAAATTGCTTTTAACGTTTTTTAATTTGATTTGAATTCACTATTTTTTTACTTTTTCCTCTTCATCTTAAAAAAATCAATCTGTTAATTACGTATTTTGAATGATTTTGACTAAAAATTGCCACCACCATCTATTTATATTATTATTTGTTAACAACATTAGAATATTTCAAGTGTTTGATATTTCTTTTACTTTAAAAATGGAAAATTACTGAGAAAATGATTTATTAATCAATAGCCTTTCATTTTTTTATCAAAGTACAAAAATTATGAAGAAATGGCGGATGATGACGGTCAGCTAAAGGGGAGAGTTTACTAGCAAGTCGTTCTTTTGAGAGGAGAATGATCATGGATTTTCGTTCAGTTTTAGGAACAAGCAACAAACGGCGATTAGCATTATTAGAACGACTCTATTATCGTCGTGAGGGGTGGTCGAGCGATCAATTATTAAGCGAGCTGAATTGTTCGCTGCCAATTTTATTAAATGATATTGAGTTGATCAATGATGAATATCCTAGTTTTCAAATTACGAAAACAAAAGGGATTTATCGATTGAATGTGGGGAAAAGAGTTAGTCTAGGGAATTTATATGCGAATATTTTGAATACTAGTCCAGAATTCCAGATTATTGAAGAACTTTTGTATGAAGAGTGCGAAAATATTACTGCATTAGCTAAAAAACTGTACCTCAGTTCTTCCAATACACAGCGTTATTTGAAAAAGCTAGAGAAAATCTTATCATTGGCGGGCATGGAGTTATGTTATCGGCCATTGCGAGTAGAGGGAAACGAAGGAGAAATCCGAAATTTTTATTATCGATTTTACAGTGAGAAACAAAATGCTTTTGAAAGCTCGATGCCGAAATTACCAACGAAGCACTACCATATTATCGGAGAATATGTAGAAGAGTTTGTCAGAGTGAATCAAATTCATGAAAAATATGTTTTTCAAAAGCGCTTGATTTATAATTTCTATATTAGTATTTGGCGAGTGAAAAATGGTCATAGTTATCCAAAAGGAGAGCTGCGGACTGAAGGATTGTTTTTGCCTATGGATATCGAGTATAAGAAACTAAGACAAGCCGTTCGAGAAGGTTTAGATCTAGAATTAACACCAGAAATGGTGAGGGAAGGTCTGTGGTTAATTTTTTCTGATTCAATCGTATTCAGCTTTCAACACCGTGAACTTGCTATGACAGATAATGCAAACTATCAGCAGCTATTTATGCGTCATTATGAACTCGTGGAAGAATACAATGAGATGCTAGGCTATCGATTAGAAAAACAAAGCAGAATTGACTTAGCGACAGTTTTATCAAATGATTTTTATATGTATGATCCCCAAGGGCAATATGTCTGTTTACTATGGCGTAACAGAACTATGTTTTTATCGGAAGCATCAAAAATGTATAGTCGCGGAGTAGAAAAAATAACGAATTTAGTAAAAAGATTTGTAGCGAAATACGAGATATATCAGGAAGAAGATTTTGTCCGTAACTATGTCTATCTACTGATTACGATGGAAGAAAGGTGTATGGAATGGTTGGCGAATCAAGAACCACTATTAAAAGTTTTGTTATTATCTGATTTGACCCCTACAGAAGAAAGCTTTTTAGCGAAACAAATTTCTGATACAATTTATGGAAACTTCATAATCAATCATTTTGAGAATCTATCAGGAGGAATCGCTCAGTTGCATTATGAGTTGAAAAATTATGATTGCTTGATTACTACAGGTTCAGCTGAAGGATTGCCGAATGATTATCCCGTAGTCGTAATTGATCCTTTTTTAACTAGTCAAAGTACACATTGGATACAAGAAATGATCAGTAAGCTTGAAGAAAAACGGAACTTGGCCACTATGATAGAATAGTAGCGAAAGAAGGTTGAGTATGGATAATAATAGTATGGAAAAAATCAATCAATTTCGCGATGAACGAAACTGGCGTCCTTTTCATAATGAGAAGGATTTAGCCTTGTCGATCTGCTTGGAGGCGGCTGAACTATTAGAGCTTTTTCAGTGGAAAGATTCAGAAGAGGCGCGGACGCAAACGGAGCGGTTGAAGGAAGAATTAGCGGATGTACTGATTTATTCTTACATGATGGCAGATAATTTGGACTTTGATATTGACGAGATCATTAGTGAGAAATTGAAGAAGAATGCGATTAAATATCCGGTAGAAAAAGAGTAGATATTCGATACTAAGTCGCAAAAAAAGCAGAATTTTCTGCTTTTTTTATTCATGTAATTCCAACGGTAAGCCATCTGGATCAAAGAAAAAGGTCATTTTCTCTCCAGTAAAATCATCGGTGCGCAAAGGCTCGCAATCAATACCGTGACTATTTAAATAAGCGACTGTTGCTTCGATGTCCGTTGTTTTAAACGCAAGATGGCGTAAGCCTGCTGCTTCTGGAAAGCTAGGACGCTTTGGTGGATTTTTAATAGCGAAGATCTCTAATTCCGCATCATTTAGCTGTAAATCCAATTTATAATCTTGGCGTTCTGGTCGGAAATTTTCACGAATGATTGGCAGACCAAGAATATCTACATAAAAATGTCGTGCCTTTTGATAGTCTGAAACGATGATAGCGACGTGATGGATGGCAGAAAAATCTGGTTTTTGCATGAGTAGGTCCTCCTTTTTTCTCATTATAAGCTAGTTGGATTAAAAAAAGTATGTTATACTCCAATCAATTGAAGAGAAACATTTGGGGTGCTTTTTGGCTGAGATTATACCCATGGAACCTGATGCAGTTAAAACTGTCGCAGGGAAATGTAGCTAGTTGACTGATCGTACCCGACCATTTTATTTTGGTTGGGTTTTTCTGTCTTTTACTCCTTTTGTTTCTTGTAGAAAGGAGTTATTTGTCTTGGAAAAAAGTAAAATTCATAAGTTGACGTTATTGGCTCTAATGATCGCATTAGATGTTGTGTTGTCTCCCTTGATGCGGATCGAAGGGATGGCGCCGATGTCCAGTGTGATGAACATTATCGCCGGAGTGTTGCTAGGACCATTTTACGGAACAGTCATGGCGTTAGTCTGTGCATTGATACGGATGACGATGTTGGGGATTCCGCCTTTAGCGTTGACGGGTGCAGTATTTGGTGCATTTTTTGCTGGTCTATTTTATCGTTTAGGAGGAAGACTGATTTGGTCAATGCTGGGTGAAATTGTGGGTACAGGAATCATCGGTTCGCTCTTATCCTATCCTGTAATGGTCTGGTTTACAGGGAGTCAAAATGAGCTATACTGGTTGATTTACACTCCGAGATTTGTCGGAGCAACGTTGATTGGTTCGGCAATTGCTTTTGTTGTGTTGGTTAAATTGCAGGAAACAACGATTTTTAAACGCTGGCAGCGGTTGTTTTCAAGTGAAAGGATGTTTGGATGATCAAAACGAATATTTCAAAGGGATTTCCATTAGAAAATGCTCCGTTAGTTCATTGTATAACCAATGAAGTGACCTGTGAAACGGTCGCAAATGCATTGCTTTACGTTGGTGCAAAGCCGATCATGGCTTCTGATCCTCGCGAGTTTGAGGAATTATTTCAACAAACAGACGGGTTGCTGCTGAATATCGGACATCTGTCGGAAGAACGTGGGACCAGTCTGTTGGCAGCGAGCAAACTAGCAAATAGCGTTCATAAGCCAACGGTGGTAGATTTGGTCGGTTATGGCGTCAGTAGGGTTCGAAATCAAGTAGGGCGTTCGTTGGTGGCAGAAAATCCAACAGTAGTAAAAGGCAATATTTCTGAACTACGGAATTTTTGCGGGCTGCCGAGTCAGGCTCGTGGAGTGGATGGTAGTGAGCTAGATCAAAGTGAAGAAGCAATCGCTGAATTATCGGAAGCTATGCAGAAGTTAGCGGCTCTTTATCCGAAGACCACGTTCCTAGCAACAGGTTCTCAAGATATTATCGTCGATCAAGAACGTATTTTTCATTTAGCGAATGGCGTGCCTGCGTTGGATCGTTTTACCGGTACAGGCGATGTTGTAGGTGCGTTGATTGCAGCATTATTAGGCGGCGGATTGAAAGCGATTGATGCGGCTGTAACTGCGGTTAGCTATTTTAATCTTTGCGGAGAGCAAGCAGGAGATACGATTGGTCTAGCCGCTTTCCGGCAAGAGACGTTGAATCAGCTTTCAATATTGATGGAGGAGAACTGGTGGACAAAAGTGAAAGGACGGGAAAAGCATTGGACTTAACCTTATATTTAGTGACTGGTCGGTATGATTTTAGCGATGAGAAGTTTTTAGCGGTGATTGAAGAGGCCTGTCAAAATGGTGTGACATTAATTCAATTACGAGAGAAGACTTTGTTGACGGGTGCTTTTTATGAGCTGGCTTTGAAGGTAAAAGCTATTACGGATCGTTACGATGTTCCTTTAATTATTAATGATCGTGTTGACATTTGTTTGGCAGTCGACGCAGCAGGAGTGCACATCGGAGATGATGAGATGCCGGTGGATATTGTTCGTTCGCTCATTGGTACAGAAAAAATTCTAGGGGTATCAGCAAAAACTGTGGATCGTGGCTTAGAGGCTGAAAAGGCAGGAGCGGATTATTTAGGGATTGGTGCCATTTTCCCGACAAAAACAAAAGACACTGCTTTGACTTCGATTGAGACGCTAAAAGCGATTAATGAGGCAGTGACGATTCCAAGTGTTGCGATCGGCGGTATCAAAGAAGAAAATCTATCTGATTTTCGTGGAACAGGGATTGATGGTGTTTCGATTGTTAGTGAGATCATGTTAGCGGAAAATGTTGGTAAAAAAGTTCAGGCTCTAAGGGGAAAAATAGCAGAGGTATTGGAGGAACATGTATGATCAATTCAACACCACAAGTCGTAACGATCGCAGGTTCTGATTCTGGCGGTGGCGCTGGAATTCAAGCCGATTTAAAAACGTTTCAAGCTCGAAAAGCTTTTGGTATGAGTATCATCGTAGCATTGACAGCCCAAAATACTTACGGAGTGCAGGATAGTATGGCGATTCCCAGTAGTTTTATCGAAGAGCAGTTTGATTCTCTAGCCGCGGATTTTACGATTGGTGCGGCAAAAACCGGGATGCTGGCAGATGTCGAACGCGTGGAAATTGTCGTGAAGAAATTGAAGCAAGTCAATTTTGGACCATTAATTGTTGATCCTGTGATGGTGGCTAAAGGCGGTCATCACCTGTTGCAAAATGATGCAGTGAAAACCATTAATGAGAAACTATTGCCGTTAGCTACCATCGTGACTCCGAATTTACCAGAGGCAGAGGTGATCATCGGACAGCGAATCGTTACGGATCAGGAGATGATCGAGGCGGCGAAGAAGCTGCAAAATTTGGGCACGAAAAACGTTGTTGTTAAAGGTGGGCATAGCCAAAATAAAGAGGCTGCTGATTTTGTTTTACTAGCATCAGGAGAAAGCTTCTGGATGAGCGCTCCGAGAGTAGAGACCGCCAATACTCATGGAACAGGCGATACCTTTTCGGCTTGTATCGCTGCTGAGTTGGCAAAAGGGAAAGATTTGAAGGAAGCGATCATCATTGGAAAGAAATTTATTCAAGCCGCAATTAGTCAACCTATTTTCGTTGGGCATGGTCACGGGCCAACGAATCATTGGGCAGAGATTTCTGATGACATTTTGATCAGATAAAAAGGAAGTTGAGGTCACCTCAACTTCCTTTTTAATTTGCTTTCAAGCAAATAGCCTGTCCTTGTTTTTGCAGATGAGCGACATGCTGTTCGCCCCAATTGCACAGGCTATCCAAAATATCTGATAGACTGCGGCCGTAGTTGCTTAATGAATATTCTACTTTCGGCGGAACTTGCTGATAGACTTTGCGATCAATGATATTGTCCTCTTCCAATTCACGCAGCTGCTGCGTCAGCATTTTCTGGCTAATACCAGTGATACCGCGCTTCAAATCACTAGGCCGCATGGGTTCATGGCGCAGATTGCATAGAATAATTGGTTTCCATTTTCCGCCAATGACATCCATCGTCGCTTCAACACCGATCATATATGTACGATTTTCCAAAATAAATTTCCTCCTAAAAAACCTTGATATAATCCAAAAGTTACTGAAAGGTACCTATAGTACAAAAAAGTGGGTACTTATCAAAAGGTCAACAACAGTATATAGTATCTTCTCGTAGGTTACAAATACTTTTTTGATGGCTGGTTTCATGAACTAGCTTTACCGCTCAGAGCGAACGTTTATTTAAGAAACCATTTTTCAAAAGGGCGAAAAGTGGTTTTGATTGTCGTCACGCCTACCAATCCGCTAATCGGGCTGAAGCACGAAGTGGAACTGGCCAAGCTGAAGGAGTTCATGAAACCATTCTAAGGAGGAACAACATGGAAAAGAAAATTTCACCAAACTTAACGTTACTGGCTCTCGCAATCAACGCCTTTGCGATCGGGTCAACAGAATTTATTAGTGTAGGGCTTTTGCCGATGATCGTTAAAAGCTTCAATGTCACATTAGCTCAAGCCGGTTTAACCGTTTCTTTATACGCGTTAGGCGTCACGATCGGAGCCCCTTTATTAACGGTGTTAACCGGAAAATGGAATCGTCGCAATCTGATGATCGGGATCATGCTGCTGTTTATTAGTGGGAACTTATTAGCAGCCTTTGCACCGACCTTTATGATTTTATTGCTGGGGCGTATTTTAGCGGCGCTGGCTCATGGCATCTTTATGTCGGTTTCCACCGTGATCGCGGCGGATGTCGTAGAACCTTCCCGTCGTGCTAGTGCGATCGCCATCATGTTTACAGGTTTGACTGTGGCGACCGTAACCGGAGTGCCGTTGGGGACTTTCATAGGTCAACAAACCACGTGGAATATGTCCTTTATCTTTATTGCAGTGGTTGGACTGTTAGGCTTAATTGCCAGTAGCTTCTTAGTGCCTCGTCAGTTGCCAATTCCCGGTAAAGTTGACTTGAAGGGCTTTGTTCGAATTTTTACCAATAAACCATTGGTCATGTCCTTCTTAATCACTGCCTTTGGTTATGGTGGAACCTTTGCGGCTTATACGTATTTGTCGCCAATTTTAGAAGGCTTTGGACTTTCAGCTAGTGCTGTTGTCATTATTTTGATTGTTTACGGAGTGATGGTGGCGATCGGCAATACGATTGGTGGACAGCTTGCCAATGAAAAACCGTTGGCTTCGTTGATTAAAATGTTTGGTCTTTTAATGGCGGCTCTTGTATTCTTATTTGCGACTACTTTGATTGGAAACAATATTCTAGGTTTGCTGGCGGCGTTGCTCTTGGGTCTGTTTGCCTTCATGAATGTACCAGGCTTGCAATTGTATGTTGTACAGTTAGCAGAGAAATATGTGCCGCAAGACATTACTTTAGCTTCAGCGTTTAATATTGCTGCCTTTAATATCGGGATCACACTAGGTTCGACAGTGGGAGCGCAAGTAACTGGGAAAATGGGCATCGCCTACACACCTATTTTTGGAGCCGTGATTGTATTGTTAGCGATTCTCTTGATTGTGCAAGTGAAAAAGAGTGAATCAACAGAAACGTCAAATGAAATGGCCGAATGTGAAGAGTAAATAGAAAAACCGTGACGAACGCTCGTCACGGCTTTTCTGTATCCTTCCAAATTTGAGCCAAAATATCTTTCAAGACTAAAAAGGTATCTTGATCGTTATAGCCATAATTCCTTTTCAAAAGCAGAAGCATATCTTTTATTTTTGGGATGTAGTCATTCAAATCGACTTCCGTTTGATAAGTCGCTAAGATGGGGTATTTTTCCGCCCAGACATTCGTCCAATCGACTTTCGCTTGTTTTTCTTCACTCGTTTTGGCAATCACTTCTTTAATATCGTTAAGATCCGGATCAAATTCGATCAATTCATCCAAAGAAACCTTGTATGTGACGGCTAATTTCTTCGATTGGTTAATATCAGGCAAAGTTTCATCCAGTTCCCATTTTGAAATCGTCTGCCTGCTTACACCGAGTTTTTCTGCGACTTCTTCTTGTGACAAGCCTCTTTTTTTTCGTGCATTGAAGAAATTCGTTCCTAATGTCATGATGTATCCCTCCAAACTTGATAAGTTAAGTTTAGCAGGATTTGATATAAAAACTAGCGAGTATCGGCCGAACATTTGCCCGTTACTTTAACATTAAGCAGGAGTGGCTGCTTTACGAAAATGAATCAAACAAGCAATCAAGACGGCAAGCAATAAAGCCAATAAGAACAACAGTGAAATTTGCGAGCCTGTAGTGGTGGCAGCGATGAAATCTGATTGGGCTTGCTGCGCTAAATTGATGATTGTCGCAACAATCGCGGTGGCAACCGCGCCAGAGAATTGCTGCAAGGTATTGAACAACGTATTTCCATCGCCGTACTCATCTTCAGATAGTAAATTCATCCCCGTGGTCATTAGGTTACTGTAAGAAAAACCGATACCGATCATATAAAAAACATGTCCTGCAACGAAACCAAGTAAAAACGGCGAGCGTAACAACAGAGTCAACGCGATCCAGCCGATGGTGGCAAAGCTTAAGCCTAGTAAGATTGGTTTTTTCGCACCAAATGAATCCAAGACACGCCCAGAGATTGGTGCTAAGATCGCCCCAACAGCCGCACCAGGCATCATGACAAGGCCGGCAATAAAGGCGTCTTTACCTAAAACGATTTGAACGAAGTTAGGCAAGACAAAGGAAATGCCTAATAATAAGAACTGACAAACTAAGAAACCGCACAAAAATAGTACGAAGACTTTATTTTTCAAAACAGTGATTCGGACTAATGGATTTTTTCCCCGTGTCGCTTGCCGATAGAAGATCAATAAGCCAAGGATACCAACTGCCAATGAAAGTAGACTCGCTAAACTTCCAATTTGATTTAAGAACATCAATAGTCCGCTGAATAGCAATGCAACGCCAATGAGACTGACAATATCTAATGCACCAGTTTTTTTGACAGATATTTCTGGAATGGCATAAAGACCAATGATTAGTGAAAGCACTAAGATAGGTAATAAAAATAAGAAGATCGCATGCCAAGAAAGACTTGCAGTCATAATACCGCCATAGGTTGGTCCGATTGCTGGAGCAATGGACGTTGTCAGTGTGCCCACACCCATCATCGTTCCGCGCTTATGCATAGGGGTGAAATTTAAGATAATGTGGAACATCAAGGGTAACGCAATTCCGGTACTAATCCCTTGCAATAAGCGTCCAATTAACAAAATACTGTAAGAAGGAGACCACAAATCTGTCATCAATCCAGCAATGAAAAAAAGATTCGCGATGATAAACAATTTTCGAATCGAAAAATTTTTCAATAGATAATTGGAAAAAGGCACCATAATAGAGATGACTAAGAGATAAATGGTCGTGACCCACTGCACCATCCCGGTGGATATTCCGAACTGCTTGATCAGAGTGGGGAAGGTCACGTTCATGGCGGTTTCGATTAAGACTCCGGCAAAGGACATGATCCCAGTGGCAAGGACAGCTAGTAATAAATGGATTTTCTTTTCTTTCATATAATAACCTCACTTTAATTCGACAAATAACTTTAAATTCGGGCGTCTCCATTATTTATTTTGCCAGAGTAAGAAGCAGCTTTAATGGCAGGCACTTCTTTCATTGCGCATAGCATTCTGCTAAACTGCTCAACGCTTTTGGTTATGAATCTGCTTGTATTTATTTACTGCAAAAAGCAGAACTGACAAAAAGAGAGGTGGTTTCTAAATTAATAGAAACCGCCTCTCTCTCGACACGCATTACGTGTTATCTGTACGATTTATTCACAAAAAGCATTTTAAAGCTTTTTATGGAGAAGGTCAAGTCTAGCGTTGGATCAAAAAGCTGATAATGGCAAAAATTGCAATGTGTGCGGGATAGAAAATATAGAAGAAATTCCGCATACTGCGACCTTTTTCACCATTGTATAAAATGATTGGAATTGCTGAAAACATCATCATCCATTGGTAATTCATCATAAACGCATGCTGTATACCGCCACCGAAAATCAGGGTTAGTAACGCAATGACAACAAGTGCTGCAACCTGTAAAAATTTCTTGCCGTGGAAAAGATAGAATAGAACTGCTAATAAAACAAATAGAATTCCGCCTTCAGTTAACAATAGTGTTGGTACAAGTAAATTAAATGCTTGGAAAAAAAGCATGCCGAATTTAGAATCAAGTAATCCGCTAGACAACAGGCCGATTGTCAAAACACTTAATAGGGTTGGAACAAGGAACCAAATTACTCCCTTAGCCACTTTACGGTCTTTAATATATTCGCATGCTTGCATGTAGACAGTACCTAAGAATAACGTGCCAAAAATATTATTAATAACGATTGCGTCTCCAACCGCAAAATAGCGATTCAAAATCATATTGATAATTCCCATCAGCCAAAAACCGGCTAATAAACGAAACATATATTTTTTTCGATTACGGGTGTGGACAAAACCTTCTGAACTTTCAAAAAGAAAAATTGGTGCGGCGATTCGACCAATCCAATGAAACCACATGGGCACTCCTAAAAATAGAAAAAACTCCGCAATGTGATCGAGTACCATGGTCACGACCCCTAAAACTTTTAACTGGAAACCATTCATCCCTTTATTCATAAAAAAATCCTCTCTTTCTTAACAAGAGGATAACGAAATTTTTTCCATCCATCCATTTATTGAGCGAACAATCTTCTTACAAAAATGTGAGATAGAAATGTCAGAAAATTCTTTAAACTCATTGACAATAAATGGAACCTCCGTTATCATTACAATCATAAATTAATTTAAATGCCATTTAAATTTAATTTTAAAAGGAGAATTTCTATGAACGCGACGACTACTAGACAAATGATCATTATTATTAGACTGAGGACTTGAAATCTGTTTTGGAAAAACAGTTTGAAGTCCTGTTTGACATTTGTTGAGTGGGATTCTCCAAGCATCCCACCAATCGGTGAGATGCTTTTTTCAGTTTAGCAGAGTAATAGTCTTGTTTCGGTTGAATGATTTGTTGGTTAATTGTAATGAAAAAAAAGGAGTGGAGCAATTGGAAAATAACGTAACAGAAGTGAACTTTCAAGAAAAATCAATCTATACGGTGGAAACAACGGAGGCACCACAAGCAATTGGACCATATGTCCAAGCAAAAGTTGTAAACGGCATGCTGTATGCTTCTGGTCAGATCGCGTTAGATCCAGTAAGCGGAGAATTAGTCGGAGAAACGATTGAAGACCAAACGTATCAAGTATTACGAAATGTCGGCGGGGTATTGAAGGCTGTTGGAGCAGATTACGACAAGGTAGTAAAAACGACTTGCTTCTTGAAAAACATGTCTGATTTTGCAGCATTTAACCAAATTTATGCTAGCTTTTTTGATAAGGAAAAACCCAGTCGTTCTTGTGTGGGTGTCGCAAACTTGCCGAAGGATGCGTTGGTAGAAGTTGAGATTATTGCGGTTGTTGAGTAAACGTCAATTTAATAAATACGTTTAAAGCCTTCCTATCAATAATTGGAAGGCTTTTTTATGTTGGTGAAATAGTCATTAGGCTTCATTTTCTAAAATAAGGAAAAAATCAATTTTAAGAAAACGCTTGCAATAGGTTTTTCGAGGTGCTATTATGGACGTGTTAACAGGTTAACGTGTTAAGTAGATAGGAGGAGCTAAATCATGGCCATAGCAAAATATGAAGAAATAAAACAAGATATCGTCAAACGAATCTTATCGAAGGAATTTCAACCCGGACAAAAAATTTCTAGTGAAGCCGATTTGAAGAGTAAATACAACGTCAGTTCCACAACGGTAGTCAAAGCGCTAAATGAACTTGTTTCTGAAGGATACGTTCACAGAATCCAAGGAAAAGGTACCTTTGTTACGAAAGCACTTAGAGGATCAACTGTACGATACTTCGAGAATGACTATAAATATTACGATCGCAGCGATGAGCACACAGAGGTCATTTCTGTTCAAAATGAGTTGACTTCAGAAATTCTTGGTGAGTTTGATGAAGGTATCGAAGTTCAGAAAATTACGCGATTGAAGTATGCGCGGAACGAAGCGATTCAACTGGCAGTGACCTATATTGATTCAAATTACATCCAGGGAGCTTCTAAGGAACAGCTGAAATCGATCTATGACACGGTTCGCGAGAAGAAAAATATTAATTTATTTAATGCCAAGTTTGAAGAAAATTTCAAAATTTTATTTCCTGTTCCTGATGATGTAAAAAAACTACTGAAGTTGTCTGACTCAGAGCCAGTTGTACTCATGACGCAAAAAACATTTTCAACCGATAACAAGTTAATTGAATTTATTCTGTCATATAAAAAATATAACTACTTTGATGTCACTGTGGCATCTGTCTAGGAAGGTGAGAAGATGATTCTTTTATGTGGACATGGCAAGTACGGGGAAACGATAAAAAATAGTGTAGAGATGATTGCAGGAAAGCAGGACAATATCTTCTCGATTGATTTTACAGAAGAGATGTCTGTGACAGATATTATCGAGCAATACAATAAACGGATAGCATTTGCTGAGGATGAGGTATCAATCTATTGTGATATTCCTGGAGGCAGTCCAGCAAATGCGGCTCTGTTGACCAAAAAGAATAGTAACGGGATACGGGTATTTACGGGATTGAATCTATCAATGATGCTCAGTCTGGTCATGGGGGAAAGTATCGAGAATAGTTTGATTGGTGCAAAGGAATCTATCAAGGAATTATAGAAATTGGAGGCGAGGAAAATGATCGTGAATGTTCGAATCGATGAACGCTTGATCCACGGACAGGTAGCAACAATGTGGACGAATCACTTAAAAGTAAATCGGATCATGGTAGTCGATAATGTAGTCGTTAAAAATGAGATGGAAAAAGATGTTCTCAAGATGGCTAAGCCCAACTCAGTCAAGCTCAGTATTTTGACCACAAAAGGAGCTTCTGCTCGAATAACTAATGGACAATACGATGATCAAAGAGTTTTTCTGATCGTCAAAAATCCAGCAACGCTCGTTGAGTTAGTGGACAATGGCGTGATGTTGGAAGAGATAAACATTGGGAACATGTCAGCCAAAAAAGGCTCAAAACAAGTCGCAAAATCAATTGGTGTTACACCTGAAGATATTGAAGCGTTCAAACATCTAAATGAGAAGGGTGTGAAATTAGTCGCCCAGATGGTACCTAATGAGGACAAAAGCGATTTTATGAAATTGTTGAGAGAGGAGAATTAATATGGAGCTAGCTACTTGGCAAATTGCTATTTTAATCATTTTTTCGTTCTTTTGTATTTTGGACAACTTAACGTTAGTCATCGGAATGCAGTTTCCGGTAATCGTAGGGACCATTGCCGGATTGATCGTTGGGGATGTTACTTTAGGATTGACAATCGGAGCTACCTTGCAACTAATGGTTCTTGGGGTGGGAACTTATGGAGGCGCTTCCGTTCCGGATTTCACGACCGGGGCGATCGTTGGTACAGCCTTTGCGCATATCTCTGGTAAAGGGATCGAGTTTGCATTAGCGATTGCGGTTCCAGTAGGGCTGCTGATGGTTCAATTAGATGTCCTAGCTCGTTTTGCCAACACGTTCTTCTTACACAGAATTGATAAAAACATCGAAGAGTTAGATACAAAAGGAATTGCAAGAAATACGGTTTTAGGAATGTTTCCTTGGGGCTTATCTCGTGCTATTCCAGTAGGGATCATGCTCATTTTTGGACAAAAAGTAGTTGATGTGATCGTCAATGATATGCCTGATTGGCTAATGGGCGGATTGAAGGTAGCAGGAGGCTTGCTTCCGGTAGTCGGGATCGCTGTTCTGTTGAAGTATCTTCCCACGAATAAATATATTGCCTACTTGATTGCTGGCTTTTTCCTCGCGGCTTACTTAAAGGTCCCTATGCTGGGTGTGGCTTTAGTCGGTTTTGCACTAGCGATCAATCATTTCAATCATAAAGCTGGTGAGGATAAGAACGTTGAGACCGCGACAGTGGCAGCGGCTAATGCAACGATCACTTTAGGAGGTTATGAAGATGGAGAATACGAAGAATAATATTATCACTAAAAAAGACCTTTTTCGAGCGAGTTATCGCTGGATGTTAGGAAGCCAAATTTGTTGGAATTATGAACGTATGATGTCTACTGGCTATATTTACACGATGCTACCTTTCCTAGAGAAGAAATATAGAGATAACAAAGAACAGTTAAAAGAAATGCTGGAGACCCACAACCAATTCTTCAACTGTAATCCCATGATGGGACACTTTATTGTCGGGATGGACTTGGCGATTGAAGAACAGGAAGGCTTCGAATCGAAAGAAGTTATTACCGGGATCAAAACCGGCTTGATGGGGCCATTCGCTGGAGTCGGTGACACGATCTTTGGGGTTCTACTACCGACGGTTTTAGGATCGATCGCGGCTTACATGGGACAAAAAGGCAATGTAACAGGGGTAATCATTTGGTTATTGGTAAATATTGCCGTTTGTATCGCCAGATTTACCTTCCTTCCATTCGGCTACAAGCAGGGGCTGAAGTTGGTCAATGAATTCAGCGATAAGCTTAATGCGCTAACAGATGCGGCAATTTTATTAGGGGTGACAGTTGTCGGAGCTCTTATTCCAACTGTTATTACCGCAAATGTCTCTTTCGTCTATAAGTCTGGCGAGGTTACGATGAAATTGCAAGAGATTCTTGATCAAATCATGCCGGCCCTTATTCCAGCCTGCTTGGTCGCTCTCGTTTATTGGCTGTTAGGTAAAAAGGGGATGACATCAACAAAAGCTATTCTGTTAGTTATGGTACTATCGATTGTTTTCTACAATCTTAGAATTCTAGGTTAAATGGTACGTAGTTTGCAATGAAAAATAATATATCAGAATGAAAAAGGGGAAAGAAAAATGACATTAGAATTTTTTGAAGAATGTAAACGAATAACGCAAATTATTGAGGAAAACGAAGGGGAAAACATTTCTAAAGCGGCTGAGATTGTAGCCGAAGGAATTATGAACGGAGGAATCACTCAAGCGTTTGGTAGTGGACATTCTTATGCAGCGGCGATTGAAATCAGTGGACGTGCGGGTGGGCTAATCACATCAAAAACAATCATGGACCCGGCTGGCGGCATGTATGAACAGTGTGCAGGTGTTGGGAAAACTTTGATGCATAAAGTAATGGTTGATCCTAATGATATCTTCTTCTTGATCTCAAATTCAGGCAGAAATCCAATGGCTATTGAAATTGCGGAAGAAGTCAAAAAGCGTGGCAATAAACTGATCGTTGTTACTGCTTTGGATATTTCGAAAGCAACGACTTCGCGTCATCATAGCGGAAAAATGTTATACGAATTTGCAGATGTTGTACTAGATAATCACTCAGGATTTGGTGATGCGGCATTAGAAATCGAAGGTTTAGAAACAAAAGTTTGTGGAACCTCTTCCTTTGCAGCGACATTACTTTTGCAGCAAACAATGTATGAAGCAATCAAGATCATGGTGGAAAAAGGCTTTGAACCGCCGGTATATATGAGTGCCAATGTTGATGGCGGGCATGAACGGAATTTAGAAATAGAGAACAACTATGCTGATCGGATCTTCCACATTTAAGAAGTTAGGTCTTAAACTTGTCTTTTTCAAGTTTGAGGCCTTTTTAGAATTTTGGGTCAATCTTGAAAAACTAAGTACATGATTGGAGTTAGTCAATGAAGGCAATTGCAGAGATTAGAAAGCAGACCTATTCAAAGAAATGGTCACGGTATGGAACAAAGGATATTCTTCCTTTTTGGATTGCCGATATGGATTTTAAGTCACCAGAGTTTTTAGCAGAACATTTAATCAATAGAGTAAAAGCGGACTATTTTGGATATACGGACATTTCTAAAGAAATAAATGAAGGAATTAGTAGCTGGTATGAAGAACATTATAATTGTAAAGTTGATGAAGCGGACATTCTTTTTTCAACCAGTGTTTTACACAGCTATCGCGTAATTTTGGAAACATTTATAACAACAGAAGGAAAGCTTTTATTGTTTACACCAATCTATCCGCCATTGATGACTATCGCGAAAAATTGTGGAATTGAAGTGATCGAAGTACCGCTTTTAAATAGGGATGGCAATTATCAGGTTGATATTGAACGAACAAGGCAGTTCTTGACTGATGATCAGAAGATTGAAGCCGTCGTTCTGTGTAACCCTCATAATCCAGTAGGGCGTGTTTGGAATGAACAAGAATTAAGTGAAATAAAGCAACTAGTACAAACGAAAAAACTATATCTAATTTCTGATGAAATCCATGGAGATCTTATCTTTAAAGGCCATACCTTCCATTCTGTTTTACGAAACTGTGAGCCTGAAGAAAAAATAATCGTTCTTTCTTCCCCAGCAAAAACGTTCAATGTTGCAGGAATAAAGGCTTCTTATACCATTACTAGAAATCCTGAAATAAAGAGAAGAATGGAATTCGTTTTTAAATTGAATGGGTTAAATGACTTAGATCTATTTGCAATAGAAATGTTAAATACTATATATAGTCATCCTGAACAAGCGCTTGCGTGGTTAAACGAGCTGATTGAGCACTTAGAAGAAAACTATCATTATCTTGAACAACTTATTGCTGGAATTGAGCGGGTTGAACTAATCAAATCTGAGGGCTCCTATCTCGCATGGTTGAGGATCATCGATAGTCCATGCGCTGATTCTGATGAGATTAGAATGGTTCTGAAAAATCAGTATGGTGTTGATGTGCATGAAGGGACGATTTTTGAAGAGGGTGACGGTGATTATATTCGGATAAATTTCGGCTGTCCATTGGATATTTTAAAAGTAGGAATGGCTCGATTTATGAGAGCCATCGAAGAAAAAGCAATTTAAAAAAGAATATCAGATCAACTTTAATCGGGGTGGCTGACAAGAAAGGAAACAATAAATTATCAAGATAAGTTGCTGATTGAGAGGTTTAATTAGATGATAAACGTTTTGAAAATAAAGTAAGAAAAAGGAGATACAAAATGATTAAAGAATTTTGTGCTGAAAATTTTGAATACATTCCCCAAGCCATTGCCGCGGGTGCTGGCAGAATTGAGCTTTGCGATAACCTTGCACAAGGCGGAACCACACCCAGCTATGGTGTAATCAAGCAAACTCTTTCTTATACGAAAAGAAAAAATGTCCCTACCATGGTAATGATCAGACCAAGAGGCAGGGACTTCGAATATGATGAAGCAGAGGCAGCAATCATGAAAGCAGATATAGAGATATGCCAAGCATTGCAGGCAGAGGGTATCGTATTTGGCTGTCTGAAAGAAGGATGGCTGGATGAAGAGCTGATCCAGATACTATTAGATCAAGCGGGGAATCTAGACGTTACATTCCACATGGCTTTTGACGAATTAAGTATCGAAAATCAGTTTAAAGCAATTGATTGGTTAGCAGACCATGGTGTTAAGCGCATTTTGACCCATGGTGGACCGGCTGATAACACCATTATTGATAATATTCCCCATTTAATAAAGTTGATCGATCATGCCAACCGACGAATCATTATTTTACCAGGGGCAGGCATTCGTTTTGATAATGTGGATTATGTTCTTGCCCAATTAAATCTATCTGAGGCACACGGTACACGAATCGTTGCTATTTAGATTAAATATGTAAAATAAAAATAAATAGTAAGGCAGCAATGGTTTGAACAGCGCCAACCGATAGTCCGTAAAGTAAAAAGCGTGGGCCTTCTTTTAAAAATTTTCTGAAGTCTAGGCGCAATCCGATTGCGGCCAAAGCAGTCGTTTCAAACCAAGTACTGATGAAATGCGCACCATCGCTAAAGATTGGCGGCAGTGAAAAGAAACTATTGATGATACAGAAAATCAAAAAGCTAGTAACATACCAGGGGATCGGGAATTTTTTCTTTGATCCTTTAGTTGTCTTTAGTCCATCTTTTTGTGCTTTGCGTTCGAACAAGAAAACGACTACGACTAAGAAAATGATCCGTGTTATTTTAAAGAGCATAGAGTATTTCACTGTTTCAGGATTAACCAAGCTAGCGCCAGCAACAACTTGTCCCACCGATTGCAACGTTCCGCCAAGTAAGGCACTTTTACTTAATAACGTATCTCCGAAAAGTGACATTCCTAAAAAGGGGAGTGTCAACATCATTACTGTTCCTAGTAAATTAACAAGGGTAATAATTTGACCTTTTTCCTCATCGTTTGCTTCAATCGCCGGTGCAATCGCACCAATCGCTGATGAACCGCAAACGGCATTTCCACCAGCCATCATCAAAGCCATTTTTTCATTAAACCCAAGTTTACGACCGATCCAATAAGCACCGATGATAACGGTAGTCATGATTAGCAGGATAAAAATCAATCCTTTGATGCCCATTTCTCCAATCGTTTGGAAGGTGACGGTGAGCCCAAGCAGTACCACCGAATATTCTAGTAATTTGCTTTCTGAGAACTTCGTCCCAGCGGCTAGATCCGGTTGTTTAAAGAAGGTATTTCCCAAAATGATTCCTAATAGGATGGCTAAAGTGGCACCACCAAGCTTAGGTAAAAACAAAGCGAATAGTTTTGCAATGATTGCTACTCCTATGGACAAGCTTAAACCAGGTAAAATCGGTTTTGTTTTAGTATAAAAATTTGTAAACATCGTTAGACCTCTTTCTTATAAAATTGAAGGGTAACTACTTATTGGGCAAGTGAAACCACCCGAAAATTAGATAGTCCTTGTTATTAAAAAGCTTTTCTTACGTAAAAAATCAATTGATTTTCATTGGTATTTCATTTGCATGATAAATTATAACCGATATCTTCCATTATTATAATTTATTGATATAATACCTTAAATAGAAAAAAATAATGGAAGTGATTGCGATGTTCAAATGGTTAGAAACGTTCAAAGTAGTTTATGAAACGAAAAACTTTTCTAAAGCATCAGAGATTTTATTTATTTCCCAGCCAACTGTCTCAGCCCAAATCAAGCAATTAGAAAATGAATTTGGAACACAATTATTTATCCGTAGCGGAAGAAAAGAAGTGTTAGTAACACCGCAAGCAGATATTTTATATGAACGGGCCGTTGATTTAATGAACGATTGGGAAAATTTATATCAAGCTGTTCAAACCAATCAACAACAGATTATTCGTTGCGTGATTGGGGCTTCCCATACATTTGCCACTTATGTCTTGCCGTCACTTCTAATCCAATTGCAGCAGGAATTTCCGCATATTCGTTTTAGTGTTCAAATGATGAACTCTTTAGAGGTTTTACAAGCGGTAGAGCATCATACAGTAGATCTGGGATTTATCGAGAAGCCTTTGTCTGCTCCTACTATTAAGCGTTTTTCATTGATGGAGGATCAGTTAGTTTTAGCAGGGAATCTAGAAAAGGGTCCATGGCTGGTGAGAGAAAATACATCCGGAGTCTATTATTACACAAAACGATTTTTGGAGGAAAAGGATATAGACAGTCCAGTCATGGAAATCCAAAATAATGAAGTGATTGTGGGCTTATTGAAGCAAGGCTTTGGCTGTTCATTAGTTTCGGAACGAGCGGTTGAAGGAATTTCACATCAGAGATTGGACGAAAGCTACAAGCGGAATTTTTATCTCATCCGACGAAAAACCAGCGCTTCTGATGATATTGTGAAATGTGGGGAATTCATTTACGAATGGAGTAAGCAGCAATAAATGAACGGCAAGGCCCTTCATAATGAGAAGAATTGTTACAGTTTTTTAATGAGCCGATTAATCGGAAAGACACAAAAGACAGCCTACCGGTAAGCGGTAGACTGCTTTTTAGTTACTTCATTTGTGCTGTGGTCAGATTGTTCAAGAAAATGACGGTTTCTTCTAAACGCTGAAAGTCGACGATCGATAAGTTATCTTTTGGTGTATGCATGACCGCTTCCATCAATAGATAGATTTGTGTTGAAGTGATCGCGACCGCCGGGATTCCTACTCCGGCAAACAACATATGATCGCCCATTGGCCAAGGTTCGACTTTTTTGATGGTGGAATAATCCGTCGTAAAGTTTTCCAGCTGTTCGGTTAGTTGATCTGGACATTCGTAAAGGGAGTAGGATATCGTACTATTTTGCATCCCGGCACCGTCTACGTTAATGGCGAATTCATATTCTTCAGGGTGGTTTAACGATTGTTCCATAAACATCATTTCCCCGGGCATTGAATAGTAGTCTTCACCATTAAACAAAACAAATTCAAGTTGATTGTCTAATTCGTTTTGGATCAATTGTTCAGCTAACGTCAGTAGAACTGCGACTCCGGTACCGTTGTCTAACGCACCCGATGTGGTAGGCTTCGTGTCGATATGAGCAGAGTAAGCAAGCTTTTTTCCTTTGCCGAAAGTAGCAATCACGTTTGCGGCAGTGGCTGGTTTACGCTCTGTCATCAGACGTAAGTTAGCGGTTTTTCTATTTAACAGCGAAGATAAAAGAGCACCTTTGACTGTTCCACATGGAACATTGAAGTCGCCATCTTGGATAATCGGGACTGGAACCTCCTCAAGAAAACTAACAGTAATCACAGCTAATGGCTGTTTTTGTTCTAATTCCCGAATAATTGCTTGGTGCTCTTCGGCATTCCAAAAGACCATACTTTTAGGCATAATCGGTTCTTTGCAAAGCTCTCCATACATAACACAAATCTTATTGGTTAAATCCGCTGCTGCTAATTCTTGGATCGTTTGGACACAAACCAACTCGCCGCTGACATTACAAGGCATCGCATATTCCGCAGCCGCTACTTCCACTGTTTGACCATCAACAATTAGTTCTGCGCCATTATTTTGCCAATCCATACAAGGAAACTCCTGCAATCGAACCTCATAGCCTAAAGAACGAAACGTCTCCGCTGCGTAGTCAACTGCTGCTTTATTTCCTGCCGATCCAGTCGCTCGAGGACCGATTTCCTGACATAATTTTTCCATGTGACGTACTAAGCTGTTTTTGATAATTTCCATTTTGGAACACTCCTTTTCCTTTTAAAGTATTTATTTTTCTTCCAGAAAAATAAATCTGATTGTCAAGCCGTATGTCATCCAACTATACTGTTTGACCGTAATGCCATCTCGTTTCACCTGCCATTCCTTTTGCATTAATTAAACTGGGAAAAGTTGGACTGAGATCCTTTTAGTTGATACCATAAGTATAGGAGAGCAGCGGGAGGATTTCTTGACCTTCCTTGTGCACTTGTCGGATTATTTGACAGATACTAGGTGGTATTATGGCAAACTTGGAGCATACTGCGGCGGTTACTCGCATGCAGACATTTATTGAAAGACATTTAGATGAAGAGATCACGCTACATGCTTTGGCACAGCAGGCCGGCTATTCGCCATGGCATTGTGCCAAAATGTTTAAGGAATACACGGATAAATCACCGTTTGAATACATTCGCAAGCTGCGGTTATCCAAGGCGGCTTTGGTTTTGCGTGATGAGGATCTGCGAGTGGTGGATGTTGCTTTGGATTTTGTCTTTGATTCTCATGAAGGCTTTACACGAGCTTTTCGTAAACAGTTCGGTGTTACTCCGAAGGCATATCAAAAGAAGACACCGCCAATCCCGTTATTTACCCCATATCCTGTGGAAAGCTACTATTTAATGGGCGAGGAACGCAGTGATTTACCGCCATTATCGAAGAATCTACATGTTCGACTCATTGAGTTTCCCGCTCGTAAGCTGATTTTATTGCGGGGCAAGAAAGCTAAAACCTATATCGAATATGCACAGGAAGTCGGTTGTGATGTCTGGGGAATTCTTGCCAGTATCAAAGAGGCATTGTATGAACCAGTAGGACTTTGGCTACCGGAAAGCATGCGAACGGAAGAAACATCCGTTTATGCTCAAGGTGTAGAAGTCCCGCTTGATTATCAAGGGCTTATTCCAGAGGGCTTTGATGTAATTGAACTGTCTGCTTGTACGATGCTGCTATTTCAAGGTGATCCGTATGATGAAGTACGTTTTGATGAAGCAATTGAAGCAGTGATGGAGCAGATCGATACATATGATCCTAGTATAAATAATTGTCAATGGGCAGAAAAAGAGGGACCACGGATTCAATTAGAACCACAGGGGTATCGAGGATATATCGAAGCCCGACCAGTGTATCTTAACTAAAAATCAAACGCTTTCGAAGGCTTTAAAGAAAAAGCTTAAATACTTTTTCTCGTACTATATATGAAGGAAAAAATCGGGAGGATTTTTTGTCAACCGTTGAGCTAAAAAATCAGTCGAAAGTCTGAGGCGCGCCCCTACCCGAATGCTATAATTAGCTCAATCACAAATAACAAATAAATCAGAAAAAGGTTGGGATAAAAATGAAACGAAGAGGTTCAGGTATCATTGTTGGGATTGTCGTGATCGCTCTGGCAATCGGAGCATACTTGGTAACGACATATAACTCATTGGCTTCAGCAGAAAACGATGTGGACGCAAAATGGTCGCAGGTGGAAAATGTGATGCAACGCCGGGCAGATTTGATTCCAAATTTAGTAAACAGTGTCAAAGGTAGTATGAACCATGAAGAAAAGCTCGTTAAAGAAATTACTGATGCACGGAAGGCATACAACAATGCCAAGACACCATCGGAAAAAAATGACGCAAACAATCAAATTGATCAAAGCTTAGGTACGATGGTGAACGTGATTCAAGAAAGCTATCCAACACTAGCTTCTAATGAAAATGTAAAAACCTTGATGGTCCAGCTAGAGGGTACAGAAAATCGAATCTCTGTTGAACGGAAAAACTATATCGAACAAGTCAATGACTATAACCAAAGCTTGGTTCGATTCCCTAGAAATATGGCAGCGAAGGTATTAGGATTTGATAAAAAGGCGAACTTTAAGGCTGATGAAGGTGCGAAAGAAGTCCCAGACGTCAGTTTTGAATAAGAATGGGTGAGAAAAAATGAAGAGGGAACAGCGTGCTTCAGGGGAACGGCTCCATCAGGAGGTTGTTGAGAACTATCGCAAGGTACGTAAACGTAATGGAGTCTTTTCCCTAATTTTAATTGTTGTATTGCTAGTCAGCGGGTTCGGCTTATTTAATCTCTTTACGAGTAATGGCTATGGAGATAAAAAGGTGTCCTATGATCAGCAATTGACGAAGTTGAATCAGGAACGAGAAGACATTTTGTCTGGTAAAAAAGTGACAGTTAACAAATCTTTCAAAACAGCTCTAAATGATAATTTGGCTAACTTGAAAGAATATCCGAAGAAAGCCAACAACTACGATGTGGCAATTGAAGAAACGGATGGTCATTTGACCATTAATAAGAACAATATCTTTGTTTCTGACAACGCTAATATGCTGAGTCAGAAAATGAAGGAAAAAATTTATCAACTAAACAAACAATTAGCAGCAAGTACCAATGGTGCGCAATTAGAAGTGGTTACGATCCCGGAATTGCCCCGTGGAGAAGATATTGAATCGTATGCCAATAAGATCTTCAACCAATTAGGTATTGGGGATAGGAATGAAGACAATGGTGTTTTATATTTAATCGCCTTGGACGAACGAGAATTTCGTTTAGAAGTTGGCTATGGTTTAGAAGGTCTGATTCCTGATGGTAAAGCCGATGACATTATTAATAATGATGATGTAGTGGATGCCTTCAAGGATGAGGATTACGATACAGGGGTCAGCCAGGTTGTGGATGAAGTATTCGGAATTATGAATACGAAGACGGCTTTAGTGGATTCGCAAATTAAAAACGTCGAAAGTCAGCGGACAAAATTGATGTTCTTCCACTGGACAGGAGTAGTAGTTTTAGGCTTGCTGGTCTTTGTCAGTCTATTATTAGTAGTAAATTTATTGAGGGCTCGTGTTTTTCTCAAAGAAAACTATAAAAAGTATCAAACGGAAACTACTTCGATTACTGGTGACGATGAGATGCAACGGGTTGTTAAACATACGGAACTCTACCACATTTTATTAAGCGGTTTGCTGATTGGAATGTCAGTAAAAGGTGTCAATCGTGCGATCGTTCAAGGAAGATTGTTGCGAAATCCTTCTGCAGAAAAGAAAATGTTCGGTCGGATATTAATCGGCGATACGTTATACTCTGGTAACGGCGATATCCTGACAACGGCTTATCTAGCATCGAATTATAACTCTGATAATTGGTCCGATAATAATAATAGCGGATCAGGTGGTGGCTCCTCATGGGGGTCCTTCGGCGGCGGTTCATCCGGCGGCGGTGGCGCTTCTGGTGGCTGGTAAGTGAATAGGATTGAAGAAAACGTGAGGGGATTCCTCACGTTTTTTTTCGCTAGCCTTTAACTAGGATACTACTGTGAGTCTGGCTTTAAAAAGAATCCGTGAAGCCTTTTTTCTGGATATGCGGACGAACGCGGATAATTTTTGTGAAGGATTCGAATATTTTCTGCTTTAGGAGTGCTTCCTGACTATAATAAACGTGAGACGCTTTATTTTTTGTCCGTTGCAACGGTCAAAAACGAGTGAAGCGTTTTCTTTCTGACAGGTTATGATAAAAACAAGAAGGGGAGGTTGATAGCCATGGGAGCAAAGAAAAATCGTGAACAACGGCTGTTACTACTTCTAACGAAACGACATGATTATATCACGTCCGAGGAATTGGCGGAGCATCTAGAAACTTCGCCAAAAACAATTTATCGCCTAATCAAAAAAATCAATGAAACACATGGTGAGGGCTTGATCCAGTCAGAAAAGGGGCGAGGCTACAAATTAAACTACGAAAAATATATCAGCCAAGCAAACATTCAACCCAGTCAGCGCAGTCAATATTCTCCTCAGGAGCGTAGAAATCGTGTGATGGAGGAACTACTGCTATCATCGCCGAATGCGAAAAATGTTTACGACCTGTTTGAAGATTATTATGTTGGCGAGTCCGTCATTTTCAGTGATGAGCAAGTGATCGCTGAACACCTGCAGCGTTACGAGTTGAAATTGGAACGCAAGCAGCGGACGTTGGCAATTTTAGGGAAAGAGGCGAATCTGCGGCGAGCGATTGCTGATTTGATTCAGGTGCACAATATCATTGAAATCGATGATTTAAAGAATCATTCAGAACTGAACTTCAATAATTATGATGTGCTGTTTATCTTAGACCAGCTGAAGTTGATTGAAAAGCAATTGCAATTAACGATCCCGTATCCCTATAATGTCAATATTTTTTCTCATTTGTATATTTTAATCAGCCGTTTGCGCAAGGTCCATAGACTTCCGAACGAAGAAATGAGTCCGCTTTCTAAAAAGGAACAGGAACGTTTGGAGCAAGACAAGGCGCTTTATCAGGTCGCTAAGTCCGCGATTAAAAATGTTGAAAAGTATTTGCACAACGAGCTGCCAGAATCAGAGGTTTATTATCTTTATCAATACTTAGCTTCATCGCGGATGCAAGGATCGTTAAGTAAAGTAACAAAATTTTCTTCAAAGGTCGTGGAAATCACCAATACTTATCTGGATAGCATGAGTCAGCGGCTGAATATCTCGGCGAAAGGCGATTCGATCTTTCTTGATTTAGCGAATCACATCAAGCCTATGCTTAATCGCTTGGAACATGGGATTCATGTAAAAAATAGTCTGTTGGATCAGATTAAAATGACCTATGAATCCATCTTTTCAGATGTCAGTGATGTTTCTGATGAGGTGAGTCAGCATTTTGAACTGCCGAAGATCAACGAAGACGAGAATGGCTTTATCACTTTGTATTTCGCACGGATCATTGAAACGAACCAATTACCAATTCGTACGGTGATCATGTGTACGACAGGTGTCGGTACTTCAGAGCTGCTGCGAGTCAAGATCGAAAAGAAATTTCCTGAGTTGGAGATTGTTGATGTCGTAGCTTCAAGGGATGCAAAGCATTTTACGGAAAAATATCCAGGCATCGATTTGATTTTAACCACAATCAGT
>Ga0334886_1000425_pt1 | contig 66456 bp, 59 predicted proteins | sample GraSluR1_MG_9_FD_207232 | JGI IMG/M metagenome (GOLD analysis project Ga0334886, IMG submission 207232) | Sludge microbial communities from methane-producing bioreactor in Wageningen University, Netherlands - Granular Sludge_27_06-R1 | ecosystem: Engineered > Bioreactor > Anaerobic >... | reverse complement strand
CATCAACGACGGCCATCTTTGGGAAGAGTGGGAACACGAGTTAGATCACCGAAAGGAGGAGACCTCCATGTATATCAGCCTGATGGAACGAAAAGGTGTGGAGAAAGGCGTGGAGAAGGGCGTAACAATAGGCGAAGAGAAGGGGATGAAAAAGAAAGAACTCCACATGGCCCGGAGAATGCTCCAGGCGGGGGAGTCCGAAGCAAAAATCCTTTTCTACACCGAGATCACCCCGGAAGAGCTTGAGGAGCTTCGTAAAAACCTCTAAAAGCCCCAACAAAGGTGAATCCTCTATGTGTATAACCATGGTGTATCCTTAAGAGCCCTGGGGCGTTATGCCTCGTGATCATCCTCCGGTGCTTGCCTGCTTGCCTTAAAGTGGCTTCGCCGGCAGGGGTTGCAAAAGAAGATCTCCGGGGCTTCTTGATCATTTTTCCGGATCATTTTTCTCAATCATTGTGAAGAAGTGCGTTACGAATTCGAAGAACCATGTCCATGTTTCCGAAGCATCTCCCGGGCCAGTTCTTCCATCTTCTCCACCAGCTCCCTCGGGGCTTTTGCCTCTGCATAAGGGGCGCTTGCCATAATCCACCGGGCCACTGCTCCAAGATCCGGAACCTCAGCGGTCATTATCACCTTTCCCTCCTCGGTCTTGCGAAAATGCTGGGTGGGATGCCAGGTGGTCTCCTGCACCGTATCGCCCAGAGGGGGAGCGATCTCAATCTCCACGGGAATGGCCGCATCCCCGGTATAGCCGTACCAGCCTGAGGAGGCATGCTTGTGAAGGCTCGTCTCCTCCGGGGGCTCGTGATAGGGCTCCTCGGGCCATGGATGGGGGGAGAGAATCCGGGAGATCCGGTAGGTGGCTCCCCGGGGGAGCTTGGGGTGGCTTCCCCAGAGATACCAGGCATGGGACTGAAAGAACACCCCCCAGGGGGAGACTTTCCGAAGCTTGGGCTCTTCTCCGCTATAGGGGGAGGCGTAGGAAAAGCGCAGAGATTGCCGGATATTGATGGCATGGAGAATCATGTCGAAGGTGCGGGGATCCATCATTGATACCGGAAGAGAGATCACCGAAGCATTGCCCAGGGTCTCCCCCTTTTCGAGAAGGGACTCCGGAAGGGCGGAACGCATCTTCCCCCAAAGGCTCTCGGTATCCTTTTGAAGATGAGGGAGAAAATGAGCCGCCATGCAGAGCCCCGAAACAAGTCCCAGCACCTCCCGCTCCGTGAGGGTGAAGTTGAGAATAAAGCTTCCCCGCCCCTCCAGAACATAGCCTCCCCGGGCTCGATCGTAGGCAATCTCCACATCGTAAGCCTCCCGAAGAAAGGCGAGATCCCGCTCAAAGGTACGAGAGGTGGTGTAGCCCATGGTATCTACGATAACGTTCTTGGGAACGGGATTTCCCGCATAGAGCATTCCCATAAGACGGTTGAGACGGTGCAGCTTCACTGAAGAAATATCCCGGGGCATGGCATGTCATCTCCTTTGACACATTGGCTGTAGATGCTATGGAAGAAAGAAAAGGGAAGGGGGAACCCCCGTGGGCAAGCCCGGCTGCCCCCCCTGAAAGATCATACCCGAGAAGCTTACCGGGAGCAAACCTCCCCAACACCATGCCTTTACTCCTTATCCGAGAGGGCTTTGCAGCAGAGGCACAGGGCTCCGCCGAGACCAAGAAGTGTGAGAGCCAGAGCGGTGGCTTTTATTATTTTCCCTGAACCCATGAGGACTTCATCCATGCTTTCCTGGAAGAGAAGGTATTCCAGATCTTCGTAGACCATCTCACCCTGGTATTCCTCATCTTCCCGATCTTCTTTCTTCTCCTGCCCTTCCGCCTGTTCTTCTCCCTGTTCCTCTCCCCGGGGGCCCTCCTCGGTTGTTGCCAGGGCATGATCTTCCTCCCTGGGGGGTTCCATATGATGCTCCAGGCGTTCCAGGTTACGTTTTATCCTCTCCAGCTGCTCCTCGTACTTCTCCGCATGAGACGTGGCTTCCATCTTCTCCATGGCCTCCTTCAATCCCCGTATGGCCTGATTCTGCCGCTCCGGGGATTCCTGAGATTCGAGAAGATCCGCCAATCTTTCCAGATAATCCTGGATTTCCTCCAGACGCTCTCCGCAGGTTCGCACCGCCTTTGTGGTACCATCCATGAGATTTCACCCACCTCCTATGGTTTTGTGAGGCTCCTTCTGTGGTGCTTTCCAAGGGCTTTTTGCTCTCCCCAGAATGTGAATTCTTCCCACATACAGGGGTATCCTTTTTTGTCTCTCCAGGGGGCCCTCCAGCGTTCTTTCTCTTTTCCTCTCTGTGAAGAGCATGGCACCCATGATGGTAAATCCTCTTCCTCTGGCACCCCCTTGCGATCCCGATGGCGGGATGTCTGAGGCTGCTTGTGTTACTCCCCGTAATGGTGATCCGAAATCCGCCAGGAGAAGGAATCCACCGAAGGGGCGAGTTCGGTGATGATCATCCTCGTCAGGTTCGTGAAGAAGCGGCATCCGTGGTTGTGTTGAAAATCTTTGCCGAAGAGGCAGAATCCGGTAAACATGTGACAATTGTTATGCAGAACGTGGTAGGGGATTTCCTTTACTTTTTTGTAGAGCCTGGTGCCTCGTTCTATGGCTTCCTTAACCACCATGGGCTGGTCTCCCTGGGAGGCCACATAGACATGAATGCCCGTTCTCACAGGAAAGTCGTTGTTTCTGTAGGCCCCATCGAGAAAGTCTTTTTTCCCCACCATATTGATGGAGCCGTCTCCATAGAGTTCGAGGAACTTTCCGTTTCCCATGTATATTCCGGTGTGCTCAAGGCAAAAGGCAAGAGAGACAGCCACGATGGATCCCGGAGCCAGAGGCACATCATCCTTCATGAGGTTCTTCATGGCGCTGAGATCCGCTTTCCGTACGCAGGGATCCGGAGAAGAGCTGAGGCCCGTACCCAAAAAATAGGGAAAGAGTACGGTTCCCGCAGTAGAGGGAAGAGATGTTTTCCTCAAATCCTTTTTGGGCATCTGGTCTCCCTCAAAGTCATGGATCAGCCACTCGATGTCACGCTCCAGATTTCTCTTCATCATGTCGAGAGCCTCCTTTGCTTTTTTGCTCATCTGCTGCTCTTTCGCCGGGAGGAATCCTCCCTCCTTCGGGGCGCTGTAGAGAGTGTACGACGGGAGGGCGACATCTTACGTCGTAGTGCGTCACTTTTTTCCTTTCACGTGCTTTATCTTGCTGATCCGCCAGGAAGGGGTAATGAGAGTTCCGGGGGGCTCTCCATGGTTTTTTATGCTGCATTTTCGGGGAGACATGCCGTTCCGTTGCTCCCCTTTGTGGAGAAGTGCTATACTTGTTCTAATGAAGGGGGAAGACTTCTTTATGAAGAAGAACATCAAGGGCGGAGAGAGCAGGAAAAAAACCGGGAAGGCAGAGAAAACGAAGAACGCCGCAGAAAAGGCAGGGCTACTCTGGTTTATCGAAGGCATCATGCACATCAACGACGGCCATCTTTGGGAAGAGTGGGAACACGAGTTAGATCACCGAAAGGAGGAGACCTCCATGTATATCAGCCTGATGGAACGAAAAGGTGTGGAAAAGGGCGTAAAGAAGGGCGTGGAAAAGGAAAAACTCCACATGGCCCGGAGAATGCTCCAGGCGGGGGAGTCCGAAGAGAAGATTCTTTTCTATACCGAGATCACTCCGGAGGAGCTTGAGGAGCTTCGGAAAAACCTTAAAAATCTTTAAGAAGTGTGAAGCCCATGTGCCTAACCATGGTGTATTCTTAGAGCGGTCCTCGTTGCCGTGTGACATTATGTTAACAGGAGAGCCGGAGCTTGTATGTCTCCAGCAGCGAGCATAGTGGTTGGCGAGTGCAGCTTTGCGTCGCGGAGAACCTCCTGGTGGCAGGCGGACGTGCCAGCAAGCCCCAGTCGCGCAGCTGGACGGCGCGTCTGGGGCGACGGTTCGGAGCAGCAAAGCAAGGGAGCGGTTTCGCCACTTTCGGAGCAAAGGGAACACACAAGCTCCGGCTCCCATCCAAGATCACACTATAACGTGGAACAGCCCACTAGGAACGGGATTTCCCGCATAAAGCATTCCCATGATTTCAAGGACTTTTTCTTATTCGTGAAGCTCTAAATAGAGAAGGGCCGGGAAATTCCACGCCACAGACGACGACGCTCAAAGGTGCCTTGCGGCGGTTTGTGCGTCGTTCTTTTCTCAAGGAAGAAAGTGCAGTCCCCTGGAAAGAAAATGCAGCTCTGCTTCGGAGCCTGGGGGGAGGGGCTCTTCTTCAAAGGGGTTGGGAATGTGAACCGTTATCGCTTCTGTTTTGGGAAGGAGCACCTCATACTCCATGAGGCTTCCCAGATAGGTTGCCCGGAGAATTTTCGCCGTAAAAGCCTCTTCTCCAGAACCCTTTCGAGGAGTCAAGCGCACCGCCTCGGGGCGGATCATGACGGAGTATTTTCCTGGCTGTGAAGGGGTCTCCGGACCTGGTTCCCATGCCTGGCCCAAAAGGGTCCAGCTTCCCGAGATATCCCTTGTAGCATCGAGAAAGGCTGCCTTGCCGATAAAGGAGGCCACGAAGCGGTTTGCCGGCCGGGCATAGAGTTCCCGAGGCGTGCCGATCTGTTCGATCTCCCCCCGGTTCATCACCACAACTCGGTCGGAGATGCTCATGGCTTCAATCTGATCATGGGTAACGTAGATGCTCGTAATACCAAGCCGCTGCTGTAGCTTCCGAATATCAATCCGCATCTGTTCCCGCAGTTTTGCATCAAGATTCGAAAGAGGTTCGTCGAAGAAGAGTACTGAGGGTTCCATGATGATTGCCCGGGCCAGAGCAACACGCTGCTGTTGCCCTCCGGAAAGCTGGCTCGGCTGGCGGTCTCCCAGCCCTTCCAGTTCCACGAGTTCCATTGCCTTCTCTGTTCGCTCCCGAATCTCTTTTTGCGAAAGCCTCTGCAGTTTCAAGCCGAAAGAAATATTGTCCCGTACGTTCAGGTGAGGAAAAATGGCGTAGGACTGAAAGACCATCGCCACGTTGCGTTTGTTAGGAGGCACATCGTTCATGCGCCGCTCTCCGAAGAGAATATCCCCGGATGTGGGATCCTCGAAACCCGCCAGCATCCTGAGAAGCGTTGTTTTGCCGCACCCCGAGGGACCGAGAAGGGTCACCAGCTCTCCTTCCGCTACTTCCAGAGAGACGGAATCGACCGCCCGGAAGAGGCTATCCGGATCGTCGAAGCTGCCGAAATCCTTTGTGATGGAACGTATGGTGATTTTCACGAATCTATTCCTCCTGAATCTGTATGGGCCCCATGCCACCGGTGCGTCCGGGAACGAGGCGGGCTATGAGTGCCATTGCGGCGAGGACAATGGCCACGAGAATCACGCTGAAGGCAGCCGCCACGCCGAGACGCCCTGAGCCTACCTGGTTGAGAATCTGTACGGTAAGCAGATTCCAGTGGGCGGAGACGAGAAAGATTGCCGCACTGATGGCGGTCATGGCCCGGACAAAGGCGAAGATCAATCCCGAAAAGAAAGCCGGAGCAATGAGCGGAAGGGTTACCTTCCGGAAGGTGGTAAGCTTGTCTGCCCCCAGATTTTGGGCAGCCTCTTCAATGGAGGGATCGATCTGACGGAGCACCGCGATCCCCGACTGGATCCCCACGGGAATGTAGCGGAATACGAAATTCAGCACCAGGATAGCCAGCGTGCCGATGAGAAGCAGGGGAGGGCGGTTGAAGGCAAGAATATAACCGATGCCGATGACTGTACCGGGGACCGCGAAGTTGAGAATGGAGGTGAACTCCATAAGCCCCTTGCCGGGAAAGGTGGTACGCACAACGAGGAAGGCGATGAGCATTCCCATAATTCCTGAAAGAGGCGTGGCGAGGAAAGCTACCGTAAGCGTATCCAGGATTGTCCCTCTCCCCACGCTGAAGGCGTAGGCAAAGTGGCGCAGAGTGAGAGAAAAATCGAATCCCCAGACCTTGGTGAAGGCTCCGAGAAAGATGGTGCCGTAAAAGAGGAGCACAAACCCTGAGAAGGTGAGGGAAAAGGCAAAAAGTGCGCGCCGGGCTCCCCGGCCGAGAAGTTTTGAGGAAGATGCCACCGGTTTTCCCGTTACCGTAACGTACTGTCGCTTCTGCAGATAGTAGCGCTGGATGGTGAACGCCGTTATGGAGGGGATGAGGAGCACTACTGCAAGGGCCGCTCCTAAAGGAAGGTTAAACGACCCTGTGATTTCCAGATAGGCCTGTGTGGAGAGCATGGGAAAGCGGCTTCCCGCAAGCACGAGGGGATTGCCGAAATCTGCCAGAGATTCGATCAGCACTACCAGAAAGGCGCTGGCAATCCCCGGAAGGCTCAGCGGCAGCGTTACTCGTAAAAAAGTCTGGAGCCTTCCTGCCCCCACATTCATGGCGGCATCCTCCAGGGTAGGATTCAGCGACTCCAGTACCCCCTTGAGTGTGAGGTAGGCCACCGGGGCGAAGGTGAAAATCTGGGAGAGCAATACCCCCCTGAAACCGTAGATGTTGTAGTTTCGTATTCCGAGAAGACCCCGGGTAATAAGGCCGTTGGAGCCGAAGAGCATGAGAATGGAGAGGGCACTCGTAAAGGGTGGGGAGATGATCGGAAGAAGAAAGATAAGATGGAGTATCTTTTTAAGCGGCACGGAGGCTCGGGTGATGGTGAAGGCCGCGGCGTAGCCGATCACTACGCTGCAGGCGGCGGTGAAAAAGCCAACCATGAGGCTGTTCCACAGGGCAGAGCGCAGATAGCGGAAGCTGAAAAAACGAGCGTAATGTTCCAGGGAAAAGAGGCCTTCAGAAGAGTGGAAACTTTTCAGAAGTACGGAGATCAGGGGATAGGCCACAAAGACTCCCAGGGAGAGAAAGAGGAGCAGCACGAGAAGCGCGAGAAGGGGATCCCGGGCGAGAAGGCGAATCTCTCTTCTTGCTTTGGCGAAGAGGATCATCGGTTTTTTGATTCCTCCTTACAGTAACGGGGGAAGGAGTTCCCTCCCTCCCCCGGTCTTGATGTTGTACGGTAGCTACTGGCCGAGAACTTCCGTCACCCAGCGGTCGATAAGGCGTGTCTTTTCGCGGGCAGCTTCGAAACGGTCGTAGTCGATAAGCGTGATCTCTGAAAGGAGCGGGAGTCCCTCCCCGACGGAGACATCGGTACGCACCGGGAAGAAGTAGGTTTTCTTTTCGCTCAGGATCTGCTGCCCCTCCTGGGAGATAATCCAGTCTACAAGGGCCTGGGCGTTTTCGAGGTTTTTGGATCCCTTAAGAATGGAGAGAGCCGCTGCCTCATAGCCTACTCCCTCTTCGGGAAAGACAACCTTGGCGGGATATCCTTCATCCATAAGCTTGAGAAAGGCCGGGGTGAACTGGATGGCGATGGCGGTCTCTCTGATGGCGAGATTTTTGCTCGGTCCCGTGCCGCTCTGGGTGTAGGTCTGGATGTTCGGATTAAGCTCCTTCATGTAGCTGTAGGCCTCATCCTCTCCGAACGTCTGGATAAGCGTCATGATCATGGCGTAGGCGGTTCCCGAAGATTGGGGAGAGGGCATCTGGATCATCCCCCTGTAGGCGGGGTTCAGAAGATCCTTCCACGATGCGGGAATGGGCTTGCCATCCTCCTCCAGTTCCTTCGGCAGTACTCCGAAACCCAGGGGGTTCATGTAGAAGGCGTGCCAGTATCCCTTGGTATCTTTGAAGCCCGGGGCCAGATCTGCGGCGGCGGCGGGAGTGTAGGGCTGGGTAAGCCCCCGTTCTCTGGCTACGATGTGGTTTTCGTTGGGAGCACCGAACCAGACGTCCGCCTGGGGATTGGCCTGTTCCGCCTCAATACGGCTCATGGCGGGCCCCGAAGAGAGGAACACCATATGTACCTTGATCCCCGTGGCTTTAGAGAAAGCGTCCAGGATATTTTTGGCGTTTTCTTCGTCCACGCTTGAGTAGATCACCAACTCCTTTGCGAGAGCCGCTCCGCTGAAGAGCAGAGCCCCCAGAAGTGCCGCTGTTACGACGTACAAGAGCTTTCCATGCCGTTTCATGTCGAAAAATCCCTCCCAAAGTAAAGATATGAGGTTTTCCCTGTGGTACTGCACAGAGAAGAGCCTTGCCGCATTGTAACACAAGAGTGAAAATGCATGCCTGGAAAGCCGGAAAAGAGCCCGAGAAAAACGGAAAAATCCGCAATCCCCAGGCTCTTTTTCTTTTTTGCGCAGTTTGTGTAGCCTATGAGGTAACGTTTTCAGGGGATTCCTGGAGAGTTACTCCAGAGCTTCCAGAACCCGAAAGAACCCCTCTTTCAAGGTCTCCCCCAGAGTGGGGTGGGCGTGCACGCAGTAGGCCACGTCCTGGGCGGTCATGCCGTGGTAGATGGCCAGGGCCGCCTCCCCGATGAGATCCGAGGCGTGGGGCCCCATAATATGCACCCCCAGAATTTTTCCCGAGGGTTTGGAGGCCACCACCTTGCAGAATCCATCCGAGGCGTTTTTTGCCAGAGCCATGCCGTTGGCGGCAAAATAGGCCTTGGCGGTAACCACCTCTTCCCCTCTTGCGAGGGCCTCCTCTTCCGTGAGCCCCACCGCGGCAATTTCGGGATCTGCGAAGATGCAGTAGGGTACCGCTTCGGGACGGAAGAGGTAGGATCCTCCGGTCATGGCGGCCACCGCCGCCAGAGCCTGGTACTCCGCGGTATGGGCGAGCATCATCCCCCCGGTACAGTCCCCGATGGCGTAGACTCCGGGGACGCTGGTCTCCATGCTCTCCGGGGAGATCTGAATCCCCCTGGAGGAGTGGGCGATAGCAGTCTTTTCCAGATCAAACCCCTCCAGAGAGGGAACCATGCTGGAGGCCACCACCAGGCGGTGGCAGGAGATTTCTTGAGCCCCTTCCGGGGTCTCTCCGAAAAGGTGCAGTTCCTCCCCCGTCTCCTCCGCCCGGTGCAGCCGGAAGGAGTCCATCATGGTGATTTTCTGGCGTTTGAAGTTTTGCCGGAGTTTCTTTTTGATCTCTTCGTCGCAGCGGCGGAGGATCTGATCCGAATGTTTCAGGAGGATCACCTCTTTGCCCATTCCTCGAAGCAACGTGGCCATCTCCACCGCAATGACCCCCGCCCCCAGAAGGGCCACCTTTTGGATGGCGGGATCTTCCCAGAGGGAGCGTTCGGATACCGCCCAATCTCCGGGGATGATTTTCGGAAGATCCTTGCCTTCAAAATCGAGGGGGAGTATCTTGCCCCCCACCGCGAGAAGCAGCCGTTTTCCCCGGGCTTCGGTGAGTTCCGGGTGGCCTTCGATGCGGATGCGCTTTTCCTCTCCCTCCACATCTTCCAGAAAGGCGGTGCCCTTGCAGACCTTCACGGAGGACATTTTCATGAGGGTTTCGATCCCCCCCCGGAGCTTTGCGAGGATGGCCTCTTTCTTTTCCCACATCTTTTCCCGAGGGCTTGCCCCCTCCAGGAGATCCGCATAGTAGGATTTGGTGGGGATGCACCCCCGGTTGAGGCAGGTCCCTCCCAGCTGATCTTTCTCCACCAGCAGAGTGCTAAGCCCCGCCCGCCCCGCAAGCTCCGCCGCCCGGTAGCCTCCGGGGCCGCCTCCGATAACCATGAGGTCGTAGAGCATAGGCGTTCCTAGGATTCTTTCCGCTGCCAGTGCAGCACGGGTTTCCGGGCCGCCTGGGTCTCGTCCAGCCGAGTTACCGGGGTAGTCTGCGGGGCCTCGTGAAGACGTGCTGCCCCTTCGGAAGATGTGGCACCCTCGGCGAGATTTTTCATGACCTCGGCGAAGCGATCCAGGGTCTCCTTTCCCTCGGTCTCCGTGGGTTCCATCATGAGGGCCTCCTCCACGATGAGGGGGAAGTAAATGGTAGGAGGATGATACCCTTCGTCGATGAGTCCCTTGGCGAGATCCAGAGCCGTTACGTGGTGGGCTTCCTTCTGTTTTTTGGCGGAGAGTACGAATTCATGTTTGCAGAGTCGGTGAGGGTGACTGAGGTCATAGGTCTCCTTCAGGAGAGAGGCAAGATAGTTGGCGTTGAGCACCGCGTTATCCGCCACTGCTTTGAGCCCCTCCGCTCCGAGGGTGCGGATATAGGCGTAGGCCCGGAGAAGCACCCCGAAGTTCCCCTGAAAGGAGCGGATCCGGCCGATGCTGTCCGGAAGGTTTTCTTCCAGGAAATAACGCTCCCCCTCTTTGCGGACCACAGGCGTGGGGAGAAAGGGCTCCAGCTTTTTGCAGACCCCCACGGGACCCGATCCGGGCCCCCCCCCGCCGTGGGGGGTGCTGAAGGTCTTGTGCAGGTTCAGATGCAGTACGTCGAACCCCATATCCCCCGGACGTACCCGCCCCACGATGGCATTCGCGTTAGCTCCGTCGTAGTAGAGAAGCCCCCCCGCCTGGTGCACCACCTGGGCGATTTCAAGGATTTCCTCCTCGAAGAGCCCCAGGGTGTTGGGGTTGGTAAGCATGAGCCCTGCGGTCTCCGGCCCCACGGCCTCCCGAAGTTTGGCAATATCCACGTTCCCCCGGGAGTTGGAAGGAATTTCCCGGGTTTCGAAGCCTGCCACGGTGGCGGTGGCGGGGTTGGTGCCGTGGGCGGAGTCGGGCACAAGAATCACCTTGCGTGAGGAATCTCCCCGTTTGCGGTGGTAGGCCTGGATGATGAAAAGCCCCGTAAGCTCTCCGTGGGCTCCTGCGGCGGGGTTCAGAGAGACCGCGGCCATGCCGGTGATCTCTGCGAGCATGGCCGCAAGTTCATGCAGCATCTCCAGAGCCCCCTGGGTGCTCTCCCCAGGCTGCAGGGGGTGTAGCTCTGTGAACCCCGGAAGGCGGCAGATATTCTCGTTGATCTTGGGGTTGTATTTCATGGTGCAGGAGCCCAGGGGGTAGAAGCCGTCATCCACCCCGTAGTTCTTTCGGGAGAGCCCGGTGAAGTGCCGGATTACATCCACCTCGCTCACCTCGGGAAGCTCCGGAGCCTTTGTCCGGGCGTATTCCCGAGGGAGAAGGAGTTCTTCCGAGGCAAATTCTTTCTCCAGCGGGGGGAGAGAGTACCCCTTGCGTCCGGGAACGCTCTTTTCGAAGATGCTGGAAGTCTCTCTACGATTCATGGTCGTCACCTCCTGCGATCTTCACAAAGCGGTCTATCTCCTGGAGGGTCCGCTTTTCCGTCACCGCCACAAGCCACCCCTGATCCAGTTCTGGGTAGTCCCGGGAGAGATCGTACCCCCCCAGAATGCCATGCTTTCGGAGGCGCTGGTTGCACGCTTCCACGGGCTCGCTGCTCTTGAGAGGAAACTCCCGGAAGAAGGGGGTCTCCGCCTCGAAGAGAGGGGAGAACTTTCCCGTCTCCAAAAGTTTTTTCCGGGTGTAGAGCGCCTTTTTCTGGCACTGTTCCGCCGCTTCCCGGAGCCCCTGGGGCCCCATGAGGCTGCAGTAGACTGCTGCGGCGATAATGTTGAGATTGTGGTTGGAGCAGATGTTCGAGGTGGCCTTCTCTCGCCGGATATGCTGCTCCCGGGCCTGAAGGGTGAGCACGTACCCCCGGCGTCCCTTTTTGTCCAGGGTCTCCCCGGCGATTCTGCCGGGCATCTTGCGCATGAGCTTCTGGGTGGTGGCGAAAAAGCCGAAGTGAGGGCCCCCGAAGAGAAGAGCGTTTCCCGCACTCTGGCCGTTTCCCGTCACGAGATCCGCCCCCTGATTTCCCGGAGCTTCGAGGAGTGCCAGGGCGAGAAGATCCGTGGAGACCATACAGAGGGCGCCTTTCTGATGGGCCGCCTCCGCCAGAGGGGGGATCTTCTCCAGGCCCCCGAAGAAGTTGGGGCTCTGCAGCACCACCGCGGCGGTCTCCTCATCTAGGGCCGCCTCCAGGGTGCTCTCCCGGAGCTGTCCTTCTTCCAGGGGAAGCTCCACAATTTCCATGTTCCGGTTGATGCCGTAGGTGGCGAGTACCTTGCGGTACTGGGGATCCACGCCGGGGGATACGAGAACTTTCCTGCGCTTCTGCACCGTGCAGGCCATTACCGCCGCCTCAGCCAGAGCGGTGGCTCCATCGTACATGGAGGCGTTGGAGACCTCCATCCCTGTGAGTTCGCAGATCATGCTCTGGTACTCGAAGATAGCCTGGAGGGTTCCCTGGCTCATCTCGGGCTGGTAGGGGGTGTAGCTGGTGAAAAACTCTTCCCGGGAGAGAATGTGGTCGATCACCAGGGGAACGAAGTGGTCGTAGGCTCCGGCCCCGAGAAAGCAGACATGCTCCCGGAGATTCTCATTTCGGCTTGCCAGGCTCTCCATGTGGTGTAGTAGCTCCGGTTCCGAAAGGCTTTTCGGAAGATCCAAAGGCCTCTGAAGCAGCGCCTCTTTGGGAATATCGGCGAAAAGGTCATCCACCGAGGAGAGCCCTAGTTGGTGCAGCATCTCCTGCTGCTGTTCCGGTGTATTGGGTATGTAGCGCATCATGCACCTCCTTCTTTCATCCTTTGGTTATAGGGTAGAGGTATGCTTAGGCCTCTTCCAGGGAGGCACAGTAGGCCTCGTAGGCATCTTTATCCATGAGATCCTCCACCTCCCCGGGGTTTGCTACCTCCACCTGGGCGATCCAGCTTTTGTAGGGCTCTTCATTCACCTTCTCTGGTTCATCTTCCAGACTCTCGTTCACCTGCAGCACCGTGCATCCCACGGGGGCATAGACGTCATTGGCCCCCTTCACCGATTCCACCACGCAGAAGTCGTCTCCTCCTTCGAAGGAGGCCCCCACCTCGGGAAGCTCTACGAAGACCACGTCTCCCATGGCGTGCTGGGCGTAGTCGCTGATCCCCACATACCCCCGGCTTCCCTCCAGGCGAATCCACTCGTGATCCCTGGTGTACCTGCAGCTGTCATCAAAACGCAATGCCATAATAAATCCCTCTCTTTCATCTCTATAAGTATGTTATGTACGCCTTTTCAGGCTTTGCTGCTCATGGTGAGCTGTTGCGGTATCCTCACGTCTGCTGCCAGGGTTGTTGGTTATTCCTCTATGCTGGGATCTTTTGCTATGCTTTGTAGCGTTTCTTGTAAAAGGGTTTCTTCACCCGCCGGGCTTCCTTCTTTTTGCCCCGGATGTCGATGTAGAAGGGGCCTTCCTCTTCCGCTGCTTCGGGGCTCACCAGCGCCAGGGCTATGTTTGTATCCAGGGTAGGGGAGTACCCTCCGGTGGTGACATACCCCAGAGTATCACCGTTTGCGAGCTGCACCGGGTATCCCTCCCGGGGAACTCCCTTTTCCACCATCTCCAGGGCCATGCTGCGCCGGTAACGCCCCGTCTCCTTGCTCTTTCGAAGGGGTTCCTGGCCGATGAACCCTTTTTTATCCAGCTTCACGAAAAATCCCAGCCCCCCCTCCAGAGGGGTGATCTCCTGGCTGATCTCGTGGCCGTAGAGGGGAAGGCAGGCTTCGAAACGCAGGCTGTCCCGGGCTCCAAGTCCTGCAGGGGTGAGCCCTTCCTCTTTTCCCGCCTCCATGACCGTGTTCCAGAGGCGGCTCCCCTGATCCCAGGGGACGTAGATTTCAAAGCCGTCCTCTCCGGTGTATCCCGTGCGGGAGATGAGGGCTTCCATGCCGCCGAGGGCTACCTTTTCGTAAAAATGGAAAAAGGGGAGTTCCTTGAGATCCTCCGAGAGGAGCTTCTGAAGGATTTTTTCTGCTTCGGGCCCCTGAAGAGCTACTTCGGCGTACTCCGACGAGGCGTGGTGTACCGTCACCTTTTTTCCCTTCGCCTGCTCTTCGATCCACGCCACGTCCTTATCCACGTTGGCGGCGTTGATCACCAGAAAAAAGCGGGTATCCGAGCATTTGTAGACCAGAAGATCGTCTACCGCTCCCCCCTCGGGATAGCACATGATGTTGTACTGCACCTGTCCATCCTGAAGAAGGGTGATATCGTTGGTTACTAAATGGTAGAGAAAGAGGGCGGCTTCCTCCCCGGTGATCCAGACCTCTCCCATGTGGGAGACGTCGAAAAGCCCCGCACTGCTCCGTACCTGAAGATGTTCCTTTTTGATTCCCAGATGCTCGTACTGGATGGGAAGGGCCCATCCCCCAAAATCCACTATCTTTCCCTGGAGCTTCACATGATCCTCGTACATGGGTGTTTTTCGCAAATCTTTTTCGCCTCCTGTTCTGTATGGGTGTTTCTGTTCTATGTGTCGTATATGCCTATACGTCGAAAGGGGGCTCTCCGGGGTTTTCATGAAGAGGCCCCGAAAGAAGCCATAGAGCGATCTCTTTCAGAATTTCCCGGCCTTCTCCGGGGGGGAGGGTTTGTGCATGACTGAGTAGCCTCTCTCCCATGAGAGGGGGCTGGAAGGGGGAGCCTTCGAGAAGGGGGGGGATTGTTCCTACCGCCTCCATCTCCAGAGCATCTGAATTGATAGCGAGAGAGGTTATGTTGCCCTTGGCGGAGGAGATGAGAAGCTCCAAGCCTCCCCAGGCAAAGCGGTTTTCCAGCACCAGGTCGAAGGAGGGGGAGTTGCCGAAAATCCAGGATTCTCCGGCGAAGTGCTCCCGAAGCTCTTCAAAGAGGGGATCTTGCCGGAGATCCTGGGGATGTACGTCCAGGAGGGGCTGCGGGGGGAGGTGGTATTCCTCCCTAAAGGCTCGGGCAAGGGCCTCCGAAAGGGCCTCTATGGTGAGATCCTCCCGAAGAGAGGCAAGATTGATCACCCGGGACTGCACCGAGGTTATCCCCTTGGAACGAAGTTTGGCGGGGGATACCTGGAGGTACCGTCCCAAAAAAGGCATATCCACCTTCACCAGAAGGGTGCCGTGGTGGTACGAGGCATCTCGGGCCTTGTACCAGGCGTTTCCCGAAAATTTGGCCCCTCCTGCGAGAAGATCGTTCCGGCCGCTCTGCTCTGTGGCAATGCCGAACTGCTTCAGGGCCTTGGCGATCACCGAAACCTGTCGGGAGATATCGAAAAGGGGGGTGGGGAGAATAAAGGTGAAGTTCAGATTCCCCAGATCGTGAAAGACCGCTCCTCCCCCTGTGGCGCGCCGGGCGGGAAGGCCTCCTTCTTTCTTGAGGAGATCCAAGCGGCACTCTCGCCAGGGGTTCTGGTTTCTCCCGAAGACCACGGTTTTTTCATTTTGCCAGAGATAGAGCAGGGGGGAGGAGGAACCTCGGGTGCGGCGGAGATACTCCTCCAAGGCGAGGTTTTCGTAGGGGTTATGCTGGGTGGAGCGAACTACCGAAGAAGAACGCATGAACAGGCCACCTTTCCAAAAGAAATAGGTGCATGAAAGGGCGCTGTCTCATGGGGTTTGCCGGAGAGGGGATGGAAGAAGAACGATGAAGAAGGGGCAGCCCACGTGACATAAAGCTCTTTCAAGCGCAGGCGCTCTCTGTCACATAGTCCCCGGAGGGATAGCGTTTCAGAGGACCCTCCCGCTACGGTCCCTGGGCCTGAGAGTTTCGGCTCCTTGTGCGAGCCTTGCCCCTTCGGCGTCCACCCTGGATGGTGTAAAAACAACACAGGGCGGAACTCTCCCGCAGCGTTCTCTAGTGGAGGATTGAATACCCTTTGAGGTATCACGAATATCACACAAGCTCCGGGGTATGTCAAGAGGGAAAGGCACTTTTGCCGAAAAATTTTAGAAAAAAAGTTTCCCCCAGGTTGCTTTAGGGTACAATGGGGAAAAGCTTTGGGCGTATCCAGATATCTGGAGCGAAACCATGGAGGAGGTGGCGAGTATGCTGGAACAGCTGGATCTTACGAAAAACATCTCTAAAAAAGACTATAAGAAGATTTTTCCGGATCTTGCGAAACGTCTGGGGGAGCTGCAGCGGGAGATCAAGGATCTCGGCATTCCGGTGCTTCTCGTCTTCGAGGGATGGGAGGCGGCGGGAAAGGGTACCATCATGAACGAGCTGATCCTTCCCCTGGATCCCCGGGGATACGAGGTGCGCAACTATCATACGGATCTTCCCGGAGATGCCTACTACCCTCCCTTCTGGCGCCCCTGGCGATGGACCCCCGCCAAGGGACGTATTCTTATCTGCAACCGAAGCTGGTACAAGGGGCTCATCGGTTTCCCCCCCGCCTATCCCCTGGATCAGGGGCTTCCCCGCACCGCCATGGATGACATTGCATCATTCGAACGAACTCTTGCGGAGGGGGGAACCCTGATTCTCAAGTTTTTCCTTCATATCAGCGAGAAAGAGCAGTCCCGGCGGCTCAAGAAGCTTCGTCAGCACGGCAGCACCGCCTGGAAGGTCTCCAAGGAGCTTTTGGATGAAAAGGACCGGTACGAAAAGCTTCTCGCCCGGGTGGAGGAGGTGCTCCCCCGTACCGACGCAGGGCATGCTCCCTGGATCGTGGTGGAGTCGCATCATCGGCGCTATGCGGCGGTGAAGGTGCTGGAGTCGGTGGTGCTCAAGATGGAGGAGGCTGTCCGGAACGCCAAGGCCCTTTCGGAGGTGACCAGGGACATCTCCGCTCTTGCGGAAAAGGACGAGCCCACCAAACGTCTTTCGGTACCCACGGTGCTTCAGAAGGTGGATCTCTCCCAAGCTCTCGACAAAGATGCGTATCAGAAGGAGCTGCAAAAGTGGCAGAAGCGTTTCCGCACCGCCCAGTACGGCCTCTACAAAGAACGCATCCCCATGGTGATGGCCTTCGAGGGCTGGGATGCGGCGGGAAAGGGGGGGTGTATCAAGAGATTGGTGCAGAATCTCGATCCCCGGGGGTACGAAGTGGTCCCCGTGGGAGCCCCCAACGACGTGGAGAAGGCCCATCACTATTTGTGGCGTTTCTGGGAGAACTTTCCCAAGGCGGGGCACGTGACGGTCTTCGACCGAACCTGGTACGGCCGGGTACTGGTGGAGCGGGTGGAGGGGTTTTGCACCCCCCGGGAGTGGCGCCGGGCCTACGGCGAGATCAACAGCATGGAGAGCCAGTGGGGGGCTTACGGCGCGGTGGTCCTCAAGTTTTGGCTCCACATCGACCAGGAGGAGCAACTTCAGCGATTTCAGGCCCGCCAGGAAGATCCCTATAAACAGTGGAAGATCACCGAAGAGGACTGGCGTAACAGGGAAAAATGGCCTCTCTACGAAGAGGCAGTGGAGGAGATGCTCTGGCGTACCAACACCCCTTGGGCTCCCTGGACGGTGGTGGAGGCTAATGACAAATACTTTGCCCGTATCAAAATTCTCGAAACCGCTGCCCGGGCGGCGGAAAAAGCTTTGGCAAAGAAGAAGGATGATCCTTCCTGAAAGAAAAGGAGCGTCATGGTGGATTTCGGAATTATCTATGCCCCCATGCAGAAGGGGGAAGAGGAGGCGGTGATGGAGGTGGTGCACAGCACCTTCGATGCTTTTGTAGCTCCCGCCTATTCTGCGGAAGGAATAGCGGCTTTTCGAGCCTTCGCCCATGAGGATGCTTTGAAAGAGCGTTGCCAAAACGGGGATTTTGTTTTTACCGCCCGCAATGAAGAGGGGCTTGTGGGAATTCTCGAAATGCGGGAATGCCAACATGTGGCGCTTTTTTTCGTGCATGGAGCCTTTCAGGGGCGGGGTATTGGTCGGGATCTCCTGGCCCTTTCGGTGGAAGAGTGCCGCAAGAGAAACAGTAGAGTGGAGGAGATAACCGTGAATGCCTCACCCAATGCGGTGGAGGCGTACAGGAAAATGGGTTTCCTCCCCCAGAAGGAAGAACAGCAGCTCCACGGTATCCGATTCGTCCCCATGGTGTTGCGTCTTCAAGATCAGGAAAAACCTCGGTAGATGCACGTAGAGGTGAAAAGGAGAAAAAAGTATGAATCTGCTCAGTCTCCGAGCTTTGGGGGCTCTTAGAGACTGAGCAGAGAAGATCGAAGAAGCTTCCGCAACTCAAGAAGATTTTTTTAGGGAAGCATGGCCGCGAAAGCTGCCGCATCCTCCAGAGCATCGGTAGCCACTTTTTCCGCAGAAGTTCCCTTCCTGACAAGGGTGGGCCACCAGTTGGGATTTTCGTAATCCGCCAGAGCCTTTGCTCCCCGGTCTCCGTATCGTATGTGCCAATGGGTCAGGCCGCCCTCATGACCGCCGTGCACCTCGGTTGCTACAACATCAGAGTATCCCGAAGCCGTTCCGGTGGCTTCGAAAACGTTCCAGTAATACCCAGCATAGCCTGTCATGGGAAGCAATCCCGCACAAGCATAATCGCTTTTGGCGATAACGTTGCCCTGATCGTCCAAAAAACTGATTGCCTCTCCGGTAATGGTAAAGCCTGAGCAGGATGTGGCATACATGGCCTGGATAAAGGCCTTTACCTGCTGGACCGTATAGGTTTTCCCGAGCTTTGCCGCTTCCTCTACGGTGGCTTCGTACGCTGGCGTCATGAGTTCGTTATCGAGATACCCTGCCATACTCACCCATTCGCCCGTCCAGCCGCTCAACGGAGGCAATTGTGAGAGGAAGGACGCATATTCCTCTGCGGCTTCCATCGTGTCTTGTGCTGCCGCCTCCGTGGTGGTCTCTCCTGCCACCATGGTGGGCCACCACATGGCGAGGGAGCTATCGGTAAGGGCCTCGAAGCTCTCGTTGCCGCAACGGAAGTGCCAGTGCTTCATGCTATCCGGAGAGTCTGCATGGGCCGTTGTGGTTACTACGTAGGTATAGCCTCCAGAACCCTCGTTGGTGGCTTCGAATTGGTGCCAGTAAGAGCCCTCATAGCCGGTCATGGGAACCGTGCCTTTCGAAGCGTAAGTACGGGTAACCGTGCTCGTCTTTCGTTCTTTCTCGGTGCTATTGCTGTCTTCCACGGTGAAAAGAATGCTGTTGCCCTGGATTTTCATGGAAGCCACGTCAGAGTTATACATGGATTTCATGAACATCTTTACGCCGTCTGCGGTGTATCCCGAAACCTGGCTTGCCACCGCTTCGTAAGCGGAATCCATGGTGGGAGAATCAAGAAAGGTTTGCATGCCTTTCCACTCACCGTTCCACTGCGCCAGGGCTCCTGGATCACTTCCCCCTCCGCCGCACCCCCCGAGGGCAAAAACCGAAAGCCCCAAGAGTAGTATGCCGAGAATAAACGTGTTTTTCCGCATGGTTATCTTCAAAACTGGTCATCCTTTCACATGGCTCACAGCCGTTTTTGTGCTTGCTGATCGAAAAACAACCGAAAAGAAAAAACTTTAGTTTTGTTAGGCTAACAAAATTCATGCCCGACTATACGCCTCTAAATTGCCCTTGTCAATCAGTCTTCTCGTCGCTTGACAAAAAAATATGTTGGGTGTAAGTTCTATTAGTCTAATAAAACTAAAGGAGTGTTGCATCATGCAAAAAGGGTGGAGGAATGCGGTAACGGGTGTTCTGATGGGAGTGCTTTGTCTTCTGGGAGCGGCCTCTTCGGGGATGGCCTTGGAAGTAGCGGAAGAGGTGACTTCGAACGTCATTACCATTATCAAGCATGCAGGAGGCGATCCGGTAAGGTTGGTAATGTCCGAGCAGTGCACTGAACCTGCTCCTGATGGGGGGACAAAGTTTTGTCTCTGTCAGGGAGTTTCTTTCCGGATCGCTCAAATCCTTGCGTCTACCGCATGGGAGGATGGAGTCTTTCGCTCCTGGGATGTAGAGGTGGAGACCGGATGGAATACGGAAGGCCCCGAGGAGTTTTTTCACGATGCTGCGGAGGTTCGCTCCCTTGTTTACGATGAGAGTGCCACTCCAGAAAAAGATCTTGCCTTGCAGGATTCCTGGTATCGCCTTCGGGTGGTCTCCACGGGAAAGGTGTATCTTTTCAGGGGGACCTCCTCCATTTACATAGAGAATTTTCTGGATCTCCGAAAAAAATCCAAAAACGGTACTATTACCGATGAGGAAAAAGTGGCCATGCAGGCCCTCCGCCAGCGCATGGTCCAGTTTCTCACGGCCCTTCCTTTTAGATCCGAGGCCTTTGATGTCAGCATCTCTCAGGGGGTTTCCAGCAGTGGTAGCGGAGGTTCTGGGGGTTGCTCCATGGGAAATTTTCCCTGGACGGGAATGCTGTTCCTAGTGGTTCCCGGTATGCTGTTTTGGGCACGAAAGTAAGCCGAGTGCTTTCCTTGCGTCCTTTCCTGTGGGGGAAATAATAGGGGGTTTCTCCTTGCAATATAACGTTTTATAAACCATAAGCCCCAGACACGGGGTTTTCAGTAGCATGTCGGTTGTCTGCCTGTTCTGAGGGGAAGTTCTTTCCGGTGGAGAGGTGTATGGAACGAATTTGTTCGCTCCATACGCCTCTCTGTGTTATGATTCTTTCAATAAATTTATGTCGGATCGCTATGAAGTTTTTTCAAACAGGTCTTGAAGATCCTTTGAAAAAAGCGAGAAAGGAGTTGGGAAAATGAACCTACCTACCCGAATCCCGGAATGTACGCTCCGCAGTGCTTTGGTGGAGGATGTTCCTCTGATTCTTGAATTCATTCTAGAGCTTGCAGAGTATGAGGGCCTTCGAGACGAGGTGAAGGCCACGGAGGAGCTTCTTCGGGCCAATCTTTTCGAGCGGGAGAAGCCTGCGGCGGAGGTGGTTTTTCTCTGCTACCAGGAGGAGCCCGTGGGGTTCGCCCTCTTCTGCTGGAATTTTTCCACCTTTACGGGGTGCCCCGGCCTCTATCTGGATGATCTCTACATTCGTCCTGCCATGCGCCGCAAGGGACTCGGAACCCTTCTGCTGGCCTATCTGGCGAAACGAGCGCTGGAGGAGGGGTGCGCCCGATTCGAGTGGCGGGTGCTGGACTGGAACACCCATGCTCTCGCCTTTTACCACTCCCTAGGAGCAGAGACCCTGGAGAACCAGCTGGTGAACCGCCTCTCTGGAAAATCCCTGCAACGGTTGGCGCGGCATTTTTCCTAGCGCCTCGCCATCAGTGGGGTGGAAACTTATGTACGGAGAGGGAATATGAAAAATCCGAAGTTATACGAATATCTCATGAAAGAGTATGCCTATTCTCTGGAAGGCTGGGATTTTTCCCATCTGGATGGAAGAATGGAGGAAGGGATACTTCCCTGGAGTTATCGGGAAGTCGTGAAAAAATACATGAGCAACGCCACAGCTCTCCTTGATATGGATACAGGAGGAGGGGAATTTCTCGCTTCTCTCGAAGGCTTGCCGGTCACCGTTATCGCCACCGAAGGGTACGAGCCGAATATCCCGGTGGCACGCAAAAGACTTCAGGAAAAAGGCATTTCAGTGGTAATTTGCCGGGATAGCGGGCAGCTTCCCTTTGAAGATGCCTTTTTTGATGTGATCATCAATCGGCATGGTTCTTACGACTGCAAGGAGATTCAGCGTCTTCTCAAACCCCGGGGAATTTTTGCCACCCAGCAGGTGGGAGGTCTCAATGCGGTGGATCTCAATCTCTCCCTGGGGTACGTGAAACCCTTTGAAGATTGGTGCCTGACGGGGAATATCCAGGATTTCCGGAGGGAGAAATTCCGTATCCTGGAATACCGTGAAAATATGGGAACCTACAGATTTTTCGATGTGGGGGCCATTGCCTGTTATCTTCGATGCATTCCCTGGCAGATCCCTGGGTTTAGCCTGGAGGAGTACGGGGAGAGAATGGCGCTTTTGCATGAAATGATGGAAGAGAAGGGATTTCTTGATTTTGTGTCGCATCGGTTTTATCTGGTGGCGCAAAAATAGAAAACCTTTCCTGCTATAGCATGACAAAAACGGGAATACTCAAGTTGAAAAAGAGGAACGATAGGGCGGAGCGAGGAATAATTTTCTCGCTCCGCCCTGATTGTCTGCGCATGAGCAAAAAAGTAGGTAGCTATCCTTTCTTGGATGATCTTTCCTTTTCCGAAGCAAAGGCAAAGGGGAAGAGGCTTTGCCGGTAGCGCCGGAGGATGCCGAAGATGTGGAGCTTTCTATCCATGCTCCGGTAGAGCACCACCTTTACGAAGTCCAGAATCCCCATCCAGATAAGATTATAGAGCCACACCAGGCCGATAAGGGGCCAGGGGAGCTGGGGGATGATCAGGCCGAACCCCGCCAGAAGAGCCGCCAGAAGCTGGGTGCCGAAGATGCTTGTCACCAGCGGCCACGTAGGGTAGGGGCGGGTAAAGAAGGGGCGCTGGGTCCGGGTGCAGAAGACCAGAAGATGCCCTCCGATAACGAGCTGGAGAAAGACCATGGATTTGATGTGTTCCGGATCAAGCGCCACCCCCCAGAGGGTAGCGTCGAGATGGTGCATGCAGTATCCCAGAAGGCCGAAGCTCTGGGCCACGCTCAAAGCCCCCAGGATGCAGGATATGGAGAGCAGACGGGGCATCTCCCAGCGCTGGGGGGTGGGGGCGATGGGGGCGCTGTCGTAGGCGAGGGTTATGGTGGGGATGTCGTCCAGCAGTGCCAGGAGGATTAGCATTACCGTGCTGATGGGCTGGAAGGGGATCGCCGCACCCTGATGTGTGATGGTGGGAAAGAGGAGCATACTCAGCACCACAAAGACCATAATGTCGATGGTCATGGCGATGCGGTAGATGGTGTAGCTCATCATGCGGGCGAAGATTTGCCGGGCTGCCTCCACGGCGTGGATAATCACTCCCAGCCCCGGGGCGGTAAGGATAAGAGCCGCCGCAGCCCGGGCCGCATCGGTGGCGTCGGAGACCGCAGTTCCCGCGTCCGCCTGCTTCAGGGCGGGGGCATCGTTCACCCCGTCTCCCGTCATGGCCACCATATGCCCGCGAGCCTGAAGGGCCTTCACGATGGCGTACTTATGCTCCGGAAAGACCCGGGCGAAGCCGTCCGCTTTCTCGATGCGCTCCTGCAGCTCCGCAGAGAGATGATCCGGATCTATTTCGGGGGGGAAGAACTCCTGAGCAGGAATGATGTGGGTCCCCATGCCGAGCTGCCTTGAGATCTCTGCGGCGATGGCGGTATCATCTCCGGTGACCATCTTCACGTCCAGGCCGTACTCCCGGGCCTTGGCGATGGTGGCTGCAGAGTCCTCTCTGGGGGGATCGTAGAGGGAGAGAATTCCCAGAAACTCCCATGTGCCGTTATTTTTTCTCTGTGCTACCCCAAGGGCCCGAAGCCCCCGGGCCGCCAGAGAGGCCACGTCATGAGCAACCTTTTCTGCGGCGTCCTCCGAGAGGCCGCAGAGTTCCGCCATAACCTGGGGGGCCCCCTTAGAGACCTCCAGAAGCATTCCGTCGGAGGATGTAAGCCGGGCCTCGGTACGCTTGGTGACGGGGTCGAAGGGGGTGAATTTTTCCAGCCTCCAGGAGGCGGCTCTCTCTACGTTCTTCACCGCTCCGAGTACCGCCAGATCAATGGCGTCGTTATTCTCTCGTTTGGAGGCGAGGGCGGCGGCGAGAATACAGTCCTCTTCGTCGGGGGAGGCGTAGAGGAGGGTCTCCCCCAGGGTGAGCTTGTTTTGGGTCAGGGTGCCGGTCTTATCGCTGCAGAGCACATCCACCCCCGCCATCTCCTCAATGGCCTGCATTCGGGATACGATGGCCTTGTGTTTGGAGAGGTTCATTACTCCAAGGGCCATGGTGATGCTCAGCACCGCAGGCATGGCGACAGGAATGGAGGCCACCAGCAGAATGAGAATAAGCTGGGCAAGGGCAAGGGCGTCCATCCCTCGGTGAAGGGAGACCACCGCCAGAAGCGCGCTCAGAGCTATTGAAAGCAGGATGAGGAAGTTGTTGATCTTCATCATGGCCCGCTCAAAGTGTGATTCTGCCCCCGCATCCCCCACCAGTCTGGCGGTGCGGCCGAAGAAGGTGTTGATCCCCGTACCGATCACCACCGCTTCCATCTCTCCCCGCTTTGCCACAGAACTTGAGTAGACGATATCTCCGGGAGTCTTGCTTACTGGCAACGACTCCCCTGTAAGGGCCGCCTCGTCAATGCTCAGATAGTCCCCTGCGAAGAGCTTGGCATCTCCGGGAACCACATCCCCCAGCCGAAGACGTATCACATCCCCAGGTACGAGATCTGCCGCATCAACCTCCTGCCACGCTCCTCCCCGCTTTACTCTGGCCTTCAGGGCAAGGGAGTTTTTCAGCGCTTTCAGAGCATCGCTCGCCTTGTACTCTTCGAGAAAACCGATGACCGCATTGATCAGCAGCATGACGGTGATAATAGAGAAATCAAGCCAGTGCTCCGCTCCTCCCTCGGTGACTGCCTCGAAGAGGCTCAGAAGTGCCGCAATCTCAATCATCCAGGGGATGGGTCCCCAGAAGAAGCTGAAAAATTTTTTGAGGAGGCTCTCCTCTTTTTCGGGAAGGGCGTTGGGCCCCTCAATCTCAAGGCGCCGTGCCGCCTCCTCCGGAGAGAGCCCCTCTGCAGAAGAGGCAAGCTTCTCAAAAACCTCCTCATGAGAGAGTTCTTTCGCCTGATGGTCACTAAGATGCAGCATTTCTAAAGTATTGTTTTCCATACACGCAGGACCTCCTTGAAAAATATGTTAGAATTATATTGAAGTTGCGGGGGGGAAGAGTTCCAGAGAAGGGGAGACGGTATTCCGCCCCTTACCCTTTGCCTGGTAGAGCATAAAGTCCGCTCTGGAGAAGAGCGCTTCCATATGGTCCCGCTCCCCCTCGAATCGCGCTACTCCAAAGCTGGCGGTAAGGTGGATCGGAGGGAGAGCGTCTTTCTCCGGTCCTCCGGAAAAGGGGGCCTCCTCTATGAGAGAACGCAGGCGTTCGGCAATCTGTACTGCCTCGGGAAGATCCGTCTCGGGCAAGGTGACTCCGAACTCCTCCCCTCCGTAACGGGCGGGGAGATCCTCGGTGCGCAGCGTTTTCCGAAGGCGCTGTCCGAACTCCCGAAGCACCCGATCCCCGACATCGTGTCCGTAGGTGTCGTTCACCTCTTTGAAAAAGTCGATGTCGCAGAGAATCAGGGTGAGAGGATTGCCGTGGCGGCGGCTCCGGGAGACCTCCCGGCCGAGAGTTTCAAAAAAGCTTCGCCGGTTGGGAAGCCCCGTAAGAGAGTCTGTAGTGGCCAGTCGGAGAAGGCGCCCGGCCTCCCGTCTTTGGAGCAGATGGGCCGAAAGAACTTCTGCGAAGGTTGCCATAAGAAGATCTGTTCCTTCGGGAGGAAGGGGATTTTCCGGATGCTCCAGCACCAGAGTCCCCCAGAGATGAGGCCCCTCAAAGACGGGATAGAGAGAGAAAAAACTCTCGGGGGAATTCCAGTTAAGAGGGGAACCCGCAAGAAAAGGCAGATCGTTGAAGCTGCATCGAAGAACCCTTTTGGAGCGCAGCTCCTTTATAAGAGTAATCGGTAGTCTTTTGACGAGAGAAGGGTACTTCCGGAGAATATCCGCAAAAGAAGGTTTTTCAGAATCTCTGGAGGCGAGAGCCTCGAAGTAAATTTCCAGCGTTCTCCGCTGGTTGTCCCCCGCCGCACTGCTCCCAAGGAGGAGCAGCCCCTGGGGCTCAAGGATCTGGTGCAGCTTGCGGCAGCTCTCCCCCAGGGATCTCTCTCCCCCGCCCTTGCCGAGTAGCTCATGGGAGGCCTCCCGGAGAAAGCGCTCTGCCTCCATGCGTTTGCGAAGCTCCCGGTTGCGGATCTGTACGATTTTGTCCTTCCAGAAAAAGGTTCCCAGAATCAGTCCCATGGAGAGGAAGATACCCCCGGCGATCCAGAAGCTCCACCGCACCCATTCGGGGAAAAATGTGTACTCTTCGTCATAGAACCATCGGCGCTGGATCTTTTTGAGTGGTGAGAGTGGGGTTGCGTGCCACTCCCGGAGCTTTTCGTCCAGCCGGGCGAGAATCTCTGCATGTTTTCCCTCCGCGGCGGCGTAGAAGATCTGCGCCGGGGCGTAGATCACGGGGCTCCGCCAGAAGCCGTACCGGCGCACCAGCTTGATGGAGGGGGCCTGTTCGGCACTGCAGACATCTGCCTCTCCCCGGTGGAGCAGCTCCAGAGCTTCTTGTGCCGTCTCAGTCTCCACAAGTTCGTAGGTTATCCCCAGACCGTTTAGAATACGCTTCAGTTCGTAGGTGCCGTAGAACCCCCCCTGCATGGCGATACGCTTTCCCTCAAGATCGAGAAAGGAGATAATCATAATCCCCGGAGGGGTAAAGAAGGTGTACCAGGTAGCGTAGTGATGCACCTTCCCCAGATCGTACATCCGGTGAGGCAGGTGTACCATGCTGAGAAGATCCGCCTCTCCCCGATCCAGCATCCCCGGCAGTTCGTCTCCAGGGGCCTCCACGAAGGCCGCCTCCCAAGGCTCTCCCTCGGAGAGGGCCCGGAAGAGATCTGCCAGATAGCCCTCGTAGTTTCCCTGGTCATTCCGGAAGAAGAGCGGGGGGTGTTTGGCCATACCGTACCGGATCACTTCGTTCGATGCGGTGGCCTTGTCCCGGAAAAAGAGAGAGGCCTCCGAAAAAAACGGGAGCAGAAAAAGCCGCCCGAAAAGGAGGAGGGAGAGGATTCCTAGGGTAAGGGCGCAGAAGCCACCCCTTCCGAGGACGGAGGTTTTTTCCCTGTCTTTGGAGGGAATCTGTTTGGAGTGGTATGGAGGATGCGGTTTCATGAGGATCTCTCCTTAGGGTTTTTTCTGAGGCTGAGCAGGGGTGGAGGTTGCCTCGGGGGTCAGGGGTTTTCCTATCCGAAGTCGTTCCACCGGCACAGAGATGCCGATGGTAACCGTTCCTCCAGAGTAATCTACCCTAGCCTGATCCGGCTCTGCGTAGACGAAGGGGAGGGCGTTCAGGGCCTTGTTCCCCCCTTCAAGAGCGGAGTCTTCCAGAGAGTGGCGGAAATCCTGTACCGAATCCGCCACCTCGCCGAGAACACCGAGATCTCGGGAGGTGAAAAGATCCTTTTTCTTATTGAGAGTGGGGCGATTCACCTCCAGGGCAAGCTCCTGGAGGGAAAGCTCTTTTCCGGGAATATCCGTGGAGGAGAAGGGATTTCCCGTTCCCATTCCCCGGATGGGTTCCAGGGTTGGGGTGGGGGGGGACAGAGGGCGAAGCACCGCCGTAGGGTGATCTTCATCCCGCATTTTGCCGGGAATGCAGGGAATAGAGGTTGTTGGATGTACCGGCACCGCCACGAGAGGCGATTCTTCCTCGGGATGGGGAGAGGTCGAATTCTTGGGAAGGCCGCACCCCCCGAGAAGAAGCGCTCCGAGGAGCATAAAGGCCCCAAAAAGGGGGAACAGTTTTTTTCGGGGGGCAACGCTATGAAAAACCCTCATGAGGAGCCTCCTTTTCCCGTGCCATGCAGCAGAACGGAGCATTCAAGAGCATATCCTCTCCATTATATACCCGAAGGGTGATTCTGCGGATGTCTTTTCAGAAAAAAAACGGTATAATCTCGGGGATTTTTGCATCACCAAGGAGGGATATGGTTGCGACAGATACTTCTGTTCTTTTTTCTCGCTGGAATAATGGTACTCTTTCCGTTTCTCGCCGAGGCGGGGTGAGGTGGTCCCCAGACGGAGCCACGCGTGGCGTGGGAACAGTTCGATGCGACGGATTACGAAAATGCGGCGATTTCTTTCTCTCAGATCTCCTGCGGAGCAGGGGAACAGGGGCTCTACGCCTACTTCGAGGGGCTTTTGTGGAGAACCCAGGAGAACTACATGAAGTCCATAGGGGCCTTCTATCGGGTGGTCAGGCGGTATCCCACGGTGGTGGAGGTGCAGACCGGCATTCCCTGGAAGCCCATGGCCTTTGCGGAGTACGTAAGCTATGCGGCGGATATGGGAAAGCCCGAGGATATCCGTAATATCATCAATCGGTACGGTCGGGAGTCCTATGCGGAAGATCGGGTGCGGTGGCTTCGGAGTAGCCCGGTGCCTGGAGAGCCTGCGGAGGTGCGGGAGTATACCATTCTCCCCGCGGATGCCCGGGTGGAGGATGTGGGAACCTACCAGCTTGCCCGGGCCTATGCGGTGCAGGGGGATGTGGGGAAGATGAAGGAGATTCTTCAGCCCGTGGCATCCGAGATCTACGGCACCATCATGAAGGATGGCAAGGTGGTCTCTCTTCGCCGGGAGGTGCAGGATCTTCTCATGCGTTACGATCCTCCCTTCACCCGGTTCATGAACGGGATAGGCGGGGTTATCCTGGTACTGCTCCTTCTGGAGGCTATCTTCTTCGGCCCCGCTCTCTACCGCAAATACTGGGTAAATCGGAAAAGAAAGTAAGCAAACGTAACCAAGCGTAGTTGAAACGCAAGGAGTGGTGTAAACCCAAGGATTTTTTTGTAACGGCTTCACGTAAAGATAAAGGGCTCTGGGGAGAAAAATTTCCCGGAGCCCTTTGTTTTTTGCGTAACGTCATACATTGCTGCGTATTCCTGTGTGAGGAGCCTCGTTCTGCCCTACACCATCCCCATAAGCCGAGGCAGAAAGAGGGGAATCGCCGGGACAAAAGTGATGAGGAGCAACACCGCCAGCACCACCAGAATGAAGGGGAAGATCTCCCGGCTCAACTCCTCGATGGTAAGTTTAGAGATGCCGCAGGCTACGAAGAGGCAGGCCCCCACCGGGGGTGTCATGAGGGCGATGTTGAGGGAGACCACCATGATGATGCCGAAGTGCAGGGGATGAAAGCCGATCTTCACCGCCAGGGGGTGCAGGATGGGGCCGAGGATGATCAGGGCCGCAGCGATATCCATGAACATCCCCACGAAGAGCAGCAGCCCCAGAATCATGCTCATGACGATCCACTTGTTGGTGCTGATGCTCAGCATGAGGGTAGCTACCTTCTCCGGGATCTGCTCGATGGTGAGTACCCACCCCAGAATGGAGGCCGCGGCGATAACGAGAAAGACCACTCCTGTGGTGCGGGCCATCTTCATGAAGAGCGGCCAGAGATCCCGCAGGGTAAGATTGCGGTAGACGAAAAAGCCGATGAACATGGCGTAGGCCACCGCCACCGCCGCAGCTTCCGTGGGGGTGAAGATCCCCGAAAGAATCCCCCCAAGGATGATGGCGGGCATGAGCAGGGCGATGAGAGCATCCTTGAAGGCGCTGAGCATCTCCTTCACGGTGGCCCGGCGCTCTCCTACAGGGTAGCCCCGCTTTTTCGAAATCCGGGCGGTGAGAACCATGAGAGCCACCGCCACGAGAAGCCCCGGCAGCACCCCCGCAAGAAAGAGCCCTGCAATGGAGACTTGCATGAAGGCTCCGTAGATCACCATGATGTTTGAGGGGGGGATGGTGGGGCCGATGATGGAGGATGAGGCGGTTACCGCCGCAGCAAAGGATTTGTCGTATCCCTCCTCGGTCATGGCGGGGATGAGCATGGAGCCGATGGCGGCGGTGTCGCTCACCGCGGCTCCGGTGATCCCCGCAAAGAAGACCGACGCCAGAATGTTGGCGTGGGCGAGCCCCCCCTGAAGATGCCCTACCAGAACGTTGCTGAACTTCACCAGCCGGGTGGTGATCCCGGTTTTGTTCATGATCTCCCCGGCGAGAATGAAAAAGGGCATGGCCATGAGGGTGAACATGTCCACCCCCGCGAAGTAGCGAGCTGGAACTAGGCGGAGAATGGAGGGGATCTCCATCTGAAGGATTGCCCCGAGCCCCGTGGCGCCGAGCACAAAGCCGATGGGCATCCCCACCACCACGAGGATCAGAAAGCAGAGAGTGATAAATCCTGTCATGGGGTCTTCTCTCCCTTCAGAGGAACCGAGTCGAAATCGAGCCCTTCCTCCCGTTTCACCGTGGCCACAATATCCTCGGACATGAGAATTTCGTCGAGATTTTCTCTTCGGATATCGAGAACCATCTTGCAGAGGAGAAAGATGATGCAGATCACCGCACTCACGGGGACCGCCATGAGCCACCCCTCCATGGTGGTGTGCAAGGCCGTGGAGATCTGCCCCCTCCCACTCCGGGCCATGCTAAACCCCTGGGAGGCGAGGATGTAGAGAAAATAGAGCACCACCGTATTGGAGAGAAAGATCACCATCTTTGCCAGGTGCCGGGGGAGCTTTTTGATGAACATGGTCACTCCCACGTGCTCATGCCGCCATATGCAGAGCCCCACCGAGAGAAGGGCCATCCAGATCATCAGATATCGGGAGAGTTCTTCGGACCATCCCAGGGGGGAGCGGAGAACGTAGCGGAAGAACACTCCCCCCAGAACGGTGACGGTCATGATAACCGAGAGGAGAAAGATGGGAATTTCAAGCATGCGCTCCAGGCCGTCCCCAATCTTTCGGGCCAGGAGAAAAATCCCTCGCTCCTCCCGGTGGGTCTCCCGGAGGTTTTCGGTATGCATGGAGTGTTCCCGGGAGAGAGGCAGAGCAGGGGATACCCCCTACTGCGCCTCCTCCATGGCCTGGTCGATGGCATCCAGATACATCTGGGCGAGGGCTGCCCCCTCTTCCTTGTACGTCTCCTGAATAAAGGCCAGGGCCGACGCGCGCCCCACCTCCCGGAATTCCTCCAGTGCTTCCGGGGTGGGAGTGTTGATCTCCATCCCTGCCTCGGCGAGGGCGGGAAGTCCCTTTTCGGAGGCTTCGATAATCCGGTTCAGCCCCCGGCCTGCGATGATGGCGGTTCTTGCGGCGGCATCCACCATCCCCTTCTCCTTCTCTGTGAGTCCTTCGTAGAACTCCTTGTTCATCACCCAGCAGTAGCTGCTGTAGAGATGGTTCGTGATGGTGAGGTACTTCTGCACCTCAAAGAGCTTCCCCGTGAGGACGATGGGGATGGGGTTGTGCTGCCCGTCCACCACCCCCGTCTGGAGAGCGGTGTAGACCTCCGCCCACGCCACGGGGGTGGCGGCGGCGCCGTAGGCCTTCATGAGGTTCTGATGGGAGGGGAGGGTCATGGTGCGCATCTTGAGCCCTTTCATGTCTGCCACAGTACGGATCGGCCTCTTGTTGTTAGAGAGCTGGAAGAATCCTCCCGCCTCACCGTAGCCCAGCACCTTGAACCCCGCCTTTGCTTCGATCTCTGCGGCGAGATGATCCCCAAAGGGGCCGTCGTAGACCTTCCAGGCGATGTCGTAGTTGGGAATGGCGAAGGGGATATCCACGATGCTGTAAAGGGGGTAGAATCCCGCCATCCCCCCTGCGGAGGCGATGTAGCTCTGCACAACTCCCAGCTGTACCTGCTCCATGGTCTCCCGTTCGTTGCCGAGCTGTCCTGCGGGGAAGATGGTTACCAGAAGCTCCCCGTTGCTCTCCGCCTCTACCATGCTCTTGAAGACTGCGGTCATGGCGGCGGTGGAGACGTCGAAGGGCTGCTGGGGATTCAGATGGGCGAGTTTAATGGTCTTGGGGGCTCCAAAGGCTACGGGGGCAGCCAGAATCAGGCAGAGTACCAGAAGCAGCATGACAAAACGTTTCATGATATTTCCTCCTTCGTAGGTTAGTAAAGAGTTTGCGGACTGTTTTGGGACTGTTCTCTCGTACAGCGCTCTTTGCTCTTTCGAATAGTTCGAGGAATGCTCACCTCCTTTTTTTCAGGGCAGGTGCATAGAGCCGTTTGCGGCGTATGCACACGCAATGGTTGAGTAACTCCATCTACAGTATATGGGAAGAGTCCTTTTCTGTCATCTTGTGGGGATGCTTTGTCGCTAGCTGTGGGAATTTTTTCGAAAAAGGAGTATAAAATGTCTCCCCCCTTCCGGGGCAAGGCTACCGTCCGGAAGGGGGGAGACCAAAGGGGAAAAGCTATTCCGTGATCTCTGCGGGGGCTTTGGGGCGTTCGACTTCGGAAAGAGCTTCGCTGCGGTTTTTGCGGAGATCCGCCTGGCGGAAGGCCTCGGAAGCGGGGAGGGAGATGGTGTATTCGTAAAGAGGAACCAGCACAAGCTCAAGCTCTCCGGCGGTGCACTCCGTGAGATGCCCCCCCTTGGTACGATCCTCCGAGAGAAAGTGCAGATGGAATCCCGGGACGTTGATCCCCTCCACGTAGGAGGGAGCCCAGAACCCCACAAGCTCCCCGGGGGTATTTTCGGAGGTGAAGAATTGCTGCTCCTTGGCAGCCTCCGCCAGAGGGGGATAGGGCTCCTGCTGGGGGGGGACGCTCCGATAACGAAGATGTTCGAAGGTCCCCTTCACGAGAACCAGCCAGGGGACATTAATGTTGGAGATCTTTTCCGCCACCTGGTGCTCCAAATCCTCCAGAGAGGCCACTCCGGAGAGGGGGTAGTGCTGCTCCTCCTCTTCGCCCCAGGAGGCCACCGAGGCGAAGGGGGTGGTCTCCTCGGGAGGCACCTGAGAGACCTCTCCGGTCACCGCCGCCCGGTAGCAGATCCCCTGGCTGAGAATCATCTCTCCATCCAGAGCATGAAAGGTGCCTATCCCCGCAGTGCCTCGGCGGGTAAGCTCCTGAATGGAGACGCTTCCTTCGTAAACCCCGTCCAGAAGGGCGTCGATGGTGGCAACCTGATAGAGGGTTCCTCCCGCTGCGGGGATGACAAAGAGCCCTAGAGAGAGGAGAGAGAGAAGAAGCGTGCGCCATGTTGTAGAAAGACCTTTCCTGTGTTGCATAACAGATGATACCTCCTTGTTACTCCAAAAGATATTGCCCCCTCATGGGAGCAATAGGGATATTGTAGCGTATTATTCAGGAAAAGGATCTCGGGGGGGAATTTTTCATAAATTTGGCAGATTTACCGGGGTTTTGGGGGAGATTCTTTCAATAAAAGAAAAGATAGCGAAAAATGTGCAAAAAATCTTGTCTTTTCAAAGATTCCTGGCATAATGGGGGCAAGCCGGAAGGAAGAGAGACAGAGATAGAGAGAGAGTACCACCCTGAAAAACCCCAAAACGGCCCGTTTCTTCCCCCAGAAAGAAGCCCTTCCCAAAAGGAAGGGCTTCTTTCCGTTGTCTCTTTTCGCGGCTGTTGCGGCAGATTTGGGGAGCTGTTTTTTGAAATCTTTTTGAGGTTTTTAAGGGATCAGGCGAAGATTCGAGCTTCCTTGTTCAGGTTCATCAGAACACCCACCTCTTCATTGGTGCGCCAGAGGTATTCCACGGGGAAGGTGAGGGTTTCTTCTATATCCTGTACCGCATAGTGCACGAAGAGGCAACTACGGTCGTTTTCCACGTTGATCACGTGCAGCTCCTCCTCCTGGGGAGAGTCAAAATAGACCTCCGCATACATCTTGCAGAGATCTCTGCAACGGGTTTCGAGGTTCTGCCGAAGTTCCTGATAGTCTTCAAAGGCACATTTCTGAAACATAGAACATCCTCCTTCATATCGCTTTTGTATGATAAAGTGCTACTTGACTTTTAGAGTGCCACGAAGAGCACTCTATCATAACAGAGCAGGAAAGGCAAGGGGGATTTTTTGCTGCAACACGACACTCCTTTTTGAAAGCTATGGAGCTTCCTCTCCTAATTTCTTCAGAAGATGTGCTTCTTCCGCTGCCTGGCGCACTCGTGAGAGAGGGGAGCCTATACTGGCCTCGACTGCGGCCATCATGGCTCCCTCAAGAATGGGGGCGTCGGCGAAGGTAATGCGATCTGCCCCATCTTCAAGAAATTCCAGGGCGGCACGTGCGCTCAGCACGGCACTTCCAAGATCCGGCAGAATGAGAACCTCTTTCACCTCTTCAAGGAGTTCCTTCAGAGCTTCGAGAATATGCGGAACCGATGTGCCGAGTCCCCCGTCGTCGCTCCCGCCCACTCCCCGAAGGGGGACCTTCCCTCCGCACATCTGAGAGGCTATCTCCGTAATCCCCTTCGCCGCATCCCTGCTATGAGATACCACAAGAAGGCCTATCATTCCTTCTCTCCGTGCCCTTTTGCGGCCTCCCGAAAAGCCTGAAGAAGGAAGTACGAGGAGGTGGCACCGGGATCTTGATGTCCTGCAGAACGCTCTCCGAGGTAGCTGGCCCTCCCTTTTTTTGCCACCAAGGGGATGGTGCCCTCCATCCCCTTCCGGGCGGCCTCCGCCGCCTCTTCAAGCCCCTGGGAAAGATTTTCCCCCTCCGTCAGAGCTTCATGCAAGGCTTGGGCGGCGGGGGTAAGGGTATCCACCATGGTTTTTTCTCCTACCTCAGCCTTTCCGAGATCCCGAAGGCCTTGAAGCCCCGCATCGAAAGCCTCGGAAAAGAGGGCAAGATCCATTTCGGATTTCCCCTGTAGTTTTGCGGAGATGCGCATGAAGAGAGTGCCGTAAAGAGGCCCTGAGGCCCCTCCCACGGACTGTATCAATCCCATGGCTACGTCTTTCGCAAGGGTTCCCAAATCCCCATACTCTGTTTCAGAGATTTTGGCGACCACCTTGGAAAATCCTCGCTCCATATTGATGCCGTGGTCCGCATCTCCAATGGATGAGTCCAGCTCTGTGAGATATTCTTTCTGCGCCTGTAGCGTCTCTGCCATATGTAGTATGGCCTTGCGAAAGCCTTGGACGTCCATCAATAATCGCTCCTTTCGTATTACGGGGTTTCCTTAGCGGGATCTCTCGAAAAAAGCGGGTACCGAGACGGGGGCATCCCAAAGATCTAAAAACTCCTGATTCATTTTGAGAAGCGTGATGGAGCATCCCTGCATCTCCAGGCTTGTGCAGTAGTTCCCCACCAGGCTTCTGGCTATGACAATTTCCCGGGCATCGAGAAAGAGCTTCAGTTCGTGGAACATGATAAAAAGCTCCAGCAGAGGTGTGCCTCCCATGCCGTTCACCAGGGCAAGCACCGAATCTCCCTGGACAAAGGGAAGATCTTCCACCAGGGCGGTTCCCATAATCTCCATAATCTCCCTGGCGGATTGCATGGCCTTCCGCTCCCGCCCGGGCTCCCCGTGAATGCCGATGCCGATCTCCATCTCCTGCTCTCCAAGTTCGAAGGTTGGTTTTCCCGCAGCGGGGACGGTGCAGGAGGTAAGGGCCATCCCCAGAGAGCGAACCTGGGCGTTTACCCTCTCCGCAAGATCTTTAAGTTCTTCCAGAGAAGCTCCCTGCTCCGCCCGGGCACCCACGATCTTTTCCACCAGCACCGTTCCTGCAACCCCCCGGCGCCCTGCGGTGTAGAGAGAATCTTTTACTGCCACATCATCATTGATAACTACCTGCTCCACGGGAAGTCCCTCGGCCTTGAGCATCTCTGTGGCCATCTGAAAGTTCATCACGTCCCCGGTGTAGTTTTTCACAAGAAAGAGGATTCCCTTCCCCCCGTGTACAGCCTTGGCGGCCTCGTATATCTGGTCCGGAGTGGGGGAGGTGAAAATTTCGCCGGGACATGCCGCATCCAGCATTCCTTTGCCCACGTACCCGCCGTGAAGCGGTTCATGTCCACTGCCTCCGCCGGAGAGTAAGGCTACTTTACCCCTTACCGGGGCATCCTTGCGCAAAACTGCCTTCACCTCCGTATGCAGTCTGATGAGATGGGGGAAAGCCGCCGCCATTCCCGCAAGAGATTCCTCTACGATGCCTTCGTGGTAGTTTATTAATTTTTTCATGTTTGCACCCCCTGTGAGTATACTCTGCTACGTTTGGAAGAACTCTCCGTAGACTACCTTACACCCTGTTCTGCCCGGAGACCAGCGTATTTTTATGCACCCCGGGGGATCAATGCTCACGGCTGTGTCGGGGCTGCTACCCCGGACGGAGGAGCATGATGGGAGGAAGCCGGGTGGGGGAACTCTCCTGAGGAGGGTGTATTGTAACGATATTTTTACGGTATTTTTGGAAAAAATCCGGATCCTTTATGGTACCCTGTGGAGGTGTGTGAAGACGCATGCTACTACTGTTTGGAGGGGTGCTGTGTGAATGTGCCGAAGCCCACTGTTCTTGTGGTGGACGATGCAGCGTTTATGCGGATGTTGCTCAAAAAAATTCTTGTAGAGCACGGGTACTATGTGGTGGGGGAGGCGGATAATGGAGCCGAGGCTGTGGAGAAGTACGAGGCCCTGAAGCCTCTTCTGGTGACCATGGATATTACCATGCCGGGGGTCAACGGCCTGGAGGCGGTGCGGCGGATTATAGCAAAGGATCCCCAGGCACATATCATCATGGTGAGTGCCATGGGGCAGCAGGCTATGGTGGTAGATGCGGTTCGGGCTGGGGCAAAGGATTTTATCGTCAAGCCCTTCGATCCCGAGCGCGTTGCGGCGGCTCTGCAGAGGGTCATAAAATTGTAATTTTTCAGGAGAATGGTGAAATCTGTGTTTTTTCAGAAATGCGGCGGATACGAAGAGGGGCGGCTCGCGGAGGCCGCCCCTCTTCACCTTGGGAGATTGGAACGTGCCGAATGGCTCGGCACCCAGCACGGGTACTGGCGATGCTAAAAAGGATGAAAGAGAAAGTTCTTGAGATCTCCCCCTGCGGGAACCATGGGATAGACGTTATCCTCTTGGGGGACCATGCACTCCACCAGGGAGGGGCCTTCACAGGAGAATGCTTCTTCGAAGGCTTTTTCTAATTCTTCTTGATTGGTAGCAGTCCAGGCTTGCAGGCCGAAGGCCCGGGCTACCTGGGAAAAGGAGCAGGTAGGAGCTTCGCAGGTTCCGGAGAAGCGCTGCTGAAAGAAAAGATCCTGCCACTGGCGTACCATGCCGAGGGCTCCATTGTTGCAGACCACCGTGGTGATGGGGAGGTTGTAGCGTCGGCATGTTTCAAGCTCTTGGATGTTCATGAGGAAGCTTCCGTCTCCCGCAATGCAGGCGATCCGCTCCCCGGGACGGGCAAAAGCAGCTCCCATGGCGGAGGGAAGGCCAAAGCCCATGGTACCGAGCCCCCCTGAGGTGAGGTAGGTGCGGCTACGGTTTACCTTATAGTGCAGGGCTGCCCACATCTGGTGCTGCCCCACGTCGGTGGTGAGAACTCCCTGGTCACCCTGAATCCGGCGGATCTCCCGGAGAACTCCCGGTACACTCAGAGATCCCGGAGGGTTTGCCTCTCTCATGGGATATTCCTGGTGCCACCCTTCGATTTTTTCGAGCCAGGAGGTCCGGCTTTTCTGGGGTGGGAGCTTTTCCAACATGCGGGAGAGAACTTCTTTGACATGCCCCACAATGGGGAGAGGTGTAAAGATATTCTTTCCCAGCTCCGCTTCATCCAGATCTACGTGAATAATGGTGGCTTTCGGAGCGTAGGTCTGTCGCCCCCCGGTACTCCGGTCGCTGAAGCGTGTGCCGAGGGCGAGAATAACCTCTGCCTCCGATACTGCGAGATTTGCCTGGGGGGTGCCGTGCATCCCCACCATTCCGAGCGAGAGAGGATGTTCTTCCGGAAAGGCCCCCTTTCCCATGAGGGTGGAGACCACGGGGATATTGCTTCTCTCCGCAAGCTGCAGCAACTCCGCCTCGGCTCCCGAGAGAATGCACCCCCCTCCTGCAAGAATCACCGGTTTTGAGGAGGCTCCGAGAAGTGCCAGGGCTCTCTCCAGGTGGGTAAAATCCCTGCGGGTCTCCGGATGATATCCGGGAAAGGTAATCTCCGGGGGATAATCAAAGGTTCCCCGTTCCTTTTGTACGCTGGAAGGGACATCCACCAGCACCGGTCCGGGTCTGCCTGAATTGGCGATGACAAAGGCCCCCCGAAGCGCTCGGGGCAGTTCTTCGATGGTGCGCACCAGAAAGCTGTGCTTTACCAGGGGGAGAGAGCATCCGTAAATATCCGCCTCCTGAAAGGCATCGGTGCCGATGACGGAGGCTACTACCTGCCCCGTCACCACCACAAGCGGTACCGAGTCCATGTGGGCGTTGGCGAGGCCTGTTACGACATTGGTGGCTCCAGGCCCCGAGGTGGCGATACAGACACCTACCTTTCCCGAAGTGCGGGCATAGCCGTCTGCGGCGTGGCATGCGGCCTGTTCGTGTCGCATGAGCACCCGGCGAAAAGGAGCGTCGTAGAGAGCGTCGTAAAGAGGTATTACGGATCCTCCGGGAATGCCGAAAACGCACTCCACTCCTTCCTTTTGAAAAGCCTGAATAATCATCTCCGCTCCCGAAAGAGTCATGGGCAGCTCCTTTCCGTACCTTTTTTAGTTCTATCTATTTGTCTGTTTATGCTTTTGTCAGGATTGCGGCGATCCGGTTGCCTACCTTTTCGGTGGAGGCTTTTCCTCCCATTTCCATGGGAAGATCTTCAGAAGATGCCGTCTCAAGATAGGTGGCCACAGCCTTTTCTATCTCCTGAGCCGCTGTTTCGAGCCCCAAATGATCCAGAAGAAGAGCCCCTGAGAGAATGGCAGCCACGGGGCTGGCTTTACCGGTGCCCGCAATATCTGGAGCAGAGCCGTGCACAGGTTCGAACATGGAGAGTCCATCCCCGATGTTGGCTCCCGCAGCGATTCCCAGCCCCCCTGCAATAGCCCCCAGAAGATCGCTTACGATATCCCCGAACATGTTGGGAGTAAGAATAACACCGTACTTCTGGGGGGTTCGCACCAGGTGGTAGCAGAGGGCGTCCACATTGGCGATGGCGAGATCTATGTTATGGAGCGCCGCCTCGTCCCGGGCGATCTCCTCCCAGAATCCGTAGATCTGGGGGAGGGCGTTGGATTTCGAGGCCAGGGTAATACCGGACTCTCCCCGCTTCTGCGCGGCTTTGCAGGCCCAGGCGGTAACCCTTCGGATGCCGGGTTCCGTGGCGATACCTATCTGGATGGCTCCTCGGATATCCTTGTCAAAGGAGGCCTTGCAGCTACCGCTCATGGAGTAGAGCCCCAGGGTGGTGGCGAGGTCACAGGTAAGATTCTTTTGCCCCACCGCTCCGATCCCCATGTAGAAATCTTCGGTGTTCTCCCGTACCACCAGGATGTCGATCTTCTCCCCTTCCGGGAGCTTTACCGGTAAGGGAGTGCGGGCGAAGCTCTTGGCGGGGCGGAGGTTGATGTACTGATCCAGCTCGAACCGCAGGGTGAGAAGAATCCCCCGTTCGATGGTCCCCGGCTTTACCCGGGGATCTCCAATGGCTCCCAGAAGAAGGGCATCATGCTGCTGCATCTCCTGCAGCATGGAGGGGGTAAGGATCTCTCCCGTGGCCAGGTAGTGATCCACCGAGCAGGGAAACTCCTTCCACTCCAGAGAGTAGCCGAAGCATTTTTCTCCCGCCTGGAGAACCTTTTTCGTCTCCCGGATAACCTCGGGGCCGATGCCGTCTCCGGGGATGGTGGCGATGCTGTAGTTTTTCGTGGTCATTGTCCGGACTCCTCCAACTGTTTGCGTACGTAGGGGATAAGCCCCCCCAGGGCGATAAGTTCCGATAGAAAAGGGGGAAATGCTGCGGCCTGATAGGTTTTTTTGCGGCTCAGGTTGGCGATGATCCCCTTTTCGGTGTCGATGGAAAAGGTGTCTCCCTGCTGTGCTTCTTCTACCGCCTCGGGACATTCCAGGATGGGAAGGCCCACATTGATGGCGTTACGAAAGAAGATCCGGGCATAGGATTTGGCGATAACCCCGCCGCATTTGGCTCCTTTGATGGCGAGAGGGGCATGCTCCCGGGAGGAGCCGCAGCCGAAGTTCTCTCCCCCCACGAGGATATCCCCCGGGGAGACTGATGAGGCGAAGGAGGCATCCAGATCTTCCATGCAATGCTTGCCGAGTTCTTCGGGATCTCCCGTAACGAGGTAGCGGGCAGGGATGATGACGTCGGTATCCACGTCATCCCCGTATTTCCAGGCTTTTCCCTGAATGATGGACATGGGTATGCCTCCTCTCTAGAAAGATTCCCCGAGATAGTCCCGGGGATCTGTAACGTATCCGGTGAGGGCGCTCGCCGCCGCAGTGAGAGGACTGGCGAGAACCACTTCGCTTTTGGGGGAGCCCATGCGCCCTACAAAATTCCGGTTGCTGGTGGCGACGCAGCGCTCTCCCGAGGCAAGAATTCCCAGATGCCCCCCCAGGCAGGGACCGCAGGAGGGGGTGCATACCACCGCCCCCGCATCAATAAAGGTGGCGATGTATCCCCGTTCCAGGGCCTGGCTATAGACTTCATAGGATGCGGGTATCACGATACAGCGCACTCCGGGAGCTATTTTTTTGCCCTTCATAATCCTTGCGGCTCCCTCAAGATCGCGGATTCTGCCGTTGGTGCAGGATCCGATAAAGACCTGGTGTATCTCCAGATCCGAAACCTCCCTAGCGGCGCAGACATTTCCCGGAGAGGGGTGGAGCGCCACGAGAGGCTCCAGGGAGTCTACCTTGATTATTTCCTCCCGGGCATAACGGGCTCCCCGGTCGGGGTAGCGAGGGGTAAAGGAGCGGGTTCCCCGTTTATTGGCATAGTTGAGCACCTGCTCGTCCGGCACGAAGAGCCCTGTCTTGGCGCCTCCTTCAATGGCCATGTTGGCCATGGTGAAGCGATCGTCCAGAGGGAGATCCTCCAGGGCATCCCCGTCGAATTCCATGGCCATGTACCGGGCCCCCTGAACCCCTATTTTGCCCAAAAGGGCTAGAATCATATCTTTTCCCGTAATAAAGGAAGAGGGAGATCCGTCGAACTCCACCCGAAGGGTGGGCGGTACCCGGAGCCAGGATTCCCCCAGCGCCCAGGCAGCGGCAAGATCCGTACTCCCCACCCCTGTGGCGAGGGCCCCCAGGGCTCCGCCGGTGCAGGTATGGCTATCCGCTCCGAGAATGATATCTCCGGGAAGAATGTATCCCTGCTCCGGGAGAAAGGCATGTTCCACCCCCACCCGGCCTACCTCCCAGTAGAGCATCCCCTGTTCCTGGGCGAACTCCCGGGAGGCTTTCGCCTGCTCCGCTGCGGCGATGTCCTTCTGGGGGGTAAAGTGATCCGGCAGCACCGCACAGCGCTGGGGATCAAAGACTTTTCTGGCTCCCATCTTCCGGAAAGAGGTTACCGCCGGAGGAGTGGTGATGTCGTTGGCGAAGGCGAAATCTACGGAGACTTTGCAGATCTCTCCCACCCGGACGGGATCTTTCGTGTGAGCGGCGATGATGGCCTCTACAAGGGTCTTAGGCATGAGCGTTTCCATTCTTTCGGGCCGCATCAAACTGAAAAAATCGGTTGATGGCGTTCACATAGGCCTTGGCACTGGCGGCTACCACGTCGGTGCTGACCCCGCGCCCTGGGGCTTCAAGATCTCCCATGCGAAGGCGTATACGGGCTTCTCCCATGGCGTCGGATTTCTCGCTCACCGCTTTGATGTCGTAGGAGAGCAGCTCCGGGTTCAGTCCCGTAATGCGACGGATGGCGGCGTAGGTGGCATCCACCGGGCCGTTCCCCGGAGCGGCGTCTTTTTTCTCTTCCTTGCCGTCCGAAAGGGTGACTGTGGCGGTGGCCTGTCCCATGGTCATCTGTACCGCCAGATCTGTCAGGGCGTAACGGCGTTCCGGCACGATGGCGAGAATATCGTCCACGATAAGGGCCTCCAGATCGCCGTCCGTCACGAACTCTTTGCGGTCACAGAGATCTTTGAAGATGGTAAATCCCTGGGCGATCTCCTCTTTGCTCAAATTGAACCCCAGGGAGGTGATGCGATCCTGAAAGGCGTGCCTTCCGGAATGTTTCCCCATGACGAGTTTACTCCCCGAGGCGCCCACGTCCTCGGGGCGCATGATTTCGTAGGTCTCTTTGTTGCAGAGAACCCCGTGCTGATGAATCCCCGCCTCGTGGGCAAAGGCGTTTGCTCCTACGATGGCCTTGTTCGGAGGGACCGAGAATCCCGTAAGTCGAGAGACGAGAGAGCTGAGTCCGCAGAGCTTGGTTGTGTCGATGCGGGTATCCACACCGTAGTGCTGGGATCGCGTGCGGAGCCCCATGACGGATTCCTCCAGAGCGGCATTCCCCGCCCGTTCTCCCAGGCCGTTCACGGCACATTCGATCTGCCGCACCCCCGCACGCACCGCCTCCAGAGAGTTCGCCGTGGCGAGCCCGAGATCGTTATGGCAGTGGCACGACCAGATTACCTTGTCCCCAAGACCTGCCAGTTCGATAATGCGTTTCACGAAGGATCCGAATCGGTCTGGCACGGAGTACCCCACGGTGTCGGGAATGTTCAGGGTGGTGGCGCCGTTCTCTGCGGCGAGCCGAAAGACCTCCGCAAGAAATTCCGGGTCCGATCGGCTGGCGTCCTCGGCAGAGAACTCCACGTCCTCCACCAGGCTTCGGGCCTGGGAGACCCCCCGGCGAACCTCTTCCAGCACCTGCTCTCGGGTCATTTTGAGCTTGTACTGCAGATGGATGTCGCTGGTGGCGATAAAGGTATGGATCCGGGGTTTCGCTGCCTCCCGCACGGCTTCCCACGCCGCTTCCAGATCTTCTTTCCTAGTCCGGGCGAGCCCTGTGATGATGGGGCCCTCCACCTCCCGGGCGATGCGGCGCACCGCATCAAGGTCTCCGGGAGAGGCGGCGGGGAAGCCCGCTTCGATGACATCCACTTGAGCACGGGCAAGCTGGTGGGCGATCTGTATCTTTTCGGCGGTGTTTAAATTGACTCCGGCGGATTGCTCTCCATCTCGAAGGGTGGTGTCAAAAATACGTACAAAATCCTCGGTCATCTTTTCCAACTCCTTACGTTTGGCGGAAAAGCCCATAGAAGGGCTATTTAATTCGAGGAGCTTCCTTGGCTTCCATCCAGGGCATCATGGTGCGGAGTTCCTTCCCCACGGTCTCCAGAAGCTGCTGGGATTCTCTGCGTCTCCAGGATTTGAGCACCGGCCGGTTTGCCTGGTTCTCCATGATCCACTCCCGGGCGAAGGCGCCGCTCTGTACGTTCTTCAGAAGCTCCTTCATGGCTGCACGGGAAGCTTCGCCGATAACCTTGGGTCCCGCAATGCAGTCGCCGTATTCAGCGGTATCGCTCACGGAGTAGCGCATCCACTCCATGCCCCCCTCGAACATGAGGTCCACGATGAGCTTCATCTCATTGAGGCATTCGAAGTAGGCGATCTCCGGCTGATAGCCCGCCTCTACGAGGGTCTCAAATCCCGCCTTGATTAGCTCAGTAACACCGCCGCAGAGTACTGCCTGCTCGCCGAAGAGATCTGTCTCGGTCTCCTCTTCGAAGGTTGTCTCAATAACCCCCGCTCGGCAGCAGCCGATTCCCGCGGCGTAGGCCAGGCCGATATCCCGGGCCTTTCCCGAAGCGTTCTGATAGACCGCGATAAGTCCGGGAACGCCCTTCCCCTCCTGATACATGCGGCGTACCAGATGCCCCGGTCCCTTGGGGGCTACCATGAAGACATCATTCTCCGGCGAGGGGACCACCTGGTGGAAGTGCACTGTAAAGCCGTGGGCAAAGGCGAGAACCGCTCCTTTTTTAAGATTGGGTCGTACCTGTTCCGTGTAGACCTGGGCCTGAATGTGGTCGGGCATGAGGAACATCACCACGTCTGCCTCGGCGGCCGCCTGGGCCACCGAAAGAACAGTAAAGCCGTCTTTCTCTGCCTGGCCCTTGGAGCGGCTTCCCTCGTGAAGCCCCACAACAACGTTGACGCCGCTGTCTTTAAGGTTCTGGGCATGGGCATGCCCCTGGCTCCCGTAGCCGAGCACCGCCACGGTAAGGTTTTTCAAAAGGGAAAGATCCGCATCGTTGTCGTAATACATGGTTGCCATAGAAAAAGTACCTCCTCAAAATATAGAAAATGTAGGTTGTTCCTGTATGAGATAGACTCTCCATCCCCGAGGGTTTCGGAGTCGTTACTCCTGCATGTGATTCGTAAACGTAATCCGTAAAAAGGCTAGTTCAGTTCGCGGCTCCCCGCAAACCCCGTGCGAGACATGGCGACGGCGCCGCTGCTGGCTACTTCGAGAATGCCGAAGGGGCGTACCGCTTCGAGAAGGGCCTTTACCTTTCCCGCATCCCCCGTGGCTTCGAGGACCAGGGCATCTTCTCCCATATCCACTACCCGACAGCGAAAGACCTCCGCGGTTTGCAGTACATGAGGCCTGTCGTTCATAGGAGCCCGTACCTTTACCATGGTGAGCCAGCGTTCCACAAAGGATCCATCGCTCAGATTCGTTACCTCGACGGCCTCCACAAGTTTGGCTATCTGCTTGGTAATCTGATCTACCATCACGTCGTCCCCGTCTACTACAAGGGTGAAGCGAGAAAGGCCCGGACGATGCGTCTTTCCCACGCTCAGGCTGTTCACATTGTATCCCCGGCGGGAAACGAGGCCTGCGAGACGCGAAAGAACTCCCGGCTGATTTTCTGCTAAAACACTGATGGTGTGCAGCATAGCTGAATTTCCTCCTTAGCAAAGGATCGTAAAGTATAAAAAAAGGACCGGAGCCCGACACAGCGGGCCCCGGTCCTGAAATCCCTGGGGGTAAGTACTGCGCTACCTTACCACCGGCACTCCAGGAGAGGACCCGCAGCTAATAAGCAGTACAAGAATAAGAACGACGACGGCGCAAAAACCGCTCATAATCATCATAGTATGTGGGTCCCCCCTTTCCTTGCCTTTCGGCGGCGCAACGTAAATTAGCGGGAATTGTAGCGGTGATAGCGAAAAATGTCAACCCCGAACTTTTTACCTGTGACGGGACAGTGATAATGTCACCCCTGAACGGGACAGGGAAAATGTCATCCCCCATGTCAGAATAGTGGAATGAGGAGAGATATTTTCTTGAGCGTACAAGGAAGCGATGAAAGCGGCGGAAGGAGCGGTTTTCTTTATTTTAAAGCGTACAGAGAAGCTGACATAAAGTGACCATTTGCGGAGATAACGCTCTTACTGCGAAGCGGTTTGTTCGTAAAGGGGTTCGGGGAACAAATATTTTTTGGTTTCAGGAGTGTATTTTCCTTTTTTCCCGTATACTTGGGGGGAGTGAAGATTTTCCCGGTCAGCGAGCCTCGGAGTGATAAAGGAGGGTCTTTGTGATATTCAAGAAAGAATCGAAGGAGTTCGGGCTGAAGATCGTAGGGCTTTCTCTCCTTTTCTATGCCCTGGGAGAGTATAATTTTCTTCTAGGACGTGCGGTTGTGGAGGGGTGGTCCATGGTTGTGGCTTGGAGCATCTACTCTTTTTCCGCCGCTTCTTACGGCTATTCCAGAAATTCTACGCTTCTCCTTCTTGGATATGCCTACCTCGTGGCGGGATCTCTCGATTTCTTTCGGCTCCTCGCCTGGAAGGGGGTGGGCATCCTTCCCCTGGAGGGACCTTTCGTTATGATGCAGCTTCGGCTGGCAGCCCGCTACGTGGAGATCTTCTCCATTGTTGCGGCCCTGCTGTTGCGAAACCGGCGTTTGTCCCCTCTGATAGTGGCGTTTTTCTACGGTGTTCTTTTTCTGCTTCTCTCGGCAAGTATCCTCGTTCATCCGCTTTTTCCATCTGTTTTCACCTCTAGCGGAGAGTGGACATCCTTTGGGCTTTTCAGCGAAAATTTCCTTGTGCTGGTGCTCGCGGGGGGGCTTGGAGTGCTCTTTCTGTATCGCAAAGAGCTGCGAGGCATCTCTCTGCTACCTTTTGCGGCGGCGTTGCTGTTCAGCATTATGGGAGAGATGTGCTTCACCTTGTGTCCGAGGTTTTTTGCTTCTGAAAACCTTATGGGACCTCTTTTCAAAGGACTCTCTTTTTACAGTCTCTTTCAAAGCGTCCTTGTAACAGGGGTCTTCGAACCTTATGAGAAAATGGAGAAATCCCGGGATACCACCTTCCGCCTCCTTCATAATCTCCCGGTTCCTCTCTGGCAGTCCGATGAGGGCGGGGTCCGTTTTTTTTGGAATCGTGCATGGCTCTCTCTTCTGGGCTCTCCCTCGGAGGAGACCTCCGGGCCTTCGAAAGAGAGCCTTTCTTGGGAGGAGCGGATTCATCCTGAGGATCGTAAGCGCTACCTGCACGCTTATGAGAAGGCGATGACGGAGAAAAAAGATTTTTCCCTCTCCTATCGCATACAGGATAATCGGGGGCGCTGGCGTACCCTCGTGGATAGTGCGGTGCCTCTTTTGGAGGAGAGTGAGAGGGGGTTCTGGGGAATTTCCTATGATCTGACATCTCTTCAAGAAGCTCTGGAGCAGGTGAAATCGAAAGAAAGGGAGTGGCGATCCCTGGCGAAAAGCCTTCCCGACGGGCTTTTTCGCGTTAATTCGGAGGGGCGTCTTCTCTTTGTGAACTCCTGGGGGTTGGAGATGTTTGGCATTTCGCGCCCCATCCTTGTGCTGGGAAAACTTCTTCGGGAGACCTGCCTTCCTGCCTCGTTTCGGGCCCTGGAGGAGGAGCACTTCCAGCCCTATTTTCAAAAAGTCCGGGATCTTCCGGATAACCCCATATCCCTCAGGGATCGGGGGAGATACTACGAGGTTCGGATCGTCTCCGACGAGAATGAATGGGGAGAGTCTTCCGGCGTTCTCTGTATCGTGCGGGACGTAACGTCACGCTATCTCGGAGAGTATGAACGAGAGAAGCTTCTTCGAAGCATGCATCGCTTTTCCATCATTTTGGAAAATACCAGTGACCTCGTCTGTATCATTACCTCACGGGGGGAGATCGAATACCTCAACAGTTCGGGGATTCATCTCCTGGCGTGGAGGGCACACTGGCCTCCACGCCGACTGGAGGATATCTACGCAGCTTCCGAGGTGACATCTCTTCTCCAAGAGGGAGAGGCGCTTCTTGCGGGGATGTGCATTCATCCCCGGGAACGTCTTCTCCGCACCATGGATGGGGAGGACCTGCCGGCCTCGCAGGTGATGGTCCCCATCCACATGGAGGGAGATTCTCCCCGGTTTGGGATTCTCGCCAGGGATATCCGGGAGCAACGGCGCTTTGAGAAGGAGCTGGAATATCAAAAACGCTTACTCCAGCGGCTGGTAGATTCCATTCCCATGGGGGTTTTTCTTAAAGACCCCTCCCGGGAGTTTCGGTACATCTTCTGGAACTCTCGAATGGAAGAGATTACAGGTATTTCTAAGGAGAAAATTTTGGGAGAGACCGATTCGGACCATTTTGATCCCGAGGTGGCCAGATATCTCCGAGAACAGGACCAGGAAGTTCTTGAGAGCGGTAAGCCCCTGATTCGAGAAGAGGTGCGTCTCTTTTTGGAAGATCGGGAGCATTTGGTCCGGCTTATCAAGCTTCCTCTGCTGGATCCCGAGGAATCCCGAAAGCTTCAGCTTGTTCTGGGGGTTTTGGAGGATATTACCGAGGAAAAGGCTATGGAGGCTCAGCTCTTCCAATCCCAGAAAATGGAGGCTGTGGGGAGGCTTGCGGGGGGGATCGCCCACGATTTGAACAATATGCTTCAGATCATCCACGGTTATGCGGAGCTGCTTATGCAGAATCCGCCGGAAGAGAGGGAGAAAATAGAATTTTTTGGCTCTTCCATATACAATGGATGTGAGCGGGCACGCGAGTTTATCGAACAGCTTCTCGTCTTTCACCGCAAGGGAGCTTACCGGCTGGAGCGAGTTTCTCTCAACTCCCTGGTGAGGGATATGACGGACATGCTGGAGCATGTTCTCCCCGAGGGCATTTCCCTTTGCTTTTCTCCCGGAGATGATCTTCCGGATATCCTTGCCGATCCTGGACAGATCCGGCAGGTGGTGATGAACCTCTGCGTTAATGCCCGGGATGCTCTGGGGGAGAACGGAGAGATTCGCGTCTCCACAGCGTTCCTTGAGGAAGGAACGCTTCCGGTGAAGTTTTCTCTTGAAAACCCCGAGGGGCCGTATGTGGTACTCTCGGTTTGCGATAACGGGCCGGGGATGTCTCGGGAGGTACAAGAGAAGATCTTCGAACCCTTCTACTCCACCAAGGAGCGCGGTAAAGGGAACGGACTGGGGCTTTCCATCGTCTACGCCGTGGCGATGCGGCACAAGGGGTATGTGGAGGTGGAGAGTGAACCCGGAAGAGGAAGTACGTTCCACGTCTTCTTGCCGCTTCGCAAGGAAGCGGGGCTCGTGGTTCAGGGAAAAACTCCCTCTCCGGGGGAGCCGGAAAGTGCATCGGGAGCGCCTCTTTCGCAGAAAGAGCGTGCAAGAGTAACCATTCTCTTTGCGGAGGATGACGAGGTGGTGCGCAATTTTTCCCGGGAATTGTTGCTCTCCTGGGGATATCGGGTGATTATGGCGAAAAACGGAAGAGAGGCCGTGGACCTCTTTTCGTTACTGCACGATCGAATTGATGCTCTTGTTTTTGACGTGATGATGCCGGAGATGAACGGTATTGATGCTTACAGGGCTCTTGGGAGAGAGGGAAGTTCTCCACCGGTACTTTTCTGCACAGCCTTCATGGATACGGGGCTTCCGGAGGATCTCAAAGAGAAGAAAGGGGTTTTCTTTTTGAAAAAACCCTTTAGCGTGGAGGATTTTCGCAGAAAGGTGCAGGAACTTCTTGCAGCATGCGGCACGTATGGGGGAGATAGGGTGGCCGAAACGCCCGAAAAGGGCTTTCGCGAGAATGTAAGTGGAGGCTGACATGGTAGAACAGGAAATGGGAGTCTTGATCGTAGAAGATGACAGTATGGTGGCCTTTCTTCTGGAAAATGCTGTGGGATCTGTGGAGGGATTTTCCATGCTGGGGGTGACCTCTTCTCTGGAAGAGATGTTCCGCATTCTGGAAGAGGGATCGGTGAGCCTGATACTGCTGGATGTCTATCTCGGTGCCCAGAATGGCCTTGAGGGATTGCGAAGAATCCGGACAAAACATGATGATGTGGATGTCATCGTCGTCTCTTCGGATAAAAAGGCGGAGGACGTGGCTCTTACCGCACGCCTCGGAGTTTTCGACTACATAACCAAACCCTTTACCTTCGAAAGGCTCCAGAAGGTTTTGCTCTCGTATAGAGACTATAGAAGCTCCCTTGATGCGCTGGAGGGAGATGTCGATCAGGAGGGCGTGGAGGTTATTCTTCGTCAGGGAGTGGGAGGCGCTAAGGGAGGGCTGGCAATGCCAAAGGGGCTTCACGTCGAGACCCTCGACCTGATCCGGCAGATGCTCCGAGAATCCGAAGATCCTCTCTGCTCTGCGGATATCCAAAAAAAGAGCGGCCTTTCTGCCTCCACTGTAAGCCGTTATTTGCGCTATCTTCAGGATACCCGGCAGGTGGATCTCAAGGTGGAGTATCGTAAGCAGGGACGCCCCCTGCAGTACTACGTATACCTGGAATAACCAGATCCTTCGGAAGATTCTGTCTCGGGAAACGATACGAGCCTCGCAATCTCGGGAGAGATATCTGCTCCTCCGATGCTTTGCGAGCGCTCTTGTTTTATACAGGCTAAGATATTAAAAAAAATGGAATAAACATGTCGCTGCAGGCGGCGACGTCAGGAGCTTTGCCGTACGTCCTTGAGAAAAGAATTCTTCCGGGCTGGGAAAAAAGGTAAGAATCTTGTCTTTCTCAAAAAATACCTAATAATAGGGGAGGAAGTTGGCGTAAAGCATACAACAGCGCATACAATTTCTTGACGAAGAAAAAGAGACGAAGCGAGGAAAGGCGTGTTTGCATGACTTCTACGGAGAGCCGGGGGTGCTTCCCCCATGATATGAAAGCAGAGGGTACTCCCGGTCCCCTCTCGAGAGGACTCATGCGAGTTCTTGTGGTGGATGATGCGGAGGCCAACCTTGAGCTTTTTCGTCTTTTTCTTGCACGAGAAGGAGCGGAGGTAATTCTTGCTTCCTGTGGAGAGGATGCTTTGAATACCTACGATGCGCAGAGGCCGGATTGCCTTTTTCTTGATCTTCGCATGCCTGGCATGGACGGCATTGAAGTGGCGATGGAGATCCGTCGTCGGGAAGCACAGGGGGGGAGGAAAACCTTTATTGCAGGGATGTCCGGAGGGGATGCCGGAACGGATCGCATGTGTTGTGAAGCGGCCGGAATGGACTGTTTTCTTCAAAAGCCTGTGACGGCGAGGCAGATTCAGGATGTTCTTTCCCATTGTGTTCCGGATGAATCGGCGTGCTCTCTTCCTGATGAAGCTCCGGGAACCCCCTGCCGTGGGAGGACATCGTCGCTTCAGGGGGTACATCTGGGGAGTATGCTGGACCTCCTGCGGGGTAACTGGGATCTTCTCAAAATGGCTGTGGAAAATCGTTTTCTTCCTCAGCTCCGCAGAGACCTGGAAGAACTTCAGCGGTCCGTCGATCAGGGAGAGCTTGAACGGGCGGAAAGGATAGCTCACAAAATGAAAGGAAATCTCGGCTATTTTGGCAGGAACAGCGCTGCCCTTCTGGCGGAGAAGGTGCGTTTTTCCTGTGAATGCGGCGATCTGCGGGGGGTAGAGCAATACCTTCCAGCCTTTGCCGGGCGCTGTCTCTCCCTCGTGGAGATTTTCGCGAGCCCCCACTGGGAACAGGCTTTTACCCCTCAGGGGAAGTACCAGGGAGGAACTCGAAGCTAGAAGAGAGCGTCTTTGCGGGAAGATATCGAGACCTTCCCTTGAGTGCGATTGCGATGTTTGGGAAAACGCCTTTTTTAAAATTGTTACAGGTTGAAGATTCTTCTTTTTTCTGTTATGATTGTTTCCGACGAGAAAATTTCCCGGCGGGAAGGGTTCTCATTTTCGGAAGAGCTACGGTTTATCATGGAATTGGAGGGATGATCATGGCTGAAGAGCAGATCGGATGCGCTCGCCCCACAGGATCTCAGGTGGGTGAGAAGCCTCAAGAGAGCGTAGGCAAGACGGAACCCCAGAAGGGAGGAGCCTCAATGATGACAGCCCGAGTTGGTGCCAAGGCCCCGGATTTTCAGGCCCCTGCGTACTACCGAGGAAAGTTTACATCGGTAAAACTTTCGGATTTTCTTGGAAAATGGGTAATGCTCTGCTTCTACCCCGGAGATTTTACCTTCGTCTGAGCAACTGAAGTGTCAGCGGTCGCTGCCAATTACGAAAAGTTGCAGGAACTCGGAGCGGAAGTTATTTCGGTGAGTGTGGACAGCCAGTTTGTTCACAAGGTATGGAACGATCAGGAGCTTTCCAAAATGGCCGAAAGGGATGTCCCCTTCCACATGGCCTCGGACGGTTCCGGGAGCGTTGGAAAAGCCTACGGCGTGTACGATGAGAATGCCGGCGTGGAACTCCGGGGACGGTTCATCATTGATCCCGACGGTGTGATTCAGGCCATGGAAGTCCTTACCCCTCCGGTGGGGCGTAAGCTGGAGGAGACTATCCGGCAGCTTCAGGCCTACCAGCATGTTCGAGCTACCAAGGGTGCCGAAGTCTGCCCTGCAGGATGGGAACCGGGAAAGAAAGTTCTCAGACCCGGACCGGATCTTGTGGCAAATGTCTGGAAGGAATGGAGCCCCCTCAGGGATCACTAACTTCCGGCCCGAAGCATGGCGGATAGAGGAGCCGAAAGACCGTATCTTCCGAAAAGCATGACGCTGTACAAGCTCGGTGCTCTCCCCCTTGCGGAGAGAGTTGCCTTTCAAAAAAGCCGAAGAGCGAACCTGCGGGTTCGCTCTTCGGCTTTTCTCGCGGGGCGGATCTTCAGCGATCAGCCCAGAGGACGATCGAAGCGTTTCGCATAGGCGCCGTTCTTCTTGAGCTGCCGATCCCAGAAAAAGTAGTTTGCCAGGGGAAGGATAAAGGGTGCCAGCAGAGACGGGAGTTTCGAGGTTCCTTTGAGGAGTTCGAGAATGTTCTGGTCCAGCTCTCCCGTCTCGGCGTAGAGCCTTCCCAGCTCCTCGTATCGGTGCAGTGTTTTCTTTCCCCGGCGGCTTTGCGCCTGGTTCCGGGTTCCTTCGCCGCCCCCCATGCGTATCACTCCGGGGGAGGGTGCTCCAAGCCGGCGGGCGAGCTTGAGCAGATAGTCTCTCATGGGGCGGGTATGCGTCTCTTCGGGGAAGCCCGTCTGGACGAGAAAGATCGTTTTCGTGGCCGTGCACGATCCCCTGTACGGTTGCAGCGCCTCGATGAAATCTTTCACTATCCCCGGCATGGAGTCGGTATAGATGGGAAAGGCGAGTAGCACCGTGGACTCTTCGGAAAAAGCTTGAAGAGCACCCTGAAAATCTCCGGGGTTCGCAAGGAAAAACTCCCGGAATTCTTCCTGGGGAAAGTTTTCTGTGCCGAAAAAGCCCTTTGCGAAGGCCCGGGTAAGTACGGTGGAGTTACTCCCCTTTCCCCGGGGTGAGCCGTTAAAGATTTGCAGTCGCATGGTACACCTCCTCAAAGGAATCTTCCAGAGAACGAGCAAAGAGAAAACGGGTATGGGCGTTTCGGGCGAAGCGTTCGAAAGCAAAGGTGATGATCTGAACGTCCTCTTCGTCGGTATCTTTTTCGGGTTCGTAGAGGAGTGCCATAAGAGGGGTTTTCCCGTACCGCAGAGGGTGGCGGCACTCGCCGTGCTCGTCCAGTTCGATGTAGGGGAGCGCCTGGGGGATGAAGCGGTCGATGGAGGTTTTCAGAAGCCCCGAGGGGAAGCCAAGTATCAGGGGAGAGGCGAAGAGCACCAGATCTGCCCGAAGGAGAGATCGTAGAAAATCCACATGATCATCCTTGAAGATGCAGCTCCCGGGGGTTCGAAGCCAGCAGGAGAAACAGCCTGTGCAGTGGGCAATAGTTTTTTCTGCTAAATGGATGTTTTCCACGGTATGCCCCCGGGAGATGAGTCCTTCGCGGAGTTTTTCCAGATGCTCTCGAAAAGTGCGGTTTTCCTGGCTGGGGGTCCCATCCGCTATAAAAATGTGCGCCATACTTTTTTCACCCTTTCTCTGACGGAAAAAGACTCTCTCCGAATGTTGTGTTTTGCCCCGTATGATTGCCAACGTTTCATGAGGGTGTTTGCTTTTTGTGGTATGATTCACCATAGGTTCTGTACATACTATTCTGAATCAGGGAGGATCTTGCAATGAGATTTTCGCAAAGAGCTTTGAACATGCAGTCTTCGCCCGTCCGGAGACTGCTCCCCTATGCAGAGGAAGCGCGCGCAAAGGGAAAGAAAATCTATCCCCTCAACATTGGGCAGCCGGATATCAAAACCCCTCCGGCTTTTTTAGAGGCCATCAGAAGCTTTTCCCAGGAGGTTATTGCCTACGCTACCTCTCCGGGAGATAACAGCCTTCGAGATGCGGTGAGCGCCTACTACAAGGGATTTGATATCTCCTTTGATCGGGAAGATATCATCGTAACCAACGGAGGGAGCGAAGCCCTTCTCTTCTCCTTCATGACCATGTGCGATCCCGGAGATGAAGTGCTCATCCCGGAGCCCTTCTACGCCAACTACAACGCCTTTGCCCAGAGCACCAATGTGCGGGTAGTTCCCATCACTACCAAAGCCGAAGAGGGGTTCCATCTTCCTCCCCGAGAGGATATTGAGGCGCTTATAGGGGACCGTACCCGGGCTATCCTGGTCTCCAATCCTGGAAACCCCACGGGAACCATCTATACCAGGGAAGAGATGGATATGCTGGCGGATCTTGCCAAGAAGCACGGTCTTTTTCTGGTGGCGGATGAGGTCTATCGGGAATTCGTCTACGATGGTTTGCAGTATACCAGCTTTGCCCATCTGCCGGGGTTGGAAGATCGCCTGGTGGTGGTGGATTCTGTCTCTAAACGATACAGCGCCTGCGGTGCCCGGATCGGAAGCATCTCCTGCAAGAACAAGGATTTCATGGCCCAGGTGCTGAAGATGGCCCAGGGGCGGCTCTGTGTTCCCACCTTGGAGCAGGTGGGAGCTACGGCACTCTACAACACTCCCAAGTCCTATCTCGAAGAGGTGAACAAGGAGTACCAGGCCCGGCGGGATACCCTCTACGCTGCTCTCAAGGAGATGCCCGGAGTTATCTGCGAAGAGCCCAAGGGCGCTTTTTATGTGATGGTGAAGCTTCCCGTGGACAATGCGGAGAAGTTCATCATCTGGATGCTTCAGGAGTTTGAGGTGGAGGGAGAGACCCTCATGGCTGCTGCAGGAGAGGGCTTCTATGCCACTCCGGGGCTCGGTAAGCAGGAGTTTCGCCTCGCCTATGTTCTGGAGAGAGAGGAGCTTGTAAAGGCCATGAATATCCTCAAGCTCGCTCTGGAGGCATATCCCGGAAGGGTCTAGAATTTTTCAGTAAGATCATTTTTGCGAGCCCCCCTTTTAGGGGGGCTTTTTTGGTTCTTTGTACATTTCGCATGGTTTACGCAGTTCCTTTGGAGAGTTCTCAAGGGGGGATGTGTTACCGGGGTTTCTCCGCGGGGTGGGGCGCCAGAGATTTCATGGAAAGGCTTACGTGTCGCCGCATGAGGGCCACCGCAAGATTGGGATCCTTCAGGCGAAGCGCCTCGTGAAGCTGCCGATGTTCCTCCAGGCTGGGGTTGGTGTCGAAATTGAAAAAGGACTCGTAGAACACCATATAGACGTTGGTTCGGGAGAGAATGTTATCGATGTACTCCTTGAGAACCACGTTGCCGCTTGATTCTGCAATGATTTTATGAAAGGTTACGTTGATCTCAAGATACGCCTCAAGATCGCGCTCTTTGAAGATCTTCTCCTCCTCCTGAATAGACTCCTCCAGGCGGCAGAGCTGGAGAGGGGTAATACGAGAGGCGGCTTTGTGCACCGCCAGCGTTTCCAGATGCTCCCGAACTTCGTAGGCGTTTTCCATCTCTTCCATGCTGGGAGATGCGAGGCGGGCACCGCTGTTGGGGACGAGAATCACCAGTCCTTCGTTGGCGAGCCTCCGGATGGCTTCCCGAACGGGGGTGCGGCTGAGCTGCATCTCCTCCGCAAGCCCCACCTCCGGCAGTCTCTGCCCCGGCTTCAGCTCTTTTGAGATTATTTTATGGCGTAGCGCATGATAGACGTAGTCTGCACTGGTGGTGTAAAAGGGCATATCCTTAGGGTGGGATGCCTGCATGACAAACAATCTCCCTTCCTTAAAAGTGTATGGGCAAAGCGGTTGGAACTCTCGAATCCATTCTATCTGCAGCATTGTACTTGCTGTATCCCATTTTGTCGATCCAAAAAATTCCTTTCTCAAGAAATCCCATTCTTTTATTTTAAAAAAGCTTTGCAAACAGTGGTTTTTCCCGAGTTTTCTCGTATTTCCTTTTAGGGAGACTCTTGACAGAAAAGGCTTTTTATCGTACATATATGAATACCATGTATTCAATGAGTACTATTTTTGCCCCGAAGATTTTCGGAAAGTATTCTTCGAAGAGAGGGAAGAGAGAATTTCCCCTGAAAATACGGAGGTGTTCGGTATGGCCCAGTATCCGGATCTGTACAACAAGAGCGTCATCGTTACAGGAGGTGCCAGCGGCATCGGCCTTGCCACCGCGGAACGTTTTGCTCGGGAAGGTGCTCGGGTGGTGATCTTCGATATCAATTCCGAGGCTCTGGAAAGAATTACCCGGGAGCATCCGGAGTTTGCCGGGGCCCTGCGGGTGGATGTAAGTCGCCCCGAAGAGGTGGAGCGCGGTTTTGAAGAGGCGGAGGGTCTTGCGGGGCCTGTGGATGTGCTCGTGGCAAATGCGGGGATCAGCATTCGCTCTTCCTTTGTGGACATCTCGTGGGAACAGTGGCGCCGGGTGATGGGGATCAATATGGATGGGGTCTTTCTCTGTGCCCGGGAGGCAGCGCGACGCATGCTCCCCCGGCAGGAGGGGGTTATTCTTATGACCGCCTCCACCAACGGTACTGAAGGGCATCCCTTTTATGCGGATTACAACGCCTCCAAAGCGGGGGTGATTCTGCTCTGCAAGACCATGGCTCTGGAGCTTGCCCCGGCTATCCGAGTGAATGCGGTCTGTCCGGGATACGTGCTCACCCCCATGCAGAGGGCGGAGTACACCCCGGAGATGCTGGAGGCCACCAATCAGAAGATCCCCATGAAGCGTCACGCCGCACCGGAGGAGGTGGCGGGGCTCTACGCCTTTCTTGCCTCCGCCGAGGCGGCCTACATTACCGGTGCGGAAATTCCCATCGATGGCGGCGAGACCGCAGGGCTGGCGTAACGTTGCAGGCAGAGAAGGATATTTTTTCGATAAACATTAAAGAATTTAGGAGGGCGTAGTATGGATTTTGCAAAGGTTTTTGGGCTTTTCGGCAAGGTGGTGGTTATTACCGGAGCCGCTTCCGGGATCGGCAACGGTGTGGCCTCCTTTCTGCACCAGGCGGGAGCTACGGTGGTGCTGGCAGATTTTGACCGGGAGAGAGGAGAGATTGCCGCCCGAGAGATGGGAGAGAGGGCCTTTTTTCTCCCCTGCAACGTCACCTCCGAGGGAGATTGCAAGGCCCTTGGAGAGAGCCTGAAGGAGCAATTTGGCAGCATCCACGCTCTGGTGAACTGTGCCGGAGTGATCCGCCGCAAGAACGCCGTGGATCTGGAAGAGAAGGACTGGGATATCTCCATTGATGTGAGCCTTAAGGGAACCTGGCTTGTCTCCAAACATCTTCTCCCCCTCATGATGGAGAAGGGGGGGAGCGTGGTGAATATCGGCTCCGGCTGGGGTATCAAAGGAGGTCCGAACGCTGTCTCCTACTGTGCTGCCAAGGGGGGTGTCGTGAACATGACCCGGGCCATGTGCATTGATCACGGAGCCCAGAATATCCGGGTGAACTGCGTCTCCCCCGGGGATGTGGATACCCCCCTGCTGCGCAGCGAGGCGGTGCAGCTCGGCCTTGATATGGAGGCGTGGCTTCGGGAGAGTGCGGACCGCCCCCTGGGGCGCATCGGAACCCCTGAAGATATCGCCAAGGCTGTCTACTTTCTGGTGAGCGATCTTTCCACCTGGGTAAGCGGAGCAAACCTTGTGGTAGACGGAGGCGGCACGGCGTAGAAGCGAGTTGCTTGTTATCAGCGGCTCGTTAGGACCTTAGAAGTTCTCCTTTCAGCATGATGGTACGTCATCTGAAAAGAGTCTTATCAGTGAAGGAGGAGTTTTTTCATGGCGGATCGAAAGAAGATTGTCTATCCCTACATTCCCAACTCCGTGCCGGAGGTGCAGGAGGAGATGCTCGCCTCCATCGGGGCGAAGAGCATCGACGAGTTTTACCAGTGTATCCCCGAGCCCCTTCGGTTTAGGGGGAAAATGGATCTCCCGGAGCCCTTTCTGGATGAATACAGCCTGAAACGGCACATGGAGAAGATGCTCAAGAAAAACCGGGGAACTCACGAGAATCTGAGCTTTTTAGGAGGCGGATGTTGGCAGCATCACGTGCCTGCGGTATGCGATGAGATTAACCACCGTTCGGAGTTCCTCACCGCCTATGCGGGAGAGCCCTACGAAGATCACGGCCGCTTCCAGGCTCTGTTCGAATACACCAGCATGATGGGGGAGCTTCTGGAGATGGATGCGGTGAACGTCCCCACCTACGACGGCTCCCAGGCGGCATCCACGGCGCTTCGCATGGCCTGCCGGATTACAGGACGCGACACGGTGCTGGTGGCGGAAAATATCCACCCCGACCGGATGCTGGTGATCCGCAACTACTGCCACCCCGGAGTGACCCTCCGGACGGTACCTTTCTGCGAAAAAACGGGCACCCTGGATCTGGAGGCCCTTAAAAAGAGCCTTACTCCTGATGTGGCTGGGCTCTATGTGGAGAACCCGAACTTTTTGGGGGCTCTTGAAACGGAAGCGTCGAAGATGGCGGAGCTGCTGCACTCCTCGGGGGCTCTCTTTGTCGTAGGGGTCGATCCCAGCTCTCTCGGAGTTCTCGCTCCTCCGGTGCAGTACGGAGCGGATATTGTCTGTGGGGATATCCAGCCTCTGGGAATGCACATGTACGCCGGAGGCGCCCGGGCGGGATTTATCGCCACCCGGGATGAGGAGCGCTTCGTCCAGCAGTTTCCCTCCCGGCTCTTCGGTGTGGCTCCCACCACCCACAAGGAGTGGGGTTTCGGAGACGTGGCCTGGGAGCGCACCTCCTTCGCCAAACGGGAGGAAGCGGTGGAGTTCGTGGGTACCGCCTCGGCCCTCTGGGGGATCACCGCCGGGGTCTACCTTGCCCTCATGGGGCCCCAGGGGATGAAGGATCTTGGCGAGGGGATTTTCCAGCGCTCCGCCTACCTTGCGGCGAAGGTGCAGGAGCTTCCGGGGGTGAAGGTTCTTTTCGAAGGTACTCCCTTCTTCAAGGAGTTTGCGGTGAATTTCCAGGGCACCGGTAAGAGTGTACAGGAGATCAATAAGGCTCTTCTGGAGCGAGGGGTTTTCGGATGCCTGGATCTCTCTCGCAAATTCCCCTCCCTGGGGGAGACCGGGCTCTTCTGCGTTACCGAGGTGCATAGCCAGGATGATATGGATACTCTGGTGCGCCTTCTGAAGGAGATCCTGGGTTAGATCCGGGAATTTTCGAGAACACGAGAAAGGACGATTATTCATGGGAATGAATATGCAAACGAAACTGCGGGATTTTCATCAGGCTCGGTGGGATGAGCCCATCATTTTCGAGCTTTCCACCCCGGGTGAGCGGGGGATGCTGCTCCCTCCGGTGGAGGAGGAGGTAGCCCAAAAGGGAGCCCAGGGGCTTGCAAAGATCCCAGCCTCTCTCAGACGTTCCACCCCTCCCGCTCTCCCCGAAATGGGGCAGATGCGGGTGCTCAAACACTATCTGCGGCTCTCCCAGGAAAATCTTGGGGCGGATCTCAACGTGGATGTGGGCCAGGGAACGTGCACCATGAAGTACAGCCCCAAGGTTAATGAGGTGTTGGCGGCGAATCCCGCCCTCTCGGAGCTGCACCCCGGACAGGACGAATCCACCCTTCAGGGGCTTCTGGAGATGCTCTTCAAGACCGAGCACGCCCTTAAAGAGATCTCCGGAATGGATCGCTTCTCCCTCCAGGCGGGGGGAGGCTCCCACGCTATCTATGCCATCGTCTCCATTATCCGGGCCTGGGTGGATGCCACGGGGCAGAGCGATACCAAGGATGAGATCATTACCACCATCTTCTCCCACCCCTCCAATGCGGCGGCTCCGGTGATCAAGGGCTTCAAGGTGATCACTATCTATCCCGATGCGGAGGGACGCCCGGATTTTGAGGCCCTCAAGGCGGCGGTGAATGAGCGTACCGCGGCGCTGCTCATCACCAACCCCGAGGATATCGGCATCTACAACCCCCGGATCAAGGAGTTTACCGATCTGATCCACTCCGTGGGAGGGATCTGCAGCTACGACCAGGCGAACCTCAACGGCATCATGGGGATTACCCGGGCCAAGGAGGCGGGGTTTGATCTCTGCTTCTTCAATCTGCACAAGACCTTCTCTGCTCCCCACGGCTGCGGGGGCCCCGGAGGCGGGGTTATCGGGGTTACTTCGGAGCTTGCGAAATTCCTTCCGGTTCCTCTGGTGGAGTTCGACCCCTCCAAAGAGCGCTACTACCTGAACTACGATCTCCCCGAGAGCATCGGGAAGGTGAAGGATTTCTACGGGGTGGTGCCGGTTATCCTCAAGGCCTACGCCTGGATCATGTCCCTCGGTCAGGAGGGGCTCACCGAGGCGGCCCGGGTGGCGGTGCTGAACAACAACTACATGTTCCGGAAGATTATGAAGATCCCCGGAGCGGGAGCCCCCTACGCCGAGGGAGAGCACCGGGTGGAGCAGGTGCGCTACAGCTGGCAGAAGCTCAAGGAGGAGACCGGCATCGGCTCTGCGGAGGTGCAGAATCGCATGTTCGATTACGGGGTGCACTACTGGATGAGCCACGAGCCCTTCATCGTTCCGGAGCCCTTCACGGTGGAGCCCACGGAATCCTACTCCAAGCAGGAGCTGGACGAATTTCTCGCCATTATGGAGCAGATCGTCAAGGAGGCCCATGAGGATCCGGAGATGCTACGCCATGCTCCTCATAAGAGCACCATTCATCATGTGGATCACGACTATCTGGATGATCCTAAAAAGTGGGCCATGACCTGGCGGGCCTACAAGAAAAAGTACACCGGCTACTTCGAGCCGAGAAAATAGAGGAACCCGGAGGGGGAGCATGATCTTCCATGCTCCCCCTTCTACAGGGAGGAGGGGCGCATGAAACTCGGCGTTATGGTCAATCCAGTGGCGGGGATGGGGGGAGCCGTGGGGCTCAAGGGTACCGATGGAGCGGAGGTTTTGGCGGAGGCTCGGCGGCGTGGAGCGGTTCCCCGTTCTCCCGAGAGGACGGTGCGGGCCTTGCAAAAGCTGCTCCCTCTCCGGGAGAGTCTCACAGTTTTTACCTGCCCTGGAGCCATGGGGGAGGCGGAGCTTCGGGAGTGTGGCTTTTCTCCCATAGTGCTGGATTGCGGCTTCCCCGGAGAATCCGAAGCCGGATCTTCCCGGGAGCAGACGCTCCGGGGAGTGCAGCGCATGCGGGAGATGGGGGTGGATCTGCTTCTTTTCGCGGGGGGAGACGGTACCGCCCGGGATATCTGCGAGGTTGCAGGAGAGTCTCTTTTGGTGCTCGGCATCCCCTCGGGGGTGAAGATCCATTCCCCGGTTTACGCCACCTCTCCGGAGTCCGCGGGGGAGCTTGCGGCAAACTATCTTTCGGGGGCCCGGATCCCCGAAAAAACTGCGGAAGTCCGGGATATCGACGAAGAAGGCTTTCGGCAGGGGCGGGTACAGACCCGGCTCTACGGCTATCTGCGGATCCCCTTCGAACGCCGGCGAGTACAGGGGCTTAAATCCGGAAGCCCCGCCTCGGACAAGGTGGCCCAAGAGGCCATCGGGGCGGCGGTGGCGGAGGGCATGGAGCCCGGAGTCTGTTACGTTCTCGGCCCCGGCACCACCACTCGGGCGGTGGCGGAGGCTCTGGGATTGCGGAAAACCCTTCTAGGGGTGGATCTCGTACGCCATGGGGAGCTTCTGGGGGTGGATTTGGGAGCGCAAGAGCTGGAGGCTCTGGTGCAGAACTCCCCCGTACGGCTGGTGCTGACTCCCATCGGAGGGCAAGGGTACATTCTCGGCCGGGGGAATCAGCAGATCCGCCCCAGCCTGGTGCGCCGCTGCGGTTCCAAGGGGATTATGGTGCTCTGCGCTCCGGAAAAACTCCGGGCTCTGGAGGGGGAACCTCTCCGGGTAGACACGGGAGATCTCGAGCTGGACCGGGAGCTTGAAGGGTATATCCGGGTTCGCACGGGATACTCCCAGGAGACCATCTATCCCCTCAGGGCGCTGTAACGTTTTTCAGGGGTATGCTTCTCTAGGAGACGGAAGAAGGTGATGCCGGGGAGAGAGAAAAAACGGAACGAATGCGCAGGGGGATCTTCTTCGGCAGCAGTACGAACGTATCGTAATGAAGGAGGACGGGTTCTTATGGCTCTATTAAAATTAGCTCCCATCGCAGTGCTGGCGGGGCTTATGCTGAGCGGTATGGATATTCTTCTGGCGGCTCCTCTGGCCACCATTACTGCGGTGGCTCTTGCCATGATTCTCGACAGGTATCGTTTTCAAGAGGTTTTTGATGCGGCTCTGGACAACGTAAAGCACTTCATCATCGTATTTTTCATCCTCATGGCCGCCTATGCTCTGGCGGAGGCCTTCATGGCCACAGGCGTGGGGGCATCTATCATCATCATGTCTCTCAAGCTCGGTATCTCTGGAGAGACTGTGGCGGTAATCGGGCTCTTTGCCACGGCGGTGCTCTCCATCGCTACGGGCACTTCCTGGGGAACCTTTGCGGCCTGTGCCCCGGTCTTTCTCTGGCTCAGCCATATCGTGGGGGGAAGCCCCATTCTTACCGTGGCTGCCGTAGCAGGGGGCTCCTGTTTCGGAGACAACATCGGCCTTATTTCAGATACCACCGTGGTGAGTTCGGGGATGCAGGAAGTGGAGATCATCCACCGGGTACGTCATCAGGGGGTATGGTCTTTCCTCTGTCTCTTTATTTCCGCGGGGATTTTCTACGTTGCGGGTACCAGCATGGGATTGGGAAGCGAAGCGGGGAACGCCGCCGCCGCCATTGATGCAATTCCTCCCGAGGTTTGGGCGAGCCTGGAGGAGAAAAGAGCATCTGCAGTAACTCTGTTGGAACAGGTGCGCACGGGGGTTCCCCTGTATATGATTATACCGCTTTTGGTAGTCCTGGGCATGGCGGTATCCGGAATTTCCACCCTTCTCTGTCTTGGGGCGGGAATCGTGGCGGCTTTGATCTTCGGTCTGGTGGCGGGCACCGTGTCTTCGGTGATGGAATTTCTCGACCTCATCTATACGGGCTTCTCCGATGCGGGGAGCTGGTCCATCGTGATGATGATGTGGGTGGGAGCCTTCGGGGGGGTTATGCGGCTCATGAAAGCCTTCGACCCCATCGCCCAGGCAGTTCTCAAAATGGTGCGTAACGTGCGACAGCTCATCTTCAGCAACGGCATCATGTGCCTCATAGGCAACGCCGCTCTGGGGGATGAGATGGCGCAAATCGTCACCATCGGTCCCATCATCAAGGAGATGACCGATGAGAACGTGGAGGCCAGCGAGGAGGACATGTATACTCTTCGGCTTCGGAACGCCACTCTCTCGGATGCCTTCGGCGTGCTAGGATCCCAGCTTATCCCCTGGCATTGCTACATTGTATTCTTCGTGGGCATCGCCCATGCGGTCTATCCTCTCCATCATTTTGTACCTATGGATATCATTCGGTTCAACTTCATGGCTTTTGTCGCGGTGGGATCCATGTTGGTGCTCACCTTTACGGGGTGGGATCGTTTTATCCCCCTTTTCAAAATTCCTTCGGAGCCTGAGGTGAGGCTCAAGAAGCGGGGATAAAAATTAGGTTTTTTAAAGTCCCGGAACAGGGAAGAGTTTTTCCCATGCTCCGGGATTTTTTTAGGGCTTCCTGAACAAGTGTAATCCACAAAAACCCTTGGAAATCGCGCTGCCAGAGGGAGGCCGTGGATAACTCCACTCTGGATAACGGTAAAATTTTGGCTAAAATGCGGCTTTCTAAGCATTAAAAAGGTGCACAAAAAATCTCGGAGTATGCTCCAGAGATTCATCGTTATAAGCGGTTCTGGTACATTTCCAGCTGCTGCTGGTAGAGGAGTTCCAGGATGCAGAGGCGAGATTCCTCTCTTTCCGAGAGTAATGCCTTTTCCGGGAAGGCATTTCGCATTCGTGCAATGTGTTCCAGGTTTCTCGAAGGTAGCCGAGCTGCTTCCGGAGAGCTTTACGGAGTACATTGCCCTTGATACGCCTCTTTTTAGCCGCCTGGAGGTACTCTTTTCGTGCTCGTTTACGGGTATTGTCCTGGGTTTGGGTGTAAGTCCTTCCAGACGCTCGCAGATGTAGTCTATGATCCTTTCAAGCTGTTCCCTGGCATGGTTCAAGAGACGCAGGTCCGTGGGATAGGCGATGTCGGCGGGAGCGCAGGTAGCATCCAGTATCAGTTCTCCTTGGGGAACAGGCTCATTCTCCTCCGCGTTTTCAAGGGCTTTCCCGCTTTCTCTTTTGCCGGGAGTTTCCGGGGTGCTCCGGGTTTCAGGGGCTTCTTTTGGCCGTTGCAATTCCATGATTTTCAGGTTCAGATCGTTCATGATATCTGCGGTAAGGCGCTTACGGAAGTGCACCATAAGAGAGGGGTTGAAGGGGGCCCGGGGCTGGTACGTTTTAAAGCCCAGAAAGTACTGGAGATAGGGGTTTTCGGCTATCTGCAGGGAGGTTTCCTCGTCGGTGAGATTGAGCTTTGACTGGATGAGGAGAGTCCCGAAGGCGATACGAAAACTTTTTGCCACCTTACCGTTCTTGCGGAAGTTGTTTTTGTACTTTGAGAGTTCTTCAAGTTCATTCCAGGGGATGAGATGTGCCAATCGGACCCATCGGTTTGCGGGGTCGAGTTTTCCACAGAGGAACAGCTCAAGAGAAAGGGTTTTTTGGGGGTCCGATTTCTTATACACAGGGATCTCCTCCATCTATGCAAGGTTTTGAGGCTCAAAAGCATCGTTTTCGTGCACTATTATGGCAGAAAAGGGCCTGTAAATCCAGTGATTTCAAGGATTTTTTCTTATTCAGGAAGCCCTACTTTGATTTCTGAGCTTTGCGCAGGAGTTTCAATCCACGCCCCCACGCGGAGGGCGACGCCCTGGAGGATCGAGAGGAACGAATCCGCCGGGTTTCAATCCACGCCCCCACGCGGAGGGCGACCACGGAAAGCATCCGCAGCGGCCTTGCCAAGGAGGTTTCAATCCACGCCCCCACGCGGAGGGCGACCTTGGCAAAGACGTTGGCCGCCGTGGAGCTTGTGGTTTCAATCCACGCCCCCACGCGGAGGGCGACTGCTTCCCTCCTCCCAATCTCCCGAGATCGGCCAGGTTTCAATCCACGCCCCCACGCGGAGGGCGACGGGTTCCGAAAACTACCCCGAGGAGGAATCCCCTGTTTCAATCCACGCCCCCACGCGGAGGGCGACCTCCCGTGGAAGCATCGTAATAGACCGCATCCGTGTTTCAATCCACGCCCCCACGCGGAGGGCGACAGTAAGAGGCTTATACGGTTCTACATATACTGTAGTTTCAATCCACGCCCCCACGCGGAGGGCGACCCGCTCCGAGCAGGATGTGGTGGGGCGGTTCCTGGTTTCAATCCACGCCCCCACGCGGAGGGCGACCTCCCATGAGCTGAGCGGCTTCCTTTGTGGTCAGGTTTCAATCCACGCCCCCACGCGGAGGGCGACGAGCTTCGGAGAGACGGTAGCCCTCTGCCACTCGGTTTCAATCCACGCCCCCACGCGGAGGGCGACGCAGTAACAACCAGGTAGACACGCAGACTAGAGCGTTTCAATCCACGCCCCCACGCGGAGGGCGACCAGAGGTAGATAATGATCGTTGCCACCGCCACCAGTTTCAATCCACGCCCCCACGCGGAGGGCGACACGCCGATACAGGCCCTGACAGTCCCTGCCATCGAGTTTCAATCCACGCCCCCACGCGGAGGGCGACGGCACTCACATAAGCGGTTCCTGCGGCGGCTCCCTGTTTCAATCCACGCCCCCACGCGGAGGGCGACAACCAATATGCCAAGACTACCCCACACACCAACTGTTTCAATCCACGCCCCCACGCGGAGGGCGACGAGTTAAGGCCGTTGGGTATATTGTGAAGGATCTTGTTTCAATCCACGCCCCCACGCGGAGGGCGACACGGCCAAGGCTGAAGGCGAACTTCTGCGCCTGAAGTTTCAATCCACGCCCCCACGCGGAGGGCGACTACTACACCGACGAATCCAACTACGAGGAGACGCAGTTTCAATCCACGCCCCCACGCGGAGGGCGACCTCCCTTTTTTGTTGTATTGGGCGTACGCCCCCATGTTTCAATCCACGCCCCCACGCGGAGGGCGACATTTACGCATTGGAGCGTGTCGGGGGATGGGAGGTTTCAATCCACGCCCCCACGCGGAGGGCGACGACTTCATGGAGCTTGGGAACCACTCGGAGTTCTTGTTTCAATCCACGCCCCCACGCGGAGGGCGACCCGGACGTACTCCGGGAGGAGCTTGAATGGCTCCGGTTTCAATCCACGCCCCCACGCGGAGGGCGACTCCCACGGTGTCCCCCAAATCAAATCCAGTAATGGTTTCAATCCACGCCCCCACGCGGAGGGCGACCCGGTGGCTTAATCACGAAACGGGCGGCACCTCCGTTTCAATCCACGCCCCCACGCGGAGGGCGACTCATCATTGGAAACCTTGCGAGAGATCCGGAGGTGTTTCAATCCACGCCCCCACGCGGAGGGCGACTCAAAGTCAAGACCGCCAAAGGCGCCGATAAGGGTTTCAATCCACGCCCCCACGCGGAGGGCGACCATCGCGAATTATCTTTCCTATTTCAAAGGAGCCGTTTCAATCCACGCCCCCACGCGGAGGGCGACCCGAGAGAGGAGAGGGTGGTTTTGGGAGTACGGGTTTCAATCCACGCCCCCACGCGGAGGGCGACAAGACATGGCCCTCTCCATGCAGGACGCCATAGGTTTCAATCCACGCCCCCACGCGGAGGGCGACGGATACCGCATGGATCTCGTACGTCCGGGCATCGTTTCAATCCACGCCCCCACGCGGAGGGCGACACTTCACTTTTCCAAGGAAGATTTACGGAAGGGAGGTTTCAATCCACGCCCCCACGCGGAGGGCGACGGGGTCGTTCTTAATCAGATTTCCGGGGGTCGTTTGTTTCAATCCACGCCCCCACGCGGAGGGCGACATGACCGTGAGCAGACTACGCCACCGAGTTTTACAGTTTCAATCCACGCCCCCACGCGGAGGGCGACACCATGGAGCAGTTAGATGAAGCGGAAAGAGTCATGTTTCAATCCACGCCCCCACGCGGAGGGCGACACGGCTCTAGCGACCTCTTCGTGGAGCACTTGGGGTTTCAATCCACGCCCCCACGCGGAGGGCGACGCGAGAGACAGCGTCAGGGACTACCTCAAAAAGCGGTTTCAATCCACGCCCCCACGCGGAGGGCGACGGGTACAACGGACGACTGGTTTTTCCGTACTTCAAGTTTCAATCCACGCCCCCACGCGGAGGGCGACACAGGGGCAAGGATCAACTCCATCCTGACGCTGGTGTTTCAATCCACGCCCCCACGCGGAGGGCGACCCGTTTTCCCGAGTCCCGTAGCCATCTGTACGAGGTTTCAATCCACGCCCCCACGCGGAGGGCGACAAGCCTGCGGATTCGCTCGTTCCTCTGCTCCTTGGTTTCAATCCACGCCCCCACGCGGAGGGCGACAAAATAGATGAACGACAGCGGAGCTTATTTTAAGGTTTCAATCCACGCCCCCACGCGGAGGGCGACTCTGGATTTTG
>Ga0334886_1000420_pt1 | contig 66905 bp, 62 predicted proteins | sample GraSluR1_MG_9_FD_207232 | JGI IMG/M metagenome (GOLD analysis project Ga0334886, IMG submission 207232) | Sludge microbial communities from methane-producing bioreactor in Wageningen University, Netherlands - Granular Sludge_27_06-R1 | ecosystem: Engineered > Bioreactor > Anaerobic >... | reverse complement strand
TTTATCAAGTTAAGGTGTATTTGAGTCATTGGAGGGAACCACTGGGTACTTCGCCTCAAAGACTAAAAACTTTTGGGAGAATGTATCCAGCCTCCAACTTCATCACTGGAAAAGTAGACTGTGCCCAATACTGCATACATTGAGCGAATAAATCTTACAATTCGCAACTCTTTAGCGAGATTCGTGCGCAAGAGCATGAATTGCAGCAAAATCCTGAGAAGGCATACTCACGCTCTGGACTTCTTCCAAGCATGGTACAATTTCGTCAAACCTCATAAGTCTCTGAGGTTAGAGGTCAATCAAGGTAGAAAGAGATGGATGCAGAGAACTCCCGCGATGGCTGAAGGACTCGTTGATCACGTCTGGACCATCAAAGAACTGATGACATTCAGGGTGCCAATTCAATGAAACGAGTACACTACCGACTTCTTCACACACTACGGTTTTGTACCCCGCCTTTGCCGTCCTTATCGGCCCCAGACAAAAGGTAAGATCGAGAACACTGTGGGGTTCGTGAAGAGAGATTTTTTCATGGGTGGGAAGTTCAGCTCATTCTCTGATCTCAACTCCCAGCTCCAAGGTTGGCTATCTCGGGTGAACTCGACGGTCCACGGAACAACCTACGAGATACCCAGAGATCGGTTCGAGGAGGAGTTGGTTCACCTCCAACATATCGATCAGGTCCTTCCTTACCACAACGTCAGGGAGGAGACGAGAAAGGTATCGAGGGACTCTTACGTCTCGTATCTCGGCAACCGCTACTCGATCCCTTATCGGTTTGCTGGAAGGACCTCTGTTCTCCAGATATCTGATACGTCCTTTTCTGTCGTCGTCGATTCTGAGAAGGTCTGCACCCACGAAATCCTTCCGGGTCGGGGTAGAGTATCGCGAAAGAAAGACCACTTCGCGGGACTACTATCCGAGATCTTGATGCAAAACTCGACCCAAGGGGCAAGGGCGTCTTGCGTTCTCAAATTCGACGATCCAGACGTGGAACACAGATCGTTAGCCGTTTACGACGCCTTCGTTGAGGGGGATAAAAGATGAGCCATATCGAGTACGAACGGCTTCATCATAACCTCAAACGGCTGAAGCTCACGACCTTCGAATCGATCCTGGACAACTACCTTGAAGCCGCGGCCAACGAATGCAGATCCACCATCGAGATCTTGGATTACCTGGTGGCTCAAGAGGTCCAGAGCAAAGAGTCCAGATCGTTGGCTCTCCGGATGAGGATCGCCGGTTTTCCCGTGGAGAAGAGGCTTGATCAGTTCGACTTCGGGTTTCAGCCGTCCATCGACAGAACTGTCATCAACGAGATAGCTACCCTCAAGTTCGTCCACAACGCCGAGAATGTCGTATTCCTCGGACCTCCTGGTGTGGGCAAGACTCATCTATCCATCGGAATAGGAATTGCTGCTGCTCAGGCCGGGTTCAGGGTACATTTTGCCAACGCTTCGGCCCTGGTCGAGGATCTTTCCAAGGCGGATGGGGAGAGGAAGCTCGAAGAGAAGATCCGGGGCCTTGCCAAGTTCCAGCTTCTGATCGTCGATGAGATGGGGTATCTTCCCTTCGATGATCATGGTGCTCATTGCTTCTTTCAGCTCATATCACCGGCATTTCGCATTAACGGTTTGAACGCTCATTAATTTTCCTGCTATCGATTTTTTGAGAATAGATATCAATCGACTCTGTATAGAGATCAAATAAGGCCAGCTTCATAAAGAATAAGAATATAATTATTAAATTTTTATAATATACTGAATTGTTAATATCGTGTTGACAAATTCTAGTAAAATTATTTTAAACAAAATTTGAGTTAAACGTTTGAATTTATGCACATTTTGGCAAGCAATAAATTCTTAATTTTGCATAGACTTACTGCGGAATGCCGGATATCAAGAAGGTACGAGCGAGCTTCGATGATATTCACCTCGAATAAGTCGTACGGCGAATGGGGTGACATATTCAGGGATCATGTGATCGCGGCGGCTATCCTCGATAGGATCCTTCACCATTGTACTACGGTCAACATCAAGGGGGATAGCTACAGGCTGAAGGAACGAAAACGGCAGGGACTGATCCCCAAGAGCTATTCTCTATAATTAGGAGAAGTGGTCTGGTCAAGCAGAAGCCTTATCTGTAGGTGGACAGTTTTATACCGCCATAATTGGACAGTTTTAGACCGGCGTTGACAATCGGCGATGTCTAACTGGTCGAATACGCCTGAAACTAAACCTAGATGATCCAGTGGAAGGGTCTTTATCTCCATAATTGCTACCCCTAAAAAACGGGATATAACGGGGTATTTAATAAATCTTTGCTATAAATTACGGGGAAATTGTTTGGAAATTAGACCGTTAGTGCGGAACGACGGATTCATCATAATGTAAACTTATACAAGTTAAAATAATTTTTTAAATTAAACTAATTGAATTTAATATTAAAAATCGATAGCAGCAAAAATACCAATTTCAGAACTCAAGGTGTAGAACGCGGGCATTAATATAATTATAATTTTATATATTTAGCTAGAATTAAAAGTTCGGAATCTGGACCAATATAATATTATTGCTCACTGAAAACTCGGATTATTTGTTGATTTAAACACACAAAGCTTGTTGGAAGAGCTGCACAGCAATATGAATTTCCTGATCGGTTCCGTCCCCCTTTTCACCTTATCTTTTTATCGCCTTTATTACGACCCCAGGACTTGTGGACTCATTTAAAATATTTATATTTAAAACCCCATGCCTCTTTATGACATGGGATCCACAATATTTCAATATACTTCCTAAATTTTTGTAAGTGAGATGATGTAAATGACCTCCATCATAATGTTCGTTATTATCAGAAATTTTAGAGATTTTACCTCTTATAAAAGCACTCCTACCCTACACAGAGTTATTGATCACATCCTCGTAAACCTTTATCGTATCCTCTACCATTTTGTCAAGACTGAATTCCCTTACTACTTTTTCCCTGGCCTTCATACCAAGCTCTTTGGCAAATTCCTCATCCCCTAGTAAGTACAAGATATTTTTGGTCAATTCTTCCAAATTTCCTGGCTCGATCAAGATTCCATCCCGTCCGCTCTCTATAGCCGTGGGAATGCCGCCGATCCTTGAGCTAATAACCGGTCTTCCACAAGACATCGCTTCAGGAATTACGTATGGCAAGCCCTCAAGCCTCAGAGTCGGGAATGCAAATACGTCTGCGAGGTTGTAATATTTGGGGAGATCCTCATCCGAAACTCTACCCGCAAATACAACTCTATCCTGTAGCCCTCTTTTTTCTGCCATCGACTTTAAGCTTCGCAAATACGGCCCAGTGCCTACTATGACCAACTTCACATCAAATTTGTCTAATATTTTTGGAAGTGCTTTTATTAATAGCTGGAACCCCTTTTGCTCATCTATTCGCCCTACAGAGAGAATCACAGTTTCAGTTTTTATATTTAATTTCTCTTTTAAGTCTTCAGCAGATATCAGCTTGAATCTATCTATATCTATCCCGTTTGGGATAGTAACTAAATTGCCACTAGGAATGTTATATTGTTTTTGTACGTCTTCATTCAATTCATTGCTTACAGATATAATTTTATCCGATTTAGTTAGAATTTCATTAGCTATCTTAGAGTGAATTCCATCATTTACAAATAGATGTAATGCGCGCAGTGAACCCCGTATTGTTTTTGTATTCAGTGAGCTTTTTATTTCATTTTTTGCAGTTCCATGTAACGTCGTTACAAATGGAATTTTTCTTTGGGAGAATTTTGTAAAGCCGAATCCGGATCCGCTTTGGCTATGAACTACATCAAAATTCATTATATAATCTAATTGTTCGAATAGCTTGGCCGAATCTTTATAAAATTTTTTTGTATAGGTAAGTGGCTTATTTCCAACATAATATATATTTAGCATTTCATGTTCCTCGATTTTGATGCCTCCTGGATGTTTGGTCGTTATTATTGCAACTTCATGCCCCCTTTTTATTAACCCATCTACCAGCATTTTAACATGGAGTTCCATCCCACCAGTTATATGCACCGGCAAACCTTTCGCGAACATGCATATGTTCATTTTTCATCACCCTTCAACATACTTGATACTCGCCTACTATTTATATCGTCCCAACAGATTATTGCCCAAACTGCGTATGCCTCGATCCCAACCATCCGAATTATTGATGATATATTCTAGATTCAAATAATCTGAAATTAATCGGTTTTTCGACAAATGCCCAACAGATCTAAGCCTTCATTCGGATTATCAGTTATATAGAAATCACTAGCAGTATATTTTCTGCTAAAGTCACCGGATATTGGCATAATGCTCAAGTTGTTAGTTACGATCAATTTAATTCCGTTGAGAATTTTTTGGAGATTTCCACGCTGCTTTACCCGTTTTATCTCTATTTCTTGGACTTCATCAGTCCCCCTTATTCCAACCACCTCCACCTCGCTGAAAGCATTCTTTAAGGCATTCTCCAAATCTTTTGCATAATATTCTCTTAAATGGAATGGGTTCCAAGGCTTCTGACCCGGTTTTAATCTATAAGCCCTATTCGGCGTTGTACATAAAAAGATGCCATCATTTTTCAATATTCGTTTAATCTCTGAAACGTATTTTGAATCGTTCCTGACATGCTCTATCACTTGAAAAGAGACAACTCCATCGAATTTATCGCTTTTAATTGGCAGGTTTGTACCATCATATAATGCAAAGTTACAGTCGGACCCGTATTTATCTCTTGCGTGTTTCAGCGTTTTTAGATCAACGTCTAGGCTAACTATCTCTTTAACCCCCTTAGATATCAACGATGTTCCGTATCCCTCACCACATCCGATCTCTAGAATTTCATCTTTATCTAAGAATGTTTTAATCGCGTATTCGTATGCAAATAGATGTCTCAGATATAGGAGATGATCTACCTTTGATTTGAAATTCAATGGAGATATTCGTTCTCCACTATGTTTCATATTAACTATCATTTCAGCAATTCTCCATAAATATTCGCAAAATTTCTTGATATATTTTTCGCATCAAACTGAATAGCCCATCTCTTCGTTGATTCAGGATAGTTATTATCATTACTATTCAAGATTAATTCATATATTTTCAAGGCGATATCATTTGGATCTGTAGGATCTGCGAAGATTCCTGAGACGCCCTCTTTTACAGCATCTGTAACCCCCCCAGATCTCGATGCAACAACTGGAATACCATACGAATTCGCTTCCAAGTAGACGATGCCGAACCCCTCCACATCACCAGGCAATTCCAAGGTAGGCATAACAAATATATCTAATAGTGGATAAAATTTATTTATTTTTTCGGTTTCGCTCAATGCTCCAAAATAATGCCACTCAAAATTCGTATTTTTCAATTCTTTTAATATGGCCGTTCTTTCCAAGCCATCGCCTGCCAGATAATACTCAAAATCCAGGTTATAATTAGATTTTAGAATATTTAATGATTTTATGATATTTACTACATTTTTTCGTTTGTTGAATCTCGTTAACGTTCCTATTACTATTCTATCTGTTTTTATTTTACGTGAGTTGTTAAATTTTGAGTAATTTATACATGGTGGTATTAATTTAAGCTTATCTTCATTATAATCAAATTGACTTTTTATAAGATCCTCAGTATAACGGCTAATTACATGCACTACTGAAGCATTTTTTAAAACTTTTTGATACATTATTTTTCTATATTTTTTTAGATATACCGGCAATACTTCCATTCCGAGACAGCTAACGATGTACTTCTTATCCAAAAATGCCATCGCAGGTTCGATATGCCAAAAATGAATCAGATCTGAGGAGTCTATATTATACTTTGATCTAAAATGGTTAGAAAAATAAGTTTTATACAAATATGAACTTGCATTAGACGGAGCGAATTTCAGGAATGCTTTTATAGAAATATCGAGATCATTAGTCCAATTAACAAGCTCCAAATCAAATTCATCCTTCAACTCAGAATATATTGCCTTGGCAAGCTCCTGAATTCCTCCATTTTCGTGAAGATTTGGAACAACATAAATTATCCTTCCTGCCATACAACAACGCTCCGATATAATTTAGATATATTACTTTACGCTATATTTTTTTATATCAGCCCTGACCATCATCTCCACCAGCTCCTCGAACGACGTCTTCGCTGCCCACCCGAGCGCCTCCTTCGCCTTCGAGGCGTCACCCCGCAGCTCCGGGACCTCGGCGGGCCTCATGAACCTCTCGTCCATCTTGACGTGATCCCGCCAGTCGAGGCCGACCGAGGAGAAGGCCATCTCGACGAACTCCCTCACCGAGTGGCTCTCGCCGGTCGCGACGACGTAGTCGTCGGGGGCGTCCTGCTGGAGCATCCGCCACATCGCCTCGACGTAATCGGCCGCATACCCCCAGTCCCTCTTGGCGTCGAGGTTTCCGAGCCGCAGCTCCTTTGAGTGGCCAGCGTGGATCCTGGCGACGCCGTCGGTGATCTTCCTCGTAACAAACTCGATCCCCCGCCTCGGGGACTCGTGGTTGAAGAGGATTCCGTTACAGCAGAACATCCCGTAGCTCTCTCTGTAGTTCACCGTCGTATAGTAGCCGTAGACCTTCGCTATGGCGTAGGGGCTCCTGGGACAGAACCGGGTATCCTCGTTCTGGGGGACCTCCTCGACGTTTCCGAACATCTCGCTGCTGGAGGCCTGGTAGAACTTGGCGTCGCGGCAGAAGTGCTTCACGGCGTCGAGGATCCGGGTGACCCCCAGGCCCGTGACGTTCCCGGTGAGGACCGGCTGGTTCCAGGATGTGGCGACGAAGGACTGAGCGGCAAGGTTGTAGACCTCGTCGGGCTGGGCGGTCTGGACCGCGACGTTGAGGGAGGACTGGTCGGTGAGGTCCCCTTCGAGAAATATTATGTTGTCCGCGATATGACTTATCCTGGACATATTCGGGGTGCTGAGCCTTCTGACGAGGCCGTAGACCTCATAGCCCTTGGCCAGCAGGAGCTCTGCGAGGTACGATCCATCCTGCCCTGTTATCCCGGTGATCAACGCCGCTTTGGTCATGTTGCTTCATCTCCAGATCGGACGAAAGGCTCGAAGGCTTGCAGGTTTTTATAACCTTCGCCATTATTCTCAACCATCATTCTCCATTCGCGTCCGTCGAGGCCATCATCGGCCATCATTTAAAGTTTTTCCGATTAAACTCAGATACACCGACCATCATCTCAGGCACCGATGGTAGATGCCCGGCCAAATCTCGGTCAAATCTCGATCATATCCCAGTCGAACCCCGCCTTCCAGCATACCTCCGGATATCTCCTTGCAAGTGGGAGAGCAAAATCAGAGGTCAACCCACCAACCTCTCATACAACTTCACGTGCTGGTCCGCGACCTCGTCCCACGACCTGATATTTTCTCTTCGCAGATCCCCTTCGCCGACCACCTCGCCCGAGAGGTCGCCGATACGTTCTACCAGCTGATCAACAACTATCGGACGGCTCAATCCGACGCATGTCTTGCCGTCGACGAACTCCTCCAACGCGCTCCCCTCGGCGACGATGCAGGACGTCCCGCTGGCCAACGCCTCGGCGACGGTAATCCCGAAGGCCTCAAAGGACGAGAGCATGACGAAGACCCCCACAGACCTGTAGTGATCCAGGAGCTCCTCTCTGGACAGATCCCGTAACCACTCGATCCTCTCCTCCACTCCGAGATCCTCAGCAAGGCGCTTCAGCTCCTCCTCGTAGGGACCCCGACCGACCACCACCAGTCTTCGACCGCTCAGGTGAGGCAGAGCTCGAATTATATGCTGAACGCCTTTATACTCCTCGAGCCTTCCGACATAGAGGATCTTGCTCAAGTCCTTCTCGCCCGCCTCGAACTGAAACTCGTCGAGGTTTATCCCGTTCGTCGTTCGTTCTATCCTTTCGCCGGGGACGCCGAAATCCGTCTCCAAAAGTCCCCTCTCAAAGAGAGATACGCATACGACTCTATCAGCCGCCTCGAATATCCTCGATCCGATCAGCCTGTAAGGCTTGTGCAGGAGGTCTCTAAAAGGGGTGTGACCCCTTCCATGATAATGGGGGGTGAAGACGAACTTCCTGTCGCCCTTCGCCATCGCCGCAAAGAATGCCGGGAGAGCGTGGTAGCCGTGGGCATGGATCACGTCGCACCTCGAGTTCCTGAGGTAAAGGTAGATCTGGGGAGCGAAGAAGTAGGCGTTATCCGGAGCTATCGACCTGAACCGCCTAACAGCGACCCCGTTTATGATCTCGTTCTCCGGTAGCCTTCCCGTCGGGTCGGTAGAGACGACCTCGACCTCGAAACCCCTTTCTGCCAGCCTCTCGCTGATCTCCTTGACGTGAGTTTCCACGCCGCCGATATCGGGGTGATATCGAGGAGATACCTGGAGGATCTTCATCTCAAAGTCGCCTCGAATATCTCGGCGTACCTCTTCGCGATATCTTCCCAGCCCATCTCTGAAGACCTGATGTTCCGTGACGCGGAGATATCGAAACATCTCAAGATTTCATCTTTTATCTCGGTGGGATCCCCAGGGGAGATGAAAGTTGCGCCTTCATAGCTGGACATGGACTCCGCGAGGCCGCCGACCTTCGTTGTAATGACCGGTATCCCGTAGGTTATCGCAATGTGCGCTACACCACTCTGAGACGCCCTCAGATATGGCAAGACCAAAAGATCCGCAGCGGAGAAATAAAGGGATACGTCGTCGTCCGGGACGTACTCGTCCCTCAGAGATATCTTATCCCTGTGGGGTGAGGCCTCTATCAACTCCTCTAACCCCAGATCGTCCCAAACTTCACCCACCACGAGCAACCTCATGGGGCGCACCTTCTCTTCAGGGATCTGGCTGAAGCCCTCGACGAGGTGGTTCACCCCCTTGTATTTTCTTATCAGTCCAAAATATAAAATCACATAATTATCCGTTATCCCCAACCTCCTCCTGGCTTCTTCCTTATTTATTTTTTTAAAATGGTCGAAGGGACCAAGAGGGATGACCGATATATCCTTTGAGGGGAGGCGGTATTTCTCTGCTATCAGCTCCTTATCTGCATTTGAGTGAGTTATGGCGGTGATGTTCTTTGTGATCATCCGTCCAATTATCCTGGAGTATACCCTTATCGGAAGTATCGACTCCTCGAGAGGATCGACGACCTCATGAAACTCCACGATTATCTTTTTGTGCAGGAACAAACGGTTTATCAACTTGAAGATGGCGTAAATGTGACCCACAGAAGAGGTCCACCACTGGAATATCAGGATCTGAGGGTCGTTTCTCCTCAAGAAATGATATGCTCTGAGCCAGCTCAAAGGCGAGTCCCAATCGATGTAGCGCTCGTCGATCTCCCCGGACAGGTTCAAATCTGAGAGATCTTTGCCCACGTGCTTTCTGCCCGGAAATAATAACTTGGGGAGAAGCTTTCTGAATAATACGACCGAGACTTCGTTCTCCTCCGCTAATGCATTCGAAACCCTGATGGTGTAGTAGCTCAAACCGCTGAAAAAATATTTTGAAGGTCCGAATATGCATATCTTGCTCATAGCTCCAGGCACCTCCTTTTCAGCCAACCACCGTCAGGGCTATAGATAGAATATCAAAATATTGAACGATCCGGGTCACAAAGACTCCTCGTTATTCATATACCACTTGTTTGCGAGCATAAGATCCCCAGGGGTCCCCACATCTATGTGAATCCCTTCGATCTTCCTGTAAATGACTCTTCTTCCCCGATCGATGGCCACCATCACCGAATCTGTCAGCTGGAGCTCTCCATTATATCCGGGCTTCGTCTCCCGGATGGCGTCGAAGATGGACCTCTCGAAGACGTAAGCCCCTATGGCTCCGAGGCTGCTGGGCGCCTCCTCAGGTGAGGGCTTCTCGATGATGTACTTTATCCGGTCCCCCTCGGCCATGATGATCCCATGGCGTGTGACGTCCTCCACCTCTGCGACGCCGATGGTGGCGTCGGCTCCCTCTTCTACGTGGTAGGAGATGAGATCCCTCAAAAACTCCTTGGGACGGAAGAAGTTGTCCCCCAGGACGACGGCGAAGCTTCCGTCGATGGCGTGCTCTCCGGAGAGGACGGCATCCGCAAGCCCCTTTCTCTCATCCTGGACTACGTAGGTGAGGTTGACGCCGAACCTCCGGCCGGAGCCGAGGTAGTCTGAGAGGCCGTGCTTGTGAGGGCTGACGACGACTACGATATCGTCGATCCCCGCAAGCCTCATCGCCTCTACGACGTGCTCGATTACGGCCTTATTCCCAACGGGAAGGAGCTCTTTTGGGATGGCATTGGTGAAGGGGCCGAGCCTGGTGCCGCCGCCTGCCGCTGGTATCAATCCTTGCATATCTGTACTCCATATCGAAATTCTCTTTTGAGCTTCAAAGCCTATGGTTGCAGAAAGAAACTACCAGCATATCCCCTCAGCATCCTCGCAGGAGAGGATACGCCTCCCTTCCAGGATCACCCTGGACTTCATCATGTCGAACTCCTCGTCGAGGGAGGCAAACTCGGCCCACTCCGTCATTATGAGACAGGCGTCGCAGCCCTCGAGAGCTTCAGCCGCGCTTCTGCAGTATTTGATATCAGGGACCACCTTTCGCGCGTTGGGGATCGCCAGAGGATCGTAGGCCTTGACGGAGGCGCCTTTCTCCTTGAGGTCCAGAATCACCTTTATAGCCCTCGAATCGCGGACGTCATCGGTATCGCCTTTAAACGCGAGCCCCAGTACTGCGACCTCCTTTCCAAAAAGATCGCCGACCTCCTCCTCGAGGAGCTTCACCAATCTGCGAGGCTGGCGCTCGTTGACCTCGATGACGGACTTCAGCAGAACCGGATCTTCTCCGAGAGACTCTGCTAGGCGTATCAGAGCCGAGACGTCCTTCGGCAGACAGCTTCCCCCAAAGCCAGCGCCAGAACTGAGAAAATGGGGGGATATCCGGTGATCCAGGCCGACCCCGCGCATCACCTCGTAGACGTCTATGTCGAGATCTTTGCATATGTTCCCCACCTCGTTGGAGAAGGAGATCTTCGTCGCGAGCATGGCGTTGGACGCGTATTTGATCATCTCTGCAGCCCTGATCCCCACCCTAAGAACCGGGGAGTCGATCCCGGAGTACGCCGATTCAGCGAGATCTCCCGCCCCGCCCTCTATGCTCCCGATCACTATCCTGTCAGGATGCATAAAATCGTATACTGCCATGCCTTCTCTCAGGAACTCGGGATTCATGGCGAAGCCGATATCATCGGATCTGCCGCGAGCCTCCTCGAGAACCGTCGGGATCACCAGCTCCTCCGTCGTACCGGGAGGGACGGTGCTCTTGACCACCACCACGTGATATCCCTCTCCATCCCGCAGATATCTGCCTATAGACCTGCTGGCAGAGGCGACCATGGAGAGGTCTGCGTTCCCGTCGGGACCGGGGGGGGTTCCCACGCAGATGAAGGAGAGGTCCGACTCGGGGATTACGTCGTAACTATCGGTCGCCATAAGGTTCTCGCCCGCATGTCTGGAGAGGAGGGCATCCAGACCCTTCTCGTATATCGGTGGCTCTCCGGAGTTGATCGCTTCGACTTTATTAAAGTCTATTTCTATAATATTTACACTATGGCCTAGTTCTGCAAAACATGCAGACGAGACCAAGCCCACATATCCCCCTCCTACCACCGATATCTTCACCCAGACCAGCTCCGTCCGATATAAGACGCCATGGATAGGTTCAAAGATCCGGCGTCTAGAGTCCTTTGTCGCCGGATGATGCTCCGGACATATATGATGATCGCACTGACGATCGCACTGACGATCGGCAGATTTCGTCGCTCGCCCCACTCCTCCAACCCTATCCAGCCCCCCCCACCGTCGCCTCCTCGATGAGCATGTGGGGCGAACCGTCGCTGACGGGGACGAGCTGGCCCGATTTGCCGCATCTTCCGCTGTTGAAGGCCAGGTCGTCCCCCACCGCCTTCACCCGCTCCAGGATCTCCAGGATGTGGCCCGAGAGGGATACGTCCCGGAGGAGGGGCCCGACCTCTCCCCCCTCCACCAGGTAGCCGCGCTTGGCGTTGAACTGGAAGACTCCCTCGGCGGTGGAGACCTGGCCGCCTCTGCTTCCCAGAAGGTAGACCCCATCTTTCATCTCCTCCAGGATCTCGGCGAGGGTCCAGCCGTCCTTCGGCTGAGATATGTAGGTGTTTGACATCCTCACCACCGGCCTTGAGTTTCCTTGTGCGCGGGCATTCCGCGGGACCCCGCCTAGGCGGCCCGCCGTCTCCCGGGAATGAAGGTAGGAGAGGAGGACCCCATCCTCGACGAGGACCGTCTCGGCCGGGGCGCTCCCCTCGTCGTCGAAGGGGTAGCCTCCGTAAAGGGGAAGGCTCGGATCGTCTTTGACGGTGACGAGCTCTGAACCTATCCTCTCGCCGATCTTCCCCTCCAGGATCGAGCCGCCTTCCAGGACTATGTCAGCCTCGACGGCGTGGCCGACAGCCTCGTGGACGAAGACTCCGCCGAGCTCCTGATCGACGACGACCGGAAGGCTCCCGCCCTTCGGGGCTTTCGCGTCCAGGAGGGCGACGGCGGCCTCTCCCGCTCGCCGGGCTAAGCCCACCGCATCGACGTCGCTGAAGAGCTCCAGGCCGCAGGCTCCGGCCCGGCTCTCCATCCCCGCCTGATAGACGCCGCCCCGGCTGGCGACGGCGGTGACGTAGAAGCCGACCCTCGTCGCCTCCCCCTCCAGGTCCCTGCCGTCGGAGCTGGTATAACGTGTCTTGACGATCACCTCGTTGTAGACCGCCTGGGTGGACCCCACCCCCGGGACCTTCGCCGCCCCTTCGATCTCCCGGAGAAGATCGACCTTCTCCTCCAGGGAGAGGTCGGCGGGGTCCCTCTTCACCGGGACCTTCCCGCTCCTCCCGGGGGGAGAAGAAGCGAGCTCGAGCCGTTCGTCTCCGCCGATCCTCCGGGCCGCCCTCTTCGCCCTCTCCAGATCTCCGGGGAGGTCGTCGAGCCTCTCGGTCTCGACGAATCCCCAGGACCCTCCCGATAGGGCCCTTATGGCTGCGCCGACGAAGAAGCTCTCCGATATCTCGTCGGGCTCCCCGTTGTCCAGGACTATCCTGGTCGCTTTGCCCCGCAGCACCCTCTGATCGAAAAACTCTTCCATCCGATTCGCCTCTCTATTTCGCCTCTCAAGGACCTCTTGACCGGATGGAGGAGCTTCTATGACTTAACCCTGACCATCGGCTGATGTAAGATCAGATAATAAGAAACGTCAACAAAAAGAGATACAAAATGAGGGGGAGTCATTACAGAAATAGATCGGCCGGGGGGAGAGGGCCGGGACCCCCTCGCCCCATCACAGCCCCTTGCTGGGGGTTGGTATCGTCTCGGGGAGGATGATCCCCAGCTTCTTCTCCGCGGCGAACTTCTTCAGCTTCTCCAAAAGCTTCGGCTTCTGGCCGGAGAAGCTGTACTCGAAGACCTCGCTGATGGAGGTGACGGGGATGATCTTGATCCTGTCCTTGAAGGTATCGTCCAGGAGGACGTCCCCCTCGTTGGACTTGGGGATGAGGACGGTGGTGATCCCCGCCAGGGCCGCGGCCTCGATCTTCTGGGTGACCCCCCCGACGGGGAGGACGTCCCCCCTCACAGAAAGGGAGCCGGTCATCGCCACGTTCTGCTTTATGGGGACGCCCTCAAGGGCGGAAATAACGGCCGTGGCTATCGATATGGATGCGCTGTCCCCCTCGACCCCCTCGTAGGTCCCTATGAACTGGATGTGGACGTCTTTGTTGGTGATATCCTCTCCCAGGAACTTCTTAATCAGGGCCGAGACGTTCTGGACCGCCTCCTTTGCTATCTCCTGGAGCCTCCCGGTGGCGATGACCTTCCCCTCCTCCTTCGACTGGGCGGGGGTCACCTCGGCCATGATGGGCAGGACGATCCCGGAGTCGCCGACGACCGCCAGGCCGTTGACCCTCCCGATCTCGGCCCCTGCGTTCTTGAACATGGAGTAGTCCTTCCTCCTCTCCAGGTACATGTCGGCGAGCTGCTGCTCGACGGACCGGGCCATCTTCTTCGCCTCCAGGACGTGGCTCGTATCGGTGAGGGAAGCCTCCTCGGACCGGGCGACGTCCCCGGCGACCCTGATCAGGCCGCCCAGGTCCCGGAGGAGGAGGGTGAGGTGGCCCTTCCTGCCGGCCCTCCTCTTCGCCTCTCTCACGATGTCGGCGACGGCGTCTCTTGTGAAGTGAGGGATCTTGCCGTCCCGGGCGACCTCCTGGGCGACGAACCGGACGAGCTTCTCCCGGTTCTCGACGGTATCCTCCATGGTGTCTCTCATGTAGACCTCGTAGCCGTACCCCTTTATCCTGGACCGCAAGGCGGGGTGCATCCCCCCCATGGCGTCGAGGTTTCCGGCTGCGATCATGACGAAGTCGCATGGGACGGGCTCGGTCCTTACGAGGGCCCCGGAGGACCGCTCCGACTGGCCCGTGATGGGGTACTCCCCCTCCTGGAGGGAGGTTAGGAGGCTCTGCTGGGACTCAGGCCGGAGGGTATTCACCTCGTCGATGAAGAGGACCCCCTTGTGGGCCCTGTGGATGGCGCCGCACTCGACCCTATCGTGGCTCGGGGTCTCCAGGCCCCCAGACTGGAAGGGGTCGTGGCGGACATCCCCCAGGAGGGCGCCGGCGTGGGCTCCCGTGGCGTCGACGTAAGGGGCCTTCTTCTGTTTGCTGTTGTCCACCAAAAGCTTGGGGACGAGGGAGTCATCCTTGGGGATGAGATACCTCATCGATAGGAATATCAGGGCCGCGGCTATGATCCCGAAGAGGAGCTGGCCCATGTAGTAGGCGTAGACGAGCAGGCCCATAACGATCAGCATGAAGAACATATTCCTCGTCTGGGTCTTCTTGCGCGCCTCCATCTTGTGGGCGTCGACTATCTGTCTGCCCCTCCCCGCCGGCACCACCCTGATCTTGGGGTTGTTGTTCTCCTCGGGGTTGTTATAAACCAGAACGTCCTGGAGCTCCTCGATGGGGAGGAGCTCGCTCATGGCTCTTCCCAGCATCGATTTGCCCGTTCCGGGGGAGCCGATGAGCATCACGTGGCGGCGCTGATGAGCCGCCTTCTTTATCACCTCCACCGCCTCGTCCTGGCCTATGACCTGGTCTATCAGGCTCTCAGGCACCTTGACGCTGCTGGTGTCCTCGAACTCGGTAGTGCCGAGGAGATCCTTCTTCACTTCGTCCAACAAGATATCGGCCCTCTCCCTTATGGTGAGACCTTCTAACCTATATAACTGATGCTGAGATGATCGATGCTGAGATGATCGATTCTGCAATAACCGATTCTGATATGACTGGTCTTCTTTGGCCAATTTCCCATCACACCTCAAATTCCTTCATCACACTTCAAATTCCTTCATCACCCTCTGGTAATCGGCGACCATCTCCGGGGTTAGGTGGGGTTTTGCCCGCCCGAAAGCCTCCCGGAAGTGGCGCCCTTCCACCAGGACCCCTTCCAGCACCAGATCTTCCCTCTTCATCCCCGGAGATATCCTCTCCCGGAGGGCGATCATCCCCGCCTCCCGGCAGAGGGTCTCGATATCCGCCCCCGTCCAGCCCGCCGTCATCCCCGAGAGGTCGGAGACGGAGACGTCTGCTGCAAGGGGCATCCCCGAGAGGTGTATCTCGAATATCCTCTTTCGGGCGGCCTCGTCGGGCATCGGGATCCCTATCATCCTATCGAACCTCCCCGGCCGGAGGAGGGAGGGGTCCAAGAGGTCCGGCCTGTTGGTGGCGGCAAGGACGACGACCTCCTCCAGGGTGACGATCCCGTCCAGCTCCGTCAGAAACTGACTCACCACCCTCTCGGTGGCGTGAGAGTCGAGGCCAGAGCCTCTGGCCGGGACGATGGAGTCGACCTCGTCAAAGAATATGAGGGAAGGAGCGGCCTGTTTCGCCTTTCTGAAGACCTCTCTGACCGCCCGCTCCGACTCGCCGACCCACTTGGAGAGGAGCTCGGGGCCCTTCACCGAGATGAAGTTCACCCGGCTCTCGGTGGCCACCGCCTTGGCGAGGAGGGTCTTTCCCGTACCCGGGGGGCCGAAGAGGAGGACTCCCCGGGGAGGCCTGATCCCCATGGAGCTGAAGGCTTCCGGATACCTGATGGGCCACTCCACCGCCTCCACCAGCTCCTGCTTCGCCCCTTCAAGCCCCCCCACCTCGTCCCAGTGGACCTCCGCCACCTCCACGAAGACCTCCCTCATGGCCGAGGGCTCGATCATCTTCAGGGCGGACCTGAAGTCCTCCCCCGTCACCTTAAGCCCTTCCAGAACCCCGCCGGGTACCGCCTCTTCGGAGTCGAGGTCTGGGATCAGCCTCTTCAAGGTGTGCATCGCCGCCTCCTTACACAGCGACGCCAGGTCCGCCCCTACAAAGCCGTGGGTCATCTCGGCGATCGCCTCCAGGTCGACGTCCTCGGCTAGGGGCATCCCTCGTGTATGGACGTAGAGGATCTCTAGCCTACCGTTCTTATCCGGGATTCGTATCTCGATCTCCCGATCGAACCTGCCGCCCCTCCGGATCGCCGGGTCCAGGGAGTTGGGCCTGTTGGTGGCGGCGATGACGATCACCTCATGCCTGGCGGCGAGGCCGTCCATGAGGGAGAGGAGCTGGGCCACCACCCGCCTCTCCAGGTCCCCGGCCACCTCCTCCCTCTTGGGTGCTATCGAGTCGATCTCGTCGATGAATATGATGGAAGGGGCATTCGTCTCCGCCTCATCGAAGATCTCCCGGAGCCTCTTCTCGGACTCCCCGTAAAACTTCGACGTCACCTCGGGGCCGCTGAGGCTGACGAAGTTCGCCTCCGTCTCGCTCGCCACCGCCCGGGCGATGAGGGTCTTTCCCGTACCCGGCGGGCCGTGAAGGAGGAGCCCCTGGGGCGGCTGGATCCCGAGCCTGGAGAAGATCTCGGGATGGCGCAGCGGCAGCTCGATCATCTCCCTCACCATCCTGATCTCCTTCGCGAGCCCCCCGATATCTTCGTAGGAGACGTCCCTCACCGCCATCTCCTCCAGGGTATCCTTCAAGATCTTGATATCCGTCTCGGAGGTGACGACGACCGGCCCCTTCGGCGCGGTGCTCACCACGACAAATCCCAGGGACGAAGAGATCATCTCCACCTTCAACTGCTCGCCTTTGACGATGGGCCTTCCCAGGAGGATCCGGAGGAGATACTGGGCACCTCCTACGAGCCTCGTCCTGGTGGTGGGGGCGACGACGACCCTTTTGGCAGGCCTCGCCTCGCTCTTCCTGACGGAGACCCTCTCGTCTACCCCGACCCCGAGGTTACTCCTGAGGTTTCCGTCTATCCTGATCTGGTCGGAAGGGTCCTTGGGCGAAGCCTGCCATGCTACGGCGTAGACGTTCCTCTTCCCCTGGATCTCCACGATCCCCCCTCCCTCGACCCCCATCTGCAGGATATGGTCCTGGCTGAGCCTTGCGATCCCCCGGCCGACGTCCCTGTGGTAGGCCTCGGCCACCTTGAGAGTGATGATCCTTTCCATGCTCATCGAGATCCCAGATCCCTCATATCGTCCACGTCCCGTTCCTCTTTTGAACCTTCCCCTCGCAAGCCAGCCGCAAGAGCCGCTCCTCCGCCACCGCCGGGGGGATTCCCAGCCTTCGGGCGAGGGTGTTCGTCGCCGACTCCCCGGAGATGAGGGCGGCGAGGATCTCCGCCTCCAGCTGGTCGGAGGCAGAGCTCTCGATCAGCCCCATGGCGAGCCTCCTCGCCATCATCTCCTGGGAGTCGATCTCTTCGAGGAGCCGCCTCAGCCGGAGCCGCTCCGCCTCCAGATCCCGCAGATGGGAGGAGATCGCCTCCAGCTCGCCGGACGGGCCCCCCACCCCTGCCGACGAGCTTCGAGGAGCTTCAGGGGAAGGGAGGGTGCCTCTCTTCTGAGAGGTCTCAGGGCGGTAGGTCCTGACGCCGTAGGAGTGGGGGGAGAAGGCGACCTCCAGGACGACGTTCTCGGCTATCCTGAAGTACTTCCGCCTGCGGTCGTCCCGGTAACACTCGATGAGCCCCGCCCGCTCCAGCATCCCCAGGTGGTCTATAACCGCCTTGGGCCCCAGGTCCAGCCTCTTGGCCATCTCGTTGAAGTAGAAGGGTCGAAAGGAGAGGAGCTGGAGTATGCGCCTCCGGTTCTCGTTGCCCAGTATGTCCAGAATCTCTACGGGATCCAAAACCATCACTCAAAAGGTAATTAGAGGTTAGTAACCTCTGGTGAATATATAAAGCTTTCGTCGGCCATCAAAGCCGATCGGATCCGGATTGGAGGCTTCTTCTCAGCGAAGGGAAGGTTCATCTCCATGGCTTCTTACCGGATTTCGAAAGAGGGACAACGAGGATCTTATCCACCCGGCTGCCATCCATGTCCATCACCTCAAACCGGAACCCTCCCCAGTCGAAGTGGTCCCCGGACTGGGGTATCCGCTCAAACTGCATTATGGCAAAGCCGCCGAGGGTCTGGTAGAGGCCGCCGTCCTCCTCGGGCATCTTCTCCGATACGCCGAAGCTCTCTTTAAAATCTGCTATGGATAGGACGCCATCCACGAGCCAGGTGCCGTCGCCCCTCTGGATTATCGGCGGCTCCGCCAGCTCGTCGATGTGGGGGATGTCCCCGACGATCGCCTCCAGGAGGTCGGTCTGGGTGACGACCCCCTCCACCTCTCCGTACTCGTCGACGACGATGGCGAGGTGGATCCCCGTCTCCTTGAACCGCTCCAGAAGTTTCAGGCCCCTGGTGCTCTCCGGGACGAAGAGGGGCGGGAGGATAGCCCCCTCGAACTCGATCCTATCGCCCCCCTCCATCCGGAAGAGGAGGTCTTTTGCGTGGACGATCCCGATGACGTTGTCAAGGCCGCCGTTGCATACGGGAAATAGGGTGTAAGCCCTCCCAGATACCTTCTCTTTGATGATCTGGGGGGTGTCGCCTGCGTCGAGCCATACGATCTCAGACCGGGGGGTCATCAACGTCGCAGCCTTCCTATCTCCCAGGCGGAAGACCCGCTCGACCATATCCTTCTCCGCCTGCTCGAAGACCCCCGCGTCGGCGCCGAGGTCGATGAGGATCCTTATCTCCTCCTCGGTGACGGGAGGTCCGTTATTCGGCTTGAGGCCGATGATCCGGGTGACGAGTTTCGTCGAAGAGCTGAGGACGAATACGAAGGGCGATGTGACCCTGGATAGAAAGAGCAGGGGTGACGCCACGGCTGAAGCGATCCTCTCCGGATCGTTCAGGGCGATCTTCTTTGGGACCAGCTCACCGAAGATGAGCATGGAATAGGTGATGAGGAGGACGACGATCCCAAAGCCGAGGAAGACGCTGTGGGGGGCGAGGAAGGGGACAGCCTCGAGCCTCGAAGCGAGGGCGTGGGCGACCGTCGCCCCGCCGAAGGCCCCGGCAAGGATCCCGACGAGGGTTATCCCGATCTGGATCGTCGAGAGGAAGTTCGTCGGCTCGTTGGCGAGGTCGAGGGCGACCTTCGCCCCGGAATGGTCCCCCTCCGCCAGCTCCTGCAGCCGGGACTTTCGGGAGGATACGACGGCTATCTCCGATCCGGCGAAGAGGCCGTTTATGATTATCAGAAGGATGATGACGAAGATCTCGAAGTTCATGGCAGGGCTCTCAGTGGAAACGACCGCCCATCCCTCGATCCTTCGACGACTTATATCTTCCGTTCACCGCCGTCCTTTGACGTCGTCAGTCTTCAGCCATCGATCTTCCGTCTTTTCCGTCCATGAGACGGGAGGATAGAGGATTAATGGACCCCACCAGCCCGGATCCCGGGCAGGAGAGGGTCTTTGATTCAGCCCATCGCCCGAAGCCGCGCTATCCTCTCCTCGGTCGCCGGATGGGTCGAGAAGAGGGAGGCGAACTTCTTGCCCTTGAGGGGGTTGACGATGAACATGTGGGCCGTCGACGGGTTGACGTCGGCCTGGGCTCTTGCGGCACCCCCTTCGAGCTTGGCCAGGGCGCTCGCCAGGGCCATGGGCCTTCCGCAGAGCTCCGCCCCGCTGGCGTCGGCCCCAAACTCCCGGCTCCTCGATATCGCCATCTGGATGATCATGGCAGCTATCGGCGCCAGGATCGCCATGGCGATGATCCCGACGATATTTCCCGCATCGTCGTCCCGGCCGCCGAAGATGAGGGACCACTGGGCCATGCTGGCCATGAAGGTTATGACGCCGGCGATGGTGGCGGCTACAGAGCTGATGAGGGTGTCCCGGTTCTTTACGTGGGCGAGCTCGTGGGCCATCACCGCCTCCAGCTCGTCTTTATCCAGGATCCTCATGATCCCGGTGGTCGCCGCCACGGCGGCGTGCTCCGGGTCTCTTCCGGTAGCAAAGGCGTTGGGCATGGGGGTATCGACGATGTAGACCTTCGGCATCGGCATATTCGCCCGGTCGACGAGCCCCCGGACGATTCCGTAGAGGATCGGAGCCTCGGCAGCCGTCACCTCTTTTGCCTTGTACATCTTCAATACAATTTTATCGCTGTACCAGTACGTCCCCATGTTCATCACTAGGGAGAAGAGGAGGGCTATCATCATGCCGCCCCTCCCACCCAGGGCTCCCCCGATCAGAAGCATCAGCCCCGTGAGGCTGGCCAATAGAAGGGTAGTCCTCATTCGGTTCATCATAGTAACGGGAGAGTACCGGCTTAAAGATCAAATACTTTGCGTCGATCGATGGCAGAGCCGCTCCCTCTTCAGGACGCCTGCATCATCCGGAGCGCCGCCGCCCTGTTCGCCCTGGCGTCGGCGAAGGACGGGTTTATCGCTAGCGCCCTCTCGTAGCAGTCGGCAGCCTCCCGATAGCGTCCGAGATGGTATAAGACCGCCCCCTTGTTGTTCCAGCCTCCGGCGTGGGCCGGGTCGAGGTCGAGGGTCCTGTTGAAAGAGTCCAGAGCCTCCTCATTCCGGCCCAGGGCCGTCAGTACTACCCCCCGGTTGTTCCAGCCGCTGACGAGCTCGGGGTTAGCCGCGAGCCCCCGGTCGATCGCCTCCAGCGCCTCCTCGGTCCGCCCCAGGGTGTAGAGGACCCATCCCCGGTTGTTCCAGGCCTCGGCGTGGGATGGGTCGAGCTCGGCTGCCCGGCTGAAGAGCCGGAGCGCCTCCTCAATCCCTCCGGTCCCGTAGGCTACGACCCCCTTCCTGTAGACCGCCGGCTCGTACTCCGGATCGATATCTATGGCGCGGTCGAAGGCCTCCGCCGCCTCCCTCTCCCTCTTCATATCGACGAGGGCGATCCCCCGGTGGTGCCAGGCCTCGGCCCTTCCGGGGTCGATATCCAGGGCCTTGTCGTAGCAGAATATCGCCTCGCTGGGCCGGTTCAGCCGGTAGAGGGCGTGGCCCTTGCTGTGCCAGGCGTCGGCGGAGTCGGGGTCGAACCTGATCACCTCGTCGAAGGCCTTCATGGCGTCGAAGTACCGCCCTTCCAGGTACAGGACTGAGCCCCGATTGTACCAGGCGATCCCATAAGAAGGGTCGATGGATATCGCCCGGTCGTAGGAGTCCAGAGCCTCCCCGTTCCTCCCCAGGTCTGTCAGGGCAGCTCCCCGGTTGTTCCAGGCGAGGGCGAAGGCCGGCTCGATCTCCAGGGCGGAGTCGTAGGAGGAGACCGCCTCCTCGGCCCTCCCCAGCTCCCGCAGAGCCCTCCCCCGGTTGTACCAGGCGAGGGCGAAGGCCGGGTCGACCTCCAGGGCGGAGTCGTAGGAGGCCACCGCCTCCTCGTGGCGGCCGAGGTTGGAGAGGGCGAGCCCCCGGTTGTTCCAGGCGAGGAGGTATCCGGGGTCGACCTCCAGGGCGGCGTCGAAGCTCTCAGCCGCCTCTTCGTACCTTTCCATCACCCCCAGGAGAAGCCCCATCTCGTTCCAGCCGGCCTTATCATGGGGATCGGCCCGGAGAGCCCCCTCCAGCCGCTCCAGAGCCTCCTCGTTCCTCCCCAGGGTCCGGAGGATCTCCGACGCCCCCTTCCAGGATCCCGCAAGGTCCGGATCGATATCCAGGGCAGAGTTGTAGCAAGAAAGAGCCTCCTCGCCCCTCCCCAGGACCCGGAGGGCGTTCCCCCGGTTCTGCCACGCCTCGGCGAGGTTGGGGTTGATATCGAGGGCACGGCCAAAAGAGGCTTCGGCCTCTTCATACCTCCCCAGAGCCCCCAGGATCAGCCCCCGGTTGTTCCAGGCCTTCTCGCTTCCTGGGTCGATCTCCAGGGACCGTTCGTAGGCCTCCAGAGCCTCCTGTGCCCTTCCGAGAAAGGCGAGGGAGTTTCCCATAAGATACCAGACCCTGGAGTCACCGGGGTCGATATCCAGGGCCCTTTCGAAGGAGTCGGCGGCAAGCTTCCGATCGGTCAGGTTGTAGAGGGCGATCTCGCCCCGCAGGGCCCAGGCGCAAGAGATGTTTGGATCGGCCTCGAGGGATCGGTTTAGATGATCGAGGGCAAGGTCGACCTCCCCACCTCGATAATGCCGGTCAGCCTCTTCAAAGAGCTCCAGCGCCGACCCCCCCACCCCCACAGCAGGGGATGCGAGGGCGAGGACCAAGGCCAGCAGAATAAGACCCCCACGTCTCATGGGCCTGAAATCTTCCTCGCCTCCGATATACCTTACGGTGGGGTCCGTCATTCAGGGGGCGCCGTCCGTCGGTGGGGGGGCGGATACCGTCGACGGCTCCGAGGCCGCTACGAGCTGAGCTCTATGAACTTGTCGTAGCACTCGACCGCCTTCCTGTACTGCCCCAGCTTGTAGAAGGTATCCCCCTTCCTGTTCCAGCTCCTCAGGTCCCTGGGATCGATGGCGATAGCCCGATCGTAGCTCGTCACCGCCTCAGAGTAACGGCCGAGGCCGTCGAGGGCAGTCCCCCTGAAATACCAGATATCGACGGAGTTGGGATCGATCTCCGACGCCCGGTCGTAGGACTCGACAGCATCCTCCAGCCGCCCCAGGCTCTGGAGGAGAAGACCCCTCTCAAACCAGACGGGACCGTCGGCAGGGTCGATCTCCGACGCCCGGTCGTAACTCTCGAGCGCCTCGGCGTACCTCTTCATATCGCCGAGGAGCTGCCCCTTCCTCCTCCAGGGATCGAAGAAGGACGCATCGACCTCCACCGCCCTCCCATAAGCATCGAGGGCCTCCTCCCCCCTGCCCATCTCCTCCAGGAGGGACCCCTTCTCAAACCAGGATCTAGCATCCCGGGGGTCGGCCTCGATGGCGCCGTCGTAAGATCGAATGGCCTCCTCGGGCCTCCCCAACGCCTCCAGGGCGGCCCCCCTGCCCCGCCATGCCTCAGAGCTGGCCGGATCGAGGTCGATCGCCTCATCGTAAGACGCGATGGCATCCAGAAACCGCCCCAGCTTCTGGAGGGCAAGCCCCTTATCCGACCACCTTCCCGCATCCAGAGGATCGAGGGCGATGGCGCGGTCGTAAGACCCGACCGCCTCCTCCAGCCGCCCCACCTCAGAGAGCGCCGCGCCCCTCCCGATCCATGACCCTTCATCCGACGGGTCGACGGCGATCGCCTCGTCGTAGCTATCTACCGCCTCCAGGTCCCTTCCAAGCCCCTGGAGGGCGAGCCCCTTCCCCCGCCAAGCGTCCTTATTTCGAGGATCGGTACTCAGGACCGCTTCGAAGCTATCGAGGGCTTCGTCGTATCGCCCGAGCCGGTGAAGGGAGGACCCCTTGCCCAGGAGGGCGACGGGGTCCGAAGGATCTTCCTGGAGGGCCCTCTCGAAGGAGACGACGGCGCCGTCGTAGCTCCCAAAGCCCATGAGGGCGGAGCCCCTCTCGCGCCAGACCCCGCTGTAATGGGGATCGATCTCGATGACCACGTCATAGCACTCGGCAGCCATCCCGTAATCTCCGAGCCTCTGGAGGGCCGACCCCTTCTGGTACCAGGCCTTCGCCTCCAGGGGGTTGACCTCCAGAACCTTATCGTAACATTCCGCCGCTTCAGCGAACCTGCCCAACCGGTAGAGGGCGTCTCCTTTCTCGTACCGATCGATCTCGATCACCCGGTCGTAGGAGTCTATCGCCTCCTCGTACTCACCCAGGCTGCTGAGGACGACCCCCCTGTTATACCAGAGGGATACGTCCGTCGGTCTCGTCTTCAGGGCTTCATCGTAGGAATCCATCGACTCTTCAAACCTTCCCAGCTGGTAGAGGGCGAGCCCCCGGGGCCCCCACGCCCCCTCATAAGAGGAGTCGATCTCCAGGGCCCGGTCGTAGCTATCGACGGCCTCCTCCAGCCTGCTGGCGTTGTAGAGGAGAAAGCCCCTCTGGTACCAGACTTCGGGATCGCCGGGGTTGACGGCGATCGCCCCGTCGTAAGATTTGACGGCTTCCTCGTATTCCCCGATGCTGGCGAAGGCGTCGCCCCTCCCGCGCCAGGCGTCGATCCGAGAGCCGTTGATGGAGATCGCCTCACTGTAAGCGTCCGCCGCCTCCCGGTACCTCTCCAGCCTGGTGAGGGCGACCCCCTTGTTGAACCAGCCGTTCTCGTAGCCGGGGTCTGCTCCTATCAGCTCGTCGTAACAGCCGACCGAATCGTTGTACCTTTCGAGGCTGTAGAGGGTGCTGCACCTGTTGTTCAAAAAGTCCGTCCGTCCCGGATAGATCGAGAGGGCCTCGTCATAACAGTCCAGAGCCTCCTGGTACCTCTCCAGCCGCCCCAGGGCGAGCCCCTTGTTGTACCAGGCGTCACCGTTCGCGGGATCCCTCTCCAAAACCCTCTCGAAACAGTCTATCGCATCCTGGAACCTGGCCATGGCATAGAGGGCGAGACCCTTATTGAACCAGACGCCATCGTAGGCGGGATCGATCTCTATCACCCGGTCGTACGCCTCCACCGCCTCATCCGGGCGGGCGAGCCGATGGAGGACGATGGCCTGGTTATACCAGCCGTTCGGATAACCTGGATCGATGGTCACGGCCCTGGAGTAACAGCTGAGCGCCTCATCCAACCTGCCGAGGCTGAAGAGGGCGTTCCCCTTGCTGTTCCAGACGGCCGCCAGGGATGGATCGATCTCTAGTGCTCGGTCGTAAGACGCCATCGCCTCCTCAAACATCCCCAGGCTGTAGAGGACGAGCCCCTTGTTGTACCATGCGGCGTGGTGGTGGGGATCGATATCCGAGGCGAAATCGTAGCTTTTGAACGCCTCGTCGTACCCACCCAGGCTCGCCAGGACGATCCCCTTGTTGTACCATACATCGGCGCGGGAGGGGTCGATCTCTATCGCCCGATCGTAACACTGGAGGGCCTCATCGCTCCTTCCTAGGCTGAAGAGGGCGAAGCCCTTTGCGTGCCATGAGGCGACGTCCGATTCGTCGATCGTGATGGCTAAGTCGTAACATTCGATCGCCTGGTCATACCGTCCCATGCCGGAGAGGGCGAGCCCTTTGCTGTACCAGACTTCGGTCTGGTCTGGGTCGATGACGAGAGCCTCATCGTAAGATGCCACCGCCTCCCCGTACCTCCCGAGGCTGTAGAGGGCAAAACCCCTCGCCCGCCAGAGGTCGGTGCCGGATGAGTTGAACTCCAGGGCTCGATCGTAGCAACCTACAGCCTCCTCATACCTCCCGAGGCTGTGGAGGGCGAACCCCCGGCCGTACCAGATCCGGGGGTCTGAGGGTTCGATGGAGAGAGATCTGTTGAAAGATTTCTCTGCAGCGTCGAACCTTCCCAGGTCGCTCTCGATGTACCCCTTCAGATTCCAGGCGTCGGGATAGGCGGGATCGATGTCCAGAGACTTGTTGACGTAAAGGAGAGCCAGATCGTAAGAACCGCTGGAGTAGAAGGTTATCGCCTTGCCGAGCCACCCCCCCGGCTCATCGTCTCCGGCGACGGGAAGAGAAGAGGCGAGGAAGACGACGAGGATCGGGAGGGCCCAGGACTTCATGTCAAGGTAAATCGTTCTGGATATCGATATATCTTGTGGTTTGGAGGGGGCGTCCTTCCGGTTCCAGGAGCTTGGCCATGAGAATGGCGTCATCTCCGGTCCCGTAGTACCCCTCCAGGAGGGCGGCCTCCCGGTAGCCGAGCTTCTCATAGAGGGCGATGGCCCTCCGGTTATCCACCGCCACCTCCAGGGTGACGACCTCGACCCCTCGGAACGCCAGCTCCGCCTCCAGCGCCTCCATCAGCCTTTGGGCCAGCCCCACCCTGCGCCGCCCTGGGATGACGTCCAGGGTTGCCACCTTCCCAAGATCGCCGGCCCCAAAACCCATGACGAAGCCGACGAGTCCGACGTCCTCGACGACGAAGGTTACGCCCTCCTCCAGGAAGAAGGAGAGGACCTCTGCCGAGAAGGCCCCTTCTTCTGAGAAGCAGGCCCGTTCTGCGGCGAGGATCGAGGGGAGATCTTCCACCACCCCCCTGCGGATCCTCATCTCTTCGCTGAAACCTCTTTGACGACCTCGGTGTAGGCGCCGAAGACGGAAGGTATGTCGATGGTGCCCACGACGTCTACGACCCCCATCGCCGCGATCACCTCGCCCGCCTTATCCCTTATGGGGGCGACGGAGACGGGGACGCCCTGATAGACGCCGCTTTTGGGGACGGTCCTCAACGCCTTTCCCGATGCCATCACCTCTTCGAGGACCGGTCCCGAGTACCCGTCGTCGATGACCTCCCCCCCCTCCACCCTCACCCCAGGGAACTGAAGGGACCTCAGGGTCACCGGAAGCCCCAGGATCTGGTTCGCAGCCAGGGCGATGGGGGCGAGGTCGGCGGGGCCCGACTTCTCAGATATTATAAGCTCTGCCATGGGGAGATCTCGGGCTCTAATTGTTGATATAGTCTGCCCTTAGTCTGACCATCACCGTTTCGCCAGGAACCGCGCCTGGAACCCGTGGTACTTAGAAAATCCCTCCGAGTCCCTCTGGCTCAGGGTCTGGCTGTCGAAGGAGACCATCTCCTGGTCGTATATGGCGTCCGGAGACCTCCTGCCCACGGGATAGGCCCTCCCGCAATGGAGCTTCATCTTGACGACGCCGTTGACCCTCTTCGAGCTCTCGTCGACGAAAGCGGAGAGGTCGGCGTAGAGGGGGTCGTTTACAAGCCCCATGTACGCCAGCTCCGACCAGGCATCGTCGACGGCGGCCTTGAACCGCAGCTCTGCCCGAGAGAGGACGAGCCGCTCCAGGTCCCGGTGGGCGGTGAGGAGGACCGTCGCCGCCGGGTGCTCGTAGTTCTCCCTCGCCTTCAGGCCCAGGACCCTATCTTCGATCATGTCGGTCCTGCCGACGCCGTGCTCTCCCGCGATTCTGTTGAGCCTCTCGATCAGCTCGACGCCGCCGATCCTCTCGCCGTCGAGGGCGACGGGAACCCCCTTCGAGAACTCGATCTCCACCTTCTCGGGGGGGACCCCCCTCTCCGGGGGCTTAGTCCAGGCGTAGATCTCCTCGGGCGGCTCGAAGAACGGGTCCTCGAGACGGCCGCCCTCGATGGACCGGGACCAGAGGTTCTCGTCTATCGACCAGGGCTTCTCCCGGGTTACGGGGACGTCGATCCCGTGATCTCTCGCATAATCGATCTCCCACTCCCGGCTGAGGTCCAGCTCGCGCATCGGCGCCACCACCCGCAGGTCCGTCGCCCTGAAGATCGCCTCAAACCTCAGCTGGTCGTTGCCCCTGCCGGTGCAGCCGTGCCCCAGGGCGTCCGCCCCCAGCTCTTCTGCGATCTCCACCGTCTTTCTCGCGATCAGAGGCCTTGCGATGGCGGTGCCCAGGACGTAGCCCTCGTAGGAGCCGTTGGCCTTGATGGCGGGGAATATGTAGTCCCTCACGAACTCATCCCGAGCATCGATGACGTAATGGCCGTCGCTCAGCTTTTCTGCCCTCTCATTTCCCCTCTCGATATCCTCCTTCGGCTGCCCGACGTCCGTCAGGACGGTTATCACCTCGTCGAAGCCGTAACGCTCCCGGAGGAGAGGGACGCAGACGGAGGTGTCGAGGCCTCCAGAATAAGCGAGGACTATAACTTCAGACAATCCAATATCACCAGGGGCCTACTCGGCGATCAGTTATTTTAACCCTTGCGTTCTGCGATCGATAACTCTATAACTCTCCGATCGAATTTTCCCCCGATGACCCCTCTACTGAAGACCACCGCCCTGACGGTGGAATACGACCAGGATAAGAGGATCCTCCAGGCCCGAGGAGCTATCTCGATGCTGGTCCAGCCGGCCCTCAACAAGATAAACCAGCGGCTGGCCGAGGAGAAGCCAGCCCTGGTGAGGGAAGGAGACATAGTCGCTTCCACCTGGCTTCCACCCATCCCCAGCGGCCCCTTCAAGAGGCTCGTCCTCAGCGAGGCGAAGATCGCCATCGGCAGGTTCGTTCCCCAGACCGTCAGCATCGAGGTGACGAGGGAGTGCGGCTGCAGCTGCTCCCACTGCCTGATCAAAGACGGCGAGGGGGAGCTGGAGGCGGAGGAGATCCAGAAGGTCGTCGACGAGGCCCTCGACCTGGGGGCGAGCATCATCACCTTCACCGAGGGCGACCCCCTCCTCCGGGATGATATCTTCGAGCTGATCCGCTCCGTCGACCCGGAGAGGGCGGTGGTGAACCTCTTCACCCCAGGGCTCGAGATGACCCCTGATAAGGCGAAGAAGCTGAAGGATGCGGGACTCTACAACCTGCTGATAGGGGTCTACAGCACCGATCCCACCGTCCACGACGGGATCAGGGGCGTCCCCGGCGCTCACGAGAAGGCGATAGAGGCGATAAAGATGGCTCTGGACGCCGGACTCCTGGTCACCATCTCAGTCCACGTCAAGGGCGACGGGGTCTCGGAGATCTTCGACCTCTACGACCTGGCGACGGATCTGGGGGTCCATGAGCTTTCGATCTGGGAGGGGATGCCGAGATCTCCCGATGAAGGGCTCACCCAGATAGAGCGGGAGGCGATCCTCCGGTTCTACAGGAAGGCCAACTCCACCCCAGGCGGCCCCCGGGTCTTTGCCAACACCTACTTCGAGGGGGAGATGCTGGGGTGCATGGCTGGGCGCCGATGGATCCACGTAGGCGTCGACGGCGGCGTCAGGCCATGTCCCTACATCGGCGAAGTCGTGGGAAACGTCCGGGATCGTACCCTAAAAGATATATGGAAGGATATTCGAAGGTCGGGGAAGTTTGACGTTTTCAGGTCCGACTGCCCCGCCCAGTGCCTCCACCTCGACCCCTGAGGTGCGGGGGAGGAGTTCGACGGAGGAGCGAACGGATCGTCACGGAGGGACCTCCCCAGCCGAAGAACCGGCCGCCTCTCTTTCGGCCGGATCACATCATACGGCACCGACCTTAAAGAGCCATTCTCCCTCGCTTCTTTCCGATGGAGGGAGGATCACGGTCATCTTCTCCTCTCATATCAAAAGTCCAGACCATCGACATTTAAGCCCATCTCCTTCTGAGAAGTCCCATCCGCAATATCGGAAGGCATAGAAATTCCGATAAATCGGAAAAATTTACTTTACATCGATGACTATAAAAAAAGCGGTGGAAAATTATTAGTACATACATGATCATCTCTCCCGAGAGGATTGGGCATGAGAGTCATCAGAAGTCTAAAGATGAACTTTGCCGTTTGGATAAAATGGATCTTTGGTAAAAAAAGAGCCAGAATAGGCATATATGGGCCACCCAACGCCGGGAAGACCACCCTCGCCAACAGGATAGTGAGGGACTGGAGCGGGATCGAGACCGGCGGCATATCTCATATACCCCACGAGACGAGACGAGCGATGCGGACGGACGGCGTCATGATAAACACCAACGGATCCAGCGTAGAGCTGGACATAGTCGACACGCCGGGGATGGCTACCAAGATCGATTTTAGAGAGTTCATGGCTTACGGCCTCGAGGAGGAGGAGGCGAAGAGGAGGGCGAAGGAGGCGACGGAAGGGGTCATAGAGGCGATAAAATGGCTCGAAGACCTCGACGGCGTCCTTCTGGTGATGGACTCCACAGAGGATCCCTACACCCAGGTCAACGTCACGGTGGTGGGGAACATGGAGGCTAGAAAGCTCCCCCTCCTGATCGTGGCCAACAAGATGGATCTGCCCAGAGCTTCTCCTTCCAGGATAAAGTCGGCCTTCCCGCAGCACCCCTTGGTCACCATCTCCGCACTGGAAGGTTCGAATATAGATGAGCTGTATACGGCCATAGCTAGGCACTTCGGGTGAGATGATGAGGGAAGTACAGATGGATCTGATCTCTGCCGAGAGGCTTGAGTCCATGTCCTCCATGGAGAAGATCCGGCTCATATTGAGCAAGGTCAAGAGAGGAAACATCGTGGTGCTGGAGCTGGGCCTGACCCCAGAGGAGGAGGTCAAGCTCATCGAGATGACTATGACCGAGATACGCCTCGACGAGTTCTCGGGGATAGAGATCGAGAGCTACCCGGTCAAGAACGAGTCGAACTTTTTCAACAAGATCCTGGGAAAGTCCGGGGTCAAGACGAGGATGACCGTCATCGGACCTGCAAACCAGCTCCGGACCATCGAGAAGGACAAGTACCAGATCAGCACCAAGGTCTCGGTCGGTGACTGATCAGCATGCCCCACATGTGTACCCGTTGCAAACGGGTCTTCGAAGACGGGATGGACGTCCTTGAGGGCTGCCCTGTCTGCGGCTGGAAGAAGTTCCTATTCGTGAAGTCCAAAGATAAGATAAAAGAGGTCCGGAGTGCCCTGAAGACTTCCGAGATCGGAGGACCCTACGAGCCCTGGCCTGAAGGGGACGATTCGCTCCGAAAGATTCTGAAGGCTGGGCCCCGACGAGACCGGGAGGGTGATGGGCCCAAAGATGAGAAGAGGGGCGGGAAGGGGAGACATAAGGCGAAGAAGAGTAGACCGGTCCGGAGAGATGGGACGGATCAGAGGAGCAAAGGCAAGCTCGGATTTGTAGAAATCGATACCAACAGAGACCGATCCGAGACCACCACCGCCGGGAGATCAGATAAGGACCGGCCCGACGAAGATAAAACCCTGGAGAGCATCAGGATGTCGGAGCCCGGCAGCTACGAGCTGAACCTTCCGTCCCTCTTCGAGAGGGAGGAGCTGGTGATGGCCGTAAAAGAGGGGACATACCTGATAGACCTCTCCTCGGCCTTTAAAAAGTCCAAAAAAGAGTGAAACCGGTCACTCTTCAGGATCGCCCCGCTCCACCTCGACGACCATCTTCTTCCATTGGGGGTCCACCCCCCGGAGGGATCCAGCCACCCCCGAGACGACCTTCTCCATCACCTCCTGGGTGAAATGGTTCATGGGGATCGTCTTCCCGTCCACCACCAGCGTGACCTTCAAGATTCACCGCCCCCATAGAAGACGATTATATCCACCCCTCGCCCTTCCGACCGCCTCGAAGGAGGGGTTCAAGCTCCTCCGAAGATCATCTGTTGCGGCGTGTATATCGCCGGCTGCCCTATGGCGAAGGGCATGGTATACCGGGTGACCTGAGACGAGGTCCTGTTGCTGACGGAGATCGAGAAGCTGGGGGTGACGGTGACGGGCCTGGAAGCGCCCAGCTCCACGGGCTGCATCCCGGAGGCGCCGGCGAAGGTGCCGAAGGACCTCCCCAGGGACCTCACGTCCACGGCGTCGGTAGTGGCCCTCGGAGCTTCCCTTGTGTACTTTATGACCACTGGGGTCATGGTGGACTTAATCTCTGCCTTTTTGCCTAGAGTGCTCAGTTCGATCGGAGTTCCGGCGGCTGAGACCATGCCCACCAGGAGCATGGTGGCCAATATAGCCATCAGAATTATTTTCATGGATAACCTAACCTCCCTGTTACTACGATCCGGGTCTTTGAATTATTACCATTTATTCCTTTTGATGAAAGGCTCCAGAAGAAGTTGAGTTGCCGGCGTAAAGGCGGATCGCCTCCTCAAGGTGGGATCTGATCCACCTCTCGCCCTGATATCCGATGGCGCTCTGCCATGCGACCTCCAAGCCATCCACCCCGAAGACTCGGGTCAAAAATACCGTCATTGGGGCTGTCCTGGGACTTCCGGCAGGATCGTATAAGGCAAGTCCGGCCCAGGACTTTTCTGGATCGCGTTCGTAGAGCAGGTCCACGTAGGCCACTTCATCGCCGAGATCCACGAGGACTTTTTTTAGGTCGGCCTCCTGTCTTTTGCAGGCGGGACAGTTGGTCAGATGGACGAGGATGATCACAGGCGTCTCATTCAGGGGTTCGAGGGCCCAGGAGGGGTGTTCGACGGCAGATCCGGCCATAGGATGTCGATCAGGATAGCCGATCCACCAACCTTCAGGGCCCCATCCCGCCCCGCCATCCGCCCCAGCTCCAGGGACGGCGAAGACCAAGACTGAGGCGACCAGGAAGGCCCACAATCCCAGATCCGCCATATTCTCAGGTTTTGTCGGCGGCAAGGCTGTAACATCTCCCGCTGGATACATCACCATCATCAGATTTATCTTCTTTCCCGCCATCCCGGCCTCATGGCCGACTCTGACCCGCCAGGTCCGCGAAATAAAGGGCGGACGATCTATCGAGATCGAAGGGGCGGACGGAGTCATTAATAGCAAACCATCAAGGAGGATGCATCTCATGGGAAACTATAGAAGTTCAATGCCGATTCTCGCAGCGTTCCTGGCGACCGCTGTAGCCCTTTCGGGGGGAGCGTTCGCAGGCTGTCCAAGCTGCGGAGGCGGTGGAACGTGGTCGTCAGGCCTATCCTTCATAGGCGCGAGCATGGAAGGCGCAAGCTCTGCGGGGTTCGCCTCAGGAACTGCCGGAGGTGCAGTACAGAACCTGCCTTCATCGGCGATCACCGCGAGAGCCCTCTACGAAGACAGGATGGGGGAGAAGAGGCTGGTGATGGCTTACGCCGGGGTTCCGGGCGATGAATCTTACATCGAGGGATCGATCCACCTCCCCCTCGACCAGGTATTCCACGCCGACGACGGCCTCAAGTCGCCGGCGGAGATCGCCGCCATCTTCGGTGCGGCCGGCATCTCCGAGGACGATCCTCTGGTGATCTACGGCGACTCTTTCGTCAACGGATACGACACCTTCGCCTTCTGGATGATGAAGTACCTGGGCCACCGGGACGTCCGCCTCCTGGAGGGGACCAAGGGAGGCCGCAAGGCTGCGGGGCTACAGTTCGTCGAAACCCCCACCCCTCGAGCCCCTGAGACCTACAGCCCGACCCCCGACCCCGACCTCTTCGCCTCCGCCGACGAGCTGGCGGGCCGCCAGTTGGTAGACCCGAGGACCGCGGCCGAGTACAACGCCGGCCACCTAGAAGGGGCGATACACATCGAATATTCCAGGGTAATGGGCTCAAACGGCCTTGCGAGCCCCCAGGCCTTGGCCCAGGCGTTCAGGGGCCTGGACAAAGACCAGCAGGTGGTCGTCTACTCCAGCAAGGGAGGGGTGGCCTCGATGGTGTGGTACCCCCTCTATTCCATGGAGTACGATGCGGCCCTCTCGATCTTGACCTGAAGGAACAGATAGAGGGAGATGGGAGATGAGGAGCTGGAGGCCGTACCGATCCCGCCCGGATCTCCGAGCCACCACCCCTCAAAGAGGCCAGAAGAGGAGGATCAGGGGGACGGCGGCGAGGGCGGCGACGACGCTCAGGGGGAGGCCGAGCCGCCAGTAGTCCCCGAACTGGTAGCCTCCCGGACCCATCACCAGGGTATTGGATTGGTGGCCTATCGGAGTAAGAAAGGCGCAGGATGCGCCGACGGCTACGGCCATCAGGAAGGGGTCGGGCGAGAGCTCCAAGACCCGGGCGGCATTGACGGCGATGGGGGCCATTATCACCGCCGCTGCGGCGTTGTTGACGATGTTCGTTAGGATCATAGTCCAGGCGAGGAGGGCCGCCAGGATCACCGCAGCCGGGAAGGGGCTCATAGCCTGGAGGAGGGCGGCAGAGATCGTCTCCGCCCCTCCGGTGCTCTCTAGGGCCGCTCCGACGGGGATGAGGGCGCCCAGAAGGAATATGATCGGCCAGTCGATGCTCTCGTACGCCTCGTGGATCGTTAGGACCCCGGCGAGGACCATCCCCAACGCCGCCGATGCGAAGGCGATCTCCACGGGGAGGATACCCGCGGCCGTCGCCCCGAGGGCGGCTCCGAAGATCGATAGAGGCACTGCCGCATTCTTCTGGCGCCTCCCGAGCTTCATCCCCCGCTCGGCCAGGGGGAGGCACCCCAGGGATTCCAGAACCTCGGGTATCGTCCCCGAAGGCCCCTGCATCAGGAGGACATCCCCCGGCTGGAAGGCGATCTCGCTGAGCCGCTCCGCCAAGACCTCCCCCCGCCGGGCGACGGCTATGAGGTTCATATCATACCGCTGGGCGAGAGATAGGCTCCTCGCCGTCTCCCCCAACATCGGGGAGTCGGTGGCGACGACCGCCTCGATAAGCCCGATCTCCTTGGAGATGAGCGCCTTCTTTCCGACCCTCATACCTCCCAGGAGTTCAAAACGGCCCCACTTCAGGAGCGATTTTATATTTTCAGCAGAAGTTTCCACCGCCAGGATGTCCCCCGGCTCCAGGACCTCGTCTCCGGTGGGCATGGGGATCCGGATATCTCCCCGAACGAGGCCCAATATCTGCATATCCGATACTGGAGCCTGCTTCAGAACCCGGAGCCTCTTTCCGGCGACCTTCGACCTGCTGGATACCCATATCTCGGTGATGTAGTTCTCGATCTTGAAGAGGTCCTCCTTCGAGGATCGCCCCTTCCTCTGGGGGGTCAGCTTCCAGCCGAAGATCCATATGAAGAGGAGGCCTGCCAGAAGGACCCCTGCTCCGACGGGGGTGAAGTCGAACATCCTGAACGGTTCTCCCACCACCTCGGCCCTGTAGGAGGCGACTATGATGTTGGGCGGAGTGCCTATGAGGGTCAAGAGGCCGCCGAGGAGGGAGCCGAAGGCCAGGGGCATCAGTAGGGCGGAGGGAGGATTGCCAGTCCTCCGGGAGACTCGGAGGCTCACGGGGAGGAGGATCGCGAGCGCACCCACGTTGTTCATGAACCCGGATAGGACCGCCACGAGACCCGTCAGCGACCGCACCTGTCGCTTCGTCGAATCTTTGGGGCTGGTGATCGACCTCTGGATCTGATCGACGATCCCGGAGTTGAGGAGGGCCCTGCTGACGATGAGGATCGCGGCTACCGTCACCACCGCCGGATGGGCGAAGCCCGAGAAGGCCTCGTTCCAGGGTACGACCCCCGATATCGCCGCGGCGAGGAGGGCCATCATCGCGACGATGTCGTACCGCCACCGCCCCCAGATGAAGAGGAGGAGGGTGAGTCCCAGAATGCCGAATATCAGGAGCTGTTCTGTCCCCATCGCCAATAGATCGTCCCCCAAAAGTTATTGATCATATAATTCATTAAGAATTTATATTTTTTGATGGCTGGAAAGGAGATCGATCCTCACCCATTCCCGTCGTTCCTCCGGTCCAGTCCATCCAGTTCACCCGCTGAAGGGCCAGACCAATACGATGAGGGGGATAGAGACGACGGCTATGACCATCTCCATGGGCAGCCCCATCCTCCAGTAATCTCCGAACTGGTACCCACCTGGGCCCATCACCAGAGTATTGGACTGATGTCCGATCGGCGTAAGAAAGGCGCAGGACGCTCCTATGGCGACAGCCATCAGGAAGGGATCGGGGGAGAGGTTCATGAATTGGGCGACCCCAAGGCCGATAGGCGCCATCAAAACCGCTGCCGCGGCGTTGTTCACTATATCCGACAGGAACATGGTGATGACGAGGAGCATCGCCAGGGATACGACAGGGGTATAGTTTCCTGATACGGCAAGGATGCTCTCGGCGATGAGGCCTGCGCCCCCCGTCGTCTCAAGAGCCCGGCCGACGGGGATCATAGCACCCAGAAGGATTATCACAGGCCAATCTATGGAGGTGTATACCTCCCTCAGGTTGAGGATCCCCCCCATCACCATAGCCACCGCCGCCAAAACCACGGCGATCTGGACGGGAAGGAGGCCTGCGGCCACCGCCAATATCGCCGATCCGAAGATCGCTACGGATAGGACTATCCGCCTCGTATGGGCGAGGCGGAGCCCCCGCTCCGCCAGGGGGAGACACCCCATGGTGCTCAACACCTCCGGCAGTACCTCCCTCGGTCCCTGGATGAGGAGGACGTCGCCTGGCTGAAACCGGACCCGTCCCAGCCGCTTATGGAGCTGGGCGCCGTGGCGAGCGACCCCTACGAGATTGACCCCGTACCGCCACCTCATATTAACAGACCTCGCCGTCCTGCCTATCAGTCTCGAATCGGTCTTGATGACAGCCTCAACTATCCCCATATCCTCTGAGCTGAGGGCCTCCTCGCCGAGCTTCTTCTCCTCGCCGAGCTTGAAACCGGTATCGTCGAGGAAGATCTTCAGCTCATCGGCGTCCGACTCCACCAGGAGGATATCCCCGGGCATCAGAGGATGGAAGATAGAGGGCGACGCAATTTTCATCTCGCCGCTCAGAAGACCGAGAACCTGAAATTCGGCCTTGGAGACTTCCCTCACCTCCTGGAGGGTCTTACCCGCGAGCTTCGCTCTCTCGGGGACTAGGACCTCGGTGAGGTAGTTCTCTATCTCGAAGAGCCTCTCCTTGGATGAAGGAGACTTGCGGGCTGGAACGAGCCTCCAGCCTATCATAGATATGAACAGCCACCCTGCAACAGCCACCCCCAGTCCGACGGGGGTGAAGTCGAACATGCTGAAGGGCTCGCCGACGCTCTCGGCCCTGAAGGTGGCGATTATGATATTGGGGGGGGTTCCGATCAGGGTCAACAGTCCTCCAAGAAGGGATCCGAAGGCGAGGGGCATCAGAAGGATCGATGGGGAGTTGCCGCTTTTGATCGCCATCCTGACGCCGACGGGGAGGAGGAGGGCCATGGCGCCGACGTTGTTCATGAACCCGGATAGGAGGGTTATGAGGCCGGTGAGGGAGGCTACCTGGCGGGTCGGGGAGTCCCCCGCCCGGGAGAGCCACCCCGCCATTACGTCGACGACCCCCGAGTTCAAAAGGCCCCGGCTGGCGACGAGGACGGCGGCGACGGTGATGACGGCGGGGTGGCCGAAGCCGAGGAAGGCCTGATCCCAGGGGACGAGGCCCGCCACGGTCGCTGCCAACAACGCCAGAAGAGAGACGATGTCGTACCGCCAGCGACCCCAGATGAAGAATATGAACGTGAGGAGAAGGATCCCGAAGATCATCGTCTGATCTCCGTTCATTCCGAAAAAGAGGGGCAGATCCACGACCATCACTCCCTCGATTATGGCGGAATGGGATTTATAGCTTTGTCTGGAAAGGTCTGCCCATGGACGCATTATCTCTGGAATGCCGCCGGAGATCTCCCTCAAAGATCATCGACTCTCCAGCCCCTCTCGGCGGGACGACATGCCGCGGAAATACAGATTTATTTTTTATCTAATATTTTTATAATATGATAGCCAAAGTCGGTCTTCACCGGCCCCAGGACCTTTCCCTTATCCCCCTCGAAGGCGGCCCTCTCGAACTCGGGGACCATCTTCCCCTTCCCGAACCATCCGAGGTCGCCCTTGTTCTTCCCTGAGGGGCAGTCGGAGTACTTCCGGGCCATCTCGGCGAAGCTCTCGCCCTTGTGGATCTTATCGAGGACCTCCTTCGCCTTCTTCTCCGTCTTTACAAGTATGTGGGCGGCGTGAACCTCTTTGGTCATGGATGGGTCGTTAGCGGGCCGGGATAAAAAGGTTCCCCGGGACTATTGATCCGGCGCCATATTTCTCCCTCATCTCCCCAAGGCGAAGAGAACCCTCAGAGGTCCCGGGATCCGCCCCTCCCCACCCCCATCTCCTGGATGACCCCAGTCATCCTCGCCGGACGACCTCTCTCGTCCCATGATACCACCTTACCCCGGCCCCAAATCCAGACCCAGCGCCCGTCTTTAGACCTAACCCTCTGTTCGGTAGTCTACCGCAGATGAGTTGATCTCACCATCTCAAGCCAGTTAGGTGAAAGAAGGTGGTCGATTGCATCGGATTGGCCCCAATAAGTTCCACCATATTGGATGGGGTCGCTTGTTAGGGTTTTCATGTGCAACAACTCGTTATGGGTAGACTACCCTCTGTTCTGTCTCACAGTAAGGGGTCAGCCCGTCGAGGTGATCCCTCAAGGCCTGCTTTACCCTCGCATGGTCGTCGGGATGGACGAGCCGGTCCCAGATCCCGAGGCCGGCCTTCAGCTCCTCGACGGAGTACCCCAATATCTCGCCCCATTTATCGCTGAAAGCCTCATCCCCCGTCGCCAGGTTCCAGTCCCAGACCGCAAGGTTCCCCCCCTCCACCGCCAACTTCAGCCGTTCCTCGCTCTCTTTGAGAGCTTCTTCGGCGAGCCTCTGTTCGGTGACGTCTATGCTGACTCCAAGGGCTGCCCGCATCCGCCCCGACTCATCGAAGAGGGGGTGGGTCGAGAAGAGGGCAGGAAACCTCTCGCCGTTCTTCCGTACCAGGGTCGTGAGCCCAGAAAAGCCCCGGGCCCCCTCCCTCATCTGCCGGTGTACCTCGGGGAAGAGGGCCACATCCTCGGGGAGATGAAGCCTTGAGACCGCCCTTCCCACCATCTCCTGGCGGCTATAGACGAAGATCTTCTCAGCGCCGGGGCTGAACTCCAGTACGGTGGGGTCGGGGTCGGTGGCATCGGTTATGACGAAAGCGACCTCTGCCGCCTCGAAGATGGCCCGAAGCTCCTCCTCGCTCCTCCGGAGATCTTCCTCGGCCAGGAGGCGGAAGATGGCGTTTCCCGTCATGGCTGCGATCGTCTCCAGGCTGCTACGTCTCTGTTGAGGGATCTCATCTGAGGCGTGAGTCCCTACGCTGTAGTAGCCCACCACCTCGTTCTCATGGTGGACCGGGACTACGGCCATGGCCCGGAGACCCTCCCGCTCCCGGGCCTCCTGGAGGGGTAGATCCTTATCTTGATATCGGATGTACATGGGCCTCTTGGAACTGGCGATCAGCGACGTACCCGGACTTCGCCTCCTCTTGGATATCTCCTCGACGAACTCGGAAGAGAACCCGGTGGAGTAGCGGAGGAAGAAGCATCCGGAGGTTCTATCCAGAAGGTACATCGTACCGCAGTCGGCCTCAGAGACCTCCATCGCTGCATCGACGCAGAGCTTCAGGGCCGCCGATAGAGAGGTCGCCCCGGAGAGCTCCAGGGCCAGATCCCTCTCTATCAGATCCTCCCTCCTGCCCCTCTCGCGATCTGCTGCCTGCCGGATCTGATGGATCAGCTCTGCAAAGAGGACCTTCGGATCGCCGCCCTTTTGTATGTAGTAGTCGGCGCCGGAGTTGAGCGCCTCGATCACCACCTCCTCCCGGCTTCTTCCTGTGAAGAGGATGAAGGGGATGGGGAGCTTCCGGCCTCGTACAGCCTTCAGAAAAGTGATGCCGTCCATCTCCGGCATGGCGTAATCGGAGATGACCAAATCATAAGGGTTCGCCTCTCCATCGAGCCTTAAAAGGGCCTCAAATGCAGATCCCACGGCGTCGACGACGATGTCGCCGGACCTCTCCAGGAAGATCCGGGTGAGTTCCAGAAGGGAGGGGTCGTCGTCGACCAAAAGAACCCTGATCATATGCGCCCTCCGGCGAACTCTGGGGAACGGCGCCCAAAGGACAGACCGGAATATGACCAGAACCTGTTATGGTGGGCATCGATGATGAGACGGCGAATCAGAAGCCCCATGATTTTGCCTTCTGGGCGGGTTTATCCCTATGGCGATCTATCGTTCGGAGGACGAGGGGTGCGATAAGGAGGCTCACGACTCGGCTCTTCGATCTCGCAGCCTCACTCTCCCCTGTCCTGGACGGCGGTGGCCATCTCTCGCCCCAGGTGGGAGTCGGGGCCGACGTCGTAGACCTCCCCCTTGATGAAACTCTCCACCATCTCCCTCGCCACATGGTCAGGATACTGTATCGGCGGATGTTTCATGGTGTAGGCAGATATCTCGATGAGGGGCCCGCCGACCTTCCTGTCGATGGCCATCTTACATACCCTTATGGCGTCGATGGTGGACCCGCCGCTGTTGGGGGAGTCCTCTACGGAGAGCCGGAGCTCGAGGTCGATGGGTACGTCGCCGAAGATCCGCCCCTCCATCCTCAAAAAGCAGATCTTGTTGTCCTTCTGCCATGGGACGTAGTCGGAGGGGCCGATGTGGATGTCGTCGGCCATCAGAGGGACGTCTAGGACCGACTGGACCGCCTCCGTCTTGGAGATCCTCTTGGACTTGAGCCGCTCCTGGTTGAGCATGTTCAAAAAGTCGGTGTTTCCGCCGGTGTTCAGCTGGTAGGTCCGGTCGAGCTTGCATCCCCGATCGGTGAAGAGCTTGGCCAGGGTCCTGTGGACGATGGTGGCGCCTATCTGGCTCTTGACATCGTCGCCTACTATGGGGACGCCCGCGTCCTTGAACTTCTTAGCCCAAACGGGATCGGAGGCTATGAATACCGGCATGCAGTTGACGTAACCCACCCCGGCATCCAGGGCCGCCTGGGCGTAGAACCTGCTCGCCTCCTCAGAGCCTACGGGCATGTAGTTGATGAGAACCTCGGCGCCGCTATCTTCCAGCTCACCCACCACGTCGCAGGGATCGAGGTCGGAGACGACGAAGGTCTTGTTCTCTTCGTAAGAGGACATGTGAGGAGCGACTCCGTCCAGAACCGGCCCCTTCTTCACCACGACCCCCATGAAGGGGACGTCGGGATAGAAGGATTTGGTGCAGTTTGGCGGGGCGAAGATGGCATCGCTGACGTCCTTTCCCACCTTTCTTTCGTCGATGTCGAAGGCCGCCACCACATCTATGTCGCCGGGGCTGTATCCTCCGATGGACCGATGCATCAGCCCTATACAATTTTCATCATCAGAATTTTTATAATATTCAATCCCTTGGATGAGAGAGCTGGCGCAGTTGCCGAGGCCGGCAATCGCTAATTTTATTTTTTTCAACCTCATCGCCTCCCGAATTCACCTGAAGTAGTAAAACTTGACGTGATACCGAGTATGCTACATTTCTATTAGATAAACCTATAGGCCATCTCGACCCCAAAATTTGGGCTCCATGCGGCCGTCTGAAGCTAATTTCTTTCATATCGGCCGCGAAGGATATCCGTCGGAAAAATGGATAGATTATAAAGTCCCCTCCGAAGGACTCCCTCTCCAGTCCTCTCCCTCCTCCAAACCGAAGAGGAGGTGAACAAAAACCTAAAAAGATCCCGCCCGGGGGTAGGAGCCGAGGACTTTTGTGATGGAAGCCCTCTTTTTTATCCGAGCCAGAGCCTCCTGGACGAGGGGGTCGGAGACGTGCCCCTCGAGGTCGATGAAGAAGTAGTAGTCGCCGAGGCCCATCTTGCTGGGACGGGACTCGATCTTGGTGAGGTTGATATTTCGGATCGCAAACTCCCCCAGGACCTCCCAGAGGGCGCCGGGCTCGGCCCTCTCCAGGTATATGGCGAGGGAGGTCTTGTCCCTTCCACTCGGCTCAGGCGCCTCCCTCCCCACCACCGCGAACCTCGTGACGTTCTCGTCTGAGTCCTGGACGTCTCTATCGATGACCCCAAGGCCGTACCGTTCCGCGGCCTCGGCGTCGGCTATCGCCGCCATCTCGGAGAACTCCTGGGCGAGCCGCGCGGCGTGGCTGGTGGATCCTGTGGTCCTCAGCTCCACGTCGGGGAACTGGCGTTTGAGGTAGCTCCGGCACTGGGCGAGGGCCTGGGGATGGGAGAGGATCACCTTCACCTCGCCGGGACTTCCCAGACCCAGGAGGCAGTGCCTCACCTGCAGGTTCATCTCGCCGACGATCTGGACGTCGCGGCCCAGGAGGGAGTCGAGGGTCTGGCCCACCGACCCCTCCAGGCTGTTCTCCAGGGGGACGACCCCGATATCCAGATCGCCGCTCTCGACGGCGGCGATCACCTCCTCGAAGTCCCGGAAGTACCAGATATCTCCATCAGGCATAAGCCTTTTAGCCGCCTTCTCCGAGAAGGTCCCTTCCGGCCCCAAAACCCCGACGGTCCTCTTCATCTGATCTTTCATCTTACATCTCTCAGGAGCTCTCTTGCCCTATCGACGTTGATCCTCTTCTCCGCCGCCATCTTTGATGCGATCAGCTCTATCTCGTCGCCGATCGCCCCCGCCTCGACGGCGACGTTCCTGGCGTGAAGCGACATGTGGCCCCTCTGGATACCCTCCGTCGCGAGGGCCCTGAGGGCGGCGAAGTTCTGGGCGAGGCCCACCGAGGCGAGGACCCTCCCCAGGTCGTCGGCGGAGACGATCTCCAGAACCTTCAGGCTCGCCCTGGCCCCGGGATGGACCCTAGTAGCGCCGCCGACGGTCCCGACGGCGACGGGAAGCTCGATGGATCCTACGAGGTCTCCGTCTCTGTTCTTCTCATATACCGATAAAGACCGATAGGCACCGCCCCGCGCCGCGTAGGAGTGAGCTCCCGCCTCGATGGCCCTGGTGTCGTTTCCGGTGGCCATCGTCACCGCCGTAACGCCGTTCATGATTCCCTTGTTGTGGGTGGCGGCCCGATAGGGGTCGACCTCGGCGAGGGCGGATGCGAGGATGACGCCGTCCACGACCTCCGCCCCTCCGATCTCCTCGGCCAAAAAGACCGCCCGGGCCCGGGCGAGCCGCAGGTCGGCGAGGTTCGATATGATCCGCAGGTATACCCTGCCGCCGGTGATCTCCTCGATGAAGGGGGCGAGAGCCTCGGCCATGGTGTTGACGGCGTTGGCGCCCATGGCGTCCCTGCAGTCGACGAGGAGGTGTACGACGACCATGGGACCTTTCCTGGTGGTGACGACCTCCGCCTCGATGCCGACGACCCCTCCACCGTGGCTGACGAGCATCGGGTCCCTCTCGTTTGCCCTAGCCGCGATCTCTGAAGACCGGGCGAGGATCATCTGCCTCGCTCCGCAAGGGTCGTCTACCCCCGTCACCTGGATTATGGCCCTCATGACGGGGCGAGTGCTGCTGGTGACAAATCCGCCGCCAGGGCGGGCCATCTTCGCCCCGTTGCTTGCGGCAGCGATCACCGAGGGCTCCTCCGTCGCCATGGGGATCAGGACCTCCCGGCCGTCTATGACGAAGTTGGTGGCTATCCCCAGGGGGATGGCGAATAGGCCGACGACGTTCTCCACCATCTTATCGGCCTGGTGGAGGGTGAGGCCACCGGTCTCGATCGCCTCCACCTCATCCCCGGAGAGGTCTGCGCTCTCCGCCACCATCTTGAGCCGATCCGGTGCGGAAAGACTGTATAACCCCGAAATTCTCGACGTATTCAAGTAAACTACCTCCAAAATGCCCAGCGATGAGAAGGCTCGTCCCCGGAGGGGAAAAACTTTATGCCGGGCTGCACTTCTTTTTTATGTGTCAGGATCATCGCCCCTCAGGATCGGAGAGGAGATCGAAAAGCTGGAAGAGGCGGTGGGGAGGCTCAGCCCCGTCCAGAAGATGCTCCTGGGGACCGACGGCTCCATCACCTGCCTTCTGGAGGTGGTCACAGGAAGCCCCGTCGAGATCGAGACGATCGTCCAGAAGGTGGTGGCCGCCGATGAGGCGACCGCCCGGGAGCTGGAGATAGATCCGGGGGACGATGTAAACTACAGGGTGGTGAAGCTAAAAAGCTCCGCCTCGGGGGAGACCCTCATCCACGCCACCTCCCGGACCCCCATAAAGCGGCTCGAAGACCGATTCCGCGCCGACCTTATGCGGGCGGACGTCCCCATCGGAACGATACTCAAGATGCACAGGATCGAATCGAGGCGCGACCTATTGAGGGTGAGGTCCCTCGAGGACGGCGGGGAGATGAGGGGGATCTTCGAGGTCTTCTCCACTGAGCCGATGCTATCGAGGGACTACAAGATCATAAGGCACGAAAGGCCCCTCATGTCCATCACCGAGACCTTCCCCTACAACAAATTTCAGGATAGATCCAGGGTGGTCGTAGAGACCCCCTCCCGGATTCACCTGACCCTCACGGATATGGCCGGGGACCTGGGCAGGGTCGACGGCGGCGTGGGGGTGGCGCTGGAGGAGCCCACCATCGTGGTGGAGGCGGAGAGGTGCGAGGAGCTCCGCGTCAGGGGCGAGAACGCCGACAGGGGGATGGCGGCGGCCGAGGCGGTTATGAAACGGTTCGGCCTCGGAGGAGCCGATATCACAGTCAGATCCTGCTACCAGCAACACGTCGGCCTCGGAGCCGGAACCCAGCTCGCCATGGCGGTGGGAAAGGCGCTATGCGAGCTTTACTCCCTTTCGGCATCGGCCCGGGATATCGCCGGGGCCGTCGGGAGGGGAGGCACCAGCGGTATTGGGGTCGCCGCCTTCGAGATGGGAGGGTTCATAGTCGACGGCGGCCACTCCTTCGGCCCCGGCAAGGATAAGGAGGACTACCGCCCCACCTCCGCCTCCGCGGGGGTCGGACCTCCGCCGGTGATCATGCGGGCCGACCTCCCGGATGACTGGATATTCCTCCTCGCTACGCCGAAGGTGCCTAAAGGGGCCTTCGGCCAGAGGGAGCTGGACGTCTTCGGGACATATTGTCCCGTCCCAAAAGAAGAGGTCGCAGAGCTCTGCCGCGAGATAGTCGTCAGGATGATGCCGTCGGTCCTGGAGGGGGAGATCGAGAGCTTCGGGGCTGCTGTGAACAGGGTCCAGGAGCTGGGGTTCAAGAGGGTGGAGGTGGAAATGTCCCACCCCCTCGTCAGGACCGTCATGGAGGATATGAGGGAGGCTGGGGCCGCAGGGGCTGGTCTCAGCTCCTTCGGGCCGACTGTCTACGCCGTCGCCGACTCCAACACAAGGGAGATAGAGTCGGCGGCGATGGATGTGATGAGGGATACCGGGGGCGATGTCTTGGTCACCAGGGCCCGGAACTCGGGGGCGAGGGTCAGGGTCGCCTGAATTTTCTGTTGTATAATTATACATTTGTATGCGAGATGATATAAGATGAGCGATATAGAAAGGCTTCTTGAACTTCTGAGCAACGCCCACGGGATCTCGGGGCGGGAGGGGTCTGTCCAGGATCTCATCCGCCAGGAGATAGCCCCTTACGTCGACGAGATCAGGATCGATAACCTCGGAAACCTCGTAGCCACCAGGAAGGGGGAGCGGCCTTCGGTGATGATCGCAGCCCACGTCGACGAGATAGGGCTCATGACCAAGTACGTCGACGAGAAGGGGTTCCTGCGCTTTGTCACCATCGGCGGGTGGTTCGACCAGACGCTTCTCAACCAGAGGGTGATCGTCCACGCCGATTCGGGGCCGGTATACGGCGTCATCGGGTCGAAGCCCCCCCACGTCATGAAGGACGACGATAAGAAGAAGCCCGTCGAGATCAAGGATATGTTCGTCGACGCCGGCTGCGCTGATGAGGAGGAAGCGAAGGCCCTGGGGATCAGGGCAGGGACTCCCATCACCATCGACCGCGCCCTGGCAAAGCTCGCCGGGGACAGGGTGACGGGCAAGGCCCTCGACAACCGGGCCGGGGTCGTCGTGATGATCGAGGCGTTGAAGCGGACGAGGTCGAAGTCCACGATATACGCCGTGGGGACGGTCCAGGAGGAAGTGGGACTGAAGGGGGCGAGGACGTCCGCCTTCGACCTCCGTCCCGATGTCGCCCTCGCGACGGACGTAACCATCCCCGGAGATCATCCGGGGATCGAGAAGAAGGACTCGGCTCTTGAGATGGGAAAGGGACCGGTCATCACCATCGCCGACGCCTCGGGGCGGGGAATCATCACGACCGAGAAGGTCGTCTCCTGGCTCGTCGAGACGGCGGGGGAGTTCGAGATCCCCGTCCAGATGGACGTCTCAGGAGGCGGGACCACCGACGCCACCGCCATACAGCTGACCCGAGAGGGGATTCACACCGGGGTGATCAGCGTCGCCACCCGGTACATCCACTCCCCTGTGGAGGTCCTGAGCATCAAGGACGTCGAAGCCTGCGCAGAGCTTATAGCCCGGGCCCTGGAGACCGCCCCTCGATACTTCAAAACCGAGGAGTAGGGGCGACATCCTTTTTTTTTCTCTTCAATTTCGATCTCGATGTATCTCGATGACCTCGATGTATCTCGATGACCTCGATGTATCTCGATGACCTCGATGTATCTCGATGGCCTCGATGTATCTCGATGTATCTCGATATACGGCCATCTATAGGATGACCAAAATGATCCAAAAAAGTGTCGAAAACGTCCTCTGCCGAGAGGACGTCTATCCGCCGATCTAGCTGCCGCCTATCAGGCTGATGACCGTATAGGCGAGGATGGTGCCGACGACGAAAACAACCGCAAAAGCTGGCCAGACTATGCTGGCTGCGGCCATCGCTTCTACTGCTGCCATCTTAAATCATCTCACTACGAGGACGGGGCAGGTTGCCCAGTAAAGGACCTTCTGGACGACGCTTCCGATGAGGAGCTTTGTAACGCCGCTCTCACCATGGCTGCCCATGACGATCAGATCGACCTCTTCGGTCCTGGCGATGTCGACGATCATGTTGGCTGGCGCACCGGACTTGACCATCGTCTCGACGGAGACGCCCGCCTCATCGGCCATCTTCTTGATCTCGGCCACCGCCTTCTCTCCGCTGGCCTGGAGCTTGGCTTCGATATCCTTCTTGTCAGCTCCCAGCTGCCTGACGGCGCTGGCCACCACTACCTCGTTCACTATGTAAACTCCGAGCACCTTCGCGCCGATCGCCTTAGCCAGGTCTACGCCCTGCTGGACTGCGACCTTGGACTTTGCGGAGCCGTCTGTAGCGACTAGAATCCGATCGTACATTTTATTACACCTCTTTATCTCCCTACAACCTTCTGGACCTTTTAAGTCTATCCACCGCGCCTTTGATATAAATAGGTATCTTTCTGATACCGGTATCTGGAAGCCTTATAAAGGGCGAAAGGGCGGTGGGACGACCCCGTCATCTCACCGCCATCACCGGCGTCTCAGACCACTCTTGGAGGCCTTCAATGCCTCGGATCCATCGGTGGCTGTGAGGATCTTCCTGTACATAAGGGACGCTCCCTTTGGAGCCTACCCCTTGGACCGCAGGATCCTCAACGCCAGATGGGCGGCATTCTCGCCATTGTCGATCCCCACGCAGGCGACAGGAACCCCCGGCGGCATCTGGGAGATGGAGAGGAGGGCGTCGAGGCCCCCAAGCTTTGCGCTCACCGGAACTCCTATAACAGGCCTATCGGTCCTTGAGGCTATCACTCCTGGAAGGGCTGCGGATAGGCCGGCGACGGCTATGAAGATCTTCGCGTCCGTCTCCTTTATGTACCGGTCCAGCTCGTCGGGGTTTCTGTGGGCGGAGAGGACCTTCTCCTCAAAGGCGACCCCCTCCTCCCCGAGGACCCGGAGGACTCTATCCACCACGGGCTTGTCAGATCTGGACCCTGATATTACGGCTACTTCGGTCATATATCCCAAACCCCAAAGGTTCGCGAAAGGGTTCTAAGGGAGGTTATTCTCCCCCAGAAGCTCGTGCTGCTTCTCCAGGCTCATCCTGATGAGGGTCGCGAATATCTCCTTTATCGCACCCGGGTCGAGCCCCAGCTCTGTGGCCATGTCAAGAGCCCTCTTCATCACCAGCATCTCCTGATTTTTGTCCTCGATCCCCGCACCAAGATCCCTCTTGGCCTCGAAGATATCTTCAGCAAGCCTCACCCGATCGCCTATCAGCCTTATTATCTCCTGGTCCAACCTCTCTACGTCTGCGCGAAGATCTTCCAGGCTCATGATCGCCACCTCACGGCCAATGATGAGCCGATGTTGTTAACCTCTGTCCTTATGACCCTTCCGCCCAGATCGAGCCACGCCGACTCTACGCCCTCCGACATATCGTCATCCACCAGGGCTGCATAGGCGGGGCCGGTCCCCGATAGGCTCGCTCCTCCGGCTCCGGCGGCGAGAGCCGTGAAGATGGGGTCTGCCGATAGGTTCAGGGCGGTGCAGTAAACGAGGCCGTTGAGGGTCATGGCCCTGCCGTAATCACCGGCTAGGGCGAGGTCGAAGATCAGGTCGGCGATGGGGGAGAGGAGCCGCGACCTTGCGACGTCCGTATCTCTCGAGAAGATCTTCTCCTCCGGAACCAAAAGGAGGACCCCCAACTCCAGGACATCCCTTTTGAGAAGGTCCATCTTCCGGTTGTCGGTGACGACGACCCCCCCCAGCATCGAGGCCGCCGCGTCGTCGAAGGCGCCGGTGATGGTGACGCCAGCGGCCCTCGCCGCCTCGACCCCGATCCTCGTCGCCTCCAGGGGGTCGATCATCTCTCCCAGGGCGTCGAGGGTCGCCATGACCGCGGCATTGGCTGCAGCACTGCTGCTCTTAAGCCCCCGGGCGAGGGGTATATCGCTCTTTGTCCTGACGACCCCCCCCGTCACCACACCAAACCGCTTCAGTACCAGCTCCACAGACCTGACGATGAGGGAGTCGTCGATGCCGGGGACGTCCCCCCTGACGGCAAGAGAGTCGTCGAGGACGACCTCGGCGGAGGTATGGAGGTCGATCCCGAAGGCGGAGCCCTTCCAGTTGGCGACGGCGTTGAGGACCGTCGCCGCCCCCAGGGCCGTCGCCCTTCCTATCCGGCTCAAGATAACCCCGTCTCTATGAGGGTCTTGAGCTTGGAGAGGTCCCCGGCTACGTCGTCATTGCCGCTCCTGGCGTACTTCTCGATGAGCTTATCGACCATCTCCAGCTCCGAGACCGCGGAGCTGAAGGCCGGCTCGTAGCTTCCGAGCATATAGAGGGGGATGACGACGGCGCCGCCCCTCGTCGTAGGGGCGGGGAGGTCGTTTACCACCACGACGAAGGTGTAGGATCTGTAGCCGAGGCCAGCGGCGATGTTCTTTGCGAGGCTTCCTATCTGCTGGATCCTCCGGGTGGAGAGGTTCTTGTAGGCCGCGACGGAGTCCTTGTACTCGACGAACATCAGAGCTTCATCGGTCCATAGGATGGCGTCGTACTCGACGATGGCGACGGAGTTCTTCTGAGCCACCACGTTGAAGAGGACGCCGCGGCACCAGGAGAGGTTCAGATTTATCCTGAAGTCCAGCTCCGTATCCTGGACGGTCCGGGACTTCAGGACGTAAGGGTCACTCCTCAGCTCTATCATGATCGGAAGAGTCGCTCCAGCGGTTAAAGGATTTTCGTATCCCGCAGGGAAAAGGGATAAGGCAGGCTTCATACCAACAAACCCTCCGGTGAAGCAGTTTGACGGATAAGAAGAGGACGCAGCAGCTGGGGGTCAGGATCCCCGATAGCCTGGAGCCGGTATATGCGAACCTGATCAAGATAAGCCACGCCGACGACGAGGTCACCCTCACCTTCCTCCACAAGATCCCCGAGACGAACCTCGCCCAGGGAAGGGCGATCGTGACTATAACCCCCCGACATGCAAAACGGCTCCTTCGGGCCCTCTCGACGAACCTGAAGAGGTACGAAGCGACATACGGCGAGATCAAGCTCCCCGAGGATGGAGGCGGCAGAGAGGAGAGCAGCAACGTCGAGGTGGCCTGACCTGGGGCGGGACGCCCTGGCCCCTCCGAACCCGCCGGAACGATCCCCACGCCACACCCCACCTCTGGCCCCTCATCAGCCTTGGAGGAGGCCCCGGATCAGCGGGGGGATCGTCCGGGGCCGGGAGCGTGCGAGGGCGATCCCCACCGAGAGCCCTTTCCTCGCGAACGAGCCCGAAAGGTCGAGGTCCCTCTTCGCGAGGCCCTCGGCAAGCCCGTCGATCTCCTCGTCGGCCATCCTGCCCAGGGTCAAGAGAGACGCCCGCCCCATCCGGTACTCCAGGCCGAACTCCCGACGCCAACGCTGGACGTAGGGCGATAGCCCCCGGATCGATACGTCCCCCGACTCCACCGCCAAGGCGGCGACCTCCCCCGCCATCGTTCCCGCCCGGATGGCGTAGGCGATCCCGCTCATCCCGGCGGCCGCCCCCGTCGCCATGAGGGAGTCGGCGACGATCTCGCCGGGAAGGGCAGCTATGGCGTCTCCGCCCCGGTTGATGGAGACGATCTTCATCTCCGAGACGTCGTACTCGGCGGACTTGTATTTCTTAAAGGTCTCAATGAACCGGCCCAAAAAGGGGCTGACGTCCCGGCCGTGTCCCCGGACGAAGACGCCCAGAGTCGCCGAATCACCTCCGCCGGGAGAGAAGGTCGCCTTCCAACCCGGCGAGACCGAGCCAAGGAAGTACTCGAAGCGCCCCACCTCCCCCAGGCCAGCAAGCTCGACGACCGCCTCGGCGGCCCAGGCGACGTCCTCCGGATGGCGCAGGGGCGAAAGGCCCTCTCTTCTCGCGATAGTGCCATCGACCCCGGTGGCGTCGATGACGACCCGGGCCCCGATATCGCCGGAGTTTGTCTCGACCCGCCGCCCGGCGCCCGCGAGGGGAGCGGACCGGGCCGCGCCCCGGAGAAGCTCTGCCCCGGCCCTCTCGGCCCTTTCGAGATAAATAGCATCGAACCTCGCCCGGTCGATGAACCTCCCCGCCGCCGGGATCTCGACGGCGTGGCCTGCGGGGGAGATTATCCTCATCCCGAGAAGGTCGTGGAGGACGTACCCCCTCTCTACCGCCAGGCCCGCCCGGGAGAACATCCCGTCGAAGAAGGTGTTCGCCGGGTGGTCGAACTCGCCGCCCATCTCTTTATCGAGGAGGATCACCTCGGCGCCGCCCTCGGCGGCTGATGTGGCGGCGGCGATCCCCGAGGGAGAGGCTCCCACCACCAGAACGTCGCAGTTCACACCAAGAGGTGGGGGAAGGGGGGTGATGAAGGTTTCTGATGCCAGCTAATATAGTCCGACCAGGGTGGCCCTAGATGATGGAAAAGACCAGGAGGATAATCCAGCTATCTCTCCGGGTCGAGCCCGGCCGCCGGGCCTTCGCCGAGGAACTGCGGCGGGAATATTCGGCGTCGGTGGAGAAGCTCGCGCCGCTCATCGCCCGGATCGGGGAGACCGAACGGCTGATAGATCGGTTGGTGTATCGGCTCTGAGGCCTATCGGAGGAGGAGGAGGAGTAGGAGTAGGTCGCCATCGTCGAGGGGTGCCTCGGGTGATCTCCTTTTGTCCTGGGGCCGGTGGCATGGGGGGGGTCTTCTGGCCCCTCCGGGGACAGCGCCGGGCGGTCGGACGATGGGATCGTGAGAGAGGGAGGGGAGAAGGGCGCGACATCGAGGGCCGGCCTCTGATCCGTTCAGCTCTGAAGGGATCGGCGAGGGGGGTCGAAACCCCGGAGATGATAGTATTTTGAATTAGCCCCCCCCCCCCGCCTGGGCACAACAGAAAGAAGTTATCCCATCATCTTTCCAACAACCCCGGACAAATCTCTTTTGACGCAACCTATTAGTACATCTTCCCTTCAACCTTTGAATCGAGGACTGATTCCTCAGGACGCTAATCATGAGCTACCTCTTCGGCCCCGTCCCATCCCGGAGGCTCGGCCTCTCCCTGGGGGTCGACCTCCTCCCCTTCAAAACCTGCACCCTCGACTGCGTCTATTGCCAGCTGGGGCCGACGACCTGCCTCACCCTCGATCGGGAGCGGCGCGTCTCTACCGCCGAGGTGCTGGCGGAGATCAGATCCCGGGTGGAGGCGGTCGAGGAGGGGAGAGAGGAGGATTTCGACTACCTCACCCTCGCCGGCTCCGGGGAGCCCCTCCTCCACCAGGGCCTCGACGAGATCATCCGGGGGGCGAAAGAGGCGGTCGATAAACCCGTCGCCCTCCTGACGAACGGGACTCTCTTCTTCCGCGAGGAGGTCCGGCGGGAGGTTCTGGAGGCGGACCTGATCATCCCCTCCCTGGACGCCGCCACGACCGCGACCTTCAAGAGGATAAACCGCCCCCACCCCGACCTGTCCATCGAGAAGGTCATCGAGGGGCTCGTCCGCCTCAGAGAGGAGTTTTCCGGCGAGATCTGGCTGGAGGTGATGCTCGTTTCGGGCTTCAACGACTCCGAGGCCCCCCTCATCGCCGAAGCTGCCGAGGAGATCGGTGCCGATCGGGTCCAGCTCAACACCGTCGTGAGGCCTCCGGCGGAACCGGTCCAGCCCCTCACCCCAGAGGAGATGGAGGGGATGCGTGAGCTCTTCTCCGGCGCCGAGGTGATCGCCGAATGGCATAGAGAGCTATCTAAGGGGACGAGGGGTTTGGTCGTCGACCTCCTCGCCCGACGGCCCTGCACCCTCGCCGATCTGGCGGCCCTCACAGCCCTGCACAGAAACGAGATATTGAAGTATCTGGAGGTTCTGGAGGCGGAGGGGAAGATATCGAGGCTCCACCACGGCGGGCTCCTCTACTTCCAGTCCCGGGACCGATGAGGCCATAATCTGCAGCGTCTGATCGGTCCCGCTGCCGAGGGCCGGTCCCGTCGACACATGCCGAGCCGCCTCTCCGCTGCCGCTAGAACGATAAAGATTACAATCCTAGAAATTGGACGATGGTGTTCCCATGGAAGAATGCGATGCCAACTGCGAATCCTGCTCTACAAAAGCAAGCTGCACAGACCCGAGAAAGGAGATGGCCGATGAGCTCGCCGCCGTCTCCGCCAGGATGGGACGGATAAAACACAAGATCATGATCGCCAGCGGAAAGGGCGGCGTCGGCAAGAGCACCGTCGCCGTCAACCTCGCCCGGTCCCTCCAGGCCCGGGGCTACCGGGTGGGAGTGCTGGACGCCGACATCACCGGCCCCAGCACTGCAAAGCTCTTGGGCGTCGAGACGTCGAGGCTCTCGGCCGGCCCGGAAGGGATAGAGCCCGTCGACTCCAGGGGCGTGAAGGCGATATCCATGGCCTTCGCCCTCTCGGGCCCCGACTCCGCTGTCGTCTGGCGGGGACCGATGAAGATGGCGGCGATAAAGCAGTTTCTATCCGACGTCCGCTGGGGCGACCTCGACTACCTCATCATCGACCTGCCGCCGGGGACTAGCGACGAGCCCCTCAGCGTCGTCCAGCTCCTCCCGGACCTATCCGGGGCCATAATCGTCACCACACCCCAGGAGGTCGCCCTCCTCGACTCCAGGAAGGCGGTCAACATGGCCAAGTCGATGAAGGTTCCCATCCTGGGGATCGTAGAGAACATGAGCGGCCTGATATGCCCTCACTGCGGCGAGGTCCTGGAGATCTTCAAGACCGGCGGAGGAGAGAGGGCTGCAAAAGAGCTGGACGTTCCCTTCCTAGGGGCGATACCCCTCGACCCGGAGGTCGCCCCCCTGGGGGATGACGGCGTCGCCTTCGTCGAGAGGGAGACCGCAGCGAGGGTCAGCTTCGAGAAGGTCGTCGAGAGAGTCCTCCAGGAGCTGGAGAAGCGGCGGAAGGCGAGCTGAAGAGGGTCCTGGAAGGGGATCCGAGAGGACCGCCGGAGAAGGGCTGCCAAGAGATCGAGACGGATAACGGCCGTCAGGAGAGGACGGCCGGAGAAAGGGAGACGATAAAAGGAGGGCTGGAAAGGGAGCTGGAAATGGAGCAGGAAAAGGGGGACTATAAAAGGGCCCTGGCGGGAGATGAGACCGGCCCATCGCCCCTTCAGGGCCAAAGGCCGTAATAGAAGTTCATCGCCATAACCCCGGCCCCCACCGCCACGCTGAAGGCGATGACCGCCTTGGGGTCCAGCTTTATCGCCGTATCGTCCGCGTCGAAATACCTCATGAGACCGGCAGAGGACATAAGTCCGCTGCCCTCTGACTTCTTCTTCTTCGCCATGAACTCCTCCTATTCTATAGACCCCTTCAAGTACGTTTCGGCTACCTCACCCATCCGTCCCTCTCCCCGAAGGGGTAGTAGTCGGCCGCCAGATCCCCGATGGGCCTCGGAGCCGACTGGCAGGGTTTTCCGGTGCAGGAATGGTCTGACCAATAGTTTCCTCCCCTGAGGACCCCCCAGTCCCAGAGATTTCCGCCGTCGTCTTCCGCCTGGACCTCGTTATCTATCAGGTTGTTCCTGTAGACGATGGACCCCGACGACCCCCGGATGGAGATGCCGATACCGTTTCCGATGATGGAGTTGCCCGTGATCTCCGTCCCGTTGGAAGATAACAGCCCCATCCCGACGTCCCCGTTCGCCTCTGCGACGTTCATCCTGACCACGTTCGAATCCGACCCCAAGAGGAATAGGCCGTTCCTGCTGTTTCGAGATAGGGTGTTCTCTGCTATGAGGTTTCCGTGGGACTCCACCAGGAATATCCCGCTGTACCTGTTATCCGAGACCTCGTTTCCTGCGATCTCGTTTCCGTCGCTATCCTCTATCCTCATCCCGAGGCCGCCAGAGACGACGTTATCCAGGATCTTGCAGCCGCCGGAGCCCCGGACGAAGAGGGCATCGTTGGAGACGGCGCTCTCCATGACGGTGCAGCCCTCGCAGAAGGCGAGGGTGACGTGGCCGAACTCTCCGCCGCTGACCGCCTCGCCGGATCGGCGGTAGAGGTATAGGATCGGCTTTCCATCGATCTGGTTAGATTCGGATATCTGGTTGTTGAAGCTCCCCTCTTCCGAGCCGTCGACGTAAAGACCCCAACGGACGGCGGCTAGGACGTTCCCCTCCAGGACGTTGGCCTGCGAGTCGGTGACGACGATCCCCGTGGCGAGGTTCTCAAAGCGGTTTCTGCTGAGGAGGTTTTCCCCCGATCCTTCGGAGATCATGATCCCGGCTTCCAGCCCCGAGAGATCGTTTTCGAAGATGCCGTTCTCCGTTGCAGAGAATAGAACTATCCCGTTCGTGGAGGATGCGATCGAATTCTCCCGGACGACGTTCTTTGAAGCGAAGTTCAAGGCTATGGCGCTGGTGGCGTTCTCAAAGTTGGAACCGATGATGGTATTGGCGCTGGAAGAGCCTTCCAGGATGACGCCGTAATCGCAGTCCACCACTGAGTTTTTATCCAACCTGTTCTCGTGGCTCTCGGTGATCAGGTATATCCCGCGGCCGCAACCCTCGGCCCTGCTCCCCGATATGGCATTCGCAGATGAGGAGTTGAGGAGGACCCCAGCGAAGATGGAGCCTCTGGCAACGTTCCCCTTTATCGCGTTATCCCGAGAGGAGAGGAGGACGATCCCGGTGTAGCCGCCCTCCTGCTGGTTATTCTCGATGAGGTTCTCCGAAGCGCCGCTGAGGAATATGCCGTGAACGTTATTCAACAGGACGTTATCTCTGATCTCGTTGCCCTTGGACTCGACGTAGACCCCGGGTCCCGCAAAGTCGGAGATGGTTATGCCTTCGATCTTGCAGCCGTCGGCCAAAACCTCTATCCCTATATCGTTCCCGTCTCCGGCGAGGTTTATGACCCCCTCCTCCCCCCGAAGAGGCATCAAAGTCAGCCTCTTGTCCAGGACCAGATGCTCTCTATAAATTCCGGGCTTGATGTAGATCGTATCTCCGTCATTGGCGACGTCGACGACTCCGCCTATCGATCTGTACTGGGCGAAGCCGTCTTGGTCCACGATGTACATCCTGGCTTCAGCTCCGAAGATGGAGCCGGCGAATAGAATGATGATGATCGCTAGCGTCAGTCTCAGCATACGTCCACCTCGGCATAAGAGCCCTCCAATCCATAATACGTCTTTCCATCAGGAGGGGAGGGGCGAGGGGTCCGTGCAAAAATCTTATCTACGGTCCAGCCCATAGAGCCCGAGTTGGTGATAGGGTTGACAAAAGTTGATTCTCACAAGCACTGCATCGTCTGCGGAAAAACCATCGATGAGATGGATAGCTTCTGCGACGAGGTCTGCGAGTCTAAGTACAAATCCGCCCAGAGACGCCAGACCCTCTTCTTCTTGATATTCATAGGCCTGTTGATCCTGATGCTCATCGTCCCCGCCTTATTGAATGCGCCCCAGGGTTGAATGGATATGAGGATTGCGGCCGTCGTCCTTATGATCGCCTTCTTCCTCGCCGCCCCGACCGCCGCCGGGGCTGGGAGAGATTACATCACGGTCCGGGAGGTGACTATGTCTCTTCTCGACGGCGACGCCGTATTCGACGTCAAGTTCGGGCTCGACCCCTTCGCCAAGCTCTACGTCCTCGCCCTGGGAACGAAGCACATCGAGCCGGAGCTCCTGAGCATCTTCTCAGACTTCGATAACGTCACGGTGACGAAGACCGAGCCGAACCGGGCGGTCCTCGTATCGAAGGGGGCGGGGGAATATAGGAGCGGGTACTACCTCTACGACTCGAAGAACCTGAGAGGAGAAGTCCCCAAGCTCACCGTCGTCTACCCCGAGCAGCTATCCCGCACCTTCTACAGAACGTCGATGACCCCCAGCGTCTTCTCCGAGGCCTGAAAACCCATGGCTTTCAACCCCCTTCTCGACGACGATCCTTTAAACGGGATTCATCGCTGGAAGGCAAAACCAACGGTCACCTCCGGCTCTGGTCTGTGACCCGCCCTGGAGAGGGGCAGGGCCCCAGGCGTGAAACCGGTCCATCCCAGCCCCCTCACCGGCCATCCGCCGCCGAAGTCTCGGGCACCCCATCGACAGATATCCTTCCCGCCATCAAGAGCGCGGGCGTCTCACCCCCAACGGACCTGGACCATCCTTGCAAGGCCGACGGAGAAAAAGAGATATCTAAAGACGACATCTCATCCGTCAGCATGAACCGTGAACCCGTGACGTTTACACCCATAGGCGTCGTCCATTCCAACTTCGGAGAGCCGGAGGATCCCAAGACCATGAGAAACTCCCTCTCAACCCTCGAGATCGACGAGGAGTACAGAGAGGCCCTGACGGGTATCGAGAGGTTCCGCCACATCATAGTAATCTACCACATCCACCGGGCCCTGGGCTACGAGATGATGGTCCATCCCATGGGGGACGAGTCGATGGATGAGAGGGGGCTCTTTGCCACCAGAACCCCCAGAAGGCCGAACCCCATCGGCCTTACGGTGGTGGAGGTGTTGAACGTCCAGGAGGAGAAGATCACCGTCACCGGCCTCGACGCCCTGGACGGCAGCCCCATCCTGGACATCAAACCCTACGAGGAGCACTTCGACTCTCCACGAGGGGTGGAGATGGAGAAGGACCCCCATTACACCCCAAAGGACGGCTGAAGGAGACCTTCCGGGGGAGGAGGGGGCCGGGATCATCGCCTTCATCCGGGAAAAATCTTAATATCGGGGCGGAACAAATTAAGGCCTGAGGTGAATTATTTGAGATTAATGACCCTGCTGACGCTGGCGTTATCGGCGACCATCGCTCTGGCCATCGCCTCCGAGGATCTGGCAGACGAGAACGGATACACCGTAAAGCTGGCATACTCCGAGGATCTCGGAACCTTCCTCGTCGACGGCGATGGTATGACCCTCTACACCTTCGCAAACGACGTTGCTGAAAGCCGCACCAGCAGCTGCTACGACACCTGCGCCGAGATCTGGCCCCCCTTCTTCGCCGACGTGATCAGAGTTCCCGAGGGGCTGACATATACCGACTTCAACGGCTTTGAAAGGGAGGACGGCGCCATCCAGACCACCTACAAAGGCTGGCCCCTATACCGATACGTCGAGGATCTCGCCCCCGGCGACGTGAAGGGGCAGGGGGTGGGAGGAGTCTGGTCCGTCGCCAGCCCCTGAAGCCTCCGCCCCTGACGGAGGACCCTCGCCCATTTTTTGGTCGTCCCTTTGGGGTCGGCCTCTCAGCCTCTCGGAACCTTTAAACGTTGAAGGCAGCATTCTGGATCACGGGGATGATATTGAAGATCACGACCTTTCTGGCCTTGGCGGTGGCATCGGTGGCCTTCGTCGCCGTCGGCGCGGCCGCTCCAGAGAAGACCATCGATCTCGCCTCGAAGGAAGGCCTCGGCGAGTACCTGGTGGATCAGGACGGTATGGCGCTCTACTACTTCACCGAAGACGCACCCAGGAGCGGGATGAGCAGCTGCGGAGATACCTGCACCGTCTACTGGCCGCCTTTCCATACCGGCCAGATCGTACTGCCGATGGGGCTCAGCTCCTTCGACTTCGGGACCATCACCAGGGAAGATGGGCTCGTCCAGATCACCTACAAGGGATGGCCTCTATACTACTACACCAACGACTACAGACCTGGGGAGATCAAAGGCCATGGGATGTACGAAACCTGGTTTGTGGCCGGCCCCGCTATGATGCCCTGAAGATCAGAAGAAGACCGGGATATGAAGACGCATAAAACCACCGACCCCTCATGAACGGGGCCGCAGATCTGGAAGGCCCCCCCATTATCCGGTACTGGGAGCTCGACCTCCTCCGGGGCGTCGCCGTGACTATGATGATCGGCTTTCACGCCCTCTATGATCTGGACTATCTCTCAGGGCCGGGTCTCGTCGACGTCCACTCCGGGATCTGGCGGGCATTCGCCCTAGCGACGGCCTCGATATTCCTCCTCCTCGTCGGCATCTCCCTCACCATCAGCTCCGCCAGGGCGAGGATCAGAGGGGAGGAGAACTTCGGCCGATATCTCCGCCGGGGAGGAGTCATCTTCTCCTGGGGAGGGGTCATCACCGTTTCGACCATCCTCCTCCTCGAAGAAGGGTACATCCTCTTCGGCGTCCTCCACCTCATCGGAGCCTCCATAATTCTCTCTCCCCCCTTCACAAGACGGCCCTACAGAGCCCTCCTCGGGGGATCGGCGGCAGTATCTGCGGGAATCTTCCTCCGCCAGATCTCCATTGATACCCCATGGCTCCTCTGGATCGGCCTCGCTCCCAGGGGTTTTTATTCCCTCGACTACTTCCCCCTCGCCCCCTGGTTTGGGGTCGTCCTCTTGGGGATATCCCTCGGAGGGTTCCTCTACCCCGACGGCGAGAGGAGGTTTCACCTCCCAGATCTCTCCTTTCGTACCCCAGCAAAAGAGCTCTCAATTCTTGGGAGAAACTCTCTCGCGATCTACCTCCTCCACCAGCCGGCCCTCATAATATCGATGGAGATCCTCGGCGTAATCGACCTCTCTGAGAGGATAACTTTCAACATTCCCTGAGGACGAGGTCGAAGTCGAAGTCGAAGTCGAAGTCGAAAGTTCGTGGATAAGATAGGAAAAGGGGGGGGAGAACGGAGAGATGAACAGAGAGAGGAAGGACTGTGAAAAGAGGATTTTGGTATAGTTGATCAAAAAAGAGGCGATAGAGGCGGAAAACCGCCTCCTGCCTACGGTCCCATCACTGCTTGGAGAGCTTGGGGATCAAGACTGCGAGATATATCGCGGCTAGGGCCACGATTACGTAGACCACAGTCTCCAGGATCGGCATCCATCCCAGAAGCTTGCTCACCAGGTTGAAACCGAAGGCATAGAGCCCCCAGTTGAGACCACCTATTATCACCAGCACTATGGCCAGCATGTCTATTGGAGCCAGCTTTGGCAACATAACACCTCCGCATCAACAATTCGTCTAAGTATTTAATATACTTTTTGGATTTTTAGATCCAAAACCTGCCGCTCCTCACCTCCGCCACCCCTCCTTCTACCCTCACATCCAGGGAGATGAGGGCTGAGAAGAAGCCCCTGGTGGCCTTCGGCGCGCCACCCATCCGGGCTGTCATCACCGGGTCCCTGTAAGTCAGATCCCATCCGCCGTCTCTAAAGACGGCGGAGATGATGACGTCGTAGCTCCTCCACCGGAATGTCCTCACCTGAGGGAGGGCTTCGGCGAGGCCGACGGCTTCGGTGAGCCCTTCCCGGAGAGGTCCATCGAGCCTATTGAAGCTCTCCAGAAGCTCAAGCCCTCCGGTAGGTCCGCCGCTGCCGTAGACCCTCACCTCCCCACCATCCTCGACGAGGACGGTCCAGCTGAAGAGGCCGGGGGCGGGAAAAGCGACGGCTTCCGCGCCTGCGGCCTCCAGAGCCCGGTCCCTCTCTGCCAGCCTCACGCCCCCCGTCAGGACGATGAGGAGGAGAAGGATGAGGAGCACCTTGCGAGGATCGAAGGAATTAGGCCTTCTCATAAAGAGGACGATGACGGCGAGGCTCGCCAGGAGGAGAGGGACCTCGGAGTAGAAGAATATCTCAAGGGACCACCTGGCAGGGTCGATGGGGTAGAGGAGGGGAACGCCCCGGGTGGTGAGGGTGTCGAGGGCGAGGTGGATGAAGACCCCGATGGTGGCGAAGAGGACCGTCCGGCTTGAAAACCGCAGATCGACCCCGAACCGTTCCGATATCCACGAGCCCACCTGCCGGGAAGTGAAGATGCGCAGGACAATGAGGGCGGCGAAGAAACCGAAGAAGAGGCTGTGGGTGATCCCCCGGTGGACGAGAAGGAAGAAGTTGGGGAAGATCCAGCTCACTGGCATCAGGAGGAAGTCAAGGTCCAGGGCTACGCCCCCGAGGACGAGGGCCGCCGTCTCCTCGCTCCTCCTCTTGAAGCTCCTTCCGATGAGGTAGGGGATGGCTATGTGGGTGAAGAGGTCCATGAGCTCTCCTCTTAGGTCCGTTCCGAGGGACGGATCGATATCGATATCTATATCTTAAAAACCCCGCGCTGGTGACGAAGTCCTCCTCCGGGGGGGGAGAGGGGTGAAAGGCGCCTCTCAGAGGGGATGAAGAAAAAAAAGGCGGCGGAGCCAGGGGTAGTCGGCTCCCCGCCTCCGATCCGCCGGAGGTTTCAGAGCTTAAAAGGATCTCCGAGCTCCAGGAGCGGAAACTCAAAGCTCCAATCGAAACTCATCTCCTCCCCGAAGAGATCGGGGATCTCAGGGCTGAGATCGAACTTCTCCACCATCTCTCTGCCGGTGGGCGCCGCAGGCCTGGGGAGGGGCTCGGAAGCTTCAGCCGTCTCGCCCGTCGTATCCAGGGTGACGCCGGAGGGTATTATGAAGGGCGTCTCGGGGCAGCCCAAGAGGTTGATGCTGTAGTAGGAGTACCTCATGTTGTGTTCTCCTCCCTCCACATCCCCAATGAACCTCTCCTTCGATATCTGGTTTATATAACCGATGTTGGTGACCGGACCGCCGGAGGCGTTCCACCTGGTTTCGTTGAACATCTCCTCCCAGAAGGCTCGATCGAACTTTTGGGACGGGCTGCTTTCGATGTTGCCAGGGTTGATCAGGCCGTATCTGGAGTTTCCTATGAAGGCGAATGCTCCGCCTGGTGCCGTCACGAAGTGTTCCAGGACTGAGTCATGGGGGAGGTAAAACCCCGCAGGATCCCTGTTGTCGAAGGACGCGGCGTAACCGGCCTGGGAGTACCCGAGGAAGTACTTCTCGTTGGTGAGGGCGTCGGCGTGGTTGTATCCCATCTTCATGACGTAGGCGACGATGTCGCAGAAGTTGGACGTTCCGATGTGGTTTATGGCGTGGATGTAGTTGCCGTTTATCTCCTCTATCAGATGCGCCCTGTTCCAGTCGTGCTGGTTGCAGTCGCATTCGTCTCCGGGGTGGTCTCTATCATAGAGGGTGTGGACGTAAAACGCCTCAGGGAATAACTCCTTTATCCTGTCTTTGAAATCTCCTCCCCACCACCAGTCCACCGTCTCTGGAGGCTGCCCTTCGGGATCGTCCTCGCTCGTCTTGGGATATACCATCGGCTCCAGGTACTGGCCCACCATCCATATCCCCTTAAGGTAGCGGTCGTTGGATGGTGTGGACTCATAGGCTATCGTCTTTCGAACGAAGTTCGACAGCTCGACGTAGTTGTCGACGGGGGCCCTCCCAACGTAGACGTCGGCCATCAAATTTACGCCGGAACCGCCGTAGACGCCGGTGGCATTCTTGAAGTCTCCTTCGAGAGAGGCGTAGTAGAGGTCGGATGGTATTCCCACCCTCTCTTTTGGTATGGCGCAGCATCCTGGGTCGGGCTCGTAAGCCCAGGCATAAAGGAGCTTCGCGGGGACGATGGCGTCCCAGGTCTCTCCGCCGATCCTCGCCCCATCGCCGTCTCCGCCCAGGAGGACGTATCTCAGCTCGTTGTTGTCGTAGGCGTCTTTGACGAAGTCGCGGAGGATCTCCGGCTCATCCTGATGGGCGGACTTCCTATAGTTGGCATATATGTCCTCCACGGTTACCATCGCAGCGTTGACCCCTCTGGCCTCCTTCTTCTCGATGAGGGCCTGGAAGTTGTAGGGGCCAGGAGCCTCTTTGAGGTACTGGTTAGTTATGATGACGTATTCGTATTTGCCGTCCAGGAGGAGGGACTTGCCCGTCGAAACCAGGTCCGACGGATAGGTGGTCGCCTTCTCCGGGTTGTCCACCATCATCTCCACCTCCAGTCGGTCCTGGGGAAGACCTCTGAAACGGCCCATATCGAGGGTCTCGGCCGGGGCGGTTTTAACCTCGATGTCGAAGGCCCCGAAGCTGTAAGCGTCACCGGTCTTCGGGATGTACCTGATGGGGTAGAGGTTTATGAAAAGGATGCTGTATCCGTGCTTCTTCTGGACCCCCAGGACCGAGTATGCCACCTCCGGATAGGAGCTCATCGATTCGTATATCGACTCGTCGAGGAAGGCGTGGCCTGGAGAGGTCCAGTTATCCTGGGGACGGCAATCGGTGCAGTTGCTGGTGAAGCCCAGGGGGACCGCCTCCCGGCCGGGGCTTATCGAAAGGCTGCCGATGTACCTCTCGTTTCCGGGGACGACCTTTATCTCCTGGACCTCCTCGCCGTAGGGTATCAGTATCCTGGCGGTCCTGACGGGGACCGTCGGCTCTCCGGGGACTATCCTATCGTACAGCCCAGGAATCTTCACCGAGTCGCGGATCTCAGTCGATCCGTCGGGAGTCGTCAGCGTCTCCGCGCCCAGCTCTATCGTCGGATCGTCAAAAAGGTACTGCATCACGACCTTGCTCGTGCCGGCAGAACCGTCCGCAGCCAAGGCAGACGGAAAGACCGTCGAACCCAAAGAGAGGCTCAGAAGGCAGATCAGAGCCACTGAAATAATTTTTTTCATAGTTCTCCCTCATAATTCAGGACCGTAGAGATCGGGCCTCAGGGCTGACACCCACCAGAATTAGCGTCCTTTGATGATCCGGATATTTCATATCCGGCTCACCTCCATCGAAAGCCGATCCGCCCCTTCGATCAAAGAGTTATACGGTCCCCTCTTCATCGCTTAAATGTACATTCTCTTGAAAAACTATTTAACAATTTCCCACGCCTCAATAGGCCGCCGGCTGAAGTCTGTGGGGTAAGGCGGCGGAGAGGACCGCCCCGTCTGAAGGGAGGCGGGGGCCGGGAAGGGAGGGAAAGGATGGCACGGATATTACTGATCAGAGAAGGGGGGGGGCGAAGGGCGGAGGGGCCAATTCAGCCGCGCCTCCTCCTGTAGATGTAAGCCCCGACGGCCGCGAGGATGATCAAGGCAGCGACGACGGGAAGGGCGTAAGACCTCTTGGCACCCCCCACCTCCACCGGGATCCTCATGCTCTCAGAGATGATCGTCCCACCCCTGATGTCAGTATACTTGATCTCGCTGTTGATGCTGTAGGGCTTCTCCGTGGCGTCGGAGTCGACGTCGATCTTGAACCAGACCCTCCTCTCTTCGCCGGGGAGGAGGGTTCCTATGTAGGCCTGATCGTCGGTGGAGGAGAAGGGCTTGAAGACAGATAGCCTCGCTATGGCGTCCTCTGCCACCTCCTCGCCGATGTTCCTGAATGTCACCTCGATGATCCCCGCCTTCTCGCCAGCCCGGAGGTCTGCCACGACTTCACCGACATCGAAGTACGCCTCCTCCTTTACCATCACGGGGATGGTGACGGTCTCGTTTGCCCTCTGGTACCAGTACGCTGTCCGAAACCCCCGGAGACGTCCTTCGGCGTCGAGGCTGTCGGCGTCCACCTCGACGTTGTACTGATAGTCGTAGGATAGGTCCAGGTACAGAGGATAATCGCCCGCCGGAGCGCGGCTGGAGATCTTGATGGCGAACCTCATGGGATCTCTCGACCTCTCGCCCGCCCGGAGCGCCTCGATCACCTGATCGCCGGACTTCACCTCGATCATGTCGCTTCCGGACCTGAGGGTCCCGGTTATGCCCAGAGCCGTCGTCCTCTCCCATTCGTAGTCGAGCTCCCGGTCCGCCAGCATCTGGTCCATCCTCGAGTCCGCCTTCTTGTCGGCCTTGAACCCCATGATCCTGCCATAGTTGGCGAGGTCGACGTGGAGGGTGACGGTCCCGCCCCGGTCGAACTCCCTCGTCCCGGCGAGGGACGCGTCGAGCTGGGGCGATCCGGAGACGGTCCAGTAGTTCTCCAGGGAGACCGAGGGTATGTAGTTATCAGAGGCGCCGGGGGGGGCCGAGCTGAGCAGGGCCAGGGCGATGAACAGGAACGCAGTTTTATGGACGAAACTGAAGATCTTCATCAATCCTTCAACCTCCTGAAGGGCATTAATAGCAGGTTTGAGGCTCTGAGCTTCACCGTAGCCTCATGTCTCCTCCAGTACTCGAACCTTATAAGAAGCACCGGAAATACGGTGAAGGTGGCGAAGAGGGCGAATATGACCGATAGGACGGTTATCGTTCCGAAGCTGCTGGTCATGGGGAAGGGGGAGGCTATGAGGGCGGAGAAGCCGAAGATGGTGGTGAGCCCCGAAGCGAAGATGGCGGCCCCGATGGACCCCGTCGCCGTCAACAGCGCCTCCATGACGTCTTCGGCCTTCTCCTTCTCCTCATAGAACCGCTCCATCGTAAGGATGGCGTACTCCGACCCCACCCCCAGGATCAGGGCTCCCAGAGTGGCAGTCATGGGGTTGTAAGTCATCCCGGATATATACATAATTCCGCCCATCCAGCCGATGACCATGAACATGGGAAGGACCGGCAGGACGGCCTTCACCAAGTCCCTATAGATCAATAACAGGAGGGTGAATATCAGGGCGAGGCCCAGGAGGGTCATCCTCACCCTGCCTGTGGTGAGGGCTCCAATGACGGTGTTCATCACCGCCATCTCTCCCGTCAGGGTGACGGAGACGCCTGCCGGCCTCTCAAACCAGAGGAGATCCTTCTCGACCTCGTCTCCGAGCCGCTCGACCCCCAACTGGCCGAGGTTATTGAAGGCGTCGCCGATATCCAGGATGATCTGGGCGGTGTCGTGGCCGTCGATGTACTGGTACTTGGAATGGCCTGGGATGCCTTCGAGGACGGCCACCACCTGGGATCGGTGCTGGGGGATCGTCCCGCCGTTGTAGCCCTTGACGAGGGTGGCTAGGCTGGAAGCTCCGTGGACCTGGTCCCTCGACCTGACGACGTAATCGCCGAACTCGTCCATCCATCTGAGAGTCGGGGGGTCGATGACGTCCCCATGTACTATGATGTTCAGCTGGTCTTCGCCGCCGAATATGTCGTGGAGGTGGCGGAACTGGGTGAGAGGCGGCAGATCCTGAGGTATGAACTCGTAGAGATCCGTCTCGATGGGAACGTTGACGTCCGCATAGAGGCCGACCCCGGCGAGGAGGACGGCAACCCCCAGGACGACCCTCCATCTGCTGACGACCACTATAACGTACCTGACGATCACGGGGGTTATCGGGGACCTCCTCTCCCTCCTCGCGAGGCCGTTGCGGCTGTTTCTCTCGTTTCTCCCCCGCTCCATCAGGTTTATCACTGTAACCCCCACAAATAAGGAGGAGATGTAGCACATGATGATCCCGATAAGGCAGAGGAGGCCGAAGTCCCTCACCATGGGGACCGATGACGAGAAGAGGGAGAAGAACCCGGCCCCGGTGATGATGAGGGCTATGAGGACGGCGGGGGCGGTGCGGGCCACCGTCTTTATCGCCGCATCGGAGACGGACCCACCCCGCTGGAACTCCTCCTCGATCCTGTTCTGGAACTGGATGGCATAATCGATCCCCAGGCCTATGAGGATCGGAAATGCCGCCATGGAGACCATCGTCAGAGGGACCTGGAGAAAGCCCATCATCCCGAAGGTCCATATTATCCCAAGAAATACGATGGGCAGCGGCAGCAGGGGAAGGCTGACGTGCCTGAAGACGAAGAAGAGGGCCACCACCATCAGAAGGCCGGAGATCATGAGAAGGGTCCCCATGGAGGCGGTCATCTCCCGCTCGATCTCGTCGCCGAGGGCGATCTCGCCGGTGACGATCGTATCTGCCCCCACAGGAAACTCCGCCATCGCCACCGCCGAGCTGGCCTCCGGCAGGACCGCCTTGAGGCTCTCCATGGGGATGTAAGTCGGAAGATCGATGGGAATTATGGTATGCCTCCGGTCGGGGAGGATGGCGTTGAGGGCCGCGGGGTTCGTCCTCTCCAGAACCTCCAGGATCTCGTCGATCCTCTCCTGGCTGTCGGGGACCCTCCGGATGCCCGTCGCCTCGGCCTCCACCTCCATCACCATCTCGGCGATGCTGATTGTCCCCAGGACGTGCTCCACCGCCTCCATCTGGCGGGTGAGCCGTTCCATCGCCTTCAGGGATCCGGGACTTGTAACCGCGTCCCCCTCCACCAGGACGACGATGGACTGGGTCCCGAACCTGTCGTTGTAGAGGTGAGAGAACTCCACGTACAGCCTGGAGTCCGGATCGACGAAGGTCTCCGTCTCCGTCTCCATGGTGATCGTCTGGGCGTAGTGGATCGATGCCACCGTCAGAAGCGCCGCTACCGTCAGGATGATGATGGGATTGCCCTCGATCCATCTCCCCAGCCGCTCACCTTTGCTCGTGATCCCCACCTTCAGATGTTTTGTGCCCTATGTTCAGATTGTCCCGAAACTTTGAGGCTTTCGGATTATACGAAATGTACTTGTAACTATTCAGCCACCATGGCCATATAACGCAATTCCTTCAGAGACGCCCTCACAATAGGGTTCGGTTAAGTGGCAGCTGAAGGAGGAACATAGGGCTTTCCCTCAAACGCACCTTGAATTGCA
>Ga0334886_1000399_pt1 | contig 69185 bp, 60 predicted proteins | sample GraSluR1_MG_9_FD_207232 | JGI IMG/M metagenome (GOLD analysis project Ga0334886, IMG submission 207232) | Sludge microbial communities from methane-producing bioreactor in Wageningen University, Netherlands - Granular Sludge_27_06-R1 | ecosystem: Engineered > Bioreactor > Anaerobic >... | reverse complement strand
GGCGGTTCTCTCGAAGACGCAATCCGACTCGGTGTCGCCTGCGGAACCGCAACCGCAATGTCCGAAGGCTCGGCGCAGGGCACCAAGGAAGATGTCGAAAAAATCCTTCCCTTAGTCGGAATACAAAAGCTTCCCGAATGATATACGAAAAAATCATAATTAGCCCTTTTCGAAGGGTCGATGCTTAAACGATGCTCATCGCGATAGAAATAATCCTGCTTTTCCTTCTTCTGGGGATGTCAGCCTTTTTCTCCGGCTCCGAGACCGCTTTTTTCAGCCTTTCGAGGTTCGATATTCAACGGATGAACGCGCGCGGCCTTCATGGCGCAGAACAAGCCACAAGCCTTCTGCGAAAACCCTCCAAGCTTCTCGTGGCGATTCTCGTCGGCAACATGCTCGTAAACATCTCCGCGACAACACTGTTGACAAAAACGCTTATCGATACGGTAGGTTCAGCGGCAGTGCCGATCGCGGTCATCGTGATGACAATTCTTGTTCTAATTTTCGGCGAAATCACACCAAAAGTATTTGCAGTCGAGCACAACGCCCGATGGGCAAGACTCGGCGCGCCGGTTCTCTCAATAGTGATGTTTGCGACATCTCCGGTAATATACTTCCTCCAGCTTATCCAGAAACTCTTTATGCGCGGCGATTCCTATAACGATATCCGCCTTGGCGAGGTCGATCTCGAGAGTGCCTTGGAACTCGCACACAGCGAGGGGGCAATCGGCGAACAAGCCCGCGACCTTTTAATCCATTTCCTCGATTTAGAACGAATTACAGCGGACAAAATCGTCGCCCCAATGTCCGAAATCCCGGTTATTCCGCGCGAATGCAACGCCGCAGAGGCACTTCGCATACTTCTCGATAAAAATATCGAATATGCCTTCGTCAATGAGCCAAAGGGCAACAAATTCTACATCGTCGAGCAAGACGCCCTCGCCGTTGCAAACCCCTTAGACAAAGCGTGGGAGCTTGCCGACGAAGCCCTCATGGTCGATTCCCATACCTCTCTGGCGGCGCTTTTCCAGCAGATTTACGGCAAAAACCGGCGCCACGTGGTAGTGAAAAACGAATCTGGCAATGCTATTGGGGTTGCGGCGCGAGAAGACGTGCTTACCAGCATCTTCCTCGAACCGCTCATTCGCGAAAAGCCCGATATTCGTCGTCTATCGCGCATCGGAAGGTTCTATATCGTCGAGGGTGATATGCCGATAGAGGATTTCGACGACCTCTTCGGCACAAAAACCGCCGCCACAGAAAGACTAACAATAGGCGAGTTCATCACCGAAGAACTCAGAATATCCCGCTCCGGCGAGGCTGTAGATTACGAAAACCTCCATTTTAGAATCATCCGAAGCCTCGGCGGCAAAATCGAACGGATCGCGGTGAAAAATCTCGAATGATAATCCTATTCACCATATTAATATTTGGGCTTGTCGGCGCGGCATTTTTCGCCGGCACCGAAACCGCTTTTGTCGCGCTTTTGGGCAAAGGCGAGGAGTCAAATCGACTCCCGAAGGACATCCGCCGATGGCTTAAAAAACCGCAGACTATTTTCTCGGTAACCCTTATCGGCACAAATGTTTCCCACATTCTCGCGTCATCGATCGCAACAAAAATTGCATTAGATATATTTCCAACTCGCGGCGAACTGTATTCGATGGCAATTATGACCGCCATGATACTCGTTTTCAGCGAGGTCATCCCAAAAAGCCGCGCTCTATCGGGGCCGGAGAGTTTCGCACGATTCGCGTCCAAACCCTTCGGCATCTCCGCAATCATTCTAAAGCCGCTGTCAAAGCTCGCCGACAAAATGTCCGCGTTTTTAGTTAGGCTGAGCAGACACATCGTTTCGCCTTCGCAACCGCCGGATTGGAAGGAGTTCGAGCTTGTCGCAAAGGAGGGCGAACTCAAGCTCGGAAGCAATCGCAACGCACTCTTGACCATGGTTTTCGACCTCGCGAAAAAAACAGCTTTCGATCTGATGACCCCTATCGGCGAAATCCCCAACCAAACCCCCGATAATACCGATACCACAGCGTTTGAACGACAAATCCGAGAAGCTGAAAAGCGCTTTTACATCGTCGAGGACGAAGAGGGACGAATAGAGGGCGTGGTTGATATGGCGTTAAAAATCGCCCATGGCGGCTTCGGACTTTTCGAGCCACTTTATGTTCCGGAAAACACTCCGATATTGCGACTATTCGCCGAAATGCGCGATTCCAACGCCGAATTTGCCTTCGTAGTCGATGAACACGGCAACATCACAGGCGGAATTGTAAGGGAGGAAATCGCGGATTTGTTCTCCGGCGTCCGACGCAAAGGGCGCGGAATTCGCGGCAAAACCCTCGAAGGCTACATTGTCGAAGGCTCGATGGAAATCGACGAGCTTGGTTCTCTGCTGGGAACTACCTTCCCGGAAGGCCCCTACCGCAGTGTTGCAGGATTCCTCGAAGAAATCTCGGGCGAAATTCCGGAGCTTAACCGGCCGATTAAATTCGGCGGTTTCAGCTTTATCCCACTGAAAAAAACCCCGCGCAAACTCCTTCGAGTTCGCGTAGAGCCTCTAAAATAGACCTTCCGAAAAACATCAGTCCATTTGCGGAACTGCTAACACATTGATTTTCAGCGTCTTAGTTCCATACGCCGACGAGTCGCGCGGAGTTGGAGCGGATAACTGAAGCCACAACAAAGCAGTATCCGGTGGCGAAAATGTCAACCCGAAACCCCCGGAACCGAACCTATCCTCCCGTGCAATTTCATGAGGAGGGCGCAAAATCGCATCTTCGAGAGGGGAGAAGTCAATAGGGCGAGAATCGTCAAACCGCCCCCTGAGCGAAAATCGCGTCCCGGAAGGATAATGTCCCGGAATCCAGCCCGCCGAATCAATCAAAGCCAACCCCAAATCCACTGGCACATCCGAGAGATTAACGACGCGAATCTCCTCGCCATCGGCCATAGCACGGACTTCTCCGCCAAGAATCGTGTCCAAATCCCATTCAGAAGGCGACACTGCGATTTCGAGATGCGGCAAAGAGCCACTATAAAAGGCCGTGAAGGTCGTATCGCACGAAATTTCTGCAGTAAACTCGGGCAAAATCAACCCCGCGATAGACCAGCTGTCGAACCGGAAAACAGAATCGCCACAAAAATCATGCGCCGAAACAGCGATATCATGCAAGCTCCCCTCGCGCAACCATCTGCGCAGATAAACCGATTCCACGCCCCATATCGTATCGCCGTCGATTGCGAGCCAGCCGCAAATCGCATAGGAAGGCTCTTTTGCGAAAGTCGTCAAGAATTCGAGCCCATAATTAGCCGTTATCGTGCAAGGTGTATCGACAGAAGCCGTCGTATGGCCGATTGGCAAGCCGTCAGACCAAGAATCCCACACATAACGTGAAAGGGAGTCGGCATAATCCGGCTCGGAGGCCTCGATATAATGTGTCGAGCCGTGGTTCCACCATCGTGACACACCAGCACTCTCTGCATCGCGCAACGTATCCGAATCGATTACCAAATGACCGAAGATATTTGAGGATGGCGACTTTGCGACATGGCAAAGATGCTGGCGGTCATAATAGGCAACAAAATCCGTAGGCGCGCGAAGAGGTTCTGTGAAGTGCGAGGAGTCGTAGCCGTCGGAAAAATGGGTCAGCAAATAGCGATTGAATCCGTCGATTGTGTCTATCGAGCTTGCGGCGAGAATATGAATGCTCGCAGAGTCCCACCAAACGCGCTGATATACTGAATTTGCACCCCAAAAAGTGTCGATATCGCAAGAGATAAACCCAAATGTGTCCGCTTCAGGCTCTTTAAAAATATTGACAGGAAATCTTGCAATATAATTCGCGACAAAATCCGTCGGAGACACTATAGGTGAGGTATTATGCAACACCGCGCCGCCATCGCTCCAGTTTAAAAACCGCCATTTGCGAAATTCACCGACAGAGTCCATTTCGCTCACGCCGATACTGTGAATACTGCCTTCCGCCCACCATCGCCACTGCGAATCGGATTCTGCGCCTACAAAGGCCTCGCTATCGACAAAAAGCGTCCCCGCAACGTTTGCGAGAGGATTCTTCTTTATTAGAGTGTGAAATTCACGTTGAATATCATATTGTGCGGTAAATGTAGTATCATTGTCAATAGTAATAACCCATAAGGCACTATCCCCACCGCAATCCCAGCCCTCGAAAGAGCTATAATAGCGTGTCCGGCTTATATAATAAGGATTCGCGGGATTCGCGGGCGCGATTAGAATCGAATCACCGAGCGGGATGAAAATCTGATGTGGTGCGGGGCGAATCTCGCCATCGATGAAAACCGAATCCGCGATTTCCGTCGGAAGGTCTGTAGTAACAACAATCGACCCGATTCGCCTCTGAAGATATGTCCCCTGAATCCCGAAACAGCCGATATTTCCCGGAGTGCCGTTGCCGTCGGGATCTTCCCCGCGTGCACCGCCGGAACCTCCGTTATAGGCAATCGAGGCATTGTTGAGGTATCTGTCCTCGCGATAGAAAATCTTTATACGGCCGCCTCCGCCACCGGAACCGCCATTTCCGCCCCTTCCGCACGAGCCGGGCGGCCCTGCAGAGCCGATATCTCCGCCTCTGCCGCCGTTTCCGCCCCTCGCCGAAATACTCGCCGACGAAGTAAGCTCTATCGCAGGCGCGCGCAGAAGTATTCCTCCGCCAGAGCCTCCGCCCGCACCACCACCTCCGCCCCCTGCGGCATCGCCCTGCCAAAGGTCGCCATTTCCGCCGTTTCCGCCGGCTCCACCTGCTGTGCCATTCGCCAAAATCGAGCCGGAGAGGAAGATTGTATCGGCGAAAATAGCAACCACGCCCCCTCCCGCGCCCCCGAATCCCCCTGCGGTGCCGTAGAATAGATAATATCCGCTATTTCCTCCGCCGCCAGCCCCGCCGCCTCCGGAGCCTCTCTCGACATCGGAATTGTCCTCCGTGCCGCTTGTCCAGCTCGTTCCGTATGGGCAGGCACCCGCGCCGGCACCTCCCGTTCCTCCCGCGCCCCCCGATGCAAAATATGGCCACACATCCACACAATTGCCGTTTCCGCCGTTTCCTCCGGGGCATGACGCGCCTCCATAGCCGCCGCCTCTGCCGCCGCCCGCGCCGCCGCCGCCGCCCCAGGCTTCCCCGGTTACCGTAACCGCAATTCCGCCATAGGAGCCTGTGTCGCCGGGGCAACCTCCGCAAGGCCCCTCGCCGGGCATTCCCGCACGTCCGCCGCGCCTTTGTCTCGGGCTTATTTCTGAGGTCGAAACGCCGCCCGAGCCCCCACGATAGCCCGCGCCGGTCGCGTTTATAGCCCCCTCGATTATCGCCGCGGTGCATCGAATCTCGACCGCGCCATAATCCGCTCCGTTATAATGTTTGATAAAAATTGTATTGCCGGAGGGCACTCGAAATGTGTCGATACCGGTATGAACTCCTGCGATAGAATCGCCGTCGGATAGCGTCCAATTCGCGCCGGAATGGTCCCCTCCGCCGTCGATAATCCATTGACCGAAGGCTGAACATATCACAACAACCAATAGAAAAAAGTAAAGCTTTATTCTTCCCATAATGGCCTAATGCGTAAAATGCTAACATATCATTTTACATATTTAAAGGAATATTGCAACAGTGGGATTATCGAGGTGCGCGAGGATTTTTTATCGCATATATAAGAATTCCCGCGGCGATGGCGGCGTTGAGCGATTCTGTCGGGCCGGGAGTCTCGATTTCAACTCGAATATCAGCAGTTTCGACAAGGTCTTCGGAAATTCCCGCCCCCTCAGAACCGATAATCAGAAGAACTTTGTCGGCGAAACGGCAGTCTCCGAGCAATGTCGAACCTCTCCCATTGTCTGCGGCGACAATCTGGAAATCCTCGCGGGAAAATCTCGACACGACTCCATCCGCACCCTTGTCGTGAAGCTCTGCGACCGGAACTCGAAAAACCGCTCCCATAGAACTTCTGAGCGTCTTAGGGTTGAACAGCCCCGCAGAACCCGGCCCCAGAACGACTCCCTCGACATCAAAAGCCTCACAGGTGCGGATTATAGTCCCAACATTCCCAGGGTCCTGAACGCCGTCCAGAAAGGCAACAATTCCGCTTCTTACCTGAATAAGATCGCCGAAAATCTCGCCGGGGCCTTTTTTCGGAAGCGCGATTGCCGCCGCGATGCCCTGATTAGTCTCTGTCCGGCTGATACGTTCCATCTCGTTACTGCTCACATGCCAAACCGTAATCCAGTTTTTCTGAGCCTGCTCGATTATCGCGGCCACACGGCCATGCTTTTCCGCGCCGAATTCGACAATTAATTCTTTAATCTCGACTGAAGCTCGAAATGCCTCCTCGACAAAACGGATGCCCTCCGCGAGATAAACCCCGTAACGCTGATGATATTTCCTGTCGCCGATCTGCGATAGTTTTTTGAGCGCATTCTTTGTAAGTCGAATCATTTCCATATCGACAGGTATAATATCCCTCCTTGACGAAAAGTCAACAAAGATTCGGCGACAGCTTTCGATTTGAAGCTAATTTCCAAAAAAAAATCTTGTTAAATGATGCACGATAATATATATATGCGGGAATTACACATCAACATGGAGGTATAAATGAAAAAGACAGCGTTGTTCCTTCTCTTCGCCCTTATAATGGCGACTGTCGGGCTTTTCGTTTTTGGATGCGAAAGCACCGACCCCGAACCGGAGCCCGAGCCTCAGCCGGAAGAAGTCCCATACAATTCCGATGTGGATAACGACTTTATAGCAACAGTTACAAGCGCCAACGAAGTGGTCGTATCTTCGATGGTTACCGATTCCGGAGAAGTTTTCACCGACGGCGATACTGTTACTCGCAGGGTTGTTACTATCAGCGGCACAGTCCCCGATTATCTCGGCACGAGGCGCATTAATGCAGAGCCGGAAAGAGTTTTTATCACTGCCCACGGCGGTTCCTGTATGAGTCCCGGCCCGTGGAACGCCGCAGACACAATAACTACTGGATTCCAGCAGACCATCCACATTAGCTACTCGCATGAAGGCGTGATGTGCACCGGCGATTGGGGCTATACCATCACCGTTACAAATATCGCCACAGGCGCAATCGGATGGCAACGTCAGGTCATGCACGGAATCGGCGCCGATGTCGATCAGACAACCGGTAGCCTCGATCTTCCCGCCGGAACATACGAGATTCATGTTTCGACAGTTACAGGAACCACAACCCGCGCAACTGTAACTTATACCCCCGGCGGCGGCGGTGTTGTCTCATCGAATATTGTCGTTTACCACAACGGCAATCTCTATCCCGTGTCCGAAGCCTCGCCCGGCGCAACATATTCGCATGTTGTTGACCTCGCCAACGGAAATAATGTTATTCGCGTGCTCGTTATCGGCAATTTCGACGCCGCCGCACAGATCGATCTCGCGAATATTCTCGCGGTTTCCGACCCGATGAATGTTTTCTGTATCACCGAGGATATGGCGATTCGCGTGGTTCTTTCATGGCAGATTGACAATTCTGATGTCGATCTTCATCTTATCGCTCCGGGCGGAAAGGTTTGGAGCAACGAGGATTGCTATTTCGGCAACGAAACACCCAACTGGGGCGATTCGGCCTCGACACTCGATGACCCCTCGCTCGACCACGATAACACCAGTGGCTACGGCCCTGAGACCATCGTTCTGCCGATTCCGGCAAACGGCCTTTATACCGTTCTCGTCCACTACTGGAGCGATCACGGTGGCGGAAATGCACCCTCTCGCGTGGTGGTTACTCTCAACGAGTCCAGCCAAAGGTCCTTCGGCCCAAGAACCCTCGTGGATGGGCAATATTGGGTAGTTACCGGAATTCGTGTCAATAACGGCACGGCAAGTTTTGCCGCCGCACCCGATTCATCTTCGCTTTTCATGCCGGTAAGATCGAAGCCGGTCAAAAAGTAATTCTTCGCGAACGGCGGGTAATAAAATAACCCACGGGTCACCCCGCGGGTTATTTTTTATTATAATCAAAGGAGATTATCGCAAAAGAGCGTCAAGCCGGGTAAAAATCTCCTCGAGAACACGGGTTCGCTCATCCGTCACCGAAGCCGAAGTTATAGCTTCGATGCCGTCCTTGCTGTATTGCCACTTTTCGTCGCCGGCGGTAATATAGAGTATCAGTTTCTCCTTAGGCTCGATTTTCTTCATAAACCTGCGCGTTTTGCGGTTGAAAATCATCCACGCCTCGACCTCGTCCATCACGATAATAGCCGCGTATTCGTCCGGGTCGATTTTATGAGCCACCGCGAAATCGACAATCTCGATATTGCACCATGGTGAATACTTTTCGATAATCTCATCGATTATTATCTGCTTGAATTCGCTCGTATATCCTGTTATCATAATATTAAATTCCGCATCGGGGTTCTCGAAAACCTCGACCGGCATCTTATCCTTACAGGAAACCGCCGCCACAAAGGCCAAAAGACCTACAATTAATACTTTTTTCATGACATTCCCCTCGAATAAAGTTTGTGCCTAATCGTCGAGGCTGAAATCCAGCAGATCCGCAGAGTTCTCACGCTCGACAGGGCCAATAATCAAGACCAATTCGCCGATAATATCCCCCTCGATTTTCATAAGTTCACCGATTTTGCCGCGAATAACCTCCTCGAATTTCTTCGTAAGCTCCCTGCAAAGCACAGCGTCCCTGTCGCCAAGGATTTCCAGCGCGTCCACAAGAAAATCGCGAATGTTATGAGGCGAGACATAAAAAACGAGCGTGGATTTTTCGTCCTCCGCGAGCTGACGTAATCTTCGCCGTCTGCCCTTCCCTGAGTGCGATAAAAACCCCTCGAACCTCGCCCCTGCGACGGGAAATCCCGACAGCACTAACGCCGGCACGAAAGCGGTCGCTCCGGGAAGAACCTCGAAATCGATTCCCTCGGAAATCGCCACGCGTGAAAGCGAATGCCCCGGATCGGAAATCCCCGGAGTTCCAGCCTCGGATATCACGGCGATTGTCTTTCCGGCCCGAACCTGCTCGATTATGCCATCGGAACGTTTCCGTTCATTACGGACGTGAAGCGGGAAAAGAGGTGTGTTGATTTCGTATTTATCGAGAAGAATTCTCGCTTTCCGTGTGTCCTCGGCGGCGATAGCATCGGCCTCTCGAAGAACACGAATCGCCCTGAGGGTTATATCCTCGAGGTTCCCGATTGGGGTCGGAACAAAGATGAGTTTTCCTTCTGGCATAATCGATGCAATATAACATAGCTGGACAATTTTTCAAGTGCAAAGCTGTCGCCTCGAACCGGCTTGACATCCACGCGAAAAAACTTATTATTCGGTTATGAAACGCGGAATCATCATATTTATACTTCTCGTATCGGTTTTATGCTTCGCCCAAAGGCGATATTATCACGAAAACACTACATCGATTCTACGCGTGGATGAGAATTACCCCGGCGCTTTTGTGGAGCATCGTTTCATACCAACCGGCGCGGATAATCTTTTCAGAGCTTTCCTCGCTTTCGGCGACGAATCGGGCGCATTCGCCTATGGAAGTGCCCACGAGTATCCACCTCTCTCAGCAAGCACCTTCGTCAATCGTGCGGAAATTTCTCCATCCACACCGGATACCTTCCAAATCTATGAATTCTACGATACCGTGATGGTTATCGACAGCCACTATGTCGATACCCACTGGGTTCACGACACGTCCTACATCGCGAATCTCGCTGAATCACGCACCGTTTTCACCTACGAAGACACCCTTTTCGGAATTCGAGTCGAACAGACTGTAACCGCAAGCTATGACACAGTGCCGGCATTTTTCGTGAGGTTCATCTTTACGAACACCCGTCCCACTGCGATTAACGGTCTCAAAACCGCCTTTTTCTATGACGGCGATGTTCCGGATTGGGGTTACCGTGACGATTATCCTTTCGATGTGGGCTATCTCGACGCCGTTGCGGTTCGGGACGGCTCCGAAGAGAACGGTGTTTGTTCCGGTTTTTGTGCCCTTCATCCAAATAGCGGACCCTCACGCGGGGCATGGTTCGAGTGGGTCGATACGACAAACAGTTCCGACACGGCGAGTATTATCGCACTACTGAACGACCCGCCATTTTGGCCAACGGGCACAATTACCCCCGGAGATTGGTCTGTTTACGCGATTTGGGATTTCGGCAATCTCCCCGCTGGCGCGGTCGATTCCCTTCGAATCGCCCTGATAGTCCACGATTCCACCGGTTTCGATTCTCTCGCGGCGAATGTCCGTGGCGATACTGTTCATGCTTTTGTCGATGAGTTCGCCGAAATCCGCCCGGAACATATCCAAATCTCAATCGCTCCGAATCCCTTTAATTCGGCCTGCGAGATAGCATCCCCTCGGCTTCCGCACGCTGAAACCTCACTGGAGATTTTCTCCATGGACGGTCGGACAGTTCGCACCTTCGAACTAACCGGCTCGACCAAAAAAACCCTCTGGGACGCCCGCGATGAGAGCGGTAACAATCTTCCGAGCGGGATTTATTTAGTCCGCCTTAGCTCGAAGGGGGAAACCCTTTCGACAGCCAAGGCTATTCTAATCAAATAAAAAAGGGCGCGAATGCCGCGCCCTCGAATTTCCCCTATCGACGAAAATCAATCGTATTCCTTTTCTTCCTCTTCGCCGTTGACAACGCGCAGGACTCCCATCACGAGGCCCTCCATCTCGTCCTCGCCGGGATAGACGTAAATTGGGGCTATCCAATCGACATATTCGCGGATCATATCCATTACAGGTTCATTCTGCGCGATTCCACCGGTGATGAGAATCGCATCGACATCCCCCTTGAGTGCCGCTGAATACTCGCCAATCGACTTGCCGACCTGATAAACAAAAGCCCGAAGGACGAGATCGAAATGCGCGTCAGTGTTTGCCTTTTCGACAACTTCTATCATATTATCGGTTCCAACGAGACTAAGCATTCCGCCGGCCTTGATTAACTTCTTCAGCATATCACGTTCAGTGTATTCGCCCGAATAACAAAGCTTCACAAGCCCCGTTACCGGCAAAGACCCCGTGCGCTGGGGCGAGAAAGGTCCGCCATCGTTAGCGTTGTTGGCATCTATCTGCCGACCCTTTCGATGCGCCGTAATACTGATCCCGCCGCCGAGATGGACAATCACCAAATTCAAATCGTCATACCTCGCGCCCATTTTCGAAGCATGCCTTTTCGCGACCATCTTAATATTTAGCGAATGAGCCAGCGAGATTCGCGGAAGCTCTTTCATGCCGGAAACATAAGCGACATCGTCGAACTCATCTACACTAACGGGATCGACGATATATGCCGGAATCCCGAGCGGTGTGGCAATCTCGTCGGCGAGAAGGCATCCGATATTCGAGATATGGTCGGCCTGCACATTGCCCTGTTTGACATCGGCCTTCATCGCGAAATTTACCCTGTATGTTCCGGAAACCAGCGGTTTGAAAGGCCCGCCGCGTCCCACAACAGCGTCGAGTGTCTCGATATTCACATTATACTTTTCGATTGCGTCGCGTATTGTTTTCGCGCGGAATTCGTATTGGTCGTAGGTATGGTCGAATTTCGCAAGTTCCTCGGCCTCGTGCCGAATCGATTCGACAAATACCGGCTCTTCATCGTCATAAACAGCGACCTTTGTCGAAGTCGCCCCGGGGTTGATCGCAAGTATTCTCATATTCCACTCCTTTGCGGGCTTGGTTCGTCGATAGCGCAATAATATAAACCGTGAATCAATATTGGCAACCAAAAATCGCAAATATCCCTTGCGGAAACAATATTTTAACACTTGATTTATTCCGCATGGTTGAAACTCGACGAAATAAACCCTTCCGCGAAGAGCTTAAAAACCTTCTCGACGAAACCCGGACGCTGGATTTCGCGACGGTCTTCGTTTTCATCGCGGTAGCCGCCATCTCGACCGCGAATTATTATTACGGCAACCAGCCATTCTTCCGAAAAGTGCTTGCCGGCCAATTTTCCGACCGCGCGCAGTTGCTTTATATAAGCGCAGTGATGCGCGGATATGCGCGCTTTGTTTTCAGTTTCATCCTTCCATTGATTCTCATCAAATGGCCTCTTCGCGCCAAATTACGTGACTACGGCCTCGGCCTCGGCGATTGGCGTTTCGGCCTCAAAATTACTGCAATCTTCATCGCAGTGATGTTGCCGATAATTTGGTTCGCATCGGCCTCGGAGAGTTTCGCGCGCGCTTATCCGTCATGCCCCGGAGTAAAAGAAGACTGGGAGCGCTTCGCATTTTTCGCAATGTCTTACATCTTCTACATGACCGGCTGGGAGTTCCTTTGGCGCGGTTTTTCTCTCTTCGGCCTCAAAGAGAAACTCGGCTACTACTCGATTTTGGTTCAGACAACCCCCTTCGTGATTCTCCATTTCGGCAAACCCTCGGCGGAGTCTTTCAGCGCGATTTTCGCCGGCATAGCTCTGGGCGTTCTCGCATGGCGAAGCCGATCCTTTTGGTATTGCATGCTAACCCACACGGCGGTGATAGTTGGCATAAACCTTCTCGCTGTGCTGAGATTCCGTGCGGGCAATTATGGCGTGGGGTTGTCCGATTTGGCCGAGATTTTCAGTGTTATTTTCTAAAAGAGGCCGTTTATGGCGTCCAATTTACATAATAACCTATTGTCTATCAAGCTGTTATGTGAATATGGATTGCCTGAACTGTAATTAAGGTTACAATGAGAATGGCAAAACAAACTGCCTTTTTTTTAATCGGCGTCGTCATTTTTGTGATAACCGGATGTTCGGAGAAATTTTACGAACGGCAGGACAAAAAGACGGTCGAGAGCCAACTTCACCTTCCCAAAAATATTCAATATCTCTCCTTTCGAAGCAATCCCAAAATTCCCGGATGGTTTGGAAGAGAAGGACTTTGGATAAGGGCGGAGATACAATTCACCGATTCCCAGTTCGAAGATTATGTCGCAAAACTTGACGATCCCGCTGTCTGGAAACCGGTAAGGTTCAAATCCTACTCGCCCTCGATAGGCCGTAGCTATTCCCCAAAATCGCTCCAATGGGCAGATCTTCCAGTGCCGGCTTGCATTGGAGATAATTTTCGAAAGGACAGCCCGCTCAAACCGGAGCTGGTAGAGTCTGAAAAGGGCAAATACTATTGCTCTGCCATCGTATTTCAAATAACAGAATCGCCAAAAAGAGAAAATAAAAATCCCTTTAATTGGGAAGCGGCTGGATGGCGATATGTGGGCAGGTCTTGTGAAGAAATTTCCGAATCGAAGCTTTCCGCAGTGATATATGGGCTGGCTATTCTGGATTTCGACACGAAGAGAATGAGCGTGTATTTTCAGTTCAGCGGCTAACAATATCGTAGCAATATCCTATAGAATAGATTTGCACAGTTAAGATTTATAAGCAACGATTTTTTTTGCGAAGGGATTCTCTATGTCTCTGTTTTTGTTCTGAGATTTAAAATACAACATTATGGAGTTGATATGAGGCCACCAATTAATAACTTCTATTGAAACAAATCACTTGAACAGGAGCAACAATGAGGTTTCAGAAACTCGCCCCTATTTTAATCGCAGGAATATTGATTTTACTTTTCATAGGCTGTCCGGAAAAGTCCACCCCGCCCGACGACGGGACAAGCTGGGATATCGGAGCAATTACAAACTACACGGTTTCCGGGGGAACCGGCTACGAGTTCGCCGAGGCAATCACCGGCGGAACTTTCATATTCCCAGAGGGCGCGGACGGCGAGCTTTCGGTTGCGGTGATAAATTCCGGGCCGACACCGCCGCTCTCCGGCTCCATGTTCTGGATTGAATACGACGGCGACGAACCGGTTCAGCTGTTGTTGCCCATGGGAGACAACGACTATCTCTACCTCCATGGATTCGGAAGTTCCAACGGCTCCTTCGACGACGGCATCGACGCGGATGAGCGCTGGCATGCCCTTCCCATCGTTAACTCTGCCGGCGGAAACATAGTGTTTCATCTCAGCATGCCCTTCGAAACCTCTCGATTCAGGCCCATGCGAAGCAGGTACCGCGGATTCACCCATTACCAGATAGCGGCTATACCCTCCGGAAGCTCCCGTGCGGACACAATCGCGGCGGCGCACGCTCAAGCTCTCGACTTGATCAACCATGTCCTCGATTCCCTACCCACCGCAATTCAAGCTACAGCCCGCGCGGAAGTCCACGGCTCCGGAACATGGGAGGGACGGCTCAAGCCGAGGTTCTACACCGACGGCAACTATTACAAAGGATTCTTCTACTGGACCTCCCTCTGGCCGAGTCCATCACCTATGATTGGCCTTTATCCCTTCACCAGCGGCGGATTTGTCGAGGATGTCATCGCTCACGAAGTGGGACATTACATCAACCATGTCCTCGTCGGCGACGCGACCTATGTCATCCTCGAAGCTCAAGCGCCCTCGGCAGTTCACGGTCTTGGCGATGTCCACGCGAACAGGTCGAGCATAATCGAGGATTATGCCTTTTTCGCCGAATACTTCCTGACCGGCATGGTAGGCGCAACAGTTGATCCGACATATACTCTCTCTGCAATAAAAACCGACTCCCCCTATTCGATTGATTTCCCCAGCATCGAGGGTTTTGGTTGCTTTCTGTTGGCGAGTCTGCACCGCACAAACCCCGTAATTCCGAGTCTAATGGTTTCCGGCACCCTCGACAGCATCCCAGTCGTGGGAGCATCCTTCAGGGACATCTGGGGCATAATCGCCCGCGGAGCTACGGATATCAACCAACTTCGCACCCATGTCGAGGAATATCTTACCGGCGTCGGCAAAGAGGACATGTTGCCGGTTATCGGCCAGCGTATCGGATGGCGCTACCGCGGCAACGGCACCGTTATGACCGACGACGGCACGGGCAATATGATCCCCCTCGAAGGTGCGACCGTTGTGCAAATCGCCAATGTCGGAGGGCGCGAGTATCGTAATTCATCGAGCACCACCACGGATTCTCTGGGCGAGTTCTGGATAACAGACCTGTTCCCCGGCACAACCGCACTTAGAATCTTTTGGGGAACCGATTCGACCGAACATCCATTGGTAGTGAACTGGGACACGCCGACCACCCAAACTTTGGAACTGGGCACCTTCTTCGCAAACAGCAGTTTGATTGACCTTTTGCAAACAATGAACGCTATCAAAGTGCAATTCCGGGGCGGAATACGAACGACTAATGACTATTTGCTGGAGGGGATGGGAATTTGGTCATTCACTCAATCCGGATGGGATTATGTCGGCCAAATACCCATTTCGTGGGCAGGCAACACGGCTACAGTGGACGGCACGATAGTCGGCTGGGGCTATTTCGACCATGATATCGATATTACGGTGAATTTATCCCCAACCGGCGGAAGCATCCTCTCGGTGGAGGCCGAAGATAACCTCGCCGCAAGACCCGGAACCGGAACGACCGGCACAAGGTATTACAAACTGGAGTTTAACAGCTTGCCCTTTGTTAGTATCAGCGGAAACCGCAGGGTAATCACATATATGGTTACGGGAAATGTTCAGGCCAACGTAGATGATATTCAAATGGATATTATCGGCGGGACATCCGGTGATTACAGCATCGCGAATGTAGAGTGGTCATCGACGGACACGGTCTTCGTAACTTTCGAACTGCACAATCCGTAAGTATAACAAAGCCGACAATTATCTTGTCGGCTTTCTCTTCACACTTTCGTCGCTCGATTTATTCTACTGAACGCTCCTAAAGCGTCGCAACTACTCTTTCATATACGACACCGGATGATTGAGCATCGTCTGCTGTGTTTCGCTAAGCCCGAGAGTTTCACTAAGCTTCTCTCTGTCCATCGACGCGCGAACAACTGTTGCAAGCCCTTCCGAGGCGCAAAAAATCGAGATATTCTGAGAAACGATTCCCGCATCCTCCGCCGCCCAGATCATCTTTTGCTCTTCCTCGCCGCGCTGGAACCGCGAAATATCCGATACCAACAAAAGAATCACCGGTGCCGTCGCAACAACCTCCTGCCTTCCCGCGACATATGGCCGCAAGTCCCCGTCGGTAACATGTTCAAGCGAATTATTAACAGCATCGTAAAGATAACTTGCAGATTCGGTAAGCACATAAACATCGATGTCCTGCGAGTTCATCGCAGATGGCGCGGTTCTTTTGCCCTCCTCGGGACGGTTGATTCCATTCGCCGCCCAAAGAAGGTCGGACAAATCCCTTTGGCTTAGAGGTTTCGGGTCGAATTCACGCGTCGATGCCCTCTGTGAAAGCGCTTGCATCACCGGAACCCCGCGTGTAAGGTCGGGAGGATCGAGTTGAATGGACTTCGAACTCTCGGCAAACATCGAAACAACCATAATTAACCCCACTAAAAAGACTGCTGTTTTCATAAAAAAACCTTTCGTGTATCTTCCCCTCCGTCTGTATTATCAGAATTTGCAGATAATCTGACAAATTTCAAGAAAAATATATTCTTTAGAGGATAATATTTGGCTTTATATTCTTGTTAATTGGGCTATTCCCCGCGATAATCCCGGCTACTATTAGAGTGAGGCCGAGAATCGTCGCCGGACGAATATCCTCGCCAAGAAAATTCCGAATGAAAACCAGCGATAAAAAGGGGCTTAGATAGATAAGATTCGCCACACGCGCGGAACTTTCGGATAGTTTCAACGCCTTAAGCCAAAAAACAAAGGTTATCCCCATCTCGAAAAAACCGACGAACATCGCCGCCATGCCCGCGGAAAGGCTTATCAGAAATGTCTCACCGGAAATATGCATCGCACCGGCGACGAAAATTGTGCCGAAAAGGAAGTTCACAAAGAGCTTCAAAGAAATATCGGCCTTGTTCCTAAGATTCAAAATCCAATAGGAAGCCCATATAAAGGCGCTTCCCAGACCGAGAGCGACACCGAAAGCGTCGAATGCCATCCCCCCGAATTTTCCTCCAGTGGCTATCAAAACAACCCCAAAAAAACCGAAAAAAATCGACACAAAACCTCTCGCCCCAATCTTTTGCCCGAGAAACAACGCCGAAAAAATCACAAGCACAACCCCCCAGCTGTAATTCAGAGGTTGGGCAATCTGCGCGGGGAGAAGCGAATAGGATTTAAAAAGCACGAGATAATACAAAAAAGGGTTCAGAAATCCCATAAACGCGGAGCTTCCGATCTCGCGCCACCCGAATTTTCGCAAAGAAGCCAATTTACGCTGAAAGACGAGAATTAAAAACAACACAACCGTCGAAACCGCCGATGAGTAAAACAAAAGCTGAACGAACCCCATCCGCGCAAGAGCGATTTTGAATGCAGTCGCCACAGTTGACCACATCAGAACCGCCGCACAGGCATAGATAAAGGCTTTCGTTTGCGATTTCATGGAATTAATTTACCCCCGAAAAACGCTTTTCGCAATTATTATCGCAGGAATTCAATGTGGAAATATCCTTCCGGCGAGTTCGCCTTGACAACCCTGTAAAAATGTTTATAATATGCCTCGGCGGGAAACCGCGCAAATATGCTATTTGACAATGGGGGCGAACTGGATTCGACGGTAATAAGCGGACCGGGTCTTGCGTGCCGAGTTTTCGAGGGAGCTTGTAAAAACCTCGAACCGCAAGAAATGCGGACTATGACTATGCAATGGCTGCTTAATTAAAGCTGGCCACGTCCTCCGGGAAGTTGAGCTTCTAACGTCCCGAAAGGGCGCCGCAAAAAGAAGCGCTGTGATCGAGACTTCGTCGTTCGAGATCACGTGCTATCAGTCGGCGATAGCCTTAGCCGAGCCGTGTGCGGCGACGACGCCGAGGCGAAAATCCAATCCCGCACTACGCATGTAGACGGGCGCGGAGTGCTATTATCGGACGGGGGTTCGATTCCCCCCGCCTCCACCAAATAAGAAGAGAGTTACCCCTCGCCCTGAAGTGCTTGAAGCAAAATTAGTTGAACCTTACAGAAACAAATCGCCGCGGCGAATAAAAAAGCGCTATCTATATGCGTTGTCCCGTCGAGCAATCGTGTCAACGAACACAATCCTCTTTTCAGTATCGAGATCGAATATAACACGTATGTCCGAATGGCGGATGCGGTGGTAGCCCTTCCATTTGCCTTTTAAGACCTTGACGTCCATATCGTTGCGGACTCTCAGAAAAGTTACAATGAGTTCGGTAACTGTATCTAACAATCCATGTTTACGAGCAAATTTGTCCGCACGGTTAGAGAATTCTATCCGCCATTTCATACTTCGAGTTCCACAGACATCGCGGCAATTTTCTTGACCGGTTCGCCATAGTTTTCTTCGATTTCGAGCTGTTCTTCTTCGGAAACTTCCGGAATACGAGACAGAAACAAAGCGAACTCCTCCTCGCGGATCACCTCACGAACCGCTTCTTTTATCATTTCCTTGAGAACTTTTTCTTCCAATATAATACTCATCGATTCTTCTCCGTCTTATCTGTGAGAACTTCAATCTAATTTTAAGGAATACGATAGATTTGTCAAGCGTGAAATAAGTGGGGATAAGGCAGATGCTTCATACACCAAGGGCGAGAGTTCCCCCTCGCCCTGAAGTGCTTAAATAATAATTGACCCCCGAAACTATCGAACCTTTCGGTGGTGCAATTCTATTACAGTTTAGAAGCCACAGCCTTCGCAACATCGAGCGAGGTGCTGTTGCCGCCCATATCATAGGTGCGGAACTTGCCATCCTCGATAACCTCGGCTATCGCACGCTCCAAAGCCGTTGCTTTATCCATCTCGCCGATATACTCCAGCATAAGATAGGTCGATAACAGCATCGCCATCGGATTGACCTTATACTGTCCGGCATATTTCGGCGCGCTTCCATGGGTCGGCTCGAATAACGCGTAGCTGTCACCCCAACTTCCCGAGGCCGCGAAACCGAGTCCGCCGACCAACTGCGCGCAAAGGTCGCTAACGATATCGCCGAACATGTTGCTCGTAACCATAACATTATAATCCTGCGGGTTTTTGATAAGCCACATGCACATAGCATCGACATTCGTCTCCCAAAGCTCGATTCCGGGGTAATCCTCGGCAACCTTCCGAGCCTCGCGAACCATCATGCCCGAGGTCTCCCGAACGACATTCGGCTTCTCGATAACGGTTACATTGCTGTAACCCTTCGCTTTGGCAAGCTCGAAAGCCGCACGGACAATGCGTCTGCAACCATGGCGAGTGAACACTCTACAGGATATGGCGATATCCTCGCCGGAAACATCCTTAAACTTACCCATGCTCTTATTATACTTCACCATTTCCGCGCGAAGATCCTCGGGAAGCGGATGATACTCCACGCCGGCATAAAGCCCCTCGGTATTCTCGCGGAAAACATGGAAATCGAGACCCTCTTTGTAAATCAAAGGGTTGTTTTTGTAGGCTTTGCAGGGACGATAGTTCACATAGAGGTCGAACATCTGGCGCAAACGCACAATCGGCGAGCGATAAACAAGCCCCTTGCCCTTAAGTTCGGGCACCAATTCCGCCTCGCACTCCTCTTTCGGTTTCGAGGTTATCGCGCCGAAAAGGCAAGCGTCGGTTCTCTTTAGCAAATCGATTGTGCGCTCCGGAAGCGCATCGCCTTCGGTTCTCCAGAACTCCCATCCGATATCTCCCCATTCATATTCGACATCGGGCTTAAGTTGTTCGAGAACAATGAATGCGGCTTCCATGACATCGTTTCCGACGCCATCTCCGGGTAATACTGCGATTTTCTTAGTCATGAATCCTCCTGAGAAAAGTTTGGTCGTTGACTGCATATAATTTCCAATAAATACAAATTCTCGTGAAATTTTTCTCCGCTAAGCATTGTTAAACGGAAGTCATTACCCAATTCGCGAATTAGCAGAGAATCTCTATCGTAAAAAAGGATTTCTTCGATATTTCTATCACAAAGCTCCTCTTTTAAAGTAGCCATTTTCTCCCTGCTGTCCACATAGAATACATTGTAACGATGGATATCTAAAGCGTAATAATACGCGAAAAAGACATATGTTGTAACAACTGTGCTGATGCCCGATTCATCGCTTGTCTCCATTATAAACGAAGAGCGTTCCATCTCTTCAGGCAATTTCACAATTTTCCTCAAAAAACCCGAGCCAAAAGAAAACAGCGCGAGAACGACAAGCACGATTCTGCCTGTCGTCCTATAATGAGCAGACAATGTTCCCAATCCCAACAGGATACTCACCGTTAGGGGAATGTAAATCGATTGAAGATACCTCGACCCCATTGTTTTGCCACCGGCATTCGGCGATATTAATGCGGTAATTCCCGCGAAAACAACACAGACCAAAGCAATTCTAAAAGCTAAGCTTTGAAGTTTATTCCGATTTTTCTTAAAGCCTAAGGCGATGGGAATCAAACATAACAGTAAATATGTGGAGCTCCAGAATTCTTGGCTTAACATATAATGAATAATCCATTTTCGACTTAACAAATACTTATCTATATTGTCATATGCAAATTGTGAGTAAGTCAATCCAAAAGGATGTGAATAAAAGAAACTATTAGATGAGAAGAACAGAAACACTCCGATAAGACCCCCCAGAATAAATTTGGCAATTAATTCTTTTTTATCCTTTCGTGTCCGCTCGCTATCAGTTAGAACAAAAAACAAGAAAGCCGGAAAATAACTAATGAACTCTAATCTTATCAACAACCCGATGCCCAACAACAATCCGGCGAGAAAGACCTTCTCGGGCTTTGTTAAAAAGATTAAGAAAACGATAAGGATAATCAGGTCACCTAAAGTATGTTCCCACAGAAGTGAACCGTATAAAGCCAGGGGTGTGCAAAGTCCTGCTAAAATGATTGCAAATAAACGGTTCGGCTCCGACAAGCCGGTCTTTTTTGCAAATTCATAGCCCATTAAAAGAAGCAATGCTAAAGATAACAAGGGAATGATATTCAAGCCAGGCCACCCCAAAAACCTATAAAACCACGACGTCAGCCAGCAAAATAGAGGTGTCTGCGTGCAAAAATAGGCGTCATTTTTTTTGACGATAAAAGGTTCCCGAAAAGGCCGTGTGTCAGTAGCTTCCCAAACTTCTTCTGCCCAATCATTTTTAGATAGCCTGTCAATTTTGAAATCGAAAGGATTATCTCCCGACAATTTCTCTATCAGAAAGATTTTGTTTGCTGAGTCGTTGAGATAGAATCCACGAAACGGAAAGACAAAGAAAGCCAAAAAGCCCATTCCAGCCACTAATAAAGCAATAAAAAGGGATGTTACATGCCTGTAAATTTTTATAGGCATATTTTAAACCTCTTCAATACGGAATTTTTCCAAAAATGAGGTGTCCGCTTTGCCCTCGATGAATCTTTCGTCGCGCATTACCTGTCTGTGGAAAGGAATCGTCGTGGGGACACCTTCGATTATAAACTCGTTCAAGGCGCGGGTCATCCTCGCGAGAGCCTCCTCGCGGTCTCTTCCATGGCAGATAAGCTTCGCTATCATCGAATCGTAATATGGTGGAATAACATAGCCCGCATAGGCATGTGTATCGACTCGAACCCCCGGCCCACCCGGCGGATGGAACACCGTAATCTTCCCCGGCCGCGGCGCGAAACCATGATATGGATCCTCCGCATTTATACGGCACTCGATGGCGTGTCCGCGAATTTCAAGCTCCTCCTGAGCAAGAGGCAATGGCCTTCCACCGGCTATTCGAATCTGCTCCTTAACTAAATCGAGGCCGACAATTATCTCCGTAACCGGATGCTCGACCTGAATCCGCGTGTTCATCTCCATAAAATAGAAATTCCCATCGGTGTCGAGCAAAAACTCGATAGTTCCAGCGCCTTCATAATCGATATTCGATGCGGCCAAAGCCGCTCTTCGTCCGATTTCGTCCCTTGTGTCGGGACTGACCGCCGGAGAAGGCGATTCTTCGATTAGCTTCTGATGTCTCCGTTGAATCGAACAATCGCGCTCGCCGAGGTGAATGACATTCCCCTTGCCATCGCCCAAAAGCTGAATCTCGATATGGCGAGGATTACTTACATATTTCTCGATATAGACATCCGGATTTCCAAATGCGTTCTTCGCCTCGGTGCGCGCCATCTCGAAATTTGCCAAAAACTCTTTGCTGTTCTGTGCGATACGCATCCCCTTGCCGCCGCCGCCGGCAGTGGCCTTGATTATCACCGGAAACCCAATTTCCTCAGCGATTTTCAGAGCGGCTTTGGGGTCGTCGATAACCCCATCGGAACCGGGAACGGTTGGAACTCCGGCCTCGCGCATAATCCGCTTGGCCTCCGCTTTGTCCCCCATCTTACGGATCATTTCCGAGCTTGGCCCGATGAATTTGATATTATGCGATTCGCACATCTCGGCGAACGCGGCGTTTTCCGCAAGAAAACCATAACCGGGATGAATCGCGTCGGAGTTCGAGATTATCGCCGCAGAGATTACCCTTCGCGGATCGAGATAACTCTCCATCGGTCGCGGAGGGCCGATACATATGGCCTCGTCCGCAATAAGCACCGGAAGCGTATCCGCATCGGCGGTGGAATAAACCGCAACCGCCCTTTTGCCAAGCTCCTGACACGCCCGAATAACTCTAAGCGCTATTTCTCCTCTATTTGCGACGAGGACTTTTGTTAACATAAAATCACCAATTAAGCGTTTGTTCCGGAATCCTGCTGAAGAGTCTCCACATCCAGCTCGCTTTGTCCCTGTGCGAATTCGCGCCAGCCACGGTCTGCGCCGCCGACAATACCTTCGACCCTAAGCAGGAAATCGTCCGGGCTTGCCGAATTCTCGAGCGCTGTTTCGAGCGAAATTGCGCCGTTCTGATAAAACCACATCAGCGACTGGTCGAAACTTTGCATACCATATTGCGCCGCGCCTTCCTTGATAAGATCGCGGATCTCGCCGGTGCGCTCCGGAGAAGTGATACACTCACGAATCGCGCCGGTGCCCACAAGTATCTCAACCGCGGGCAGTCGGCCGACCTTGTCGCAACGCGGAATTAGCCTCTGCGAAACGATAGCTCTTAGCGTGCTTCCGATAAGATGCCGCATCTCCAAATGCTGATGCGGCGGGAAGAATGATAGAATACGATATATTGTCTGCACGCTGTCCAAAGTGTGAAGCGTGCTCAAAACCAAATGCCCCGTGTCCGCCGCCGAAAGCGCGATGGACATAGTCTCGGCATCACGAATCTCGCCCACGAGAATTATATCGGGGTCCTGCCGAAGCGCCTGTTTAAGGCCCATCGCATAAAAATGGCAGTCGTTCCCGATCTCCCTCTGTGCGATAATCGATTTGTTATTCCGGTGCATATACTCGATAGGATCTTCGATTGTGATAATATGCGCGCCTTTGTTGCGATTGATATAGTCTATCATCGAGGCGAGAGTCGTCGATTTTCCCGATCCTGTAACACCGGTTACAAGAATCAACCCGCGCGGCTCCATCGCAACTTTTTCGAGAACCTTCGGCAGATGAAGCCCTGCAAAATTCGGAACATTCGTGTTTATCAACCTGAATGCGATGCCCGTGTTTCCGCGCTCTTTATAAATATTCACCCTAAAACGGCTTCCAGAGGGCACCTCATAGGCGAGGTCGAGTTCCCACTCCTGCTCGAAACGTTGTCTTTGCTCCGGGCTAAGCATCAAATTCAAGAAATGCTCCATCCTGTCCGTCTCGAGAAATTCCCTGTCCGCAGGCAAGAGCTTTCCGTTGATACGGTAAACCGGCGGCATATCGATACGAAGATGAAGGTCGGAAGCCTTCTTGTGGGGCATTTCAGATAAAAGTCTAATTAAATCGAGAGCCATATCTTCCTCAATCCGGGTCAATTAGGAACATTACCTGGCCGAATTCTACCGGCTGTTCGTTTTCGACGAGAATCTTAACAACCTTGCCGGAAAAATCCGACTGAATCTCGTTCATCAGCTTCATCGCCTCGACTATACATACCACCTGCCCCGCCTCGATATGGTCGCCGACCTTAACATAAGGCTCCGCTCCCGGCGCGGGTGCACGGTAAAACGTTCCCACGATTGGCGAGGTTATTTTTTCAAACCCGGCGGTCGCATCGAGTTCTTCGGGTGGAAATTCTGCCCCTTGCGAAGGCTGAATACCCACAGCGGCATGAGGGGGGGCGATCATCGGAACGCCACCCGTCGGTGCGATGTTGTTGTTGTTGAAAATCGACGAAGTTCCCTCCGGAGTCCCTTTGCGAATCTTGATTTCGCCGTTTTCATCCTTGATTTCAAGCTCTAACTCCTCGATTTCGCTTTCTTCGAGAAGTTGCAGAAGCTCTTTAATCTTCTGAATGTCCATATGCTCTCCCATCTGGAGATTTCTATTTCGAGGCTAGTCTCTCCCGTGTATAGGGAATAAGCCCCCCAGCCCTCAATATCCCGAAAACCTCCGAAGATGGCGGCGGAAAATCGAGAGTTCTACCGTTGATATATATCTTGCCGGCTTCGAGATCGATCTCGACCCTGTCGCCGGATTTCACAACTTCCTGAATCTCCGAATTTGTAATCGCGAAAAGCCCGCTATTAAGGCAATTCCGGTAAAATATTCTCGCGAAACTCTTGGCGATAACCGCACGGCATCCCGCGGCTTTAATTGCGATCGCCGCCTGCTCCCTGCTCGAGCCGCACCCGAAATTCTTTCCGGCGACAATAACATCGCCCTCCTCGACCTTTTTGACGAAATCGGGGTCGAGGTCCTCGAGGGCGTGCTCGCCCATCTGTTCCGGAGTCATCGGCTCGTAGGTGTATTTCCCCGGGAAAATCACATCGGTGTTGACATCGTCGCCATAAACGAAGGTTTTTCCTTGTATTTTCATTATATCGACCTCGGATCGGTTATATGTCCTGTCAACGCAGATGCCGCGGCGGTGTATGGACTCGCAAGATATATCTCGGCATCGGCACAACCCATTCTGCCCTTGAAATTGCGGTTCGCGGTTGAAAGTGTAACCTCCCCCGGGGCCATAACTCCCTGATGCGCGCCCAAGCATGGCCCGCAACCGGGTCCCATAATAGTCGCGCCGGACTCTGCAAGCGCCGCCAGAGTGCCGTCTTTGCCGGCCTCGACATAAACCTCCCTGCTCGCGGGGAATACCAACAAACGCACACCTTTGGCGATTTTCTTGCCTTCGAGTATTTTTCGCGCCTCGCGAAGGTCCTCGATTCGGCCGTTAGTGCATGTTCCGATGAGCACCTGATCGACCTTCACGTCGGCGGCGTTTTTTGCGAGATCGAGATTATCGACTGTGTGAGGCCTTGCGATAACCGGTTCGATTTTCCCGAGGTCATATTCGAATTCGCGCTCATAAACAGCGTCCTCATCCGGAAGAATAAGCTCGTATTCGGCGTCAGTTCTGCCCTTCAGCCATTCGACAACCTTGTCGTCGGGCACGCATATTCCCGCCTTGGCACCCATCTCCGCCGACAAATTAGACAGCACGAGTCTTCCGGTAATGGGCATATCGAAAAGCCCCGGGCCGGTGAACTCCACCGACTTGTAAATTGCGCCGTCCGCGCCGATATCTCCGATAATTGCCAGCGCAAGGTCCTTCGGTGTAACATAATCGCCAAATTTGCCATCGAGCACCATCTTGAAGCTTTCCGGCACTCGAAGCCAAAGCTCGCCGGTAGCCCATATAACAGCGGCCTCCGACCTTCCGATACCTGCCGCAAATGCCCCGAAAGCGCCATGCGAGTTCGTATGGCTGTCCGAGCCGAGAATTACAGTCCCCGGAAGCGCAAGCCCCTTTTCCGGCAGAACCTGATGGCAGATTCCGCAACCGACATCGTAAAAATGCCGGATTCCCTGCTTTTCGACGAAATTGCGGATTTTCTGATGGCCTTTAGCATGAGTTTCGCTGGCCGCAGGCACCGTGTGGTCGAGGATAATAACGATTTTTTCGGGATGTTTGACCTTTTCCACCCCAAGCTTTTCGAAATGGCCGATAATCGCCGAAGAATTATCGTGCGAGAGCACATAATCCGGCTTTGAAGTGATTATCTGCCCAACCGAGACTTCTTTTAGCCCGGTATTTTTTGCGAGAATCTTCTCGGCAAGAGTTTTCCCCATTTTCTTCCTTTGAATTCTAAATTTCTATTCCGTTATTGCCCTCATATGGGCCTTTAATCTCTCGATAACGCCGTCTCTGTCCGAAGTTATTTCCTCCGGATAGATAGGTTCGCCGACGACGATACGAATATCTGCCGGCTTGAACCATTTTGCCCCGCGCGGAAGAACCTTCGCGGTTCCCTCGATTCTAAGCGGGATAATCGGCACGCCCGCTTTCTGCGGGATTTTCAGCGTGCCGGCTTTGATTTCGCCAAGCTCGCCGGTGCGCGTTCGGGTGCCCTCCGGGAAAACGACAAATCGCCTCCCCGATTTTACCCTCTCGATTATTAGCAAAATCGCTTCCAATTCGCGCCTACTACCCCTTCGCTCGACAAAAACACCGTCGGCGGCAAGAACCCATAAGCCGATCGGGAAAAGTTTTATCAGCGATCTTCTTGCCACATATGAGGCGTGCGAATCGATATAGCCCGATACCGCGCAAATATCGACATAGCTGGAATGATTGGCAAAGAACACAACAGACTCGCTCTTTTCGGGCAACTCCCCGTCAACCTCGACCCGTGATAATGTCGAGGCGAAAAGGGCGCGGCACCACCATCGGTGGAATAATCCGGCAAACCACAGGCGAACCCTTCGCCCAAAAGGATAGAGCGCCCAAACAACCAACGCTCCGATTACCAAAAGCACATAAAGAATCGGAATCAGGACAAGGCTTATCAGAAAAGAAACTATCCTTCGCATTATACGAAAAAGGGTTTCAGTTTGCGATAGGTTGTTTGTAAATACTCGTTGATGACCTTCACCTCGCCGAAAACCGGCATAAAATTGGTATCCCCGGCCCATCTCGGCACAATGTGAACATGGACATGGTCGATAAGCCCCGCGCCGGCCTCCCTTCCGATATTTATTCCGACATTGAATCCATGCGCGCCCACGGCCTCTTTCAGCGCGACGACACATCTCTGCACAAATGCCATCACCTCGACGGTTTCTTCCGGGGCGAGCCTCTCGATGTCGCCGGTATGTGTGTTCGGCACCGCCATTAGATGGCCGTTGGCGTATGGATAGCGGTTCATAATCACGAAAGCCCTATCGTTTCGAGCGAGGACAAGGTTAGCCTCGTCGTCATCGGAGTCGCGAGCAGAACAAAGGAAGCAACCGCCGTCCATCTCGCCGCTCTCGATATATTTCATCCGCCATGGCGCCCATATTCTTTCCATAATTACACCTCGGTAATAAAGTATATCCCTTGACAACGAGTGTCAACACCTAAAACCTGAGACCCCTTCCGAAAGCACGCTTGACACATCGGAAAAGCTTATCTATATTCTTTTTTTGAAAGGAGAAGCTTTGCAGAGCGAAAGACCGAATTACAAAAAGATGGCGGGCGAACCTCCCGGAACGATGGTTCATATCGGCGAGCGTAAAATCGAGCGAACCGCAGTTACACTCATCGAATACGATTTCGAAAACTTCCGAGAAACCCCGATCGAAAGGCTCGAAGATATAATCGCCTCGAAAAACAGCGGCAAAATAAGCTGGATTAACATCGACGGCGTCCACGATACCGAATTCATATCGGCAATTGGAGAATCTTTCGGGCTTCACCCGCTCCTTCTCGAAGATGTGGTCAATACAGAGCAACGTCCAAAGCTCGACGACTACGGCGATTATATCTTTACTGCGCTAAAAATGATCCACTACGATGATAAGACAGGTTTGCTCGATATCGAGCATGTCAGTCTTATTTTCGGAGAAAGCTGGGTGATAACCTTTCAGGAGCGCCCCGAGGACGCCTTCGACAATGTTCGCAACCGAATTCGAACCGGCAAAGGAAGAATCCGAAAAATGGGCGCGGATTATCTTGCCTACGCCCTCATCGACGCCATTGTCGATAACTATTTCGTCGTGCTGGAAAATATCGGCCTCAAAATCGAGGATATCGAGGAGGGGCTTGTCGAGGGACTTCATTCGAGCGCTTCCGCCGAAATTCACAAAATGAAGCGGCAGACAATCTTGCTTCGACATTCGATATGGCCACTGCGTGAGGTGATTAGCGGCTTCCAGCGCACAGGCTCAAAGCTCGTTTTAGAAAGCACCGGATATTTTCTTCGCGACCTCTACGACCACACGATTCAAGTAATCGATACCGTGGAAACCTACCGAGACATCCTTTCAGGCATGCTCGACACGCATCTTTCGATGATAAGCAACCGTATGAACGAGGTTATGAAGGTTCTCACGATAATTGCGACGATATTTATCCCCCTGACCTTTATCGCCGGAGTTTATGGGATGAATTTCGAGTATATGCCCGAACTTGTTGTCAAATGGGCATATCCTGCGGTATTGGCGATTATGGCGATTGTCGCCGGGGCAATGCTTCTTTTCTTCAAGAGGAAAAAATGGATTTGATTTACATCGCTGTAGGGGTTTTAATAATCGCATTTCTCGCGATAATTATTGCTGGGAAGAGGTTTCGAAAGAAAAACGAGTCCACAAATCGCGCATCGGAGCTTCGCCAGGAGCATTACGACAATCTCGCCGAAGAAAAGCGCGCAATTATGGCCAAAGAGGAAGAACTGTTAGTCGAACACCCCTATTTCAAACTGAAAAAGCTTCGACTTCAGCGTGAAAAAGCGGACTCCGCCGGCGATCAGGTCAAAGTTACCGAGCTTGACGACCAAATAGATTCTATCCGCGAGAAATACGAGGGCGCCGGCGAGGATCAGCTCGAGCGCGCTTATCATGAACAACTTGGAATGATGCGAAAACGCCTTTCAAAAATCGAAATCGAAATGCGCGAAATCCTTCGCCAGAATACATAGGGAGCATAATGAAAACAACATCTATTGCCCTTTTTGTCTTCGCGATAATATCTACACTCGCACAGCCGCTATTAACTATCGATTTTCAATCGGATAAACCGGGGGAATTCCCTTCCGGATGGGATTCGAAGGATAAGAGCAATATGACTGCGGTGTATTCAATCGTCGAGGAGGACGGAAACCGCTTCCTTCGCGGCGACGCAAAGGGGACGAGCGTAACAATCGGTTTCGATAAGGAATGGAATCTCGCCGATTATCCTATTCTGAAATGGCGTTGGCGTGCTGTAACAATGCCCACCGGCACAAACGAGCGTGAGAAATCCGGCAACGATAATGTCCTCGGCATGTATGTCGTTTTCGGCGGATGGCCGATACCCAACAGCATAAAATACATTTGGAGCGAGACTTTGCCGGTAGGCACAATTCTACCGTCGCCTTTTTCGAGCAAGACTCAGATGATAGTTATTCGAAGCGGAGTGGACGGCCTTGGCGAGTGGCTCGAGGAGGAGCGAAATGTCCTCGATGATTACCGCGAAGCCTTTTCCAAGCCGACTGAATCCCCAGACGCCCGTGGTATAGGCGTTCTAACCGATTCCGATAACACCAAAACCCGCGCGGTAGGCGATTATGACGATATGATCATACTTCCGCTAAAATAAAGCCTCGCCCCCTCGAATGTGCCTCGAAATAATGATTGAAATAACCGACACGCAGGATTATAATATCCTTTCTGTCGATATAATTTCAAGGAGGCATAATGTTTGAAAAAATCAGCGAAGTAAGGAAGTTTATCGAGGAGAGGGGCATCGAGATGGTGGATCTGCGCTTTGTGGATGTCCCCGGCAGATGGCACCATATAGGCATTCCGGCAAGGAATTGCAACGAGCATGTTTTAGAGGAGGGTATTCCCTTCGACAGCTCGAGTATCCCCGGATTTAAGGGAGTGGAATGCGGCGATATGGCGCTGATACCCGACCTTACCAGCGGGTTTGTCGATCCCTTCGCAGAACATCCGACGTTGTGTTTCCTATGCGACATATGCGAGGCGGATACGAAAGAGAACATCGACCGCGACCCGCGAGGAGTAGCTGTCCGTGCGGAAAAATATCTGAAAGAGAAACTCGGCGCGGAATCGATGTGGCTTCCCGAGATGGAATTCTACCTCTTCGAAAAAGCGGATTACGGCACAGGAAAAGATTATAGCTTCTTCGAATTCACCAGCGACGAAACTAACCCCGACTCCAACGGCTTCGCGATGATCCATGGCACCGGCTACCACGCTATTCCGCCGGCGGATAAGAGCAACGATGTCCGCGCGGAAATGGTTTCTGTTATCGAGGAAATGGGCATTCCGGTGAAATATCACCACCACGAGGTCGGTCCCGACGGCCAGAACGAAATCGAGATTATTCCAACAACGCTCCTCAAAGCCGCCGACGCTATTATGCTTATGAAATACGCAATCCGCATGGTGGCATCGGAATACGATATGGTCGCCTGCTTCATGCCGAAACCTCTCTATGGCGAACCCGGAAGCGGAATGCACTTCCACCAGTTCCTTCGTAAAAACGGCCTCAGCCTCTTCTGGGACGAGAAAGCCGCCCACGCCCATTTTTCGAACATGGGCAAATCCTATATTTCCGGGCTTCTCGACCACGCCCCCTCGATAGTCGGACTGACTAATCCCTCGACAAATAGCTATAAACGCCTGATTCCCGGATTCGAAGCGCCTATCAAACAGTTCTACGGCCTCGCGAACCGAAGCGCGGCGATACGAATTCCCAAATACGACGACACTCCGAAAATGAAACGGTGCGAATTCCGGCCTCCGGACGCCACATGCAACCCCTATATTGCAATCTCCGCGCAACTTATGGCCGGCATCGACGGCATCGAACGCAACCTCGACCCAGCCAAAATGAATTTCGGGCCGATTGATCAGGACGTTACAAAACTTCCGCAGAAAGAACAAAACCGCATCAAATCTATCCCGACCAATGTCCGCGACGCCCTCTCCGCGCTGGAAAAGGACAACGCCTACCTGCTGAAAGGCGACGTTTTCCCTGTCGGCCTTATCGAGAAACACATCGAGATAGCGCTCCAGAAAACCTCGGACATAGAACTCCGCCCCACCCCGAGGGAGATGGAGCTGTATTTCGACCTTTGACGTGCTCAACCGCCCGTAGGGTGGATTTCGCTTTCGGCAACCGAAAATTCCCGTAGGGGCGAACCTTGTGTTCGCCCCTTTTCTATTCACCCTTCATTTTTTCCTTGACATCTTCCAAAAATAAGACTTATCTTGTTTAGCGATAATAATGAAAACCGCGCAGGACATAACACAGAACCCGCGACCGAGACGGCCACAGGAGAGGCCATTGTGGCTTCCCCGCGCGGAGAGCGCCACGGTATCAGCGAACGGGAGGAGACAAGCCCCTCACTTTTTTTCCGCGAGTGAGATTCTCTTCCTTGGCGCGGCGAACTGATGTTTTTCTTGTTTAAGAAATGAAAGTTAGCCTGAAATGAAAGTTAGCCTAATGAATAAACCCTCAGTTAAAAACCCCAAACGGGAGCGAGGGTGCGAGGTGGAAAACTAAGCTTAAAGGAGTGTCGAGATGAAACAGTTTCTTTTCGCAGTATTGCTTGCAAGTATTGCATTTGGACAATGGTCTGTGGAACTTATCCCGCATATATTTTATTCCGAAGACAGCACACTGATTTGGAGTGATATATATTATTTCGGCACAAATCCATCCGCGACTGATGGATACGATGCGGGCATCGACAATCCAACCCCCCCATTCCCGCCATCCGGTCCCTTCTTCTATTTCGTAATAGATGATTTGCCAATCAATCATCTTCGCGAAGACTTCAGAAGCTCAAGCGACGATACAATTATCTGGACCATAGCATTCGGAAGCATGGGTTTCCCGATGCCCGAATCCCTTTGGTTTACATGGGATACAACTGCTATTCCTCCTACTGGCGATTACCGTATAGATGTTACCGCTTTATCAAGAGGTAGCCAATTACCTAATGCTATCGCTTGGGATGACGCTGTGGAAATGAGGAGCGAATGTCATATTCCCTATTACACGGAAAATTACTTTGTGGATGTTATAAAAATCCGCCAGGTCCTTACTACAGGCATATATGAATACTCGACATCCTCGCGCCCCTCGACCTATACAATTTTCGCCTACCCAAATCCCTTCAATTCTGCGGTTAGCTTGACGATAAACCTCCCAAATGATACTGAACTCTCGTTGAAAATAATCGATTTAACCGGTCGAGCGGTTGAGAAAATCGCCGACGGAAATTTTAACAGCGGCAATCATTCATTTGTCTGGAATGCCGTTAACAAATCCTCCGGGATTTATTTCGCTGTCCTGAGCACCGATGGGAAATCGGTAAAACGCAAGCTGTTACTCGTGAAGTAAATGTAGCAACGAGGCGAGGGGCATAAAACCTCCGCCCTAGGACTTAAAAAGAACGGAAGCCGGCGAAAATCCCAAAAAATGATAAATTCGAGGGGAAATATGGCGAAGTTGGCGGCAAAAAAGGGGTGTCTGTCTGCAAAACCGGGTTTTCCAACGCAAAAAGGGGTTTGTCGTTTGCAAAATCAACTTTCCGTTTTGTAAATACTACTTTTCTATTTGTAAAAAACAGGTTTTCCGTTTGCAAAACCTACTTTTGTTTTGCAAAATCAAGAATTTCAACGGCTTAAGAGAACAGCCGGAAAAGTGCCCCGAGCAAGAAAAGGCGGCCGATTGGCCGCCTTTTTTTTTTACTCTCCTCTCCCCCTCTACACTCTTATCCCTGAATTCGCAGAAACGCTGGTTGTTGGTTTTTCGAGTTTCGATAGAGGTTATATCGAGAGAAGAACCTTCATTTTGATGTCGATTTTTGGTGGGTTTTGTGAATGGCCGCCGCCCATCTGAGGGGGGCCTCCGCCCATATTGCCGGATGGCGAACCGCCTCTGTCGCCTTGAGGTCTTCCGCCCTCGCCCTCGCCGCCGCCAAATCCGCCGCTCTGGCCGCCCTGCGGCCTTTTTCCTTGTGAATCGGCGCCCATTGGACTCTCGAATTTACCGCTTTTAATAGATAGTCCTATCTCTTTTCCCTCCGTCGCGACCGCTTCCAATCCGAAAAGCCCTTCACCGAGCGGCATTTTTATTTCGATAGCTAAATCATCCCCATTTTTCGCTATCGCGAGATCGAATCCCATCTCACGAGCCTTTTCGATTGCGAAAATCCGCTCGTGTCCATCGGAATCGATGAGGATTATATCCTCGATTTCAGGGGGTTGAATTCGCATTTTACGTTCTCTGGGGGCAGATGGCTGTCTATCGACTTCCCTTCTTTCGGATAGCTCCTTTTTTTCTGCGACTGGGAGCTTTATTCCGATATTCTTTCCCGATGGCGAATCGAAACTAACTGTCAAACCGCCCATAAACGATGCCATCGCGAAATTGTCCTCTGCGGAACCGAGCATTAGATACAAATAATCACTGTCGTTTTGAAGCCCTAATCTCGCCGAATAATTTGAGAACCAATACACGCCTGTATCCCACTCGTGGGCATCGCCGTCGATAAGCAGATCGGCAACTTTCGGGGCGCAATGATAAAGTGGCCCGCCGCAACCTGTTACAAATAAAGCTATTAGTGTCAAAAACGATAATATTCTCTTCCGCAACTTTTTCATCTTGCCTCCGAAAGTCTTTTTGTTTTAGACCCTATAGAAGCAATTACGTTTATTGGAAAAAAATATAAGGGAAAATACTACCGACAGCTTCGGCCAATCCTACCCTAAAACTCTCAACCCTCGATTCGCCAAATCGTGCCGTCGGGGGTGTCCTTGATTATGTAGCCGGCGGTGGCGATGGCGTCGCGGATTGTGTCCGCGCGCGGCCAGTCTTTGTTCGCGCGGGCCTCGGCGCGGAGTTCTATCGCGCGTTCGATGGTGATTTCCTCGCCGTCGAGAACAACCGGCCTCGATGAGGTTTCGATTTTCGGCAGAAGGCCGGTTACGGCGTCGAAATCGCGAAGGAAGGCGAGGATAGGCTCGGCGTCGGCGGATGACAGCCCGCCGGAATCCCGAAGCTTGTTGATTTCGCGAACCAGCTCGAAAACCGCCCCCATAGCGCCGGAGATGTTGAGATCGTCGTCGAGGGAATCCTCGAAACCCGCGCGGGCTTTTTGCAGAAGTTCCGTAGATGAAGGGTTGATTTCGCCCTTCGGAAGCGCACCCAGCATGGTCTCGAACTCGCGAAGCCTATCGATGGAGGATTTCGCGCCGTCGAGGCCGTCGAAGGTGAAATTGAGTTGCTGGCGGTAGTGGGTGGAAATCAGGACATAGCGCACTGCGAGCGGGTCGTAGCCCCTGTCGAGAAGCTGGCGCAGGGTGTAGAAATTCCCGAGTGATTTCGACATCTTTTTGCCCTCGACTATCAGATGCGCGCTGTGAAGCCAATATTTCACGAAAGGCTCTCCGCTGGCGGCTTCCGATTGGGCGATTTCGTTCTCGTGGTGGGGGAAAATGTTGTCCTCGCCGCCGGTGTGGATGTCGAAAGTGGTGCCGAGATATTGTGAGCTCATGGCGGAACACTCGATATGCCATCCGGGACGGCCTTTGCCGAGTTCGGTTTCCCAGTAAACCTCGCCGTCGCCCTCGTCCCAGGCTTTCCACAGGGCGAAATCTGCGGCCTGATCCTTCTCGTATTCGTCGGAGGAAATTCGCGCGCCGGAGATGTTCATATCGATACGCTTGCCGGAAAGTTTGCCGTATTCGGGAAATTTCGCGATGCTGTAGTAAATCGAGCCGTCCGCGCCACGATAGGCATAGCCCTTGTCCAGAAGGCTTTTGACCAGCGCGACCATGGCGTCGATATGCTCGGTGGCCGAGGGGTAAACCTCCGCACGTTCGATTCCGAGGGTGTCGAGGTCCTCGAAGAAGGCGGCTTTGAACTTCGCGGTGTAGTCGTCGAGGGAAATCCCCTGAGCGTTGCTTCCGCGGATGGTCTTATCATCGACATCTGTGAGGTTCATAACTTGGGTAACGCTGTAACCGCGGTATTTGAGCCATCGGCGAAGGAGGTCTTCAAACATGTATGTCCGGTAATTACCGATATGGGCGTAATCGTAAACTGTTGGTCCGCAAGTGTATAGACCTACTTTTTTGTCGTCGAGCGGCTTGAATTCGACAATTCGGTTGCCGAGAGTATTTTTAAACCTAATAGCCATCATAATCTCCTTAGCGGCGATTTGCTTTTTGCGAATCCCAAATTACCGATTGTCAGGATTTTTTCAAGAGAAAAAGGGGTTCTCAGCGGGATGTTTCCTTGCGGGAGTCGAGTATTATCATGAACACGATTTTCTGGGCGTCGTCTATCGCGTAAAAAAGGCGGAAATCACCTATCCGATAGCGTCTGAGGGGCGGTTCGAAAGCCTTCAGTTTCGCGATATTTCGTCCGTAAAAGGGATTCTCGCAAAGTTGGGGGTAGGCATGCCCTTTGAGTTTGCGCCCGATTAGCACCCTGTCGTGTTCCGGAAGGGTTTCGAGGTGTTTGATAAATTCGTCGGTCTCGAATATTCGATAATCAGACAAAGCGCCCTCTTTTCTCTTCGGCATCTTTGATGCCTCGGTTGAGACCTTTGCGAAGCTCGCGGTTGCCGATTATCTCCTCCATCTCGAATTCGTCCGCCATGTCCTGTGATTCGATATATTTCAGGACGGCGGTCTCGATAAAATTGGACAGTGGGCGGTTTTCCCGTTTGGCGAGCTCGGTAAAACGCTCGTATTCCTCATCGGGGATTCGTAATGTTATCGACTTTGGCATTTTTACACTCCTGTATTCAATTTTACACTAATAGAATACAATTTACACTAATAGAATACAAATGCATACATTTGATGTCAATTTAATTCTTCCCTGCAATGCGGTCGAGAAACTCGGGAAGAAATTGCGCGTCGGTTTCCCATGTGAATTTCTCGCGCACCGATTTGAGGCAAGTCTCAGCGCGCTGACGCATTGCGACATCATCCCGCGCGAGGTCGGCGATTATCTGGGGCACCTTCGGCTCGTCCCCGGGTGCGATAAAGACAGGCCCGTCTGCCTCGGTAATGAGACCCTCATAGGATGGCAACCATGTCGCGATTGGCACCGTCCCCTTAGCCATATAATCGAAAACCTTCGTAGAAACGATGCGCGAATAATTCGGTGTCGGTTCGACGAGTGAAAGCCCGAATCTCGCGCTTTCCATCATCTTGAGCACATCGGCATAAGGCTCGAGTTTGCGGGGAAATTTGAGATAACCCTTACCCATATGGTTTTCGGCGACCTTCATGCAGGCTTTGCCGTAAACACCGTCGAAACAGGGGCCGATAACCTCCAGCCGCCAACCGTCGAAAAGACCGCCCGGGGCAAAATGTTCGGCCATTCCAAGTATCTCTATGCCCTTACGCGATTTCATCAGGCCGCCGACATAGATAATAGTATCGGTTTTCGGCGGAATTTCGTCGAGAATATCCTCGCCCCGCGGGAAATTGTGCAACATCAAAATAGGCGTGCCGGTGTCCTCGAGCCTTTCGATGTTTTCTTTCATGGCAACGATAAGGCCGTCGCATGCCTCGACTCCGTCCCACTCTTTTTTCGCGATGAATTTCCGCACAGCACCGCGAAGAATATCCGGCACCCAGCGTTTTTCGGAGAGATAAAATGGATATGGCTCCATGGCGTCGTGGATGACCTTTTTCCCATGTTTCGACAGGTATTTTGCGAGGTCGAGCACCTCGGTATCGTGTATGATATAGATGTCGCCGTCGAGTGCCAGCGCGCGTTTCCCGAGACGCCGTCCGACATAAACGCGCATAAAGCGGTTGTCCGGCCTTGGGACGATATCGTATTCGATACCCGGGTAGGGATCGGCCTTGCCGTTATAGAGCATGAGCATCGTAACCCGATGTCCCGCCTCGATAATTGTCCTTGAAATCTTATAAAAAACTCTAACGTCGAAGGGTGGATGTGTTGTAACTATTTGAACTATATGCATTTTTTGTCCTTTTGGGAATAAATTGCGCAGAGCGCGCCTAAGGGCAAATATAAGAATGGATCGCTCGCCGTAACATCGGCGAGGCTGTTAACGAACATAAAGGCGACGAAGGTGATCAAAAGGTTTGCGAATCTAACGGTCTCGGGGGGGTATTCTTTTTTGCGCCGGATTCTGAGCCATATAATTACAGGGCTTAAAAACAGCAAAACAAAAGCAACCAAGCCGAATAGCCCCCACTCGATATAAAACTCGATGAAGAGATTGTGCGGGAATCTCAGCCCCGCGCCGACCGCCCATGCCGGCAGAATCGAAGCGAAATTCCCCGTTCCCACTCCAATAAGAATATTATCGAATCTATGTTCCCATGCCGCGAGCCACATCCCGACCCTTCCGGCAGTGGAGAGATCGACATACTGCAAATTTTTAAAGCGGCTAATCAGCGAACCAAAACCGAGATACAAAGGCGTGGCAATGAGAATTACAATCATCAGTCCGACCGTAATCCGTTTCGTAAGGCTCATCCCAGAAAACAGGACGACAAACATCACCACCGCACCAAAAAGCGCCAGAAAAGAGGCTCTCGAACCGGTTAGCACCACAAGAACGACGCTTGTGATGAAGAAAAGGCTGAGATACAGACGCGTCGCCTTCGATTTGGACTCGAAGAAATACCAAACCGCCGTAAGGGCAACAAGGCCGGTATTTCGGGCTACAGTGTTCAGGTTCACCATCTCGATAGGCGCGAACCGCATCAGATTTCCCATGCCGCCGAGGAAATAGTTGGCAAAGGAATAGAGAATTGGCAAAGAACCTAAATAGACAGTGGATTTGAAGCCATCGATAAGAAGTTTTGGCTCGCCGGAGTATAAATTCAGCATTATGAAAGGCAATAGGCAGGTAACGACTAAAACAAAGGCTTTTACTGATGTGTGGTATGCAAAGTCGGTTCGGAAAACATTCATAAAAAACACAATTGCGAAATAGCCGACGGAAAAGATTATCAGATTCGATTTTTCCGGAATTTTGGCCTTCCCAGAAAGAATGAGAAATGCCGTGGTGAAGGCAAGTGCCGCGGTCATGGCGGGATACACGAGTATCGGTTTTTCGAAATCGATTACCGTTAGGATAATTCCGAAAATCGAGATGCCCGAAATAAAAAGGCCAATCCCCATTTCGGGTTTGATGACAAAAACGATACCGCAAAGTATTACCGCCGGAATCGCGACGAGAAGGTATTCACCCATTAACTCGGCGCCCCATATGCTTCCGAGGGCTACCATAACGATCAGAAGCCCCAAAACTCTTTTTAAGGGAGCTTCTGCAACATTTGCAAGTGGATGTTCGTTTACAGCAGTATCCACACTACCCATGCCCAGAATTGGACGAACAGCCAGCTGTCGAATCTGTCCCAAAAACCGCCGTGCCCGGGAATCGCATTGCTGGAATCTTTTATCGCCATCTCTCGTTTTACTTTGCTTTCGAACAAATCGCCTAAGACCGCGAAAATACCGGCGGGAACCGAGAAAATCATTACTTCCCAGCCGAAAACTTCCGGCCAAATCAGTTTGAATGCAAGGCCGACAATCGCCGTGCCGAAAATCTCGCCCGCGAACCCCGCCCAAGTTTTGTTCGGCGATAGAACCGGCGTCATCTTAGGCCCGCCGATAAGTTTTCCTGCGGCATATGCCATCGTGTCGCCCACCCAGACCGTAACCAGCGGGATTATCGCGTAAAGACCGTGCCGAGCATTTAGATCGAAAGCCAGCGAGGGTATCGTCGCGAAAAAAATTAACACGAAAGGCCCAACCATAGAGCGTCTCAGCGAGCCGTCGATCGGCCTGCGAAGTAGTTCGAGCAAAAACCATGCCGCCGAAAAGAGCACAATGAATTCCATCGCACCCAAAGGCTTATCGAAATAGCGTAGCAGAACGAAAAACATCGCCGAAGCGGTAAGCATAATCTCCTGCCATGGCGATGTCGTTATCGAGGGGATGGTCGTGAACTCGGATGTTAATGAAAAAACCACCGCCAGCACCGCAAAGAGCATGAAAATGCCCCCGACATAGAAACAATAAAGCAGTGCCGGCACGAATAGTATCGCAACCAGCACTCGATAAAGGAAATTTTTACCGTCATTCTTCATCATGTGGTCAATATTAAGCTCCGGTGAGATATTTGTCAAGCTAATCGAAGGGCAATATTGTCCTTGAACTCGAATAAATAATAACCTATAATAACTGAATATCGATTGGAGACGATGTTGGAAATTATAAGAAAGCAATTAGTAAAGGTTTACGACTATTTTACCCTTGTTGCGAAGGCTTTTAAAGGGTTGTTCTACCCGCCTTTTTATATGTCCGACGTTCTTCTGCACATGGAGTATATCGGCGTTCAATCTCTTCCAATCGTGCTTTTGACGAGCGTTTTTGTCGGAATGATTCTCGCTTACCAGTCCGGTTTTGCGATGGCTGTTTTCGGTGCGAAGATGTATATCGGAACGCTGGTAAGCCTTTCGCTGGTTCGTGAGCTTGGGCCGGTGCTGGCGGCGGTTGTCGTTACAGGACGTATTGGTGCCGGTTCGGCGGCGGAGCTTGGAAGCATGGTCGTAACCGAGCAGATTTCCGCCATGCGTTCCATGGGAACCGACCCAATCAAAAAACTCGTTTCGACACGACTTCTCGCCGGAATCATTATGATACCGATGCTCGTGCTTATCGCGGATTTGATGGGTATTCTCGGCGGCGGATTTGTCGCATATTACACCTTCGGCCTCGCTCCGACATTTTACAAGAAAACAATTATCCAAACCCTCGTAGTAGGCGATATTTTGATGTCTTTCATCAAGGCGGTTTTTTTCGCGATTCTGATTATGACGCTCGGATGCTACGCCGGGCTTCATGTCGAGGGCGGAACCACCGGAGTAGGCCGTGCGACAACGCGCGCGGTTGTTCTCTCCATCGTGTCGATTCTTATCAGCGACTATTTTGTTACGGTAATACTTCTCAAGATGTTGCCGGGATTGGCCTACGGAGGTTGATGTTGCGGTGTAACTTGTTGAAAAGAAATGAAACAAAGCATTCGGGGCCGGGCAAATGATCGAACTTCGCGGAATATCGAAGTCTTTCGACGGCGTCCCGGTTCTCGACGATCTCGACCTGAAAATTCACGACGGCGATACACTTGTGATTATGGGAAAATCGGGTTGCGGAAAATCGGTAACGCTGAAACTTATTCTGCGTCTGATTCTTCCGGAATTCGGGGAGATTTTCGTCGATGGTGTCGAGACGATGTCGCTTCCTGAGCGGCAGATGATGGATGTTCGCAAAAAGATCGGCATGCTGTTTCAGGGCGGCGCACTTTTCGATTCGATGACAGTTTGGCAAAACCTCGCCTACCAAATGCTTGAGCACACCGATGTTTCGGTGCCGGTCATCGACCAGAAAATCACCGAGTTGTTGCATTTTGTGGGCATGGACGGCAGTCAGGAAAAATATCCTAACGAGCTTTCCGGCGGGATGCAGAAACGTGTAGCGCTGGCGAGAGCTTTGATTATGACCCCCGATTATGTCTTTTTCGACGAGCCGACCACCGGCCTCGATCCCGTAACAGCGGGCAAAATCAATAGGCTCATAATTCGGACACGCGAGGAATTCGGCGTAACATCGGTGGTGGTTACACACGACATCGTAAGCGCGCTGACCGTAGGCACGCGTTTCGCCTTTCTCGACAGCGGAAAGATATCATTCTACGGACTTAAACAGAATTTACGCGAGACCGACAATCCCGCACTGCGGGAATTTCTCAAGGATGCATCATGGCAAGAGCGGTATTAAGAACAACACCTGCGCAGAAAGCTTCGGTGGGCGGCCTTATCGTGGTCGCACTGCTGATTCTTATGGTTAGCATAATAATTCTCGGCGGCGAGGCGGGGATTTTCTCCGAGCGATACGAGCTGATAGGGCGTTTCAAACGAATCAGCGGACTGCAATCGGGCGCGCCGGTTTGGCTGGCGGGGCAGAAGGTTGGCTATGTCTCGAACATCGAGTTTGTCAAAGCTGACGACGACACCGTTTATATCGATGTTACACTCAAAATCGATAAAAAGGTTCAGGGGCTTATTCGAAGCGATTCCGAGGCGAGAATCTCAACGTTGGGGCTTCTCGGCGATAAGCTCGTTGGCCTTTCGCTGGGCACTCAAGGCGCGAGAATCCTTCAGGACGGCGAATATGTTACAACGAACAATCCCTTGGACATAGAAGAGCTTATCAGCAAGGGGGTCGAGACTTTTGAAGACCTCTCCGAGGGCGGAAAATCTCTCAAGTCCATTGCCGCGAAGCTCGACACTGGCGACGGCACTCTCGCGCGACTTATCAACGACGACGGAATCTATGCCGACCTCGCCAAGCTTGCGGATTATTCCCAGAAAATCGCGGGGCGTATCGAGCGGAACGAGGGAACAATCGGAAGGCTTTTCAGCGATCCGGAGCTGTATGACAAAATCGTTTTCTCAGTCGAGCGCACTCAAGCGCTTATCGACACGATAGAAAGCGGAAGCGGAACGCTGGGGAGGCTTATAAAGGACCCGGCTGTATTCGAGCATATCTCGCACACCTTGGGAAATATCGATACTCTTGTCGCACGAATCGAGCATGGACAGGGCACCGCGGGACAGCTTATCTCCAGCGACCAGCTTTACAACGAACTCGCCAAGTCAGCGGCATCTTTGGATTCTCTGCTGATAGACATTCGAAGCAACCCGATGAGGTATTTCAAGGTGAAGGTAACAATTTTCTAACCATGAAAAACTCGCGTTACTACGCAGTTCAATCGGAACAATCGGCGATTTTCGCCCTTTATCGAACTTGATATTTTCGCGTATGAGATTATACATATAGAAACAGTATTATGGACACAAAGAATACAATACCAATGGAAATTAAAGAGCAGTTAGAGATATTGAAACATCGAGCGGTCGAGACGATCCCCGAGGATGAGCTTGTCGAGAAGCTCAAGAAATCGAAATCAACCGGAAAACCTCTTAAAATAAAGCTTGGGTGCGATCCCAGCCGTCCGGATTTGCATATAGGGCACGCGGTTGTTCTTCGGAAGCTTCGCGATTTTCAGGACCTCGGCCACGAGGCGATATTGGTAATCGGCGATTTCACCGCGATGATCGGCGATCCCTCCGGCAAGAGCAAAACACGCCCCCAGCTTACTTTCGAGGAGACCCGCGAAAACGGCAGAACCTACCTCGATCAAGCCTCTGCGATTCTCGATCCCGAGAAAACGCGAATAGTTTATAATTCCGAGTGGCTCGATAGGATGAAATTCTCCGATGTCATCAAGCTCGCGAGCACCTACACTGTCGCGCGGATGCTCGAACGTGACGATTTCGAGAAAAGATATACTGCGGAAGAACCTATTAGCGTGCACGAGTTCCTCTATCCCTTGGCCCAGGCGATGGATTCTGTGGCGTTGGAGGCCGATGTCGAGCTTGGCGGCACGGATCAGAAGTTTAATCTTCTCGTCGGAAGAGAGGTTCAGCGCGCCTATGGTATCGAGCCGCAGGTGATTATGACCATGCCCCTTTTGGAGGGCACCGACGGCGTCCAGAAGATGAGCAAATCGCTGGATAACTATGTCGGATTCACAGATGCCCCCTCGGATAAATTCGGCAAGCTGATGAGTATTCCGGATGAGATGATTTTGAAATATCTCGAGCTTGCGGGATTCGCGCCGGCGGAAATTGTCGAGAAAGCGCGTGCAGAGCTTGATTCCGGCATCAATCCGATGATGATTAAAAAGCAAATGGCGCGGATGGTAATCGAAATCTACGATTCCGCCGAGGCCGCGACCTCTGCGCAGGAGGAGTTTGAGCGGGTGTTCAGCCAAGGGAAAACTCCCGAGGATATCGAGACCGCGAAATATCCCCTCGGCGCGAAAATATGGATTATCGATCTTCTTAGGGAAAACTCCCTTGTCGAATCCGGCGGAGAGGCGCGAAGGATGATCAAACAGGGCGCGGTCAGTATCGACGGCGCCAGAATCGACGATCCCGAACATATCTATGAAATCGCCGGCGAATGTGTGATAAAGGTTGGCAAACGCCGTTTCATTAAGATTCAAGCGGAATAGATGGATTATTTTTCGGAGAAAAGTATGAAAAGAATAGCCGCCATTTCGATAATCATAATTGCCTCGGCCCTTTTTTCCGCGGATGTCCCGGTCTCTACGGCGACTCAGAATCAAACAGAGCCTTCTTCGGCGGGCATCGGCGGCAAAACCGCGGTGGCATGGACAGACAGTAGAGCTGGCACATCGAACCTCCACATATATGGAGATATAGTCCAAAGCGACGGCTCTCTTAACGGCACAATCCCCATATGTGTGGCAACTCTTAACCAATCCGATGTCGTGGTTGCGGGCGGCGCACAATTTTTAGTTTCCTGGATCGATAATCGCACCGGAAGCCCCCAAATATACGCTATCCAATTGAATCAAAACGCGTCGATGGGAACAGAGTTTATATTATCCTCAAATACCGATGAAAAGGCTTTCACTGCGGCATCGAATATCGGAGACGATATAATGGTCATCTGGCAGGAAACATCGACATACAAGCGCATAAGGGGGCGAAGGGTGGCTTGGTCGGGAAGCGCTTATTCAGCCGCAGGAAGCGTTTTCGATATTTCCCCGGCGGGCTATAACACATTTTACGCCGATATCGCGGGCGGAAGCTCGGAGTATCTCGTTGTATGGACAGACAGCTCTTTTTCTACAGGCCATAAAGTTGTTGCGCAAAGGGTAAGTTCTTCCGGCGCAATTGTTGGCGACACAACAGTTATTGCGGTCTATCCCGGTTATATTACATATGCATACCTTGGCGAACCGGCTGTAGCTTGGGATGGAAGTCAATGGCTTGTTGTATGGCAATACACCGGCGACGGATCAGATTATAATATCTACGGCAGATATGTCAATAGTAGTGGTGTGGCTTCGGGTTCGGTTTTTAACATTGCAACAACATCGTCGAATGAAACCCGCCCGGATATCGCTTTCGACGGAATTGGCTTTTTCGTCGTCTGGCAAGCTACTATTGATTATTATCCAAACATCTTTGGAGCCAGAGTTATCGGAACTTCTGTGGGAACAATCGAAGCTCTTTCCGAAGGCGGATATCATAATGAACAATATCCCTGTATTAGCTGGAATGGCTCGTATTACGATCTTTTTTGGCAAGATAACCGAATCAGCGGAAGCAGTTGGGACATCTATATGAGCCGTTGGGAGCAAACGCCCTGGAACGGCCCCACCGCGACCCCAATTCGCCCGCCGGACAGAAGCGGCTCGACATGCCTTCGCCAGGAAGCGGTGATGTTCCTTCACGACGACGACGGAATCAACACCTCGACTATCCAATTCAATGCAAACGGCACGAATGTGGGAATCGGCGACCCGCGGCTTACCTATGTCAACGATACACTTCGCTTTGCGCCAACAACCGATTGGCCGCAGAATACTTGGCTGTCGATGTGCCTCAACCGCGCCGAAGACATGATGGGAATCGACATTGTATCGCCTGTCTGCTGGGAATTCATGGTTGACCGAACAAATCCGGTTTGGGGGGCGTCCACCCCCGATAACCACGAGCTTGTCGGCGGCGGTTCAATCACTTTGTCCATCGAGGTTACCGATGCCGGATGCGGCGTATCCACCGATAGCATGGGTTTCCGCGTGATGGGGATTTGGTATTTCTACGGCACCTCTCCGGCGGTTTCTTGGGACGGCGCATCGATGCATTTCAACTCCTCCGCCGAAGGGATTTATTTCGACCCCTTCGACACTTTCACAGTCTGCGCGACTGTGCGCGACAAGGCGGAATATTGCGGTTATAATCAAATCGACTACTGCTGGGAGTTTTATACTCAGGGCAACAGGATTTACGGCAATGTCAATTTATCCGATGTCGGCGACGATTCGGGAGTTCTTGTTCGAGCAACCTATGGCGACAGCGTTTGGAGCGCATCGACAGATTTCTATGGCGACTATTCGATACCTTGTGTTCAGGAGGTCGCCGGAATACAGCTACGAGCCTCCAAAGCCGGATATTCAGATTCGACCGTTGTCGTTGATATGTCCCTTGGCGGCGAGGTCGAGGTCAATTTCACGCTGAACCCAACATTAATCATCTACGAATCCGATTTCGAGGCTAATAATGGCGGTCTCGATACCATCCGTTTCGGTTCGAATCCAAACGACTGGCGCTGGGGCACACCCACCGCGGCACCCGGAAGCGCCCACGGCGGCACTAAATGCTGGGGCACGATTCTCAACGGAAATTATAGTAACCAAAGCAAAAGCCGGCTTGTTCTCGGCCCGATATATCTTCCCGAAAGCTCCTTGCCGATGATGACATGGTGGCAGTGGTATCGTTTTCAGGCAATTACCAGCGGGAGTTATCACGACGGCGGAAATGTGAAGCTATGGCTTTCACCGCCTTCTACATCTGCAGACTCGACCATTCTAATCCTCGACCGTGCCTATGATGTCAATCAAAGCCAATATAATTTTCTGATAGCTTATCAGACAAGTTTTGCGGGTAATTCCTTCGGAAATTATTGGCATGAGGTCAATGTCGATTTGTCGCCATGGGAGGGTGAAGAGGTCTATATCTCCTGGGATTTCGGAAGTAGCAACAACAATGTCGAAGCCGGATGGTTCATCGACGATGTTACAATTATCGCTTCGCCCTCGAATGTCCTGAGTTTCGCAATCGACTGCTCGACTTGGAGCGTTCTCTCCCCGACACCTCCGGACACTATTGTCTCGACAGAACTCGAGAAGATAGTGGTTACAAACACCGGCAATGTTCCGCTCGATCTGGCCTTGGTGTGCGATTCCATACCCTATTTTACGCTTTATGATTCCCTTGCCTACGGTTATTTAGGCCTTTGGGCGATTTTCAACGACGAGATCATTCCACCGCGCTGGAGCGATTTTGGGAGGGAAGACTTTTTCTCGCATGTCTTCCGCTACGCCGACGCCGACACTTTCGGCACGGGCGGATTCGGAATATATCCTCATCCCGACAGCACGGAAAATCTGTGGTTCCGCTTGGACACCCCACAGTTTTTTCCGATTGATACTTTCACGATTAAGGTCCTGATTCGTGCAAGGCAAAGTATGGACTAATGATTAACAATCGAACACCTGTAAACATTTAAATAGTCGGCGAATGTGCTATTAAGGTTAGCAAACGCCGTTTTGTTAAGATACCGGCCGAGTAGTTTTTACCGAAAGTGAGATTAAATGAGAAGTGAGAGTCTTAAAGCATTATTAGCGCTCTTGGTCCTAATAACGGCAGTTTTCGCGGTGGATGTCCCCGTAACTGTGGCGGCAGGCCATCAGACAGGCCCCGCGGCGGCAGGGATGTCGAACCGCACCCTCGTCGCGTGGACAGACGCCCGTGCCGGAACAGCCAACAAGAACATTTACGGCAATATCGTGCTCAGCGATGGTAGCTTCATTAGCACGGATATGCCTTTCTGCACCGACGGCAGTATGCAGTATGATGTCGCTGTGGCGGCCGGTGCGAGGTTCGTAGTCGTTTGGGTCGATGAGCGGTCGGGAAATCCGGAAATCCGCGCACTTCAGGTCAATTCGGACGGCACGATGCCTTATCCGGATTTTGCGGTAACTACCACCACGAATATAAAAGCTGTTCCGTCAGCTGTCGCGATTGGGAATGACATCCTTATTGTTTGGCGCGAGGAAATGACGAATATGCAAATCCGCGGGCACAGACTTTCCTGGAATGGCACACAGTATGTTCCCGCCGGCACCACCTTCAATATCTCCCCGGGTGGGTCATACAACGCCTATAATCCAAAGGTTTCCACCGGTGGAAGCGAGTTCCTCGTTGTTTGGTCGGATATGGTTACCGGCGCGCAGGGCGGAATTATCGCACAAAGGGTGAACACCTCCGGAACTCTCGTCGGAGACACGATTGCGGTAGCGATTTATTATTACCCCGCGCCGCCTCAAACCCCAGCTGTTGCTTGGGACGGCACACAGTGGCTTGTAGTTTGGAATGTCAATATCACAACTCCGGGAAGCGACCATAACGTTTACGGTCAATATGTTTCCTCCTCGGGAACGCTGTCCGGTTCGATGCTAAGCATCGCAACGGTGGGGACTTCCAACGAAACCCGCCCGTCGCTTTCCTTCGACGGAATCGGTTTTCTCGTTTGCTGGCAGGCCACACAACCGACTTTATACACAGATGTTTACGGATGTCGTGTTACCGGAAGCGTTGTTGGAACCTCCGAGCCATTTTCCTTCGGCACGAACAACGAGAATTATCCAGCGGCTTGCTGGAACGGCACCTACCACGATATTTTCTGGGAAGATTTTCGCAATACTTATAACTACGATATTTACATGAGCAGATGGGATCAAACCCCTTGGGACGGCCCCTCGGCGACCCCGATTCGCCCTGCCGACATGGGCGGAAGCACATGCCCACGTCAGGAAGCGGTGATGTTCCTCCACGACCCCGACGGAATCAACACTTCGACAATTCAATTCGACGCTAACGGCACGGTGGTTGGCATTGCCGATCCGAGATTGTCCTATGCCAACGACACATTGCGGTTCAGCCCCTCCGCCGATTGGCCGGTGGGCACATGGATAACCTGTTGTCTTAACAGAGCGGAGGATATGACAGGTTTGGATATCGCAAATCCTGTCTGCTGGGATTTCATGATAGACCATACAAATCCGGTTTGGGGAACCAGAAGCCCCGGTGTGGGCGAGTTGGTTAATGCCGGCGCGATTCCTGTAACAATAAATGTCAGCGATGCCGGTTGCGGAGTTTCCACGGACAGCATGGGGTTCCGCGTGATGGGCAATTGGTATTACCACGGCCTTTCGCCGGCGGTCAGCTGGAACGGCCTTCAGATGCAATTCAATCCGGGCGAAATCAGCATGGCTTTCGAGCCTTTCGATACATACACCGTTTGCGCCACAGTCCGCGACAGAGCGGAATTCTGCGGGCATAACCGTATTGAAACCTGCTGGGAATTCTACACCGAGGGGAATAAAATCTACGGCAAGGTCGATCTCGGCGGGACTATGGACGAATCCGGCGCAACTGTCGAGGTTTCTGTCGGAGACAGCATTTGGACTGATATAACCGATTCGCATGGAAATTACAGCATCCCCGGTGTTCAGGAAGTTCCCGGAGTTACGGTTAGAGCTTTCAAGACCGGTTATGCCGATTCTTCCGTGACAATCGACATGTCGTCAGGCGGCGCTCGAAGAATCGATTTTCTGCTTTATCCCGTTGTAAATCTCTTCTTCTCCGATTTCGAGATAGACAACGGCGGCCTCGATACATTGCGTTTTCCGAATAGTTATAACGATTGGCGATGGGGTTCTCCCACCGACGGCCCGGGTTCTGCCTATAGCGGCGATAAATGCTGGGCGACGATGCTTCATTCGGACTACAACGACTCGAGCCGAAGCAGGCTAAGACTCGGCCCGATTACCTTGCCCGCAGGCTCTTCGCCGATTCTCAGCTGGTGGCAATGGTATAGATTCCAGGCGAGGAATGCTTCCGGATACCATGACGGCGGCAACATCAAGCTTTGGCGCTCCCCGACCGACTCGACAATACTTGTCCCAGATCGTGCATATACAGGGAATCAGAGCCAGTGGAATCAGCTAATAAGATATCAGACAAGTTACGCCGGACACAACTCGGGAAATTATTGGCACAAGGTCAATGTCAATCTATCAGCATGGGCGGGGCAAACGGTTTATATATCGTGGGATTTCGGAAGTAGCACGACAAACACCGAGTCCGGATGGTTCATCGACGATGTTTCCATCGGATATATCAGCTATATAAACATCGATGAGCCGATCGAGCTTCCCAAAAAGGCAACCTTGCGCGCCTACCCCAACCCCTTCAACTCCTCGGTGCGAATTGACATCGATGATCGGTCTTCCATCACAACGCCCCTACGTATCGAGATTTACGATGTCGTAGGCCGACGTGTCGATGTCATTACGAAAAATCCGCAGGGCGATGCAAAGAGTGTGCATGAGGGTTCTTTTACGTGGGTTCCCGATCCTTCGCTTCCTTCGGGCGTTTATCTCGTGCGTCTGGCAAAAAGCGAGATAGCGCCGGTTAAGGTGATGCTCATAAAATAGAACTGTCCGAATCTTCTCGGAAAGGCGGCTCGAAAGGGCCGCCTTTTTTTCAAATCTCGCACAAACATTCTTTATGATAAGCTACGAAAAATTTCAATAGGTGCTTGACAAGCTAAAAAATAACCTTAGATTATAATTAAGAGACAATTTTTAACAAAGGCTAAACAAGCCACAAAAAGGAGAAATAATGAAAAAGCTTTCCTTGTTGATCCTTCTTTTCCTGCCGGTTTTACTTTTGGGTGATGTCATTTTCGACGAGGTTTACAGCGATATCGAAGACCCTGTCGAAATCGTTTTCGCAATGGACACTTCAGGGTCGATGTATGGCAGTATAGTAGGGGTCAGAGACAATGTCCTCGCCTTTGCGAGCGGCCTTAGCGATTCGGGAATTTCATGCAGATTCGGTGCGGTAACCTTTGGAGACGGCACCAATGTATGGGATTTTGACACAATGGCCTCGGGATACACTATGACATCATCTGCCATTGAATTTCAAGCGAGAGTTGCAGGAATTGGTGCATCCGGCGGAGGCGATGGCCCCGAGACATCTCTCGACGCCATGTTCGACGGTGCGACACTTTATGATTGGTCGCCCGATACACAACGCGTCATGGTGATGTATACCGATGCCCCCTTCCACTATCTCGGTGACGGCACACCGTGGTCGCATGTTACCCTCGATGAGACAATAGACGAGTTGCTTGAACGTGAGGTAATCCTTTATACGATAACACGTTCCTATGTGGATTCGATTAATCTTATCTACGCCGCTATGGCTGAAACCACGGGCGGAATAAATTTCCTGCTTCCGTATTCGAGGCGCGGGATAACAACTGAAACATGGGCCGAGGTTTTCGCCACGATTAAAAATGACATCACCGAGCGACAGCAGGCCAATAATTTACATGGGTTGGAAGTTAATATCAGAGGGCTTGCCGATGTCGAACTTGTTTCGATCGAGATAGCCGATCTGGAACCGGGTCTTCTATATGGGCCTAATATGATTGACCTTTCCGGTCCTGAATTTATCGGTCTCGATTCTATCCAGATTACTTGGGTTTTTAACGATCCGAATAATTTGGGGATCACATCGACATCTTATCGAGTGCTTCTTAACACTTCGGCTCGAACATTCGAAAAACCGGGTTTTCTCGAATTCCCTGTGAAAATCACCGATAATATACAATTCCCCGCCGCTCTCGCCCTCACCGCTTACCCGAACCCCTTCAATTCGGCGGTTGCTATCTCCGCGCCGGCGAGTGCGGTCATCGAGATTTTCGATCTTAACGGCAGAAGCGTCGCCAAGCTTCCCGGTGGCGAGCAGATTTGGACTCCGGAACCCACAGAGGGAAGCGGTGTCTATCTCGTGCGCGCCGTTTCGCCCGATGGCACATGTTCGGACACAAAACGGGTGGTGTATTTGAAGTAGGATCAGATTTGTAATCCGCGAAGGAAATCATTTCTTGCCAGAAGTCCCCGCAGACGCTTTTCCGCCGGGGAGATGAAGGCACAGAACATCAGTTTTCCTTTTATCGCGGATAAAAAACAGAAAGCCCCCAAAGCCTGCATAAGCCTTGAAATAGCCGCTGTTTCAAGGTTTTCCATAAATACTTTTCGGTCGATTTTGCCGGCTTGTCCCTCGAATTCATCTAAATATGCCTCGACAAGCCGCACACGGGCATCTGCGGGAATATCGGCGTAAGGATCCCAAAGCATACTCGCCAAATCATATTCCGCAGGCCCAAAATGGGCGGATTGAAAATCGATAATCCTCACACATTTGTCAACTAAAAGAACGTTTGTCGATTGAAAATCGCGATGCGTGAAATATTTAGGCAGGTTTGACAAATATTTAGCGATGCGGTCGAAATCTTCTGACAGCCTATTTATAAGACTTTCGTCGAGTTTTCGATATCCGCGAAGATATTGCTCGGTGAAATAGGTCGATTCCCATCGGAAAGCCTCAAAATCGAAGGGACGATTGGCGACAGTAGGGCATTTGCTAATATTCTCACCTGCTATTACAGCTAATCGTGCAAGCTCACGAACTACAAGCTCGTATTCATAAAGCTCCGGTGGGCGACATTCACCCAAGTCCTCGACTATGGCCGCCGGAATTGCAATGTCATAGGCGAATATCTTCGGAACACCGAATCCGAGGCTGTGCAGAAACCGTTGCACCTCGACCCAGTCCTCGATCGAGCCGCCATGCCCACCTCCGGACATCATAACTACACTTGAAGACTCTTTAGTAAGGCGATGGAAGCTTCTGTCAGACCCGGCTCCTCGTATATGCTCTATTTTATAGCCTTTGAAGCCTGAATTATCGATGAATAATTGTAAATATTCTGTTGTCATAAAATATGTATCCCAAAGGGACCTACGATGGCTTTTTCTAAAGATATTCCCGCTGGAATATCGCAGTTCGGCCAAACAACGACATCGCGGAGAGAGCATTTTTCGCCGATTCTTGCGCCCGAGCATACGCAAACCCCGCTATCTAACCTCGCGCCTGAACCTATTTCTGCGAATTTCGAAATATGGTTGCCTCCGCAAAGAAGCCTCGAATGAAGCTCGAGATAATCCCTCGGCGTGCCAATGTCGGTCCAGAGGGCATCTCCGATGTCATAGAAACGAATCTTGCCGGGAAGTGCGCGTATAGCCTCGATCCAGCCCTCGACCGCACCGCCGGAAGCTCCGGGGCGCGGCATGAAATCGAGCATTTCCGGCTCCCAAAGGCTTACCCCTGTGAATTTCCACGCGGAATCGCTTTGTGTGCCTATTATGCCGTTGATATCGACCACAGAGTAGCCATTAGCGAGAATCTCACGCGCGCCGCGACGCACGAGGAATGTCAAAGCCGCGCCAGATTCTCGATGCACACGAATCGCCGTCGTGAAATCTATTTCCGCGAAAATATCGCCGGTGTGCACCAAAAAAGTGCCCTGCGGACGCAGTTTTTCCGCGACATTGGCGATTCCGCCGCCGGTGCCGAGAAGATCCTCCTCCGGCACGAGTGAAAACAAAACCCCGCCACCTGAGCGGCTTTCCGCGAATTCGAGGAAATCCTCCTTGCGGAACCATACATTGGCGGCTACACGGAAAATGCCGTGTTTGGCCATGTTGTCGAGGATGTGCCCAAGCAGGGGTTCGCAAAGCACAGGAAACAGAGGTTTTGGAAGGTAATTGCTCAGCGGTTTGAGGCGTGTTCCCTCACCCGCGCAAAGTATAATCGCTTGCATATCAATATATTAGATGTTCACGGCGTTCATTCTCGAAGGATAGTTCCCTCACACGCCAAATTTCTGCAACTTCGGAAGTCGGCAAACAGGCCTCCACGGCCTTTCGGAAAGTCTCGGAACCCGCGAGGATGTCGATTGGAAGCTTCTCGAACTCATATTCATAGGGCGGATCAGCCCATCGAAATTCCCCCGGATACAGTGTTCTCGCACATTTGATAATAGCATAATAGGTCAAAACCGGTCTGAAAGCCGCTTCGTCGATGGCGTGCACCTGAATGCCTCTGCAGATTTGGTCAGAGAATTTATCGAAAACCGGCTTGAATTCGGTGGGGCGGAAAATCGCTCCGGGAAGGCGTTCGGCATCCAAAGCCACGGAAAAATCCCACATATCTATCCAGGGCGCGCCGACAAGTTCGAAAGGCCTTGTGGTGCCGCGTCCTTCGGAGATGTTCGTCGCTTCGAGAAGGCATCCGCCGGGGTAAACAAGCGCGGTGAGGTAACCGGGCATGTTCGGCGAGGGGTTGACCCATTCGAGGCCGGTATCGGTCCAGCTCATCCACCTGTGCCATCCGGACATCTTGGCGACATGAAGTTTCGACGCGACTCCCTCGCGCAAAGCCAGCATATACAGTGCTTCGCCGATTGTGAGGCCGTGACGAACCGGCAAATCAGCCAGCCCGACAAAGCTCTCGAAACCTACTTCAACTCCGGGACCCTCTATAATTTCGCCGCCGATTGGGTTCGGGCGGTCGCAAAGGATAACCGGAATTCCCATATCGGCACAAGCGCGAAGGGTCAACAGGGCGCTCCAGAGATAGGTATAGAACCTCGCACCGACATCCTGAAGATCGATAATCATCGACGAAATCCCCGCGAGCATATCCGGCGTAGGCTTGCGATGAGCGCCGTAGAGCGAAATGAATGGCAGTTTCGTGCGTGGGTCGATCTCGCTTTCCCATTCTATCATATTCGCCTGATCTGTGCAGTAGAAGCCGTGCTGTGGGCCGAAAATAGCTTTCAGCCGGACTCCGGCGCCGATAAGCGTGTCGATGGAGTTAGTGAGATTCGAGCAAACAGAAGCCTCATTACATAGAATCGCCGGAGAATCGCCTAATGGGAAGCTTTTTGGGGAATCGAGCAGGATTTCTATGCCGGTTTTTACCTTAGTTTTCATATCTGAAATATAATTGCGAAAAGCCTCATAGCAAGTATTTTCGGTAATAATGCCTTATAAAATGGGGAATAATACCCATCGAGAAAGTGTAAATAAATTTCATAAATTGCTTCGACACTTATAAGATTCAGAATATCAACAAGATACGATATAATCTTTCCTTTGGCATATAATCCGCGCAAGAACATAACGCAAATAAAGACAGGGAGGCTCATTATGCCGCGCAAAAAAATGCCGAGAGCACTAAAAAAATGCGAAAGAGAAGGTTGCGATAATACCTTTATAATAAAGGTCGGTGCGAAATATATCCCTAAATATTGCTCGAGCAGATGCGCCGCTATCGCGACTCAGGAATCGCGCAGAAAGAGGGTTAGGCACCACAAAAATGGTTTTCAGATGGACCGCCCCACACGAACCGGAGCTGTGAGCATATCGCAGATTCAAAACTATCCGGTGAATTTCTCCGACGACGGCGGAAAATTTGTCAAAATGCTCAACCAAATACTTTCGGGCGAGGTGGCTTATCTGGGAATTAGCTAAGGTTTTATCAAACGCGATTCGAAGCTCTCGATTTTAGCAAATCGGGGGCTTATTTTTTTGCTTGGAGTGCACAAATCACCCGGACTACGCACTCGTTCGAGATAAAAAGGCGATTTTCGGGGATAGAGACGCGTCCATTGCGAAACTCCAGAAACCCTTCTGAGATAGGCTTTCCGAGACGTTCGAAAAGATCATCCGCATCGATTTCCGGAAGAAAATCCATAACATCTTCGCGGGAGAATCCCTCCGCGAGTCTTAATCTCAGCATTATGAACTCCTCGACGCGCTGTTCGGGGATCAGAACTTCCTCGAACTCGCGCGGAGACCTCCCTTCGCGGATTTGCAAAATGTATTTTTGAAGATCCGACGTGTTCGCGTATCGTGTCCATCTCGGCGGTCCCGGAAAATAGGAATGCGCAGAAGCCCCAAGGCCGTAATAGCCGCCTCCTCGCCAATAATTTAAATTGTGCCGGCTGATTTTATTCCCCTTCGCAAAATTAGAAAGCTCGTATCTTCGAAAGCCGGCGGAGCTTAGAATCAAGCCTGCGTGCTCGAACATCTCAAGCTCCAAATCCTCATCGGCAGGCGGAAGAAACCCATCATTCAACATCCGCTCGAAAGGTGTGTTCTCCTCGATGGACAAACAATAAAGCGAAACATGCTCCGCGCCCGAATCCACGGCTCTTTCGAGTGTTTCTTCCCAATCGAGAAGGCTTTGCCCCGGAACTCCGTAAATTAAGTCGATTGAAACCTCGAAACCGCACAACAGCGCTGTTTCGATTGCAGAAACGGCGGTTTTCGAATCGTGACGTCTGCCCAATGTCTGCAAAAGCTTGTTTGAAAAAGACTGCACGCCGATTGAAAGGCGTTTTGCCCCCAAATCTCGCAGAATATCGAGCTTCTCGGCGTCGAGGGTCTCCGGCGAGGCCTCGAAAGTGATTTCGCAATCGGGTAAGATGTTCAAAATAGACAACATGCCGGAGAATGTTTTGTTAAGCTGTTTCGACGAAAGCGAAGTCGGGGTGCCGCCGCCGAAATACAGAGTGGAAATTGGTTCTAAACATTCCCTTCGCGCCTCATCGAGAAGAGCATAGATATATTTCTCTGCGAAATCGCTATCGTAGGGAATCGAGCAAAAGGCGCAGTAAAGGCATTTAGCGCTCGAACAGAAGGGGACATGGACATAACAGCCAAAGGCCATCAGCGGATAGACTTTCCAAAACGTCCTATATCGATTCTGCCAAAGAAATGCGTGATATTGTAAAAAACAACTTCGAGCAAATCGCCGAGAGTCCGCATTTTCGGTGCGCGCGGGTCGGGTTTCCATCGAAAATAGACGAAAAGCGGCTTGCCGAGGATATACTCATACGGCAAAGCGCCATAATAACGTGAATCGATCGCATTATCGCGGTTGTCTCCGAGGATAAAATAATGTCCTGCGGGAACAGTGAACGGGCCAAAATTGTCGCGAAGAGAAAAGGGGTCGCTCTCGATTTTTGCATCAGCAAAAAATGCTCCGGGGGGTAAATCGACCGACCGACCGTTGACATAAAGCTGTTTGTTGATTATCTCGACGATGTCCAGCCCTCTGGCAACCGCCCTGCCCATGCGGTATTGAGAGGTTTCCGCCGGATAAACGAAGCACAGGACAGAGTTTCGCTCGGCAACCTTGCCTGCGCTGAGTTTCTCGACAAGAACCATATCGCCGGGAAGCAGATTATGTTGCATATTCTCTGTGGTTACAGAGTAGCCCTTCACGAGAAAGCCTTTCAGAGCTACTGCAACGACAATTCCCACGATAACTGCAACAACCCAAAAGGCGACATAGTTCGGACGTGTTTCCTTAAGCCGTGTGCCCTCTTTGCGTTCTTCCGGTATGAACCCCATCGACTCTCCTTTTGAAATAAAATAATCATTCAAACCCCAAAACGCAAGAACAACCCTTCATCGTGAATGAAATGACTTGACTTTTGCCTCGAATCTGTGCAATTTTAGCAAGTATTAACATGTTTCAGAATGGGGAAGCCATGCAAATTCTTACCGTAGTGTCGATATTCGTCGGATTATTTCTGATGGCTTGTTTGGCCTTCGCCGAGGTGCCGGAAGAGATTGATTTCGGTCTTGTCAAAGCCGACAACGATTTCGGATTTGTCCTTTTTACCGGACTCGCCGAGATGTCCCAGCACGAAAACGTCTTTATATCGCCGCTTTCCATAGCGATGGCGCTTCAGATGTGCTACAACGGCGCCGAGGGCGAAACAAAAACCCAAATGGCCTCTACTATGATGTTTGCCGGAATGCCCACGGACGTCCTTAACATAGGAAACAAGCAGTTAATCGCACATCTCACTCAAAGCGAAAAAGTCCGTATGGAGATTGCGAATTCCATCTGGTCGAGGCGAGGAATGCCGTTCAATGAGAGATTTATCTCGACATTAACCGAATTCTACGGCGCTTCCGCCAACGAACGCAGTTTCGATGACCCCGCCACGCTCAAAGAGATTAACGGCTGGGTTGCGGAGAAGACTCACGGCAAAATCGAGGAGATTATCCGCGAACTCGACCCCCTTTCGATTCTCGTCCTGATAAATGCAGTTTATTTTAAAGGCGCTTGGTTCGAACAGTTCAGCCCGAATATCACCCGCGAAGATGATTTCAGACTTCACAACGGTGATATTCAAAAAGTTATGATGATGTTCAAAAGCGATAATTACAGCTATCTCGAGACCGAGGAGTTTCAGGCTGTTCGTTTGCGCTATGAAGACCCCCGTTTCGAGATGGTAATTTTCCTCCCCGCAGAGGACAATGAGTTGGACGATTTCATCAAGAACAAAGACTCCGCGTGGTGGGCCTCGACGGCGTCGCAATTCCAATGGCGCGATGGCAGGCTTTCACTTCCGCGTTTCAAGGTCGAATACGAACTTACCCTTAACGACGCCCTTATGGCGATGGGGATGAAAGACGCCTTCAAAGAGTCCTCGGCGGATTTTAGCGCGATGACGCCGCTCAAACCGGCATGGATAAGCAAGGTCATACACAAAACCTATATCGAGGTTGACGAAGAGGGCACCGAAGCCGCCGCGGTTACCGCAATCGAGATGGTCGGCGAAACGATGGCTCCCGATATGGACAGGCCGGAACCATTCACGATGCGCGTGGATAGGCCTTTTTTCTGCGCCATCACAGAAAGAGGCTCCGGAGCTTTGCTCTTTATGGGCGCAATTTTCAAACCCAACTGAAAGGCAGTTATGAATTTCGAGCAAATTAACGGCAGAAAAGCCGGCAATATTCGCCTCTTCGCACTTAGCACCTGCATATGGTGCAAAAAAACACGTGAACTTCTCGAAGAGCTTGACGTCGAGTTCGAATATATCTACATCGACCTCCTCTCCGGCGACGAGAAAGCCTCCGCAGTTGACGAAGTCGAGAAATACAACCCGCGCGTCTCATTCCCCACCCTAATCATCGACGACGAGGTTATCGTCGGTTTCAAGGAGGACAGAATTCGGGAGATATTGGAATAATGGGCATTCCAAGCGAAGAAATCGACAAAGAATTCCTCCGGCTTAAGGCTGAGGCCGAAGATGGGGGATATTTTCTCAACCCCGATACCGATTTCACTAAAGGTCTTGTCGAAGGTCTTCTGACGAACATCGAGCGTTATGGATATCCCGCTTGCCCATGCCGCCTCGCGGAGGGTGAAAAGGAGGCCGATCTCGATATTATCTGCCCCTGCGATTACCGTGACGACGATGTCGCCGAATTTGGAGCCTGCTACTGTGCGCTCTATGTCTCGGACAAAGTCGCAAAGGGCGCGGCGGAGCTTCATTCAATTCCAGAGCGACGTCCGCCCAGAGCCGAAAGAAAGCGGAAATCATCAGCGGAAAAGAAAGCTTTCCATGGCGAATTGAAATACCCCGTATGGCGATGCAAAGTCTGTGGCTATCTTTGCGCGAGGGAAGCCCCTCCAAACAAATGCCCGGTTTGCAAAGTTGACAGCGAAAGGTTCGAGCGGTTTATTTAATTTTGGGAATATTCCCCATGGCGACCAGTTCTTCATGGGGATTATACCTTTATAATACTAATGTAGAACGACTTATCTTATTGTTCTACATTATAATAGCCCCGTGGCACATCTTGTGCGATAATTATAGCGGCTCATTGTCTTCGGGATTATCCGCCGAATTCCACACGATAATCAAAATAATAAATGGCATTGTGGATTCGCAGATAATCCATATATTATTTATTTGTAACTTCTTTTTTCCGCCCTCGATAAAGGGAGGCAAATGATGAAAAATTCGACAGGTTTTAAGTTAATTATCGCCGCAGGGCTTATCCTAAGTCTTTCCCTCTTCGGCCAATATAGCATAGAACGAAGCTCTTTCTCCCCGGGAACCCCAAAATCGGGTGGCCCCTACGAAGTTAGAGAAGCCGCCGCTGGCCAAAGTGTTACCAAAACGACATTCCACGAAGCCGGTGCCGACTCCATCTACCTTTGGCAGGGATTTGTCCAGATTAATAATATTCCGGTAGTGTTCTCAGCCAGCGCAATTGACAGCTACCCCAATCCTGTTTTTTGGAACTATGTCCCGCTTAGCACAACAAACCCATCGCGGGTGAGATTCACTTCATTTAGCAATCTCAGCGGCGGCGCATGGAGAACCGGCACAAAATCTATATACAACACCGGCCTCGGAAGCACCGACACAATCTGGATGGACGAATACTCCGAATGGGAGTTTAATCTCGACAGCGACGCCAGCGAAACCCCCGGTCACGAGGACACAAGATGGCGCGCAAAATCCTCAGATACCGATTTCACCGGCACTGTTGACTATTCGGACTGGCTTGCATCCAAACATCAGGACTATTTCCAGCAATATCGGACGGATATCGATGTCGTCTATTCGCCATCGGGAAGTCATGCCGGCATCGTCAATCTCGTTAGGTGGTATAAATTCGGCCAGGATGTTTCCGGATCAGCCGAGGGAACCAACCTCAACGAGCTTAACGACTGGACCGGCGGAATTCCCGGACCGCAGTGGGCGGACGCCGGAAGCGATCTCGAATTCCCCGAGCACACTGTCGGCGGCGCGGAGGATTGGTACACAGTCAATGTCCGCGAATGGGAATCACTCGACAAGAACGTCGATAAAATCATAGTTTACGGTCAGCCTATCAACGCAAACCTCGAAGCCACAATGGTTGCATGGAGAGGCTACTCGCTGATGGGCGTCCCGCTTTATCCGGTCGAAGATACTGTAACATATAGGCTTAGATACAACGACCGCTACGGCGAAGATCCACCCTTCTGGCCGCCAACAACGAGGTGCGATCAAGACGTCGTTCTCTATGACGATTTCCATCAATATTGCGAAGTCCCCGACCTTGGATGGCCCGGCAAATACCGGTCTTGGTGGCAGGTTAGCAAATTCAGGGGCGATGCCGGCTCCTATGCCATATACAACGGCCCGAGCGCTAATCCTCCGGTTGCACCTTTCTGGCCGGGGAATGGTTATTGGCTCGTGCAGGATCACTGCAACGCGGTCGAAATCGATGTCATCGGAATCAAACCGAACAAAAACGGCTGGATGGATATCCCACTCACGAAATGGGACGGCGATCCTATGAAATCCAGCATGTTCTATAACATGTGTGCCAATCCCTTCTATAAGGATGTTGCCGGAGGCGATGTTTTCGATATTCTTTGGCACGATGCCCATATTGTCCGCTTTACTGGCGGCGTCGAAGTGGAGGATAGAACTCTTGCCTCGGCGGTATCCGCAAACTGGGTCGATGGAACTGTTCAACTTTGGGACGGCTCGGGGTATTTCCCGGTCGCCAGTGTCCTTGGAGGACCGAACTACGGCCGCACTTTCCGGAATTGGGAGGGTTTCTGGTTCCAAACAAAGAGCGGTGTTCCGGCAGGCGACTCCCTCGTGCTTCGGATGAAAACCACCGATGGCCCATCACGCAGAGTCCGACCAGAGCCGGAACCAGAGCTTATTGCAAGCTGGAGCACGAAGATTGGCATCTTCTCGGAAGAAGCCGGGCAATGGGACGCGCACAATGTCTTCGGATTCAAAGAATATACCGACGAATCGCAGGCCGCAGGCCGTATGTTTATCGAGAAACTTCCCGATATCTGCTATCCGGCGCCAGTTATTAAGCTGTTCTTCGTCGATGAGAACGACAAAAGATTCTGCGAGTATTTCGAGGGCGTCCGCAGGTCAAACGTCATCTACAACGCAGTTCTCGACTGCAGAAGCGTGAAAAACCAGAAGATAGCCGTTCGGTGGGATATTCAGAGCCTGCCTTCCGGTTTCACAATGTTCATCGAAGACCCCGACCACGGCGTTTTCGTCGATATGATCGCCAAGAGCGAATACACTTTCATTAGCACAGGCGATATTCACAAGGTCAGAATCCATGTCGGAGCGCCGCTTGAATGGGTCGCGAGAGAAGCCGTGGAGTCGAGGGATCTGCCAATCGAATTTTTCCTCGCCGGCCCGACTCCGAATCCCTTCAACTCCGCAAGCCGCATAGATTTCGGCATTCCGGAGACCGAGGTTGGTCCGGTTAGAATCGAGGTTTTCGACATCACCGGACGTAAGGTTCGCACCCTTATGGACAGCGACCTCGAAGCCGGTTTCTACAATGTCGTTTGGCGCGGTGATGACAACATCGGCGCGGAAGTTGCCAGCGGAACATATTTCGTGCGCTTTGTTAGCCGCCATAGGGAAGAAAACCGCAGAGTTAGTTTGATCAAGTAACACAAACCCCCAAAGTGTTACGATCACGGGCGATCCATTCGGGTCGCCCTTTTTTTTGTTGCAAAAAGTTCTTGCGTTTTGCTCAAAGGTGCTTATATTCAACATACCTACCGGTCGGTATGTTGGAGGTTTATTATGGATATGTTCCAAGAAAAAGAAGAGAAACGCAGGAAAATCATCGAGGCCGCGTCGAAATGTATCGCGGAAAAGGGCTACAGCGCAACCAGCATGAACGATATCGCCAAAGACGCGGGAATGACCAAGGGCGGGGTGTATTGGTATTTCGAGTCGAAACGCGCGATATTTATGGCTATACTCGATGAGATGATTATTACTAATCGCGAGATGTGGAACGAGATAGACCGTCTGAGTGGGACTCTTCAGCCGAGAGAATTATTGCGTCAGGGTGGAATTATTTTCATCAAAAAACTGACTGAAGACATTATGCTCCAAAAACTCTATAACGAAGTCCGTTCGGAGGCGATGAAAGACCCCGAAGTCCGGCGCAAGTTGTTAGAACGCATAGCGATCGCTGTCGAGTTCATAAAGAAGTATTTCCACGAAGCGCTCGAAAAAGGGGCGGTGCGCGCAAGAAGCACAAAACGCCTGAGCCTGTGCGTTGTTACTATGATTATGGGCCTTGCGAACGCAACATGGATGACAGGAAGCGTAATCGACCCGATTTCCCACTGGAACGAATTTGTGGACGATCTGTTCGACGGCGTCGGAACCGCCTAAGCGAGGGCGACGATGAAAAAAATACTGTTGACAATTATACCGTTGACCGCTCTGCTTGCAATAATATCATGCGACAGAATCCAGCGAAACGAAGTGAAAGAAAGGCCGGTGCCTGTCCGCGTCGCGCGTGTCTTGCATGAGGATGTCTGCAAACCGGTGAACTGCACGGGCGTCCTTTCGGCTGGGGAGATTACTAAGCTCTCGTTCAAAACCGGCGGCATAATCGACGAAATCGCTGTCAAAGAGGGGCAACGTGCAGTAAATGGGCAAACTTTAGCGAGGCTCGACCTTTCGGAAATTCGTGCCAAAGTAGGTCAGGCGGAGGTTGGATTCGAAAAAGCCAAACGCGACCTCGAACGCGCACAAGCCCTTTTCGACGACGGCGCGATTCCCCTCGCACAGCTTCAGAATGCTCATTCCGCTTTAGATATCGCCGCCAAAGACCGCGAAATAGCTGATTTCAACCTTCGGCACTCGGAAATTCGCGCGCCCGCAGAGGGTGTAGTTCTGAAGCGGCTTGCGGAAGAGCGCGAGCTTATCGGGCAGGGTATGCCGGTCTTCATTTTTGCTTCGAGCGAAAAGAGTTGGGTAGTCAAGTGCGGTGTTATCGACAGAGATTTGGTGCGGATAGAAATAGGCGATTCCGCGCGAATCGAGATCGACGCCCACCCCGAAGCGGTTTTCCGCGGCTATGTTTCAAAAATCGCCGAAATCCCCGACCTGAACACAGGGATTTTCGAGGTGGAACTCATCCTCGACGAGACTGATTTCAAGCTGGTTACCGGCCTCATTGCCAAAGCTGTGATATTCCCCTCGAAGAATTCCCAAACAGCGCTCGTGCCGGTAATCTCGGCGGTTCGAATCGAGGGGAAATCCGGTTATATCTTCGCTCCGAACCGCGAAAAATCAATCGCAGTATTGGTTCCGGTGGAATTCGACTTCGTTTCCGGCGAGAATATCGGCGTTAAATTCGGAATGGACGGCATCTCCGAGGTAATCACGGAAGGCGCATTATACTTAACTGATGGCTCTAAAATAATAATTATAGAATAGCAAATAGACAATGAAAATACTTCCCAAATTCGCGGTGGATAATCATCGGCTTACCCTTATGGTTGTGCTGTCGCTGGCTGTCTATGGTTTCTTTTCCGTGTGGCATATGCCAAAAGCCGAGAATCCCTCTGTTCAACCACCGGGAGCTTCGGTAATCGTGCGTTACCCCGGCGCTTCGCCCGCGGACATCGAGGAGATAATAACCAAGCCCATCGAGGACGTCGTCGCCGGAATGAGCGATTTGCGAATCGCCTCCTCGACAAGCGGCAACGGATTTGCTGTTATCGGCGCGCAGTTCGAAATGAACGCCGACCCCGACGACAAATACCGCGAACTCACCGAAAAGGTCAACAGCATCCGCTCCGAATTGCCCGCGGATCTCGCGCATATCGAGATTTACCGCTGGTCGGTGGACGATGTGAAGATTATCCAGCTCGCAATTGTTTCCGAAAAAGCCTCCTATGTTGAACTGAGGCGCGAGGCGGAGAGGCTCGAGGACGAAATCCGCAAGGTCGATGGTATCGCAGAGACGGAGATAATCGCATGCCCGGAGCGCGAAATTCGTGTTTCAGTGGATTTGGAAAAGATGTCGAGGATGAACATCCCGCTCGATCGCATCATCGGTGTTATTCAGGCGAATAACATGAATATTCCCGCCGGACGCATAGAAATCGGCGGAAGAAGTTTCAATATTGCCACGAGCGGCTCCTATCGCGATATAGACGATCTCGCCAACACCCTAATTCCGCTCGGCGATGGCAAAATCGTTTATCTAAAGGACATCGCGGAGGTTGAATACCGTTTCGAGGACTTTCCGCGAACAGCTAAATTCAACGGCAAAAAGGCGATTTTCGTTACGGCGACACAACAGCCCGGAACGAATATCTTTGATATAAAAAGCGGGTTGGACGATGTAATAGCAAGGTTCCGAGTCGGCCTTAGGAGCGATATGTCCCTCGAAACCGCTTTCGACCAAGGCGAGAGCGTCCGCGATTTTATCCTCGGATTCCTGATGAACCTTGTGCAGGGGGTTATTCTTGTCGGTCTGCTAACATGGCTGGGAATCGGAAACAGACCATCGGCGGTGGCGATGATAAGCATACCCACAGCGATAATCATCTCGATGGGCTGGGTGAATCTCGCCGGTTTCGGAATCCAGCAAATCCAAATTGCCGGATTAGTAGTCGCTCTGGGCTTGATTGTCGATAATGCAATCGTCGTAACACAGAATATCAACCGCTTTATTGCCGACGGCGTAGATCCCAAAACAGCCGCAATCGATGCCACCGCCGAGGTCGGCCCCTCGATCGCAAGCGGCACGATAACCACATGCCTTGCCTTTTTGCCGATTATCATGATGTCGGACATGGCCGGGGATTTCATTAAAAGCATGCCGGTAACAGTTATTTTCACGCTGTTGGCATCGCTGTTTTTGGCGTTGACGCTTGTGCCCTATCTCGCGAGCCGGTGGTTTGTGCGCGAATCGGCTCTCCGTGCGGGTTATGTGCAGAATATGCTCGACAGCTTTATTCGCAAACGTTATCGTAGAGCGATTTCTTTCTCCCTTCGAAGGCCGAAGTTCGTTCTCGGAATCTCGATAGCCCTTCTGCTGGCCGTTTTGCCGCTGGCGTATATAATCGGCACAAGCCTTTTCCCGAAGGCCGGCAAAACACAGATGTTTATCGATATAGAATCGCCCGAGGGAACAGCGCTGAGTGTAATTTCGAATGCCGTGGCCCATGTGGAAAGCGTTCTCGCGGAAAAGGATTATGTCGAATATTTCGTCGCGAATGTCGGCGGACACAATCCTCGAATTTATTACAACGCCTTTCCGAAGCAAAGCAGGCCGAATATCGGGCAGTTGCTGGTCGAGATCGATGCATCGCGAAAACGTGATATGCCGCTTTTCGTCGAGGAGCTTCGCACGGAATTCGAATCTTACCCCGGTGTGCAAATACACGTAAAAGAACTGGAACAGGGCTACCCCAACGATGCACCGGTGGCCGTTCATATCATCGGAAAGAATCTCAGAGAGCTTGAGCGTATTTCCGCGTCTGCCGAAGCGATTTTCCGCAAAACTCCCGGTGTCGTGAATGTAAAAAATCCGATGAGCGGTTCGCGGACGGATATCAAGGTCGAAATCAACCGCGAGAAAACTGCTATGATGGGGCTAACTCTTGCGGATGTCGATAAAGCGGTGCGTTTCAGTATGGCTGGAATAACCGCCACCGGCCTTCGCGATGAGGAGGGCAAGCGAAGGGACGTAGTTGTCAGGCTTGCTTCCGAAGAATCCCCCTCGATAGAGGATTTCGACCGGATTTTTATCGCCAATCCCCTCGGCGCGATGATTCCGTTGGGGCAATTGGCCTCGGTGGAGTTCGAAACGGGGCCGTATATCATAAACCATTACGATTTTGACCGAAGCGTTACTATAACCGCCGATGTTGCAACCGGTTACAATGTCAACCGCGCAACCGAAGCAATTATACGCGAGCTTGACGACTATCCATGGCCGGATGGCTTCTATTACCGCGTCGGTGGGCAGATGGAATCACAAAACCGCGCATTTAGCGGACTTGGAAGGTCATTCGTTATAGCGATTTTGGCGATTTTCGCGGTGCTGGTGTATCAATTCAAATCCTTCCGCCAACCTTTCATTATATTTACATCGATACCATTGGCGATAATCGGCTCGATAATCGCCCTCTTTCTCAGCGGAAACGACATCTCATTCACCGCGATGATAGGCCTCACGAGCCTCGCAGGTATAGTCATCAACAACGCGATAATCCTCGTCGATTTTGCGAACAGCCGTAGAGCGCATGGCGACAGTATCGAGGAGGCACTCGTCTCCGCAGGCGAAATTCGGTTCGTGCCGATTATCCTAACTGCGGCTACAACGGTAGCCGGACTTCTGCCGCTAACACTTTTCGGCGGTCATATGTGGAACCCGATGGGATGGGCTATTATCGGCGGCCTGATAACCTCGACGGCATTAACCTTGCTTGTGGTTCCCGTGCTGTATAAACTCATGGCCAACGGCAAAGAGAGGATAACGTTATGAGACCTTTGGTAGCAGTGATTATAATCGCGGCGGTTTGCGCCGGAAGCCTTTTTGCAGTAAAACCGGAGGATATCGAGGGGCTTTGGAAAGCCGAGCGCGGAAGAGTCATTGCACGAATGGGGAAATGCGAAGACGATTCGACCTATTGCGGATGGGTCGTTTGGCTCAAAGACCCACTCGATAAGGACGGTCAGCCCTTTCATGACATCCTAAACCCGGAAGAATCGCTTCGCGGACAGCCGGTTATCGGGCTTAAAATGTTCTGGGGCTTCACATTCGACACCAAACAGAAGAAATGGATGAACGGCTTCATCTACAACTGCGAAGAGGGCAAGACCTATTATGCGACACTCACGCTTGCGAATGCAGATGAATTGCTGATTCGCGGCTCGATCGACAAAAAAGGCTGGATCGGCGGAACTACAACTTGGAGCCGAGTTCAAAGTTTGGAATGAGATTTTTTTGAAATTTTCGAAAAATATTCTGGATTAAATCTATTTTTTTGTTGTTTTATCCTCGGCATAACATTATGTTAATACCAATACCTGCCGGAGAAACCCGAACTCCGGCGGAATAACGCTAACGGTCAGAAACCGGCGTTTTGCTATTAGAGTTTGTGGTTGTCGAGGCAATAAACGCCTTGACAAATAGATATTTGCAAAGTAATTTTGCAAAGATGACTAATGATAAGGTATTATTTAGAAACAACAAGGAGGACTCGATGAGTAAGAAAGCTTTGATCGTTCTGGGATTGATGGCTTTCGTTGCGGCATTATTCGCTCAAGTTGAGGTTACATTGCTTGGACCTCAAGACTTCGAGGGATCATGGTTGCCAACGGGCTGGACCCAGAACCCACCCTACACTGGTGCAACAGCGAACTGGCATCAATACACCCCGTTCCCCGGGATACCCGCCGGTTCTAATTGCGCCCGTTGCTATTACGAAGCAATTAACGACGACACGTTATTCACGCCCATTTTCGATTGCTCGGGCGCGGCATATGACTCAATCGTTGTTGTTTTCGACGAAGATTATGATCTTTATACCTACGGTGCTGGCGAGGCCATAATCTACGTCAGCAGTAATGGCGGAACAACATGGAATACTGCGATATCCTACGGAAGAACCGAATACCTCGATAATCACCGCAGACTCCGCATCGATACATGGACAGGCGCTAGCGCCAACGCCAGAGTCGCCTTCCATTACGCATGCCAGAATGACTGGCACTGGGCTATCGACAATCTGAGCATTTATGCTTATGAACCATCGGCAGAGCCATACCCACCGACATTCGATTTCGTATGCACGCCGATACTTCCTTTGGGCACAACAACCTATACCTTCGAGGTTACAGTCAATGACCTTACAGGCGTGCTTCCGACCTCTGTCGAGGTTTGCTACACAATAAACAGCGACCCGGAAGTTTGTGCTACGATGACCTATATCACGGGCGCGCCTGACGGCACCGGCGATTACGAACATCAGATTTTCGGCCTTCGCGAATGGGATAGGATCGAATACTACTTCAATGCGACCGACACCTATGTCCCCTCTTCCGATGGCACATCTTCCACCTGCGTAACGGTGATCGATGGTAACTACTACGTTTACGAAGACGGCACCGGTTACCCGATGAGCCCCAGCCCCACATGGCAGGATATATCTGTTATCGGATGGAACACTACCCTTTGGGGTGACGATATTTATGGCTATATGATTATGCCGTTCACATTCCGTTGGTATGGTATCGACAGTGACACGATTTGGCTCTCGACTAACGGCTGGATCAGCTTCGGGAACAACCCGTCTTATACCAGCTGGCTTTATTATCCGTTGCCATCTCTAATCGGGCCTACACCAAATATCGGGCTTTGGTGGGAAGATTTCGTTACTACCTACACTGGCGAAATTTATGGTTATATCAGTGCCGATAACGATACACTTATCTTCCAATATCAGGCCGTCCCTCGCTGGACTGATGTTACTGAAACATTCCAGGTTGTTATCGTAAATCCGGCCATCGAATCTCATCCGGGGAACAATGGCTCGATTCTTGCCCGTTACCAAACAGTAAACGCGAACACCGGTTCGATTGGTATCAGCAACAACGATGGGACAAGAGGGTTTCAGTATTGGTATGATGGCGTGATGGGCAGTCCGGATTATTTAGGTCTGGTTCCCGGTCGCGCAGTTCGCTATTGCTCAACTCCTCCGCCCAGCGGAGATATATATGGCAATGTCAACCTCGTCGGTAGAGTTGATAATTCCGGCGCACAGGTTGGTGTTGTTGGACTTCCGGTTTACACAACCACAACCAATCCGGCTGGCGACTACCGCCTCTACAATGTTCCTCCGGGAACATGGGATGTTTTCTGCACCCATCCGGTTTTTTATCCGGAAACAACCTATGGCGTGGTCGTAGTCGAGGATGAATCGACACGTGTCAATTTCACGCTTAACCCGAGACCCATCGGTTTCGTCGAGGGTTATGCCGACCTTACCGATACCCCGCCGCTTGGCGAGGGTGGAATCACAATCACCGAGCTTGCCTCTGGTGAAGTTACTACCACGGATGCCTCTGGCTATTTCTTCTTCGACGGCATTCCTGCTGGAAACATTCAGATAATCGCTACTTATCCGGGCTACTTCTTAGCCTACACCCCAGTTATCGCCCTCGCAATGGGCGAAACACTTGCTGTCGATACACTCTTCCTCGATCCGGCAGATTATTGGTATGAGGATTTCGAGGGTGACGGCGGAGGCGGAGTTGCCGGCGGTGGTGTAATGTGGCAACATGGTGTTCCCACCTATGGTCCCTCCGGCTCTTTCTCTGGCTCGAATTGCTGGGGAACTCGCCTCGCAAGCGATTATGATCTTTCGGGCGCTGGAATCTTCACTCTATCCATTCCAGTAATTCCCCCATGGACGCCTTCTCCCGGCGACAGTGTGAAATACTGGCAGTGGGTCGAAACCGAAGAATTCGCGGGATTAATGGAAGACGGCGGAAACCTCCAGATTTCCACCGATGGTGGCGGCACTTGGGTTGGTATCGCATCTCCAAACCCGCCTTACACTGATATTATCGACGCAGGATGGGGCAACCCAATGGGCGGCGAATGGGCCTATGGAAGAGTCTTAACTTCCTGGCATCAGGTCGCTTTCGATATTAGCTCATATCCTTCCATTACTAATGTTCGCTTCCGTTTCGGCACCGATGGATACACTTCAGACGATGCCGGTTGGTATGTCGACGACATCATGATTGGTGCACCACCATTCTACGGCGGCGCTGTCGAGGGTTATGTCTATAACTGCAATACCTATGAAACAATCGGCGGCGCGACTGTTCATGCCGGCGGTGTTACTACGGTTAGCGATCCTTCGGGATACTTCTT
>Ga0334886_1000396_pt1 | contig 69397 bp, 68 predicted proteins | sample GraSluR1_MG_9_FD_207232 | JGI IMG/M metagenome (GOLD analysis project Ga0334886, IMG submission 207232) | Sludge microbial communities from methane-producing bioreactor in Wageningen University, Netherlands - Granular Sludge_27_06-R1 | ecosystem: Engineered > Bioreactor > Anaerobic >... | reverse complement strand
ATAACGCTAGGTGGAAGGGTATCAGCTTTTATAACATTTGGAGCTTTATTTGGAGCCTTCCCTGATTCTTTACCAGAAATATAATTTTTATCTGTCATCTTGTTCTCTCCTTTTTTATAATAGGGATATTAGTGATGCTTCAGTTGTATCCCTATTACATGATATTCAGAGATAAGAAGAATGTACTAGTATAATATAGGTTTATTTGATTATTTTTTAGAATCCTTAATTAGCATACCCCATTTTTTTAATTCTAAAAATATTGGCTCTAGAGCCTTACCTTTACAGGTTAAACTGTATTCTACATGAGGTGGAATTTCAGGATAAACAGTTCTTGTAACAATTTCTTTCTTCTCTAATTCTTTTAGTCTTAGGGATAGAGTTTTAGGACTTATACCTTCAAGAGATTTTAAAAAGTCTCCAAAACGGACAGTTTTATCAATCAATAAATCTCTAATGATTAAGGATGTCCACTTACTTCCAATAATATTTATAGCGAGTTCTATAGGGCAATTATCAGAATAACTGCCTCTTTCAAGTTTTATTTCTGACATAAATAAAATTCTCCTTAAACTTACTATTCACAATAATACTTACTTTTGTGAAATAATGTGAAAAAAATACTACTACTTTTCAAATAATATTATAAGAAATATAATATTATTAATCAAATAAATTAAATATAGTTGTAATTAAAAAATTATTTATTCACTGGATAATATTAAATACAGTTTATTACAGCTTATATATTAAAATAATTATAGGAGGAATTGGTGTGAAAACTTTTGAGAAATACAAATTAAAGAATTTAAATCTTGTAAATAGAATTGTAATGCCTCCCATGGATATGTATTCAGCAGATCAGTCCGGCATAGCTAACGAATTACATTATAATCATTATACTACAAGAGCTATAGGAGGGGTAGGACTTATAATAGTGGAATCTACTGCAGTTACGCCAAATGGAAGAATAAGTGATAACGATCTGGGCTTGTGGACTGATGAACAAATAGAAAATTTGAAAAAAATAGTGGATAGTGTTAAAAAGTATGGTTCTAACATAGCTATTCAATTAAATCATGGAGGTAGAAAATATGTTGGAAGTTCAGGAGAAGTTTTAGCTCCTAGTGAAATTGCTTTTGATGAAAAAAGCAAGATACCTAAGGAGTTGAGTAAATATGAGATTAGTGAAATTGTTGAGGCTTTTAAACAGGCGGCCGTAAGAGCAGATAAAGCTGGTTTTGATGCTATAGAGATACATGGAGCACATGGATATCTTATAGATGAATTTTTATCACCTCTTTCCAATGTAAGGAAGGATGAATATGGTGGGAATACTGAAAATAGAGCTAGATTTCTCAAAGAAATATTAGAGGCAGTGACAGAGGTTTGGCCTAAGGAAAAAGTAATATCTCTAAGAGTTTCAGCACAAGATTACAAAGAAGGTGGAATGACTGTAGATGAAATGATTAAAATTATCAATATAATTAAGAGATATATTGATATAGTTCATGTAAGCTCAGGAGGATTGTTGCCAGTTCCCGTAAAGGACTATCCTGGATACCAGGTTAAATTAGCTGAAGAAATTAAAAATCATTGCAATATACCTACTATATCAGTTGGATTAATAAAAGATACAGATATGGTGGAAGAAATATTGTCAAATGGAAGGTCAGATTTAGTTGCCCTTGGAAGAGAATTGCTTAGAAATCCTTATTGGGTATTAAATGCAGCAAGAGATAAAAATATAGATATAAAATTTCCAAAGCAATATCTGCGTGCTTTTAAATAGGCTGATTAAGTATGTGAAGAAGTTCTAATAAGTTTATATTGAAGTAGAATGTGTAATTTTTAATTAAAAATAACTATATTATAATAATTTTCATTGTTATAATAATTATTAATATGAGTATTATATGGAGGTATTAAAATGGATTTTTTACAGTTAGCTAAAACTCGTTACTCAGTGCGTAAATATAAAGATAAAAAAGTTGAGGATGAAAAACTTCAAAAAATACTTGAAGCTGGAAGAGTTGCTCCTACTGGAGCTAATACACAGCCCCAAAAACTAATAGTAATAACAAAAGAAGAAGGACTTAAAAAACTTAAAAAGGGTGCTAATATCTATGGAGCTCCAGTGGCTGTAATCGTGTGTGAAGATCATGATGTAAGCTGGAAAAGACCTTATGATAATAAGGATGTTGCAGAAACGGACGTTGCCATAGTTTCAACTCATTTGGTTCTTCAAGCTACCGAATTAGGATTGGGTACCATATGGGTATGCTATTTTGATCCTAAAATAATAAGAGAAGAGTTTAATATACCAAATAATGTAGAAGCAGTAAATATAATAGGTATTGGTTATGCAGATGAGGAGCCTGCTTCTCCAGAAAGACATAAAACAGCTAGAAAACCTTTAGAGAAAACTATAATTAAAGAGTCTTTTTAAAAAATGTAACCAGTGGTTTCAATTAAATCGCTGGTTATAATAAAATTTATAACATAATTTTATTATTTTCTAAAATAAAGTACATATGAAAAATGAGATTATCTCATGAAATTTATTTTGAATTAATAGATAGAAATGGAGAATTTATGGATACAAGATTTAAAAATTATTTATTGATTTCAGATATGGATGGAACACTTATAAATACCAGAGGAGAAATATCAAGGGAAAATATTTCCGCTATAAATAATTTTGTAAAAAAGGGTGGAATATTTACTATTGCTACAGGAAGAACTATGGAATCTGCAGGAAGGTATTTAAAACAACTGCAGGTGAATGCACCAATAGTACTATATAATGGAGCAAAGATTTATGATTATAAAAAAGAAAAGACTCTATGTGAAATATCTTTGGAGGAACCTGTAAAGGAGATAATCAGAAAAGTTAAATATGATGATAGCTCTCTTGGACTTGAAATTTACTGTGAAGAAAATGTTTATATATATAACCCCTGTAGATTTACTGAGAGATTTTCTAAAAAAGGCTATGAGATATACTACAATATTGAAGATATATGGGATAAAAACTGGACCAAGATATTAATACTGGGAGAAGAAAATCAATTGGATGTTATGGAGATAGACTTTATAGATACTTTTGGTGATGTGAACCTTATAAGAAGTGGAGAAAATTTTTTAGAGATAATTCCTAAAAATACATCTAAAGGACATGGACTAATTGAGCTCTGTAAAATATTAAGGACTGACTTAAGTAATACTATTGCAGTAGGGGATAATATGAATGATGCAGAGCTACTTAAAGAGGCTGGTTATGGTTTCTGCGTTGCCAACGGGAATAAAAAACTTAGGGATATAGTCAAATACAAATGCCCATCTAATGATGAAGCTCCTATAAAATATATAGTAGAATGGATCGAAAGAACTTTATTGTAAATCACTTGGATAGATGAAAGCTTTTCTCAGATCTAAATATAATAGGAATTATTTTTTCCTAAATGTTTAAAATAAGATTATGTATATCAGCTAAGGCATATTCAAATAAATAACTAGTCAGTATGTAGCCTATTTGACTTACTATTTATTTTCACATGCCTTATTTTAAGCTTTTAGGGAGTGATAAGATGAAGAAAAAGATAATTTATTATTTGATAATTATAAATCTTACATTATTAGCCTTTAATTCTCTGGGAAAGATAAGTTTTATAAAAAGATTTATAGGAATTATAGATAAAGCTTTTTTAATACCATTATTTATTTCTGTGCTTATATATTATATTATAAGACCTTTAAATAATGTATTTATTAAGAAAGGATTAAATAATGGAAAAGCAAGTCTTTTGACTTTAGTTATTTTTGTATTTATTTTAAGCGGAATATTCTATTATTTTACTAATTATGCCTATATTCAATTTCAACAGGTTACAAATTACCTATGGACCATAATAAATGACAGAAAAAGTATAAATGGAGTTATAAAATGGCTTAATAACTTTATAAATGTAAGTGAAATATATAACTTGCTTACTCTTATGGTTAAACATTATGTTCAGGGAATAGGACATAATTTTAAAAAAATTGTGAGTTACTTTATGAATGCTTTTTCCATGGTTTTTCTCATAATTATCATAGTGTTTTATATGCTTAAAGATGGACACAAGATTAAGGAAAATATAATAAAGTTTATTCCAGAGAAATATAAGTCTATTTCGGATAAACTATGTAATGATTGTGATGATATATTGAGTCATTATGTCACAGGTCAGGCAAAGGTGGCTGCAGCACTGTCAACAATGATATTTATAGGGTATATATTTATAAAAATGCCCAACGCTTCTCTTCTTTCAGGTATAACTTTTATTCTTGCATTTATACCCTTTGTTGGATTTTTTATATCTATGATAATTCCTATAGTAATAGCTTTAAGCATGGGATTTTCTATGCTCTTAAAGCTTCTGATTGTATTTGTAGTAGTTCAAACCTTAAAGGGTAGAGTAGTAGTTCCAGCTATAATGGCAAGGAGTATGAAGATACATCCGTTAACGGATATATTTTTGGTTATTGCAGCTATTACTATGCTTGGACCTTTTGCAGCATTTGCAATAGTTCCCGTTTATGCCATAATAAAAAATATAGTTATTGTAATAAAAACAAATAGAAGAACTCTGAAAAAAAGATAAACAGAGTTCTTTGTTTCAGAGTTGTATTCAATACTATATTTATTGATTTAATTTCTCTATAATTATACTTGCATTTTTACCAGCATTTAAATGTAAATCTAAATGGGAAACTTCTATTTTAACTGTATGATTATCATTTTTTAAGTCAAGAATTTCATGGCTTATAAGGGGAGTACCAGGTTTTGTTAAGGTAACGGGAATCACAACGGGATTATCATCCATAATTATACCTGCACTTCCAAGCGGTGAGGAGTCAGATGTATATAGTATAAATTCTATTTTATAGATTCCAGATGAATTTATTTTAAATTCATCATTTTTAATCTGAGTAATATTGTGTCCAAAGTTTATGGATAAGTTATTAAAAGGTATTGAACTGCCAACAGGTATTTTAAGTTCTTCTTCACTAGTGTTATTATATGCAAATACAGTAGTAGAATCCAAATGCCTAGGCAATAATGCGGTATTGGAATTACTTGCTTTAGATGTTGAATTATCATTAGATAATGGATTATTTATAACATAAGTATCTGAATTTTCTCTAGTAGAAAAATTAATTTTTTTATTATTAACTTTATTTAAAGCATATACATTATCAGTTGTCTTATTTTTTTCTGAAGTACTATGTCTTGTCACAAAGGTATTAGTACTTTTCCTATAAATATTATCAAAATATATATAATTTTTTTTAGTTTTATCTCTATTTATTACTAGGTGAGATTCTGCATTAAGAGATTTATTTAAATTTGGTCTTACAGATCTCCTTAAATGCCTAAATTGTCTATAAAGTCTCATAGGATAATTCCTCCTAATTTTACAATGCTTATTTTATACTTAATATATTTTATGTTATTTTTTAAAAGGGTGTTACCTTTTTATTTAATATGCATATACTGTAGTGTAATCAAAAAAACAGGAGTGTAGTTATGTATTATACCTATAACAGATATCAGGAACCGGAGGAGCCAGATGATATAAATGGTGAACAGTTCAATGATGCTTATGATGATTCTTTTCAGTACATTGAAGAACCAGTATATTATCCTTATAGAGATATACCACCTGAGCCTTTCGATTATTACCAATATGATTCAAGACAATTTAATCCAAGTGCACCTCCAGGACCACCACCATCTTCTATTCCAGCACAGCCACAGCAATTTTCAACTGGCGGCCCTGGGGGACCACAGACTTTTGCGGTAGATCCTGGTGCAATAAGACCTTGTCTTTTCAGATTTGTATATATTTGGCCTAGAAGGGGACCGGGTTTTTGGGCATGGCTTACCTTTATAGGAAGAAGGTCTGCTTCTGGTTTTAGATGGAATGGACGTCGATGGATATATTTTGGAATAGACTTAAGGGATATAAGAAGTTTTCAATGCTTCTAATAAGTAAACACATAATTATATAGAAGTAATTTTTTTTACAAATCAAAGGGGCTGTATTCAATACGCTTTACGTATTGAGGAAGCCCTTTAATTTTACATATCTTCAATTCGTAATTTGGGCGAAGCCCTATAATCTTGCTATACTAAAGCCAAGGTTGGATCAAGGAGTTTTCTTACTTCTGTGGAGCAACTAGCGTATAATTGAATAAACTCAACAAAAGAAAATACTCCAAAATATTGACCAGAGTATACTATAACAGACTTTTGCCTATCTTCTTTATAATTTTTAATAAGCACAGGGAGGGACTTGCCTGAATACTTACTTCCTTCCTCAAGATTTTTAAACAACTGGAAATATCCATATCCAATGAGCGTCATAACTATATGGAATACTACAAAATTGTATTTTGTACTTTTGAAATCTTCTAATTTCCAAAAGTCTTTTATCTGTCTGTAATCTTCCTCAATCTCTGGTCTAAGCTCATAAGTATTTATTATTTGTTTTGCAGTTTTGTTTATGTCTGTAGTTAAAAATACATAGTATTCATCATCTTTTTTATCATGGACAACGCATGCACACAAATCAACATCATTACTAGGATTATCACTAATCCACATTGATCCTAATTGTTTAACCAGGTGTATTTCTTGAGTTTTGCGTTTTTTATTGGAATGCTTCTGCCATTTACCTTCGGAGACAGCTATTTTTACGGCTTCTTCGTATATTGTCATATTCTTTTTTGCTGGTATATAGGTATCAACTTGTTTATTAGTTTTTAATGAATTTATAACATCACGTGAAATAAACCCTCTGTCATTTATTAAGATATCACCAGGCTTAAAACACTTTGTATTTAAAAGCATATCTCTGCAAAGTTCTAAATCATGAGGCTTTATAGAATCAAAAACAATTTCTTCAATGATACCGGAATCATCCATAAGACCTCTAAGAGTTCCAAGCTTATAACCACGTACAGCTTCTCCATCATCTTTTATGACTTCTGAATTTTCATAATTTGCATTGTTTAAGTTTACTTTTATCTTAGTACAATCAAGGATATGTATTGATGGAGCTATATCAAGCGATGGCATTACTATATTTTGAATATAGTGATTATAAGAATGTATAAATTCACTGGCATTATATTTGTCTACTAAATTCCTCATAATGCCTTCGGCAAATAAGCCTTTTTTAATGTCTCTTTCTGTGTCCCAAATATTCCATCCAAGTTCTGATAATAGCTCTCCATCGGTTACAGCGAAGGCTACATCTGTTAGACTTGTTTTAAGTTTCATTTTAGCTGTAATTGCCAGTGTAATAAGTATATCGAAAGGTATATGTTTATTTTGTTTTCTCTTATCTTTAAAGCTTTGGGATAACTTGCTGATAAGTCCTATATTTTTCATTTTCAACACTATTGTATCTATAAGATTAGGAAAGCCTACATCGGCAGCATCAATCTTCCCAGCCTTTATAGAATCTAAAACTCTGTTTTTATCATTTTTACTTAATTGTAACATATAAACGAACTCCTTAATCATCATTAGTTTATATATATAATTCTACAAAAGTCTCTAAAATCATTTTTTTTAACAAAATATTATACCACTTATTTTTTTGTTTTTTCATATTACTTATTGAACTTAGTGTATAATTTTTATAGGCAAAAGAGTTATCAAATACTGCAAAAAATATAAAAGGAGATGCGAAAGCATCCCCGATACATAAATTATCCATTATAATGTTAATTGAGTAGAAAAACATTAGGTGGGATAAATTATGTATGAAATAAGTTTAAATGATGAGAAGATAACTTTCAAGGGACTTGAGAAAAAAATATATGGATATGCATGTGATTTAGCATGTAGTGTCATGAAAGAAGCTTTAGAAGAGCTAGATAAAAGATTGATGGCTGAGAGAGATACCAAATCCCTGCGGGATAAAGGCAAAAGGCATACTTGTATAAAGACTATAATGGGGAACGTAGAGATAGATAGACGAATTTATGAATACAATGTGGTTGGTGGAAAGAAAGCATATAAATATCTCTTAGATGAATTTTTAGGAATGGATACTATAGGTCATATGTCTATGAATCTTGTTGAAAATATTATAAGCAATGTTACTGAAATTTCTTTTAGAAAAACAGCTAAAAATATAAAACTCATGTGCAATGAAGACGTCAGTCACACGGCAGTGTGGAATGTTGTGCAAAATTTTGGAAAGAAACTAAAAGAAAGGGATAGAAGAAAAGTTGAGCTTAGTAAACAAGGAAAGCTCAATGGTAAGAAAGAAGTAAAGGTTCTTTTTCAAGAGCAAGATGGAATATGGCTCAATATTCAAGGAAAGGATAAGACTAAAAAGGGTAAAGACAAGAAAAAGGAACTAAAATTAGGTATAAGTTATGAGGGATGGAAAAAGCGTAGATCTAGCAAAAATGAATATGTTGTAGAGAACAAACTAGTTTGTGCAAGCTTTGGAGGAGCAAAAGACTTTAGGAAATTATCAAAAGCTACAGTTGAAGAAACATATAACGTTGATGAAATAAATACACGTATATTAAATGGTGATGGAGCAGATTGGATAAAAGCTAGCATTGATGGTGAAGGGGTATATTATCAACTTGATCCTTTTCATAAAAGCCAAGCTGTTTTAAGAGCTGTAAGTGATAAAAAAGAAGCTAAAAAACTAACGAATCTACTAAATCAAGGTAAAGTAGATGAGAGTTTCAATATGCTAGAGAAAATAATGATAGAGAATAATAATGATGAAAAAAATATTAAAAAGCTAACTAATTTATATAATTATCTTGTCAATAACAAAATGGGCTTGATTCCTTATCATTTAAGAAAAGATATAAACATGCCAGAAGCGCCCGGAGGGCTTGTGTATAGGCACTTAGGTACTATGGAACATAATATATGTGATGTACTGGCGCAACGAATGAAAGGCAGAAAAATGAGTTGGTCTGTTAGTGGAGCAGAAAGTATGGCTAAAATACAAGCAGAAAGATTTAGTAATAGGCTTTACAAGAGTTTAGATGAACTATGTACTAATGTTTTGACAGAAGAGAAATTTGCGAAAATAGAAGATATAGTTATATTATCTGCTGCTGAAGTGAATAAAAGTATAACTAAATCTAAAACTTATGCTATACGTAAGGGCAGCATTCCATTTACAGGCTCCGCCATAACTAATGGAAGAAAAGCAATAAGAAAAATTTTTGAAGATAGATGCCTTAGTGAATTAGTATACAGATAATGTAAATTACGATTATAAATGCAAAGGGAAAGCACGCCCTTTCGGGCAAAAAAATACAGGCCATTTTGAAAAAAATTTCAATTAAATTGTAGTGGATATTTTTGAACAAGAAATTTGCCAACGTAAACTTGACACAAACTTTACCCTTACAAAATTTGAATTTTCTCATGATATCACATATAATAATATTAGATATAAGGCTTATAAAACACTGACTTAAGTATACAATATTAAAAGTAAGGTTAAAATATTAGACATATACGGATTAATATTTTAAGGCTATAATTTTATTATCAAACATTAGTTATTTCTTTAAAATTATAGTACTACCTAACAATTAAAAGGAGCTGATTTAAATGAAATCAGAATATAATGATTTATTCAAGTCTTTAATAGATGCTTACTACAAAGATGATTTTGATGAATTCATAAAAAAAACACTTTCAGATTCCACTATAAATAAAGAAGAACTTTCCAATATTATTTCTTCTTTTTGTGGAGTAGAATTAAAATATACTGATAAGGATACTTACATAAAAGATTTGAAAAATGCAATTAAGAATTATAACTCCGATCATAAAATTGTAACTAAAATTAGAGATTGTTCAGTGGATTGTGCTGATGAAAATGGCAAGACTTCTTGCCAAAAATCCTGTCCCTTTGATGCTATTTTAATTGACGAAGCAAATAAAACCTCTTATATTGATAAAGATCTTTGTACTGATTGTGGTTTCTGCGTAGAGGGATGTCCAAATGGTTCTATTTTAGACAAGGTTGAATTTATTCCTTTAGCTAATCTTTTAAAAGAAAAGCAACCTGTTATAGCCGCTGTAGCCCCTGCCATAACAGGACAATTCGGAGATGATGTCACTATAGATCATCTGAGAACTGCCTTTAAAAAAGTGGGTTTTGCGGATATGATAGAAGTGGCTTTCTTTGCGGATATGCTAACACTAAAAGAAGCCTGTGAGTTTAATGCTCATGTAAAATCAAAAGATGATCTTATGATTACTTCTTGCTGCTGTCCTATGTGGGTGGGAATGTTAAAGAGAGTTTATAAAGATATGGTAAAATACGTTTCACCATCAGTATCCCCTATGATAGCTGCTGGCAGAGTTATTAAAACTCTCAATAGCAATTGCAAAGTAGTATTTGTAGGTCCATGCATAGCAAAAAAAGCTGAGAGCAAGAATAAAGATATTGAAGGTGATATTGATTTTGTTCTAACTTTTGAAGAGGTTAAAAATATATTTGAATCTCTAAACATAAATCCTTCCGAATTACCTGAAGATCCTTCTACAGATTACGCTTCTCGTGAAGGAAGATTATACGCACGTACTGGTGGTGTTTCTATCTCAGTAAGTGAAGCTGTAGCAAAATTATTTCCTGAAAAAAAGGATTTATTTAAAAGCGTGCAGGCAAATGGTGTTATAGAGTGTAAAAAAATACTGGAAAAAGCTCAAAATGGTGAAGTTGCTGCAAACTTTATCGAGGGTATGGGCTGTGTTGGCGGCTGTGTTGGTGGTCCTAAAGCTCTTATTCCAAAAGAAAAGGGCAGAGAAAAGGTTAATGAGTTTGCAGAAAATTCAAATGTAAAAATTTCATTAGAAAGTGATCAAATGAAAAAGATATTAAACATGCTAAATATAACTTCTGCTAAAGATTTTATGGACGAAGAAAAAATAAAAATATTTGAAAGAGAATTTTAACAAAGTATTTAGTATTTGTATAGATATATACTACCTAAAATGACAAGAATGCTGAAATATTTATATAACAGTGTTCTTGTCATTTAAATTTAAAAGTTAACATAGTTTTAAAGAAGATTAAACATTAATATTATAAAATTAATATACTAATTCATAATATATTCATAATATATTTTATAAGGTGGTGAAATTTATGAATGCTTTTTTAGATCGTATTCACAGAAAAGATGTATCTATATTAATGATTTTTAATAATTCAATAAGATGTAAGCCACTAGATATATTAATGCCCATAATTACTTATATGGGTTCTGCAGCCTTTGGAACTATATTCTGCATCATATCTTTTTTTTACTTAAGAACGAGAATTTTAAGCATAGAAACAGCTGCTTCAATTATACTAAGTTCATTAATTGCTAGATTTATAAAAATTCATGTAAGTAGAATAAGACCTTATATTACTTTAAAAAATTTATATACTAAAAAAATAGGAATAGATAATTACTCTTTTCCCTCCGGGCATACAACTGTTGCTTTCTCTATTGGTACTATAATAGCATTAAATACACCGGCTATTGGATTTTTTAGTATTTTAGCCGCCATTGCTGTTGGAATCTCAAGAATGTATCTGGGTGTTCACTATCCTACTGATGTTTTTGTAGGAATGATTTTGGGTACGCTTACTTCTCTATCCATATATTTTTTCATCTTTTAAATAACTTTTCTTTATAATATAAAAATTTCATGTTATACTTTTGAAGAGGTGATATTATGCTAAAAGATATTAAAGCTGCCATATTTGATATGGATGGTACACTTATAGATTCTATGTGGGTTTGGAATCTAATTGATGTAACCTATTTAAAAAAAAGAAATTTAATTATGCCTCCTACTCTTAGATCTGATATAGAACATCTAAGTTTTTTAGAAACAGCTCAGTATTTTAAGGATAAATTTAATTTGAGAGATTCTTTACAGGATATAATGGATGAATGGAATCAATTAGCATATCACGAATATGCTAATAATGTACAACTAAAGCCTTTTGCAAAAGAATTTTTACTTAAGTTAAAATCACTTGATATAAAATTAGGGCTAGCAACAAGTAACTGTACATTTCTTTTAGAAACAATATTAAAAAAATATGGAATATATGATATTTTTAACGCCATAACCACTACTGATGAGGTAGTACGAGGAAAGAATTTTCCGGATATATACTTACTGGCTGCTGAGAAACTCAATATTCATCCTAAAAACTGTATTGTTTTTGAAGATATATTACCTGCTGTAATTGGTGCTAAATCAGCTGGAATGAGGGTGATAGGAGTTCATGATTCCTATGCTGAACCTCAACAAAAGGAAATTATAGAAAAAGCTGATAAATACATTATTGGATACAAAGAATTAACTGAAGCGGTTTAAATTGAAATTTTAGGCATTATCAATTATCTATGATAATGTCTATTTTAATTTTAATAAAAATAAGAGTAATATAAATAGCTTTAAACAATATAATAATAACATAATACTGTATATCAGCTAGAATTTTATTAGAAATTTTAGTTTCTAAACTAATTTATTAAAATACAATCAATATTCTAGGGAGAGAGTGTTTTGTTAGTTATAATCATATTATTTTTAATACTATTAGGTACTTCTGTATATTTTATTTCTCATTTTGCTGCAATAGCTTCAATGCAAAAAAAACAACTCATGCTCCTTATGAGGGAAAATAGGAATCTAAAAAATGAGTTTAATACAAATCCAATGACAATTGACAATATTACTATATACTATACAATGCCAAAATATGCTTATGGTATTGTATCTAATTCATGTGACCTGTATATTGCTCCTATAAAAGAATATATAGTACTTTGCAAATTAAAACCTAATAAAAAACTTAAAATATTAGATTGCGCAAAAATTAATAATATTATATGGTATGAAGTAAAATTCCAATCAGAAAATAATATCAATAATAAAGGTTGGATAGAAGCAAAAAATATAATTATTTTTGAAAATAATCTTAATAATCTTCAAATGAATGAGTAAATAGAAATAGTCAGCTTTAATGAACTGACTAATTTCCCAAAGTATATTATACAATTTTTGTTGTCCATTCCTCACAGTTCCATATATCAGTAACTATATCATTATAAAATTCAGGTTCATGACAAACTAAAAGTATACTTCCTTTATATTCCTTTAAAGCTCTCTTAAGTTCGTCTTTTGCCTCAACATCAAGATGATTTGTGGGCTCATCCAATACCAATATATTTGTTTCTCTGTTTATAAGTTTGCACAATCTTACTTTTGCCTGTTCTCCACCACTTAAGACTACAACTTTACTTTCTATATGTTTTGTAGTAAGTCCACATTTAGCTAGTGCAGCTCTAACTTCATACTGAGTAAAACTTTGAAACTCATTCCACATTTCCTCTATACAGGTATTATAATTATCTTTTTTTATTTCCTGTTCAAAATATCCTATGTTCTGATAATCCCCCAATGTCACAGAGCCAGAAATTGCAGGTATTTCTCCTAATAAACTCTTTAACAGTGTGGTTTTCCCAAGTCCATTAGCTCCTACTAGTGCAATTTTTTGTCCTCTTTCCATTTTCAGGTTCAGAGATTTTGATAAAGGTGTATCATAGCCTATTTTTAAATTATCAGTTTCAAAAATAAGTTTTCCAGAAGTTTTAGCAGGCTTAAAATTAAATTCTGGTTTTGGCTTTTCTTGAGTGAGTTCAATCTTCTCCATCTTGTCTAGTTTTTTCTGTCTTGCCTTTGCCATACCGGTAGTTGCAACTCTAGCTTTATTTCTTGCTACAAAGTCTTTTAATTTAGCTATTTCTGCTTGCTGCCTCTCATAAGCTGCTTCTAATTGTTTTTTATTGGCTTCATATACTCTCATAAAGTCATCATAACTTCCTGCATATCTATTTAATTTTCTATTCTCTACATGATATATGAGATTAATAACACTATTTAAAAATGGAATATCATGAGAAATTAATATAAATGCGTTTTCATAAGCTTCTAAATATCTTTTTAACCATTCTATATGCTTTTCATCAAGATAATTTGTAGGCTCATCTAAAAGTAATATATCTGGATTCTCTAACAGTAATTTTGCTAAAAGCACCTTAGTCCTCTGTCCTCCACTTAAATCTGTCACATCTCTATCCAGCCCCACATCTGTGAGACCTAATCCCTTTGCTACCTCTTCTATCTTAGCATCTATCATATAAAATCCATTGTTATCCAATAAATCTTGTATATTTCCCATTCTATCAAGTAATTTTTCTAAAGTTTTTTCATCTGCTTCAGCCATCTTTTCTGTTATTTTCATAAGTTCATCTTCAAGCTCAAACAAATATTTAAAAGCTCCCTTAAGTACATCCCTTATACTTTTACCCTTTTGAAGCTGTGCATGCTGATCCATATATCCTACTCTTACGTTGTTAGACCATTCTATTTTACCTTCATCAGGCATAAGTTTTCCAGTTATTATATTCATAAAAGTAGATTTACCTTCACCATTAGCACCTATAAGACCTATATGTTCTCCTTTTAGCAACCTAAAAGATACATCTTCAAAGATTGCTCTATCACCAAAACCATGATTGATATTTTTCACTGTAAGAATACTCATATTTCCCTCCAAATTTCACATGCTAGTTATCCGCGACAATTCATTACACTAAACAGTTTAAATTAGCTTAATAACTATGTCAAAAGAAATTTTTATCCATAACAGCAAAACTTTTACCCACTATTTTATTGTAATTATTCCATCCTTATATTCAGGAGCTGCGTCAACTATATTTTTTTGACAACAATACTCTAAATCTTTAGAAAGTCCCAGTTGCTTAATCTTTTTGTAATGATTTGCATATTTTATGAAGCTTTTTACATCTGTATTTTTTTCATATATGTATAAAGATGTAGTAGCAATATCCGATAGGCTTATTGGATGTCGTTTCTTTAATATACTTATTATATAGCCACTGCATATAAAATCATCAATAGAGAACTCCCCATTAGTTCCTGCATTTATAATAACTACATCCTCATTATAATCAATAAGTTTTTGTACAACTGCTTCAGCATTTATCATAGCTGCAATAATTATATTTTTTGCTTTAATACTGGCTTTTATAGCTCTGGTACCATTACTAGTAGTCATTATAAGAGTTTTTCCCTTAACTTTTTCTTCATTATACTCTAATGGCGAATTTGAAAAATCAAATCCCTGTATTTTTATGGCATCTCTTTCTCCGCCAAGTATATATTCATTTCTATGCTTTTCTGCTATTTTTACAGCTTCATCCACAGTAAGAACAGGTATTACTCCTTCACATCCATTCTTAATAGCTGTTACAATTACTGATGTAGCTCTCAACATATCTATAACTACAACGGATTTATTTAATATCTTTTTTTCTTTAATATCATCGGCAGATATTATTATATCGACCTTCATATTATTCGCCTCCAATAAAATTATATTTTATACTATAATTTTTTAAAATGACAAAAAGAAACAATTAGTAAAATGCAAAATAAATTTACACCTAACTAATTATTCCTTTAAAGATATATTCAAATTATTGCTTATTCTCTCTCCAAACTAAAAAGGCTATTACAAAAACAGTGGCATCCTTAAAATTTCTTATGTCAAAGCCTGTTTCCTTTTCAATTTTGCATAATCTATAAATTAAAGTGTTCCTATGAATATATAGTTTTCTTGCAGCATCAGTTATATTTAAACCACAATTGAAAAATTCTTCTATAGTATTTATCATCTCATAATCAAATTCATTAAATTTTTTATTAAAAATACTCATTAATTCCTGTTTAGTCTTTATATTTAAATAGTAAACTACTTTTTCAAAAAGTAACTTATTATAATCTAATATATCTTCTTTTAAAGAATATATTTTCCCAAGTAATAGGGCTTCCTTACTTTCATTAAAACACTTTATTAAATCTGATTTATTATAACAAATACTACTGAAACTTATCTTACACTTTATAAACAAATTTGAATTTATAGCATCTCTTATGGACTTGGTATGCTCTCTAACTTCTGTAAAACTGCCTATTATTATAATTTTATCATCATCTATTAAACTTATTATATCTTCTTCATCTTTATAAATCTGTTTAATTAAAGTTAGAGCTTCATATATATTCTTATCTACACTTACAAGTAATACAAAACATCCTTGTAATAAAAAAGGTATTATATCACATATTTTATCATTTGATATATCTTTACCGTATAACACATCCATAAGTATTTGCTCTTTTGTTAAATACATTTCTTTATATTTATTTTCAATTATATACTTTAATAAATTAGAACAAGATGAAAATTTATGTTCTAATTTAATTTTTCCTCTATTTTTACATATAGACACAGGAACAGATATTATATTAGAATTTTCCACAAATCCTTTACTTGTAAATATTACATATTCATCTTCAGATATAATGCTAAAATTAATTTTAGTATTGTTACTTAGATCCTGTAGAAAATTCTTAAATTGTTCCATAAATTTGCCTCCTAAAATATAGTCTGCTCTGTTTCTTTATCAAACACATGTAATTTATCGTTATTAAAAGCTATCTTTATAGTATCCCCTACTCTAGCCTTAGAACTGCCATCTACCTTTGCAGTAAAATTAGCCTTTCCTTTATTTAAATATAAATAGGTTTCTGCTCCCATAAGTTCTGTTACAGTAACTTTAGCATCAATACTGCTATTACTGTGCTTTTCAATAAATTCATTATCATCATCTATATTTTCTGGTCTTATTCCCACAATTACTTCTTTCCCTAAATAACCTTTTTCTTTAATAATCTTACTATGTTCTTCATTTAGTGGAATTGACTCCTGCTCAAAATTTAAACTTAACTTACCAGCATTTTCTACAACCTTGGCATCTATGAAATTCATTTGAGGACTTCCTATAAAACCAGCAACAAAAATATTTACAGGATGATTATACAATTGTTGTGGTGTATCTACTTGCTGTACTATACCATCTTTCATAACTACTATTCTCGTTCCTAAAGTCATAGCTTCAGTTTGATCATGGGTAACATATATAAATGTTGTTTCAAGTTTTTTATGCAATTTTGCTATTTCCGTTCTCATCTGTACTCTAAGCTTTGCATCAAGATTTGATAAAGGTTCATCCATTAAGAATACCTTTGGCTCTCTTACTATGGCCCTACCCATAGCTACCCTTTGTCTTTGTCCTCCTGATAAAGCTTTAGGTTTTCTATCCAATAAATGTTCAATATCTAGAACCTTTGCTGCTTCCCTAACTTTTGTATCTATAACATCTTTAGGAATTTTTCTAAGTTTCAAACCAAATGCCATATTATCATAAACAGTCATATGTGGATATAATGCATAGTTCTGGAATACCATTGCTATATCTCTATCCTTTGGAGAAACATCATTTTTCAATTCTCCACCAATATATAATTCTCCTTTAGAAATATCTTCTAATCCTGCTATCATTCTAAGTGTAGTTGACTTTCCACAACCTGATGGTCCTACAAATACAATGAATTCCTTATCAGCTATTTCAAGATTAAAATCCTTCACAGCTGTAACATTACCTGAATAAATTTTATATATATGTCTCAATGATAAATCCGCCATTGAAAAAACCCCCTTAAGTTAATTTACTTTATGTTTATATTTTAAATCAATAAAATACTTTTATCTATTTGCAAAAGTAACAAAAGTATTTTATTTAATTTGTATAAAAATACAAACCCTGATAAATATTTTCCGACTTGAGTCTATTGTCAATGGCATTTAAAATCTCCCACTTTTTTATACTCCATTTAGGTTCTACTAAAAGACTTCTTGGAGCATCTCCAGTAAGTCTATGAATAACTATGTCCTCTCTAAGGATACTTATAGCTTTACATACAACATCTATATACTCCTCTTGACTCATAAAGTTTAGTTTACCAGCCTCATATAATCTCATTAAAGGAGTATATTCCATTAAATGTAAAAGATGCATTTTAATCCCTTGAATATCTTTTTTACTTATATACTTTATAGTATCAAGCATATCTTTTTGGTTTTCTCCAGGGAGTCCAAATATAGTATGGACAACTACATCTATATTTTTCAGTCTAAGCCTTTCAAGTGCCTTTTCAAATACATTTAAATTATACCCTCTGTTAATCAATTTAGCGGTATCATCATGTACAGTTTGTAGTCCAAGTTCTATCCATAGGTAGGTTTTATTATTATATTCTTGTAATAAATTTAGTATATCATCATCTATACAATCTGGTCTTGTTGCTATAGCTAATCCTACTACATCTTCCTGGGATAAAGCCTCATCATATTTAGCTTTTAAAGTGTCAATATCTCCATAAGTATTAGTATATGCTTGAAAATAGGCTATATATTCACCTTTTTTCCATTTCTTCTTCATCATATTCTTTATATCTTCAAATTGTCTGCTGATTGAAAACTTTCTGTTTCCAGCAAAATCACCAGAACCTCTCTCACTGCAAAAAATGCATCCTGTATTACTTATTTTCCCGTCTCTGTTAGGACATGAAAACCCTCCATCCAAGGATATTTTGAATACTTTTTCCCCGAATTTTTCTTTTAAAAAACTATTCAAACTATAATAGTGCTTGCCATTCCACTTGGAAATCTTATCTGAACAAAATTCTCCTTCTATGATATATACCTCATTTCTGTTTATATTATAAACCTCATAAATATAATATCACAAAAAATTATCTTATAGCTATTTCTTCAAACTACTTAAATCACTTTCATTTACTTTTTTAGGTTTATATTCTTCCATATCTAATTGCCAAGTTCCCACCATATTTTTTATACTATTGTCATTATTTTGACCATTCTTTGGAGTAACTTTATATACAAGACCCTCTTCTACAAAATTTATAATATCTACATTTACTTTATCCATAGGATAATTATCTTCAAATTTAAATGATATAATTTTACCATTTTTATTTAAATATACTCTTATGGAATTTCCTAAATTGGCTTTAGAGTATTGTACGGCCATATATATCTCATCCTGAGAAAAAATCAAATTTTTTATATTCGCTCCAGGAATTACGTCAATTGGCCTAATCTCTTTACCTATTGGTGTTTCTGGCTGCATTTCACTTTCTCCAGAGGTTCCAGTTCCATTACCTCCGCCTCCGGAACTCTGAGAATCCCCAGTTCCACCTTGTGTAGCCATGGATTCATCAAAATGTACAATTTCTATAAAAGGATTGTCACCTTTTGTTGTTATTATTTGTGAAGTTCCATCATAGGACATAGCACTAATTCCAAAATCTTTTAATCCTACAGGTATTTTATCAATTTTTGCTTTATCATCTTGAGTATAATAATATCTAGGAATACTCTGCATATTTGTTACAAGATTAGTTTTTACAGCATTTTTAAATCTAATTCTTATCTGTCTTCCATTTAATGAGTTTAGGTTATTACTTGAATAGCTTTCAAAACTTTCACTCTGATTTTCGATATCTATACTTTTAATTTTATATTCACCTTTTTCTCTTATAACTTTAAAATTTTGTATTTCTAATGATGAGTAGGGTATCTTGCTATTAATTTTTGTTACTCTTACATATATATCCGCCATATCTTGGGCCTGTGAAACTTCATCAAATTTATATCCGTTTATAATTACATCCTGCTGCATTTTTTCAACATTATCTTTTTTAAAAGTGCTGCTATAAAACTTAGACATTTCCTTTATATCATTTTTCATATTTGCAGTCATATATTTATTCACTACTCCAAAAGCCTTTGCTATATCAAACTCTTTTAACTCACTAGTCTGACTTACATGACTTTTACTACATGAAACTGAACTTATAAATATGCAAATACATATAATGCCTAAAAATATCTTTTTCATATAATTACCTCACTTTATAAAGAATTTTATAATAGTTTTCCACAAAATATAAATTTCATTTATAAAGTTTTATATTATTTTATTACAATATTTTTATTTATCATATATTGGTAATCTATATCATACTAATATATAAAAATTAATATATTTTAAATTATCTATCTAAACTTAGTGGAATGCAAACTCCTACTAAGTAAACATTGATATTAATCTAATTAATTATATTTAAATACCATATTTAACTTGGAGGTATAGTATGATAAAATCCATAAATATAATTTTTCAAATTGCTGCTGTATTTATAGGTACTATAGTAGGTGCAGGTCTTGCTTCCGGGCAGGAAATAACACAATTTTTCACTGCTTTTGGATATAAAAGTTTTATAGGTCTTATAATTTGCATGATTATGTACATATCCTATAGCTTTATGATTATAAATCTTAGTAAAAAACATAATTTGAATTCCTATAAAGATTTAATAAATTTAGTTAGCCCAGGTTTTTTAGGTAAAATAACTGACATATTAACAAGTTTTTTTATGATAAGTGGTGCAGCTATAATTCTTGCAGGCAGCGGGGCATTGTTGCATCAATACTTTGGAATACCCTCATTGATAGGAATATTATTAATGTCAATTACAGCATTAATTATATTATTTAGAAATACTAAAGGATTAGTTGAGATAAATTCTTTTATAGTCCCATCTCTTCTAATAATTATAACTACTATTTTTTTATTGTATATGTTTTTTTCGGGACATGCTGTTAATATAAATCATATAAAAACTATACCTTATAATAAAAATTACTGGTTTCTATCCTCAATTATATATGCCGGCTTTAATATATTATCTTTTAGCGGTGTTTTAGTACCTTTTAGCCAAGATGTAAAAAATAAAAAACATCTTATAATTGGTACATCGTTGGGAGCACTAGGTTTAACTATTCTCTCTTTAATGATAAATTTTATGTTATTAACAAATATACCCTATATATTCAACTATGATATTCCTTTACTATATATAGCTAATCGTTTTGGTAAAATAGTTCAAATATTGCTTCTGAGTATAATATGGTTTGAAATGTTCTCAACGGAGGTATCAAATATATACAGTGTATCAAAAACACTAGAGCAATCTTTCAAAATATCTTATAATAAAGCAGTTATATGTATAATAATGTTATCTATTCCAATATCACAAATAGGATTTAAAAAACTTATAAATTTTTTATATCCTGCATTTGGTATAATAAGTTTCATATTCTTAGTACAATGTATTATATTTTATAGAAAAAATATTTAATTTTTGTAATTATACTACAAAGGTTATATAATTAATTCATATGTTAAATTTATAAATTAAAATCCATGAAATGAAGGTATGCTTAATGTTACAAATGCTAAAAAATTGTAAGCTTTGCCCAAGAAATTGTAATGTAAATAGATTAAAAAAAGAGAGAGGTTTTTGTAATTCAGATGACACTATCAAAGTGGCAAGAGTTTCTCTTCACCCTTGGGAGGAACCTTGTCTTTCTGGAGAAAAAGGTTCGGGAACTATATTTTTTTCTAATTGCAATTTAAACTGTGTGTTTTGTCAAAATCACCAAATAAGTCAAGAAAATATAGGAAAAAGTCTTTCTATAGAAAGACTCAGTGAAATATTTATGGAACAGCAGAAAAGAGGTGCCAGTAATATTAATTTGGTAACTCCTACCCATTATGTTCCACAAATTATAGAAGCCATTAAATCCGCTAAAAAATCTGGCTTGAATATACCAATCTTATATAATAGTAGTGGGTATGAAAATATAGACACACTAAAAGCCTTAGATGGATACATAGATATCTATTTACCTGATTTGAAGTACATGAATGACAAGTACGCATTAAAGTACTCTAAAGTTAATAACTATTTCAAGTTTGCGTCAAAAGCAATAAGTGAAATGGTAAGACAGTGTCCTAATCCTAAATTTAATGAAAAAGGCCTAATGATAAAAGGTGTAATTATAAGACATTTAATGCTTCCGGGGCTCCTTTTTGATTCAAAAAAAATAATAGACTATATATTCACTAACTTTAATAATAGTGTCTATATTAGTCTTATGAATCAATACACACCTACCTTTAATTCAAAAAAATATCCTGAAATTAATAAACCTTTAAATAAAAAACATTATGAAAGTCTTATAAACTATAGTTTAAGTTTAGGAATTAAAAATGGTTTTATACAGGAAGAAGGTACGGTAAAAGAAAGTTTCATACCCCAATTTGATTTAAGAGGGGTTTGAAGCAAGTTCTTAATTCAGATGGGGATTCTTTTACCCCATCTGAATTTTAGAACTGCAAATGCATGCCTTACTTGGCGTCGAACTCCCACTTTCACAGAGTGCGTGGTAGTCTTACGCCAAGTTAGTCAGGTGAAATGATTTTTATATCTTATATTTTTTAAGTTCAATTTCAAAACTTTCTATGAGATTTTTAAATTGACCAACATTATCCGTTAATTTTTTAATCTGATTAGTATAATTAATTACGTTAGCACTTACTTCTTCTGATGATGCAGAATTTTCCTCTGCTATGGCTGCAAGAGATTCTATATTATCATATATACCTGCTATTGAATCCGCTTCAATATTCAATCTTTCTGCAGTCTTTATCATAGCCTCTGAAACATTTCTAACGGCTATTTTTGATTCATAACTCAAATTTCTTACTTTTTGTAATGAATCTATCTCATCTTGAAGCACATCATATTGACTTCCTATATTACCTGTAAGCCCCTCAATATCACCAACAAAATTTCCTAGGCTAATATTTATTTCTTCTACAGCATCTCTCGTTTCTTCTGCTAACTTCCTTACTTCTTCCGCAACCACACTAAAACCTCGTCCAGCTTCTCCAGCACGTGCAGCTTCAATGGAGGCATTTAAAGCTAATAAATTAATCTGCTCTGATATATCTGAAACTATAGATATAATACCCTTAATATTTTTTGCCTCTTCACTTAACTCATTTCCCTTATCTTTAACTTCCTTAAACTTAGTTAAAGTATTCATTATATTTTTGCCAGTATCATCTACACTTTCATAACTATTATTAATTTTGCTGATAGCATTTTCTAGTTTTTCTTTATTTTCATTTTGATCTTTCACTACATCCTTTAAAGATTCTATATTTTCATTTAAAATTGTAGCACAATCCTGAGTATTATTAGCTTGATCTACAGCTCCACCTGCTAATTGCTCTACTATACCAGATATCTGATTAGATGTAGTACTCATAAATTCTGAAATGCTATTTATATTTTTTACAAAAGTATTTATTTCATCTGTTATTCCCTTAATACCAACAAAATCCTTACAAATTATCTTCTCATGGTCTATTATGTTATCGTAAATTTCTTGAAAAAAATCTGAGGTTTGTATGCTACTATTTACAACAAAATCATGATTACTTATCTTTTGTAATTGCTGCTGTATAATTTTTCTAGGCCTCAATAAAATCTCTGTTCCTATAAAAGAGGCTAAAGCCGCAATAATAGCAGCAACAATAGCTCTTACAATGTTGCTTGTCCCAATTATAGGAATAAACAATATACCAGAAATTATAAATGTAAATATTGCTGACTTAACTCCTATATTTTTTACAAATCCTAAAGATAATAACTTATTAAATGTAAATTTCTTTACATAGTATATATCTTTTTCAAAATTAATTTTTAATTTAGCCGAGCTATCCGTTCTCTCAATTTCATCTATAGTTATATTCTCTTTAAAAAATTCTGCACTACCATTTAGTAATCCATACAAGTAATCAAACATTCCTCTTTTAGATTCATAAGTAAAAATGGCCTCTTTAGCAGCTATAGCTTCGATTGATACAATTGGCGGTTTTGCACCTGGAAATCTTTGAGTCATCACTACATGAATATCAAAAAGTGATCTTAAAAATGAATACAAATTATCATGTTGAAAAAATGCAGGGAAATCATTAAAAAAGGACAATATATTATCTCTTCCTATTTTGCCCCAAATTTCTTTAACACTGGTGTTAGTCTCATTCGAAATATATTTTATTAGATCATTTACCTGTTTATCGTCAACATTTTCAAGAGGTGAAAATATTTTTTCACTGCCAAATCCTATTTGATTCATGGCATTATCAATTACAGAATCTCCATAGAGCTTTCTGCACGTTCTTATCCAAGTTGCAACTACAGTTCCCTTCATGCTTCCCAACTCCTAATATTTATAATAAGATTTCCAATTTATCAAGCTTTGCCAATGGTTTTATTTCTTTTATGTATACTGTTTGCGTTCTAACTCCACTGCCGCTATTGCTGACAAGTAATAACTTACTAGAATCTAATTTTTTAACCTGCCTTATGATTTTATTTCCGTTGTATTCTAATAAACATAAGGAATTACTTTCTATTTCATTAATTGTATGTGCAAAAGCAACATCGCCTCTTGCTATTCTAAAACCTATCATATCATCATCTTGAATTTCCATAAAAAATACTTTATTCTGAGGATAGCCTTCTATTTTATTGGAAACTACAGGAAGCGACCTTGAAGAAATTACTGTCTTTAAATCAGTTTTATAAACTGGAACATTTTTTAATATGGATTCCAATGCATCATTCCAAACTGGATTAATAATGTCTTTCTTTTGCACAGTTTTCTTTGGCACATTCTTAGGGATATAATTATCTTCTTTATCTTCTACGTACATATTAATATCATCTAAATCTTTTCCAAATATCTTTGAGATTCTCTTAATGATAGCCTCATTAGCAACTTTTTTCCCTGTCTCAAGTTCATTTATGAATCCTTCTGAAACACCTAGTTTCTTTCCCAAAGTTTTTTGTGTCAATTTATTTTCGTTCCTCAATATTCTGATTTTTTCTCCAACTCTAGACACATGTATCACCCCTTACTTTTTCGTTTTTCCACCCATTTTCTTTCTTGTACTAAATGTTCTAATAATTCATCAAAAGTCCATTTAATAGAGGTTGGGGTTACTACTGCAAATATAGTTTTTTTATCTATATTATTTCTAAATATCTTTATAGTTTTTTCAAGTTCCTCATCAGTCAGATTATTAAATAATACTACTTTTTCATGGTTTACATTTCCATATGCTAATGGAAGTTTAACACCCTGTATAATATTTTCTACAGTCATTTTCCCGCTATGTCTGTCTATTACTTTAAATTTCACAAGATTATTATCTAATATAAGTTCGCCTATATTTACAATTTCTTCTTGGCTAAAACCATATATTAAAATCAATTTATCATTATTAAGTACCATTTAACCCCTCACCTCTTAAAACAATAGTATTATAATATTTTAAAGTACAATATCCCTAAATTCTTTCTGGCTCGTCATAGTCTTTTCCAAAGGTATCTACAGTTACCTCTTCCATTATAATATTCTCTACAGGTTTATCTCTATAATCAGTTTTTACCTTTGTTATATTTTTAGCTACATCTAATCCCTCTATTATTTTTCCAAATCCAGCATACTGCCTATCTAAATGTGGAGCATCTCCTACCATTACGAAAAATTGACTTCCTGCCGAATCAGGTGACATAGCTCTTGCCATGGACAATACTCCCTCTGTATGCTTTAAATCATTTTTAAATCCATTAATTTCAAATTCTCCCTTAATAGAATACCCAGGATTTCCAGTTCCAGTTCCATTAGGGCATCCTCCTTGTATTACAAAGCCCGGTATTACTCTATGAAAAATCAATCCATTATAAAACCCTTTTTTAATGAGGCTTATAAAATTATTTACTGTATTCGGTGCTATATCTGGATATAGTTCTGCTTTCATTATCTCACCATTTGATAGTTTTATTGTAACAATAGGGTTCATATTTATCTCCTCCATTATTTCTATTTTATATTTTTCAATAGTCTGTGTATTTTATAATTATTATACACTAAAATCAGTAAAAACATAATAAATGTATTTAATAGCTGCACTTATTATCAACGAATCTTACTTAGTTGAAATTTGTAGTACCACTAGTTGTAGGATAATTTTAAAAGTTTATTGCTAAGCTCCATAATTTCTTTACTTTCAGAAGAGTTTATCATTTGTACTTTACCTTTTTCACCACTTACATTTAATAAATTTAATGTAATAAGTTTTCTCTTTAATTGTTTAACAGTACCTATGCTTCCATCTATTATTGGCACATTAGGTATAAGCTTAGATATTTCATCTTTTATAAATGGATAATGTGTACATCCTAAAACAATTGCTGCTATTTCATTTTGTATGTAACTAGATAATTTATCTTCCAAATAATTCTGAAGCTTATTTCCACTTAAAATTCCAGCTTCTATCAATTCAGCAAGGCCAGGGCAAGGTACTGGTATTATATCCGACTTACCATTATATTTTTTTAATAGATTATTAAATTTTTTTTCAGACAAAGTTACAGGTGTAGCCATAATTAATATTTTACCCATTCCCTTAATTTCTACTGCAGGTTTTAAAGCTGGTTCTATACCAATTACAGGAATATTGGAATATTTTTTTCTTAAATCCTTAATTGCTGCACTAGTAGCTGTATTACAGGCAACAACCAATGCTTTTATATTTTTTTCAACAAGAAATTGGGCAACATTAAAACTTAATTGTCTTATTTCATCAACAGATTTATCTCCATAAGGCGCATTCTTAGAATCACCATAATAAATAAAATCCTCCTTTGGCAAAATCCTTATTGCTTCTTTCAAAACACTTATTCCACCAACACCTGAATCGAAAAAACCTATAGGTCTATTTCGTACATCCACAATATCACCTCAAGTCACACATTAAAACAAAAATTTATTATAAATTTCCATATTATTATAACTCATATACGTTTTTTCTTCTACAGTTAGTGTTTTAGTATATAAGCAAATTAAAGGGATATCCCTTTAATTTGCTTATATACTAAATCTAATTTTACAACAATAGCAATATCTCCATTTAAAATTAACAAATCTATATGTTTAATAAAGTTTAGTTAAAAAATTTGTTAATTATGTTGTATATATTTAATAATTATATTATAATTCAATCATACTAGCATTTATTGTGTAATGTAATTGTTATAATTAATTATTATTATACATATGATAAACACATTAAAAATACTATTTTTGTTCTAGTTTTTTATTAAAATATTGACTATTAATAGTCTTAATCTTTTAAAAATGAAAGGGGATTTTGTAATGAGCAACACAGCAGAAATTTTTGGTTCAAATTCATTTAGTGATTCAGTCATGAAGGAACGTCTTCCTAAAGCTACATATAAGGCTTATAAAAAGGCAATAGAGAAAGGTCTTGCTCTTGATTTAGATTCAGCAAATGTAATAGCTTCTGTAATGAAGGATTGGGCTGTAGAAAAAGGAGCTACTCACTTCACTCATTGGTTCCAACCATTAACTGATACTACAGCAGAAAAACATGATTCTTTTATATCTCCAACAGGAGATGGAAAAGTAATATTAGAGTTTTCAGGAAAAGAACTAATAAAAGGTGAACCTGATGCATCTTCTTTCCCTTCCGGTGGAATCAGAGCTACTTTTGAAGCTAGAGGTTATACTGCATGGGATATAACTTCTCCTGCTTTTGTAAAAGATGGAACTTTATATATACCAACTGCTTTTACTTCTTATACAGGTGAAGCACTTGATAAAAAGACACCTCTTCTTCGTTCAATGGAAGCTTTATCAAAACAAGCTCTTCGTGTTTTAAAGGCACTTGGAAATACTACTACTAAGAAAGTTATAACAACTGTAGGACCTGAACAAGAATATTTCTTAGTTGATAAAGACTTATATGAAAAACGTCCAGATCTTATATTCACTGGTAGAACTTTATTTGGTGCAAAATCTCCAAAGGGTCAGGAACTTGATGATCATTATTTTGGAACAATAAAAGAAAGAGTTTCTTCTTACATGAAAGAACTTGATGAAGAACTTTGGAAACTTGGAGTTCTAGCTAAAACTAAACATAACGAGGTTGCTCCTGCACAGTTTGAATTAGCTCCAATATTCGGAACAACAAATGTTGCAACTGATAACAATCAGCTTACAATGGATCTTATGAAAAAAGTTGCAGTAAGACATGGTTTAGTTTGCCTACTTCATGAAAAACCTTTTGCAGGTATAAACGGATCAGGTAAGCACAATAACTGGTCAATGAGTACTGATGATGGTCAAAACCTTCTTGATCCAGGTGAAACACCACATGAAAACACTCAATTTTTACTATTCTTAACTTCAGTTATAAAAGCTGTTGATGAATATTCAGATTTATTGAGATTATCTGCTGCTAATGCTGGTAACGATCACCGTTTAGGTGCTAATGAAGCTCCTCCAGCAATTATCTCCATATTCTTAGGAGATCAGCTTGAAGATATAATAGAACAAATTGAAAAGGGAACTGCCACTACTTCAAAAACAAGCGGCAACTTAAGTCTTGGTGCTTTAACTCTTCCAGTACTTTTAAAAGATGCAACTGATAGAAACAGAACATCACCATTTGCATTTACAGGAAATAAATTTGAATTCAGAATGGTACCATCTTCAGGAAATATTGCTGATCCTAACATTGTTTTAAATACATCAGTTGCTGAAGTACTTTCTGAAGTAGCTGATAGATTAGAAAAAGCATCTGACGTAAATTCAGAAGTTCAATCTATTCTTACTGAAATTGTTAAAGAACATAAGAAGATTATATTCAATGGAAATGGTTATTCAGACGAATGGGTAGCTGAAGCTGAAAAAAGAGGTCTTCCAAATGTAAAAACTACTGTAGAAGCTACAAAAGCTTTAATTGCTGAAAAAAATGTAAATTTACTTGAAAAACACAATGTATTAGATTCAACTGAATCACATGCACGTTATGAAGTTATACTTGAAAATTATGCTACAACTATAAATATAGAAGCTGAAACAGCGCTTTTAATAGCAAAACGTCAAATTTTACCTTCTGTTATTAAATTTGAAACTAGTTTAGCTGGATCAGCTGCTGCTGTAAAAGCTGCTGGCGTAGACGCTAAAGTTCAAACAGAATTACTTACTGAAGTAGCTGATTTAGCGGCTTCCTTAAAGAATAAAATTGTTAGCCTTGAAGCTTCACTTGAAAAAACTCAGGGATTATCTGGTGATGCTTATGATGTTGCTTATGCTTACAAATTCGACGTATTCGAAAAAATGGATGAATTAAGAGAAGTTGCGGATAAACTTGAAACTATAGTAGATGCAGAATTCTGGCCATTACCATCTTATGGTGAATTATTATTCGGTCTATAATTTTAGATAAAGAAAAGGAACTGTCTATGAGATATTAAAGACAGCTCCTTTTCTTTTTGATTAAAGTTAATTCATCAAATAATTTAGTAAATATTATTTGATCATATTCTTAGATTTTTCTGTACATACCCTAACTGCTTCTATTACAGCACTTCTAAATTTATTTTTTTCAAGACAATAAACTGCCTCAATAGTTGTACCACCAGGTGAACATACTTCATCTTTTAATTGTCCAGGATGCTTACCTGTTTCCAGCACCATTTTAGCTGATCCTAATACAGCCTGTGCAGCCATTTTATATGCTTTTTCTCTAGGTAATCCTTCTAATACTCCACCATCTGCAAGAGCCTCTATAAACATATATACAAGGGCTGGTGATGATCCCCCTACACTAGTTACTACATCCATTAATTTTTCTTCTACAACTTCCGACCTGCCAAAAGCTTTAAAAATATTTAAAACTAATTGCATTTCATCATCTGTTACCTCTCTGTTTCTACATAATGATGCCATTCCTTCTCCTACTAATGCCGGCGTGTTTGGCATGGCTCTTATTATCTTAATATCTCTTTCAAAATACTTTTTAATATCTTCTATACTTGTTCCAGCTGCTATAGACACAATAACTATATTTTTTTTAACTGAATCTTTAATTTTGCCAATTACATGAGCATATTTATTAGGTTTAACTGAGAGTATTAGTATATCAGCAAATTCTGCTACTTTTAAATTATCATTGGTAGTTAATACCTTAAACTTCTCCTTAACCTCTTGTAGCGATGGATTTGATGGATTACTTACCATTATTTTTTGTGGAGAATACAGCTTAGAAGTTACAATACCACCTATCATAGCTTTTGCCATATTTCCACAACCTATGAATCCTATATTTTTAGTCATTTTCACGCCTCCTCTTGTGCATTGAAAAAATATCTGTTAATATGATATAATTAATTTTATTATATCACATTTTTTTACAAAGTTTTACGAGTAGACTTAATTCCTTAATTCATATAAATTAAATTTATTGAAAGGATAAAGCTTCATTAGCTTTTACATAGGTATAAAAATGAATACTAGAAAAGAACATATAGATAAAGCAAAGAAAATTGTAGTAAAAGTAGGTACTTCAACCCTTACTCATGAAAATGGGCTACTAAATTTTGATAGAATAGATAAGCTAGCAAGGCAGCTTTCAGATCTTCACAATCAAGGTAAAGAAGTAATTCTAGTAACTTCTGGTGCCATTGGTGTTGGTACTGCAAAGCTAGGAATAAAGACAAAACCCGAAACTATACCTGAAAAGCAAGCAGCTGCTGCCATTGGCCAAGGTATTCTTCTTCACATTTATGAAAAGTTCTTCGCAGAGTATGGTCAAATAGTTGCTCAAATTCTACTTACTAAAGATGATATAAACAATAAGACAAGATACAATAATGCCCAAAACACCTTCAATGAACTTTTAAGTCAAGGAGTCATACCCATAGTAAATGAAAATGATGCCATTGCCATACATGAGATAAAATTCGGGGATAATGATACCCTTTCTGCTCTAGTTGCAAGTATAATTGATGCTGATCTTCTTATATTACTTTCAGATATTGATGGTTTATATGACTCAGACCCTCGATCAAATAAAGATGCTAAGCTTATATCTCACGTAGAAAAGATTACAAAGGAAATTGAAAGCTTTGGTGGTGGTTCTGGTTCAAAACTTGGTACTGGCGGCATGTACACCAAGATAAAAGCTGCAAAAATTGCAGTAGAACATGGTGTATCAATGATAATTGCAAATGGTTCTGATGACAATGTAATAAAAGATATAATTTCAAATAAGGAAATAGGCACTCTGTTTTCAGCGCAAAAATAGAATATTTACAATAATGGAGGTTAACTAAATGAATATTAATGATTATGTAGTTGAAAAAGCTAAAAATGCTAATTTAGCTGCACGAAAGCTTGGAACTCTAGATACTAATATAAAAAACAATGCATTAATTGCCATGGCTGAAGCCTTAGAAAAAAACAAAAATAACATTTTAAAGGCAAACAGCATAGACATAGAAAATGCTAAAAAAGCCGGTACCACCACAGCACTTATTGATAGATTGACCTTAAATGAAAAGAGAATAATCGGTATGGCAGAGGGACTTAGAAGCGTAGCTGCACTGCCTGATCCAATAGGTGAAGTTACTGGTATGTGGAAAAGACCAAATAATTTAAATATAGGTAGAATCAGAGTACCTCTCGGCACTATAGGCATAATTTACGAAGCAAGACCAAATGTAACCGTGGATGCTGCAGCATTATGCCTTAAAAGCGGTAATTCTGTTGTTCTAAGAGGCGGCAGTGAAGCTATAAATTCTAATCTAGAAGTCTATAAAACCATTAATGATGCGGCAATTAAAGCAGGTCTTCCAAAGGGATCCATTGAATTTATAGATATAACTGAACGAGAAGCGGTAAATATTCTTATGAAACTCAATAAATACGTAGATGTACTTATCCCAAGAGGTGGTGCTGGTTTAATTAATAATGTAGTAAATAATTCTACTGTACCTGTAATCCAAACTGGCGTTGGAAACTGTCATGTTTATGTTCACAGTGATGCTGACCTACATATGGCAGAAAACATAATAGTAAATGCAAAAACTCAAAGACCTGCTGTATGTAATGCTATGGAAACATTACTTGTTCATAAATCAGTAGCTGATAAATTCCTTCCTAAGCTTGGAGATACTTTAAGGGCCATAGGTGTGGAAATAAGAGGTTGTAGTGAAACTCAAAAAATACTTCCTTATGCAAATCCTGCTTCTGAGGAAGACTATGAGATAGAATTTTTAGATTTAATATTAGCTGTAAAAGTAGTTGATTCTTTAGATGAAGCATTAGATCATATTTATAAATACAGCACTAAACACTCTGAATCCATAATAACAAACAGCTATGAAGCTTCTCAGCGTTTCTTAAAAGAAGTAGATTCAGCTGCTGTATATGTAAATGCCTCTACAAGATTTACAGACGGAGGAGAATTTGGTTTTGGTGCTGAAATAGGTATAAGCACTCAAAAACTTCATGCTAGAGGTCCTATGGGGTTAAATGAGCTTACCACTATTAAATATATAATATATGGTAATGGTCAGATAAGAAAATAAGTTTATAAATATTATATAACTATATAATATTTTTGTGGAGGGCTATGCTTTGTATTTTAATTATTATGGTATAATTATGGGTTTAGTAATGCTTGTTGCCACAGGTATAGGTCATATTATTGTCATTAAAGGAGAATATCACTTTGGAATGAAATTATGGCCTGTATTTCTTATAATAGGAATATTATCTTCAGTGGCTTCTATTATATTAAAAAATTTACTTATTTCAGGAATCCTTGGTATTATAGGTGTAACTTTCTTATGGGCTATTTTAGAACTTTTCAAACAAAAAGAAAGAGTACAAAAGGGTTGGTTCCCTAGAAAAAAATAATATAAGCGTCAAATAAGGAATGATTAAATTTACATCATTCCTTATTTGATACCTATAAAAATAATAACAATTATGTTTCATCAGCTTAAAACTCCGCTGAACCTGTAGTTCTAGGAAATGGTATTACATCTCTTATATTTGTCATACCGGTAATATACATTATAATTCTTTCAAATCCCAGACCAAAGCCAGCATGCTTTGTTTCTCCATACTTTCTAAGTTCTAAATACCACCAATAATCTTCTTTATTAAGCCCTAATTCCTCCATCCTATATTCAAGGATATCCAATCTTTCTTCTCTTTGGCTTCCTCCTATTATTTCTCCAACACCTGGTACAAGCAAATCTGCCGCTGCTACAGTCTTATTGTCATCATTCATTCTCATATAAAAGGCTTTTATATCTTTTGGATAATCCGTTACAAATAAAGGCTTTTTAAAAACTTTCTCAGTTAAATATCTCTCATGCTCAGTCTGAAGATCTATTCCCCATTTAACCTCATACTGAAATTTTTCATTTGACTTCTTAAGTATATCTATTGCCTCAGTATAAGTTATTTTTCCAAAGTCTGAATTCACCACATTTTGTAATCTATCAAAGAGAGTTTTATCAATAAACTTGTTAAAAAACTCCATTTCCTCTGGTGCATTTTTCATAACATATTTTATTATATATTTAACCATGTCTTCCGCAAGTGCCATATCATCATTGAGATCTGCAAAGGCTATTTCTGGCTCAATCATCCAAAATTCTGCTGCATGTCTAGCAGTATTTGAGTTTTCTGCTCTAAAGGTAGGTCCAAAGGTATATACATTTCTAAAGGCCAATGCAAATGTTTCTGCTGATAGCTGACCACTGACAGTAAGATTTGTCTCTTTTCCAAAGAAGTCTTTTGTATAATCTACTTTTCCATTATCATCTTTAGGTACACCATTTAAGTCTAAAGTGGTCAATTTGAACATTTCTCCTGCACCTTCACAATCACTTCCTGTAATTATCGGTGTATTAACATATACAAAGTCTCTATCTCGAAAAAATTTATGTATTGCAAAGGCAGCTAGTGAGCGAACTCTAAATACTGCCGAGAAAGTATTACTTCTAGGTCTCAAATGTGCAATAGTTCTTAAATATTCTAACGTATGTCTTTTCTTTTGCAGAGGATAATCTACAGTGGAATCCCCTTCTATTGTAATGTTTTTTGCATGTATTTCAAAAGGTTGTTTTGCTTCTGGAGTCAAAACTACAGTTCCTTCTATGCTCAATGAAGAACTAATAGCAATTTTGCTTATCTCTTTGAAGTTATCTAAATCTTTCTCAAATACAATTTGAATATTTTTAAAAAAACTTCCATCATTAATTTCTATAAACCCAAAGGCATTAGATGATCTTACAGTCCTAACCCATCCAGATATTCTTATATTTTTATTACTATATTGATCTATTTTTCTATATAATTCCTTTACAATTATGTTTTTCATTTTTCTTACCTCCTATAAAATATAAATAAAAAACTTTTCTACTCTGGTAATTAAAGGTATGAAAGGACAGTAAGTGTTACTACACTATCTTCCATAGAAATGCTGAGAGATTTATCCATATATTATTTTTATAATATATACTTATATTATTATCATATTTACAATTTGTTAAGCCTATTTACAGAAAAATTATAATATTTGATTTGATATATGTCAACTATTTACACTTTGTACTAAAATATAATTGAATTAATCCACCTGAAATAATTTATGCAATCAGAATTATTTGAATTAATTGAAATTCCTGTTTATCGTAACTTATATCCACTACTTATCATACACTATATTATATATTACTAATAATGGAGATTGATATAATGTGTGGAATTGCTGGCTTTGTTAATTTCAAAGAAAATATATTATATAATAAATATATTATAGAAAATATGACTGATACTTTGAAACAAAGAGGACCTGATGAATTAGGATATTACTACTCAAAACATACACTTTTAGGTCATAGAAGGCTAGTTGTTGTAGACCCATCAGGCGGAAAACAGCCTATGATAAAAACTATTAACAATAATAAGTTTGTATTAGTATATAATGGAGAATTGTATAATACAGAAGATCTAAGAAAAATTCTTTTATCAGAAGGCTATACTTTTGATTCCTATTCCGATACCGAAGTATTGCTGACAGCTTATATTCACTGGGGATATAAATGTGTTGAATATATAAACGGAATATATGCTTTTGCAATTTGGGATGAAAGGAATAAAAGCTTATTTTTAGCAAGAGATCCCCTTGGTGTAAAACCTTTATTTTACACTATAAAAAACAATTCTCTTATATTTGGATCAGAAATAAAAACAGTTCTTGCTCATCCAGATGTAAAACCAATATTAACTAAAGAAGGTTTAACTGAAATATTTGGTCTTGGACCAGGTCGTGCTTCAGATAGCGGTGTATTTAAGGATATACATGAAATACCACCAGCACATTGTGGAATATACACTCCTTATGGCTTCAAATTAGAAGAATACTGGAAATTAAAAAGTGAACCTCACACTGAAACAACCGATGAAACTGCTGAACACTTAAGAACTTTATTAAATGATGCAGTTAAAAGACAGCTTGTATCAGACGTGCCTGTAGGTACCTTTCTATCAGGAGGCTTAGATTCAAGTGCAATTTCTGCCTTTACAGCACAGGAATTCAAAAAACAGGGTAAAATTTTAGATACTTATTCAGTGGATTACGAAGACAATGCAAAATACTTCAAAGCAAATGAATTTCAACCTAATTCTGATAGTGAATGGGCAGTAAAGATGCATGAATTTATAGGCAGTAATCACCATACTATAATAAATACCAATAGAGATTTAGCTGAAACTCTAGTAGAGGCAGTAAAGGCCAATGATCTTCCTGGGATGGCAGATATAGATTCTTCCTTTTATCTTTTCTGCAAAGGTGTGAGAAAAGAAAAAACTGTTACATTATCTGGTGAATGTGCTGATGAAATATTTGGTGGTTACCCTTGGTATAGAAGACCTGAAGATATAAATGCCAATACTTTTCCATGGTCAAAATCCGTAAGTGAAAGATCTAAAATATTAAGTGGAGATTTAAAAAATATAGATCTTGATGGCTTTGTAAGAGCTCATTACGAAAATACTTTAAAACAAGTTCCTCATCTTGATGGCGAAAGTAAATATGAGCATAGAATGAGAGAATTATTCTATCTTAATATGAAGTGGTTTATGCTGACTCTATTAACAAGAAATGATCGTATGAGTATGGCTAGTAATTTAGAAGTAAGAATACCTTTTGCCGATTACAGATTAGTACAATATGCCTTTAATATTCCTCCAGAAATACGTTTTTGCGGAGATAGGGAAAAGGGAATACTAAGGAAAGCTTTAAAGGGAATACTCCCTGATGATATTGTCTATAGAAAAAAGAGTCCTTATCCTAAAACTTTTAATCCTGGATATACTAAAATAGTACAAAAATGGCTTGAAAATATTTTAAATGATCCTAATTCTCCTATACTTCAATTGATCGATGTTCCTGTAGTAAGAGAGATTGTGAGAACTGGAGGTAAGTCCTATAAAAAACCTTGGTATGGTCAATTAATGACGGGACCTCAATTAATAGCTTATCTTATTCAAGTAGATACATGGCTAAGATTATATAATGTAGATATACAAATATAGTGAATCATAATTAAAGACTGGGATCAAATTCTCTCCCAGTCTTTAATTTATCCTATTCTTCTACTTCTTCAAATTGATCTTTTCCTACTCCACACAAAGGACATACCCAATCATCTGGAATATCTTTAAAATCTGTTCCTGGATTTACTCCATTATCTGGGTCTCCATCTTCGGGATTATAAATATATCCACATACTGTACATGTATACTTCTTCATAAAAACTCCTCCAATACCTTAATAAAATTTTAATGTATTTATTTTATATTACAACAATTAAGTAAATATTTCTACCTTATTTTATAAAAATATACTTATTTAACAAAAATTTATGCAATATGAACTTTAATTAAAACTTAGTCTAGTCATATAAGATCAAATCCCCATAAATTATAAGTTGTCATCTCCTTCATGCCAATCTAAAGCACACATTCCACCAGTTTGAAATGCCTTTAATACACGAAGAGTTTCATCAACACTTCTTCCTACATTAAGATCATGCACTACAGAATACCTAACTATTCCTTCAGGATCAATTATAAATAGTCCTCTTAGAGAAATACCTTCTTCTTCTATCTGTATTCCATATTTTGTACTCACTTCAGTAGTTTTATCGGAGGCAATTGGAAAATTAATTTTACCAAGTCCCCCCTGTTTTATATCTTGATTAATCCAAGCCTCATGAGAATATTGACTATCACAACTTACGGCTAATAATTCAGCTTTTAAATCCCTAAATTCTTCAGCCCTTTTGCTAAAGCCTGTAATTTCAGTTGGGCATACAAATGTAAAATCTAACGGATAAAAAAACATTACTAGCCATTTTCCCTTATAATCTCCCAATTTAACTTCAGTAAATCCTCTTCCATCACCTTTGACAGCCTTCATTTCAAATTCTGGTGCTGGCTTTCCCACTAATCTCTCCATAAAATCTCCTCCTTTTGTTCATCATATACCATATATACCATACCAAAAAGTAGTCTATTTCTCTATTAGTTTATCTATTTCTGCCTTGTTAAATCCAACTATTATATTACCATCTATATTTATAACTGGCACTCCTGATTGCTTGGATAAGCTACGCATTTCTTCTCTTTCCTTCATATCATCAGCTACATTTACATCAACAAAATCTATATTTTTTGATTTTAAATATTCTTTTGTCTTTTTACACCATGGACATGTTGGTGTGGAATATATTTTAATCATATTATTTACCTCCTATATATTTTTCAGCCATTAGTGCAGCAACAGTGCCATCATTAACAGCTGTAGTTAACTGTCTTATAAGTTTAGACCTTACATCTCCAGCAGCAAAAACTCCCTTTATATTGGTTTCCATATTTTCATCGGTTTCTATATATCCCCATTTATTTATATTAATAGAATCTTTAAAGAGTTCCGTCTTAGGCTCATAACCAATATAAACAAAAACTCCATCTGCTTTCAATTCTGTTTTCTGTTTTGTCTTTACATTTTCTACTACTATTTTTTCAATCTCATTTTCTCCAACAATATTTCTTATCTCACTATCCCATATTATTTTTACATTTTTATGTTTAAACAATTCATCCTGTGAGTACTTTTGTGCTTGAAGATAGTCAAATTGATGAACTATAGTAATATTTCTAGCATATTTAGTTAAGAATATAGCTGCTTCTACAGCAGAATTTCCACCGCCCACAACAACCAAATCCTTTCCTTGGTATAGAGCTCCATCACATAACTCACAATAATGAATAACTTTCCCATGGAGTTTTTCTTCTTCTGGAATAGGCAGTCTTCTGCTTTTGGCTCCTGTAGCTATTATCAGCGCTTTAACTTTATATATTACATCCTCTGTTTCTATAATTTTTTCATCATCAGATAATTTAATTTTTTCTATATTACTAAATTGATCTATATTTACTCCAATGCTTGCTGCATGCTCTTCCATTTTATCTGCCAAATCAGCACCAGATATAACATTAAATCCCGGGAAATTTTCTACTGTATAAGTCTCCCTAATTTGTCCTCCTACAAGTTCATTTTCTAAAACTAAAGTATTGAGTTTAGCTCTTATTGCATAAATCGCCGCCGTAAGTCCCGCGGGACCTGCTCCGATTATAACTAAATCAAGCTGCTTCTCTTCTTTCATGTCATAAACACCACCATATAATTTATATATTAGACTACCTTTATATTTTAATATATAAAGATGTTTTTTACATTAACAGCATTAAACAATAATCATTATTAATTAATATAGCCTTTTACTTATATTAATTATTATAATATAACAAAAAAAAATATGCAATATGCACAGCATTGCTTTTTTACAAAATTACCAATATTTTATTAAGTACATAATCACTTTTTTCATTCTCTTTAAGTTTATATCAAATTAAATATATTATGCAATTTTATACTAAAAAATATATTTTCTCACACATATTTTTTTTATATGAATATCATATTATTGTAAGTTAAAATTTAGAGGTGAATATATAATGTATGAAAATTTTTTCCCATGTATAAATCCTGAAATGATGAGAGGTAATGAAAATATTTCTCATAATAATATATATGATAATCCACAGAAAAATAATATAGAAATTAATAATAACAACAACCAAATAAACAATGTTAAAGGAGATTCAGCTGGTTGTGGCTCAAATCCAATGAATCTTGAACTAGCTAGAGCATATATGCCTATTCAAACTTATGTGGGAATATTACCACTAAAAGAAGGTCTAAAAAGAGGCAGTGTATTCCCTAATATAAATCTTAGATACCCTAGATTATAAAATGGAATGGAGGAATTAGTATGGCAAAATCATTAAAAGACCTATCTCGAGAAGAATTAATGGATAATATTCATCAGCTAAAATTTGCTGCTGTAGATTTAAATTTATATTTAGACACACATCCTGATTGCAAACCAGCATTAACTGATTACAATAATATAACCAGTGATTTAAAAGCTGTAATCGCTATGTATGAAAAAAAATATGGTCCATTAACTAACTTCGGAGGTGCAGAAAGCAAACATCCCTGGTCTTGGGTAGATGAACCTTGGCCTTGGGAAAGCGGAGAATAAACTATGTGGAAAATAGGAGGAAAATAAATTATGTGGAATTACTCAAAAAATCTGCAACACAAAGTAAAAATTAAAAATAAGGATATAAGAATGGCTAAATTTTTAGTAACTCAATACGGTGGACCTGATGGAGAATTAAGTGCTGCTATAAGATATTTAAATCAACGTTATACTATGCCAACAGGTAGTACTAAAGGACTTTTAACAGATATAGGTACAGAAGAATTAGCACACGTAGAAATTATATCTGCTATGGTTTATCAACTTACTAAAGATGCCACCCCTGATGAACTAAAAGCAGCAGGTCTCGGCGGTCATTATGCTCAACACGATCATGCTTTATTCCCAACAGATGCTAATGGTGTTCCATGGACAGCAGCTTATATTGGTACCCTAGGTAATCCAGTAACAGATTTACATGAAGATCTGGCTGCTGAACAAAAAGCTAAAGCAACTTATGAACATCTTATAGACTTAACAGATGATCACGATGTAAAAGATGTTTTAAAATTTTTATGGGCTAGAGAAGTTGTACACTACCAACGTTTTGGTGAAGCTTTGGAAAGTGTATATGATTTAAATAAAAGCAAAAGGATATTCTAAAATTTTACAAAAGGTTTAAAAATTAAAATACTTAAATTTATATAAATTAATACTTAATTCACAACAATTTATAATAAATAAACTTTAAATTCAATAAAGCTTTTTCTCATTGATACAGAGAAGAAGCTTTATTATAAAAAATTTAATATTTTTATACATATACTCTAATTTTAAATTCTACACCACTTTACAATAAAATTAACTAGCATCATTTAGAGAAGCTAAGGAATTAATTGCCTTTAGAACTTCCTCTTGAATTTTGTGCTTTTGTAGCTTTTGCACGAAAGTGCGTAATATTAACTCTTTGGATATTTGGTAAGATACAGCATTTTTTATTACCTGAGGACTCTCAAATTTGTATTTTAAAAAGTTCCTATTAATAAAAGGTTCTATAGAACTAATGTACAGTCTTACAGATGAGAATTTATCAATATCTGTAGTAGTTACAGTTACAAATACTGGTTCATCAAATAAGTTTGTTATTACTTTTTTAGTTGCTATATAGTAGTTATCTACTTTTTCATAGTTAAAATTTTTAATCTTGAGTTTTTCACCTTTTTTTCTTGGGCGTCCCCTTTTACCTGTAGGTTTAGGTTATAAATCATATAAGCAAGTATCAGAACGTACCGCCCCTATTATATCGATGTTATTAAAGTTTTTTAATATTTCTAAAAATGGTTTTTTAGTATACCAGCTGTCGCATAGTACAATAACTTGATAATCTATAAGTAGTGGCATAACATTTGCAATCATATTTCCTGAAATTTCAAGTTTACTTTTTGTTTTATCATACAGCTTATATCCTACTGGTAAACTAATATATTTAATTTTACCGTTAAAAAGTACAGGTATATTTATGACTAAAGATACAAAACAATGTCCATTTAGGTACGAAGTACCATTATGCTGCGCATGGTCAAAGAGTTTACTATAACAATCAAATTTGTTGCTAAATTTAGCTTGAAGAGTATCATCTACAATTAAGAATATAGTAATAGATGATTTTATATCTTTAGGGATAAGAGTTAATGCTATTTTAACAGTACCTATCATTAGACTCTCTACCGAAAATTTGGTATAAGATAAAAAATAATAAAAGCTGTTTAGAACTTTAGTCCAATATTTTTTTATAAAATTATCATACAAAAATTTTATTGAGCGAAACTCTTGAACCACCAGTATAGCTTCAATAAGTATAACAAATATAACAAAGCTTCGCTTCTTGAAGATTGATCTATATTCACTTAAATAAATTTTTATTGTTTGAATTAATGATTTTTGGTCAATACTAACCATAGTACCAGATACCTCCATTCTCTACTGGTTTGTCAAGGTTAGTATTGATATTTTAGAGGTATTTGGTACGTTGTATTTTTTGGTATTTTTAAATTACTTGTAAAGTGGTGTTCATTTATATAATTAGAAAAAATACTACTTTATTATAAATTAAAGATAAAGGACAAACTTCCTTTAACTTGTATTTACTATAAAATTAAAATTATTTACTTTGTCTCTAATTTCACAGTAAATACAAGCATAGCTAAAATAATTAGATTTTTATGAGAATATTATTTATTTCATCACTGACTTTAATTCTATTTTCATAAACCCATTCCTGATCAAATTCTAAATTAAATGCCTTAGAAAATGAATAATAGAGATTTATCTTCTGATAGAATATTTCTAAATCATATAATTCCTTTAAATTACAGCTTGGTTTAGATATATTATGTTTTTTAGCCACAAAAATTTCATCTACATAAAATAAAAATGCATTAAGCATGTCTTCATTAGAAACATCAAAGGGAATTTTTAAAAGTCTCCACTGAATTTTATCTTCAAGTCTATATACTTTTATACTGTCTAGTACTTTTAAGTACTCATTTACATCCATTTTTCTATAATAAGACAATTTTTCTTCTTTCGTTTTCCATAAAGCAAGCTTTTCTCTTAAAGAAAGTTCTTTTATCTTTAAAATTTCCTCACTAGGTCCTACAACAGCCTGTTCTATTATTCTATCTTCTATATCAAGATTCTCTCTTATAAAATCCTGAACCTTATTATAAGTTGCCACATAACCAGTATCGTATATCCCCTTTCTTCCAGCTCTCCCAGCTATTTGCTTCACTTCTTGAGATTTTAAATATCTCATTTCATTTCCATCAAATTTTTTTATATCCATAAAAACTATTCTCTTTATAGGAAGATTTACTCCCATACCTATTGCATCTGTAGTTATTAAAATCTTTGTCTCTTTATTTATAAATTGCTCATATTGTTTTTTTCTGACCTCTGGAGGTAAATCACCATATATAATACTAGCTTTTATGCCCATATTTGAATAATAATAAGCTAAATTCAGCACCATTTTCTTTGAAAATGCTACCAGTGCATCCCCTTCCTCTGCATCTCTATAGGCAAAAGTCCTATAATCTATCTTAAGCGGTATATCTCTAATATATCTTTTAAGTTTATATTTATCATTACAATCTTCTATTATATCTAGCAGCAAAGGGCTTGCATTATATGCTCCGCAAACATGAATTTCATTACATTGAATTCCAAGTATAGCCCTAGTCCATGCAGCTCCCCTTTGATCATCATCTATCATCTGAACTTCATCAATAACAGCTACATCATAAATTTCCTTTATATCCAGCTTTTCTATAGTACAACATATATGCTGTGCCCCTTCTACTATTATTTCTTCTTCCCCTGTTATAAGACTGCATTTTACACCTTCACTATTTAATCTTTCATAATTCTCAAGAGCCAATATTCTAAGCGGGGATAAATATATACCTTTATTACACTGTTTAAGCCTCATCATGGCATTATAAGTTTTACCTGTATTTGTTTCTCCTAAGTGCAGATAAAATTTTCTCTTTAGCCTTCTTGCAGCACTGTATTCATCTTTTGGATTTGACGGAAACACTCTATTGAATTCTTCAGATATAATTTCAGGTATATGTTTTGTTATAAGTACGCTTATAATTCCTGATTGAAGATATCCTTCATAGTCTTCCTCAAGTACATCTTCAAACCCAAATTTAGTATCATTTTTATTATTATAGGCTTCTATAAGCTTTCTTGATATGTACTCCAGCAAAGATAGATAACCTTCATATACTAAATCATAATCTTTTAAATTCTCATGCTTAAATTCTCTTAATAATTTAAGTTTTTTTCTTATTGATGCTTCATGTTCCCAAAGTCCACTTAATTTACTATGATTTACCACGTTCTTTGTTTGGGCAAACTGATTCTTTATCTTTCTAAAATTCCTCTCAATAGCTCCAATCTTCATGTCATACCTCCCAAATAAACTTTTATACATTCACTAATACTTATATTTTACCATAGCATAATGAAAACTATGCTGTAATTTCAATGTTATTAATTAAACAATTAGTTATAAAATAAATAAGGTTTAATATTTAAGATAAAATCATCTCAAATATTAAACCTTATTTTATTTCACATTATTCAATTAAATTCCTACTACGCAGGAACTCTTCTGCTACTAATTTTGAATCCTCACCATTATCAACTTTGTAATTAAGGTTTCTCATGTCTTCATCAGTAATTTGCCCTTCAAGTTTTTTCAACAAAGGTCTCAATTTTGGATATTTGTCCAATGTATCTTCTCTAATTAGAGTGGCTGCATAATATGGTGGAAAAAAATTTTTATCATCTTTTAATGTTTTAAGATTAAACTTCTTCAATAATCCATCCGTTGAAAAGGCATCTGCTACCTGTGTTTCATTTTTTTCTAAAGCAGAATATCTAAGACCACCATCTAAGCCCTTAACTGTTTTAAAATTCAACCCATATTGTTTTTGAAGTCCAAGATATCCATCAGATCTATTTGCAAACTCCATAGTTGAACCTAAATTCAATTCACTACTTACTGCAGCTACATCTGATATAGAATTTAAGTTATACTTATCAGCTACATCTTTTTTCACTGCTAACACATAAGTATTATTGAAACCTAAAGGCTTCATCCATTCCATTTTGTAATTCTTATGAAAATAATCTTTTACAATATCATATACTTTATTTTCATCATTTACTGACTTTTGATTCATTATATTTACAAGGCCTGTACCTGTATATTCAACATATAAATCTACATTATGATTTTTCATAGAATCAAATACAACACTAGTACCACCTAAATTTAATTTTCTGTCAACTTTATAATTAGTATTATGTTCTATAAGTGAAGCAATCATATTTCCCAATATTAATTGCTCATTAAAATTTTTAGAGCCTACAACTATAGTATTTTTATTTCTGTAATATCCAAATGCAGCTCCTCCAATTATGCATATAACTACTATTATAGAAATAGCCATCTTATATTTTTTAATAACTGCTATAGTAATAGATGGTTTCTTTTTACTTGTTCTACTAGAGGCTTTTATACCTATAGGAGTAACTATATTTTCAACTTTACTAATAATAAAATCAAGTACAATAGCAAGAATACAAGCCGGAATAGCTCCTGCTAAAATCATATTGTTATTTACAGTCTGAACTCCTGAGAATACCAAATAACCGAGCCCTCCTGCTCCAATAAAGGCAGCTATAGTCATAAGACCAACTGCAGTAACTGCAGATATCCTTATTCCAGACATTATAACTGGCATAGCTAAAGGAAATCTAACCTTTAATAGTATCTGATTATCGGTAAGTCCAATTCCCCTTGCAGCCTCAACAGTTGACGGATTAATATTTGTAAGTCCTGTAAAAGTATTTTTTACAATAGGCAATAATGAATATAAGACAACCATAGCAATGGCTGGTTTACTGCCTATCCCAAGAACTGGTATTAAAAATCCTAGTAATGCCAAACTTGGAATGGACTGAACTATATTTGCTATAGTTATAACAGGAGTAGATAACTTGTTTAATTTAACTATTAATATTCCTAGTGGAATTCCAACTAATATAGAAATTATAACTGAAAATAGCGTTAATTGAATATGCTGAATAATTAAATCATATATTTGTAATTTTCTATCAACCACAAAACTAAAAAATTCTTGCACTATGCTTCTACCTCCTTATTCATAAGTTGATCACTTAGTACAGACAGTAAACTACTTTTAGTAATAAGACCTACTAATTTAGAATCATTATCTACTGCTGGAACATATCCTATGCTCTCTTTTTCTATAGTCTCCAAAACATTTAATATAGACTCTTCATAATTAACTGTTATTACTTTCGTTTCCATTATATCTTTTAATTTTGTATTTCTATTGGTACTAGCTCTAATTTCTTTTAATGTTATAATACCATTTAATGTATTATCTTTATTTACTATAAGCAAGCTGTCTACATGATTGTACTTCATTATTTCTATAGCTTGTATTACTGTTCTCTCCGCACTAGACTTTACAGGATTCTCTATCATAATATCTTTAACCTTTATAAGTTCTGGTTGATTCCATATTCTATTAGCTCCAATAAAATTTTTTACAAAATCATTAATTGGATTCCTTAATACGTTTTCGGGAGTATCAAATTGAACTACTCTTCCAGCTTCCATAATACAAATTTTATCTGCCAGTTTTAACGCTTCATCCATGTCATGAGTTACAAATACTATTGTCTTTTTAATGTTTTGTTGTATATTAAACACCTCATCCTGAAGCTGACATCTAGTTATAGGATCTAAAGCACTAAAAGGTTCGTCCATTAATATTATTTCGGGATCCATAGCAAAGGCTCTTGCTATTCCCACTCTCTGCTGCTGACCTCCACTAAGCTCACTAGGATATTTATATAAATAATCTTTTGGCTCCATATCCACTAATTTTAATAATTCCTCTGTTCTTTTATCCACCTTTCCCTTTGGAACTTTTTCTATGGAAGGTATCAATTCTATGTTTTCTTTTACGTTTAAATGTGGAAGAAGACCTGTTTGTTGTATTACATACCCCATACTTCTTCTCAATTTAATAGTATTCTCTTCTTCAATTCTGTTTCGATTAATTAATATCTCACCTGAGGTAGGTTTTATAAGTTTATTTATCATTTTTAATGTAGTAGTTTTTCCACAACCACTAGGTCCAATAAACGTAACTAATTCTCCTTTTTCTATTTTTATATTTATATCTCGAAGTATCTTTTTACCATTTATTATTTTATTAATTCCCTTAAATTCTATCATAATATTCCTCCATTTCTTCGGAAAGTAACAACTTAATTATACCACAAAGTTGTTTCACTGTAAAATAAGCACAAAATTTTCCAGAAGTTAATGCAGTAAAATAATAATGACTTTTTAATACAATAACAAAAAAATCCTGAAGCAATTGCTTCAAGATTTTTTAGTCTTTATATAAAAATTGTTTAGTTCTATAATAAGTACTCTCATCGCCTATAGCGATAAACACATCATTTTCTAAAAATACAGTATAAGGTCCCGGTGAAAGTATTAGCTTTCCGTTACGCCTTATAGCTATTATAGTTGCTCCGGTATTTTGCCAAAACTTTACCTCTGATATAGCCTTTCCTACTATATGCAAGCCAGCATATATTTCAAACTCAAAAGGTACAAAAGGATTACTCTTGTTAAATCTATTTGAATAATCAATTAGCTCATTTATAACATTATCCATGCTCTTTTCTATTTGATTTTTTTTAGTCATTAAATCTATAATTTCTTTTTTTAAAGAAGTTAATGAATCTATATCCTTAAATTTATCAATGAATTTTAGAGAATTATCCACAGATTCTACTATTATCCCACTGCCTTTTGTAACTTTTACTATCCCCATATCACTTAAAAGAATAGTAGCTCTTCTTATGGTTTCAGGAGATACATTATATTGGCTCGCCAAAGAAGACCTGCCATATAGCTTATCTCCTACAGCAAAATCTCCTGCTACTATTCTATTTGCAATATCAATTGCTATCTTTTGATAAACAGGTTTTATTATTGATTCACTCCCCATTTTACGCCTCATCTTCCTTTAACAATGCCATTATAGCCATTATATATCCATAAAAACCAAAACCACAGATTTGACCAATACATGCTGGAGCTGTAACAGATTTTCTTCTAAATTCCTCTCTTGAATGTATGTTACTTATATGTACTTCTACAGTTTTAATAGAAACGGATTTAATAGCGTCATAAATCGCTATACTGTAATGAGTATATGCACCAGGATTTATTATAATACCATCATACTTCTTATAGGCAGCCTGTATATATCCTATTATTTCTCCTTCTATATTACTCTGTAAAATCTCAACCTGAACTCCCAATTTTTTAGATTGCAATTTTATGTAATCACATAAATCCTGATAATTTTTAGTTCCATAAACGCTCTTTTCTCTGATTCCCAAAAAATTAATATTAGGCCCATTAATCACTAATACTTTCACAAATATACGCTTCCTTCTAACTTATTTTTCATATTATTTAATAACAGCTATAGATAATAATTATTTATTATAAATTTAATTTTTCCTTTATTATATCTGAAACTTTATCTATAGTTATTTTTAATTTTTTATCATTTATAACTTCACAATCACAATACTCTTTATACAGCTTATATCTTTCCTTATATAATTTATGTAAATTATCTCTAGACTGACTTAAGAGTGGTCTATTAGAGATATCAACATCCTTTATTATATATTCTAATGGTCTATTTATAAATACTATTATTCCATTTCTTTTTAAAAGTTTCATATTATAAGAAGATTTTATAACTCCTCCACCAGTAGATATAACTACAGCTTCTTTACTGCTAATCTCTTTTATTGCTTCTGTTTCAAGTTTTCTAAAATATTCTTCTCCATTTTTAAATATATCCGATATGATTTTACCTTCTTTTTTCTCTATATATTCATCAGTATCATACAATTGTAATCCATAACGCTTTGATATATTTTTAGCTATAGTTGTTTTTCCTGAACCTGGCATTCCTATAAATACTATATTCTTTCGTAAAGCCATAACAAATTTACACCTCTTAACTATAACAACTAAAATTGTTAAATCTAAAATATCCTCATAGACTGTCTATTCAATGATTATAAACTATAAGGGTTTACGTTTCACATTCTGTACAGTTATTTACAACAATTCTAACTAAGCAGGATTTATTTATATTTGTTTTTTTAAAAATTTGTCATATATTTTATCTAATACAGACTCCTCAATAGTGATATTATTCCATAGTTCCTCTGCAGCTACAGCTTGACCAACTAACATATATAACCCATTAACTGCTTTTATACCTCTCTTTTTAGCAAATTTTAAGAATAAGGTTTCTTTAGGATTATATATTAAATCTACAGCTGATGAAAACTTACTTACACAATTTTCATCTACAGGAGAATTCTCTACTTTAGGATACATTCCACAAGGAGTAGAATTTACAATTATATCTCCTGATTTTAAAAGTTTTAATTCTTCATAATCAATTATTTCTATATCTTTAAAATTTACTGCAGCCTTTTTTTTATCTCTGCTTACAAGTATTATGTCTTTAGAACTGTTGTCTATAAAATATTGTATAACAGCTTTTGCTGCACCACCGGCCCCCAGAATTACAACTTTCTTATTTTGGGATTCTATATGGCTTTTTTCAAGCATCCTTCCAAATCCATAGTAATCTGTATTATAACCAATAATTTTATTCTCTTTAAAACATACAGCATTAACAGCTCCTATTTTTTCCGCCTGGACAGATACCTCATCTAAACAACTCATAATATCTACTTTATAGGGTATAGTGACATTAAGACCTTTTACCCCATTTTTTAACAGGTCCTTAAATCCATCCTTAAGATATCCCTTTTCTATTTCGAATAACTTATACTCAGCATCCATCTCTAATATGTGAAAAATAGTAGAATGAATAGCTGGAGATACACTATGCCCTAATTTTTCCCCTATAAGTCCAAATAAACATGTCATATATTATCCCCTCTTTTCAATATTAATATCTATAAATGAATCTGATTTATAATTTCCAAGCAATCTAAAATATGTACTTTTCTCTTCTATTCCTTCCACTGCATCCATTATTCTATTCTCAGTTATATTTCCTTCAAAATCTATATAAAATAGGTAATCCCAGGGTTTTCCCTCTATAGGCCTGGATTGAATCATAAGCATATTTAAATTACTTTCAGAAAAATTTCTTAAAATACTATAAAGAGCTCCTGATTTGTGAGGCATAGATATAACTATACTTATTTTATCTGAATCCTTTTCTATTTCCAATTCTTTACCTACAATTATGAATCTAGTGTAATTGCTATTATTATAATTGATATCTCTTTTAATTACATTTAAATCATATAGCTGAGCTGCTCGTTCACTAGCTACAGCTGCTATATTTTTATTTTTTCTATCAGATACCATTTTAGCACTTATAGCTGTATTATAATACGGTATAAGTTTCCATTCAGGATAATCCTTGAAAAATACACTACTCTGTTCAAATGCCTGCGGGTGAGAATAAACCTCTTCTATATCTTCAAGTTTTGCTCCCTGCATTGCTACTAAATGTTGAGAAATTTTTATACATTTTTCCGCTACTATATAAAGACCATACTTATGAAGAAGATCGTATACTTCTGAAATACTTCCAGTAGAAGAATTTTCCACTGGTAAAATTCCATATTTTATTTTTCCCTCTTTTAATGCTTTAAATACCTCTTCAAAATGATTAAAATTATAAGTATAAACCTTTTCTCCAAAATAATTATTCAATGCCTCTTCACTAAAGGAACCTGATACACCTTGAAATCCCACTGTAATCTGAGAATTTTCAGCTTCATTTGCTATATTCTCTTTAACTTCATAACGCAGTCCCTTTACATAACTTTTCTTTTTTACATTATTATCTTGCCACATATCCTTAGCTTCAAGATCTCTACTTATAGACATTATAGCCTTAAAAAAATTCTCTGTAGCATTACTGAATTTTTTATTTTTTAAACTTGCTATATTTTTTTCTATAACTTGTTTTTCTCTTTCTGCATTTAAAATTGGTATGGAATTTTTACTTTTATATTCTGCTACCTGTAAAACGGCTTCTATTCTCTTTTCAAAAAGAGCCACCATCTGTTTATCTATAGCATCAATTTCTTCACGAAGTTCCTCTAGGTCTTTCATAGAAAATCCCCCTTTACTCATACTAAGACATAACGAATAATTAGTCAGTGTATTTACTTTATTATTTATACAAAAACTTAAACTTTTTAGCCTAAAATTACCTTAAACTAAATAACAAGTCAAATTTAATAAAACAATTATTAGTAAAATACAATCATTATGAATTTTAATTAGTCATAAATCATATATACTGTCTAAAATTATATATTAAACCGACTTAGTTATTCCTATAATGATTCTACTATTTAATATCATACATTAAATCTAATATAGAAATTGCTGCAGCAGCTTCTACTACTGGTACTGCTCTTTGCACAATACAAGGATCATGTCTGCCTGTTATTTCAAGTTCCGCATTTTCATGTCTTTCTATATCTATGGTATGTTGAAGTCTAGCTATAGATGCTGTTGGCTTAAAAGCTGTTCTAAATATAAGAGGCATACCATTTGTTATACCACCCAGTATTCCTCCATTGTTGTTAGTATTGGTTTTAACATTATCATTTTCCATATAATACTCATCATTTGCCTTTGAACCTCTAAGTTTAGATATATCAAAACCTTCTCCAAACTCAATTCCCTTTACTGCTGGTATAGAGAAGATCATGTGAGATAGATGAGATTCCACAGAATAAAAGAAGGGAGATCCAATGCCCACAGGCAGATTTAAAATCGCTGTTTCAACTATTCCGCCTACAGAATCTAATTCTCCTTTAGCATCTATTATTAGTTTTCTCATCTCTATACCCTTTTCCTTATTAATTGTAGGAAATTCTTCTTTTAACAAACTCTTTAAAAGAGATTCTTCCACATTAACTTTATCAAAGGAGTTATCTTCTACATCACTAATGCTTTTTATATGACTTCCAATAACTATTCCCTTTTCAGCCAAAACTTGTTTAGCTACAGCCCCTGCAAATACCAGCGGTGCAGTTATTCTACCTGAGAAGTGTCCGCCGCCTCTATAATCATTAAAACCTCTATATCTTATATTTCCTGTATAATCCGCATGTCCCGGACGCATAAGATTCTTTAACTTACTATAATCCTTGGAATGCTGGTCTGAATTTCTTATTGTAGCGCATAAGGGGGTTCCTGTAGTTCTATCATTAAAATACCCTGAAAGAATTTCAAATTGGTCTGTTTCTTTTCTTGCAGTAGAAAGTTTATTCTTACCAGGCATTCTTCTTTCCATTTCACCTTTTATATAATCAATATCCAGTTTAATCCCTGGTACAAGCCCATCTATAGTAATTCCAATGGCTTTACCATGAGATTCTCCAAAAATTGAAAGTTTAATATTTTTACCCCACACTCCACTCATGGACATTTCCTCCTAGCTTTTTAAAGTCCTCCCAAAAGGTAGGATAAGATTTTTTTACACATCCGCTATCCTTTATAGTAACTTCATCAGTACATCTTATAGAAGCTACTGCCAGTGCCATGGCAATTCTATGATCATTCCAGCTTTCCACTTCTCCGCCTGTGAGTTCTTTTTTACCTCTAATTATAATTCCTTCTTCTTTTTCTTCTAGATCTGCACCAAGTTTGTTTAACTCTGTAGTTATAGCAGTTAATCTGTCGGATTCCTTTATTCTAAGTCTTCCTGCATTAATTATCTCTGTAGTTCCTTCACTTACAGCAGCTAATACTGCAAGAACTGGTATTATATCAGGACATTGAGAAGCGTCTATAACTGTAGCCTTTGTGTTGGAAGTCTTTGCAACAATACTGCTGCTTCCATTTATCAAACTTCCTTCCATTCTCTTTATAATATCTATTACTTCTTTATCTCCCTGTCTAGAGCTTGAGTTTAAATCAAGACAATTTATTTTTCCGCCTATAACACCTGCAACCAGCCAAAAAGCTGCCTGTGAAAAATCTCCTTCAACTCTATAGTCTTTGCTATTATATTGTTGATTACCTTTTATTAAAAATTCTTTGTAATCTCTATTTACAATTTCTATAGAGGCTTTCTCCAGTATATCCATTGTTAAATCTAAATACCCTTTTGACTCTAAAGTTTTATTGATTATAATTTTAGAATCACCCTCAAGCAATGGTAAAGTAAACATGAGACCTGTTATAAACTGAGAACTTACATCTCCGTCTATAGTGAATTCTCCCGGACTAATCTTTCCATGTACATTTAGAGGAAGCATTCCATTATTATTAGAATATTCTATACCCTGCTTATCAAATATTTTATAATACTGATCTAAAGGACGAGAAACCAGCTTTCCTCTTCCTGTAAATACCACATCATTTTTTTCAGCCAGGCAAATAGGTATAAAAAATCTTAGAGATGATCCTGATTCTGAGCAATCTATTTCTCTTTTTAACAACTTTAAATCACTATTACCTTCTATTTTCAATGTATATATGTTATCTGCCTCTTTTACTTTATCTATTTTGACCCCTAGTGCCTCCATTGCATTGCAGGTGGTCACTATATCTTCAGAGAACATAACATTTTCTACAACACTTTTACCTTTAGAAAATCCTGCCGCAATTATAGCTCTGTGACTTAAACTTTTAGAGGGCGGAATTGTCACTTCCCCTTGTAATTTTGATGGAGTTATTTTAACATAATTCATATTCCTATCCACTTCTCCTAAATATAATTTTCCATAAGCTTGCTATCTATATTTTTAATAAAAGCTTCACCTAGTTTATTCAGTAAAATAATATTAATTCTATCTCTATCGTTCTTTTTATCCATGGATATAGTTTCCAGTACTTTATCCTTATTCAAAGCTTCAACTTCAAAAGGAAGACCATATTTAATGAGTATCTTTTTAAGCAATTCTGAAGTCCCCTTTTCAGTTATACCCATAGCTTCACTCTTTTCAGTAATTTTATACATCCCAATAGAAACTGCTTCCCCATGAGTGTATTTCTCATAATTAAAATATTTTTCTATAACATGACCTAAAGTGTGACCAAAATTAAGAAGCATTCTATCACCTTTGTCTTTTTCATCCTTCTCTACTACTTCCTTCTTTATACTGCAGCACCTGTATATTATCTCATCTATATGATCTAAAAGATCATTATCATCTTTAAAGGTCATGAGTTTATCAAATAAGTGTCTATCTTTGATGGCACCATATTTTATAACTTCACCCATGCCATCATGTAGAAACTTTTTATCCAGAGTCTTTAACACATCTGGGTCAATAAATACTGCTTCTGGATGGTAAAAATTGCCTATTAGGTTTTTACCTCTTGGAAGGTCTACGGCTACTTTACCACCAATACTGCTGTCTATTTGAGCTAAAAGTGAGGTGGGAACTTGAATAAAAGAAATTCCTCTTAGTGTAGTAGCAGCAGCAAAACCTGTTAAATCACCAACTACCCCTCCACCTAATGCAATTATGAGGTCTCCTCTAGTGATTTCAAAATCTAAAAGTTCATCATATAGTTTTAATAGTACTTCAAAAGATTTACTCTTTTCACCAGCTTCTACGACTAAAGTTTTTACATTATAATTTTCATCTTTTAAAGCTTTCTCCAGTCTATCTCCATAAAAACTATTTACATTAGAATCTGTTACTACAGCAATTTTATTTCCACTATATATTTTTTTTATTTCTTTTCCAATAGAATTCATAAGACCCTTTGTTATATAAATAGGATAGGTTTTATGAGAAAGATTCACCATAATATTACTCATTGCTGTTAAGTTTCCTCCTTTTTGAACCTGCCTTATTAAATATTTCCTTCATTAAGGTAGAATCTTCATTTTTAATAGCTTCCTTCATAGTAGATAAATTATTTTCAAACTCTTCAATTTCCTTTAATATATTTTCTTTATTGGAAATGAACAGCTCTGACCATAAATCAGGATTAATTAATGCCACCCTTGTGGCATCTCTAAAACTTCCCCCTATAAAATATCCTCTTTCTTTATCAAAATTATCACAGTTCATCAGAGCCACAGCAATTATATGGGGTATGGCACTGGTATAAGCTATAATTTTATCGTGAATTTCAGCATCTATTAAAACCACATTCTTACACCCTATACCCTCAGCAATGCTTTTAACTAGCTCAATATTTTCTTTTTTATTTTTATTTGATGGAGTTATTATATAATTTGCATTTTTAAATATATCCTTTGAAGCAAAAGCAAGTCCTTTAGATTCTCTCCCTGCCATTGGATGTCCTCCAATAAAATCAACATAATCTGGTATAAAGGCAGATACTTCTTTTACTATACTTTCTTTAATACCAGAGGTGTCAGTAATAACTGCACCTCTTTTAAAATCATTTTTATGCTTTTTAATAAATTCTATTGCTGCCTCTGGGTACAAGGATATTATAACTATATCGGATTCACTCAAAGGAACCTCTGCCTCTTTGTATCCTTTATCTATAATCTCTAAATCTTCTGCTGTTTCAATAGCCTTTAAATCCACATCAATCCCCCACAAATTCTTGGGATTTAATTCTTTAAGAGCCATAGCATAAGATCCACCAATTAAACCAAGTCCAACAATTGTAATATTAAAATCCAATTTCATTAACATCAAAGCTCCATTTGAATTTTTCTATTTCCTTTAAGGAATCCATTAAAGACTTGAATTTTTTTGGTTTTATAGATTGCTGACCATCACATTTAGCATTGGCAGGATCATTATGTACCTCAATTATTAATCCATCTGCTCCTGCTGCTACTGCTGCTTTAGAAAGAGGCTCTACCATCCACCACATTCCAGCGGCATGACTTGGATCAATTATAATAGGAAGATGACTTTGTCTCTTTATAGCTGGAATAGCGCTTAAATCTAGAGTATTTCTAGTGTAAGTTTCATAGGTTCTAATTCCTCTTTCACACAATATTACATTTTCATTTCCACCAGCCATTATATATTCTGCTGACATAAGCAATTCTTCAATTGTTGCACTTAAACCTCTCTTTAAAAGAATAGGCTTATCGATTTTTCCAAGTTCCTTTAAAAGCTCAAAGTTCTGCATATTTCTAGCTCCAATTTGTATTACATCAACATCTTCTACAAATTTATCAAGCATCTTAGTTCCCATTAATTCTGTTACTATTGGAAGTCCTGTTTTTTCTCTTGCAATTTTAAGAAGTTCCAAGCCTTCTAGTTCCATACCCTGGAAGCTGTAAGGTGAAGTTCTAGGCTTAAAAGCACCACCTCTTAAAAATGATGCACCTGCTTGTTTAACATCCTGTGCTATGCTGACAATTTGATCTTCACTTTCAACAGAACAAGGTCCTGCTATAACAGATAATTTACCTCCACCTATAGATCCATTACCTATTTTAATTACAGAATCTTCAGGATGGAATAATCTATTTGCCTTTTTGAAAGGTTCTTGAACAACCATAACTTTTTCAACAGCATCATGAGCCTGAATCTGTTCTGGATCGATAGCTGTAGTATCTCCTATAAGACCTAATATACAGTATTTATCACCAAAATCTGTATGAACTATTAGTCCTTTATTTTGTAATCTTTCTATAAAATCTTCTATTATATTTTTCGATGTATTTGGCTTCATAACAATTATCATAATAATTGCCTCCTCTATTTTAATTTATTTTTAATCTCCCATTACAAATTTAGAAGATATTTGTAAGCTAAATTTGATTTTGATAAATTGATTCCTTCATCAAATATTGGAAATGTCAATACTTAAGTTTATTTTTCTCAAAACACAAATTAATATGAAAATATTTATTGATAACAGAATATCTGTTTTACACTGTATAGTGCTAAAGCAATTATATTATACCTGTTTTTTGATTATTAAGCAATTAAGCAGAGTGTTATTATTAATATTATTTATAAAATAAAAAGGAAGACTCTCAATGAGTCTTCCTTAAATTAACAACCTCTATGATTGATTCATTAAACAGCTACCAATCTATTAAACTCATTATGTGAAGATATATGAAATTTTTTTGTGCAAAATAATAACCAGCGCTAAAATAAAAGCCCCAGCTAAAATAAAAACCATATACATTATTAAGTTTTCCATTAAGAAGCTTATTCATATAAATTCACCAACTTTCTTACAAAATATTTGATAAATAACTTTTATCCGATGACTACCATCCGTAATACTTTCATAACTACAAAATTAGAGATAACGGCTACTACGTCCCTGGATAACTATTTCTAAATTTTAGTTGTAAAAACCACACCTAAAACAAAGAACTCTGTTTATATTAATTATAACAAATAAGAAACTGCTGTCAATGATTTTAGTGAGTTTTTTATGTATAAAATTATTTTCTACAATAAATTCTCTTAAAAGTTCCTCACTTTAAAATTATTAGATTTAATCATATAAATAAGAGCTTGTTTTATAAATGACAAAAGTACTAAAAATAATTTAAATAAAAAACTCTCTAATTATGATATAAAAATCGCATTAGAGAGTTTTTTTATTTAAAGCATTTCTAAAATTTTGTCTAATTTATAACAGCATTGTTTGACTTATAACATATTTGTCTAATATGTAACAATCACTGATAAAAAAATACTATTTAAATTGCTTTCCAAGTTCATTAGCAACTATTATTGCACCATAAACATCCTCAGGAGTAACCGTAAATGGCATGTTGTGCATGGTATCACCTTCAGCACAAGATGCTTCAGCAGCTTTCATTATAGCTTCTTTATTTATAACATTTACACCCATTTCTTCTAAGGATACTGGTAATCCTACATTCTTCATAAAGCTTAAAGCTTCTCTTATTTCTTCTTCAGGAGCATCTTCAAGAACTAGTTGAACTAGAGTACCAAAAGCAACCTTTTCTCCATGAGATGCATGGTGTAATTCTGTAAGAACAGTAAGTCCATTACTTATAGCATGAGCAGCAGCTAATCCTGAGCTTTCAGCACCAACTCCACTTAAATATATATTTGCTTCAATTATATTCTCAAGTGCCTTAGTTAAAACACCTTTCTCATTTGAAAGTTTTGCTTTTAACCCATCTTCAAGAAGAGTCTTATGACAAAGTTCTGCAAGAGCTAACGCTGCTTTTGTTATTTTAGTACCTACTAAATTATTAGCGTCAGCTTTATAGCATGCTCTTGCCTCATAATAAGTAGCAAAGGCATCTCCCATACCAGCTGCTAAAAATTTCACTGGAGCTTTTACAATTATATCTGTGTCAACTATAACTATATCAGGATTTTCCGGTAAAAATAAATATTCACTGAATTCTCCTTTTTCTGTGTATATAACAGAAAGTGCAGTACATGGAGCATCACAAGAAGCCAAAGTTGGAATTATAACCACTGGAAGCTTTGTATAGTATCCAATTGCTTTTACTGTATCTAGAGTTTTTCCTCCTCCTATGGCAATTACTGCATCACTTTTCTTTACTTTTGCAATTTCTATTAATCTGTCAATTTCCTTTTTTGTACATTCCCCATTGAACTTTTCAAATATTACCTCTGATTCACTTCCTTCAAATCCTTTTCCGATTTTTTTCACTGCATCTTCAAGAACAAAAGGATCTGCTACTACAAGAAAAGAGTTTCCCAAACTCCCTACATATCTTTCCAATTCCGTAAGTACACCTGAACCTTGTACATACTTTCTTGGTGAGTAAATTGATTTTACCATAACTTTCCCTCCACTTTTTATAATTTTATATATTGTATTACAAGTTAATTTTAGCATCAGCAAAAAGTATATGCAATATATTTAGACAAAAAAATCACATTTTCTCAACAAAAATAATACATTCCAACAAAATATTGACATTTTTTTAACAATCTTTTTGATTGTTATATTGCAGCACCAAAGAATTAAATACATTTTATTACATATAATTTAAAAATATCAAAATACTATTTTAACAAAAAAAGAGCCAATCCTCAAATTCAGTGAATAATCATTTCCTTTGGGAACAGCCCACATACAAAACAATATTTAGTTAATAATTATAATATAACACACCAGTTCATTAACTTATAATTACAAATCATCATAAATTAAAATGTGGTAAATCATTAACATAGACATAAACTACTTTGATATATAAAGTATTTCTAAAAAGTTTTTTTAACAAACATTTAATTATGAAATTAACATGTATGATAAAACTTATACAATTTAAGAGTTCTTCTTATTTAGTGACTGCTCTAATGTATGCCAAGCTAAAACCGCACATTTAACCCTTGCTGGCATATTTGATATGTTTTTAAGAGCTAAAGCATCTTCTAATATTTCCAATTCCTTTTCATCAGTTATTTCTCTCTTTATCATACCCAAGAAAGTTTCTATAATATGCTTTGCCTCTTCAACAGTTTTTCCTTTTATAAGATCTATCATTATAGATGTAGATGCCTGAGATATGGCACAGCCTATACCTGTAAAACCAGCGTCTTCAATTATATTATTCTCTATTTTTAATTCCAGCTGGATTTCATCTCCGCAGCTTGGATTATGACCCTGCTCAATTACATCTGCCCCTTCAACATGTCTTTTATTATGATGTGAAGCATTATGTTCAGTTATAATCTCAGAATATATACTATTAAGATCCATAGCCTAACCACTTCCTTGTATTTTTTAACCCTTCCGCTAAAGCGTCCACGTCTTCTTTTGTATTATACAGATAAAAACTTGCTCTGCAAGTGGCATTTACTCCCATATATTTCATAAGCGGGTGGGCACAATGATGCCCTGCTCTAATGGCAACACCAGAGGCATCTAATATAGAAGATACATCATGCGGATGCACATCCTTCACATTGAAAGAAATCACGCCAGCTTTTTTATTTATATCCTTTGTACCATATACAGTTATATAAGGTATCTCACTTAATCTCTCTAAAGCATAGCTTACCAATGCCTTTTCTATACTATTTACATTATCCATTTCCACATTTTCAAGATATTTTATAGCCGCAGTAATACCAATAGCTCCTCCTACATTTTGAGTACCACCTTCAAATTTATATGGAATTTCTGCAAAAGTAGCTTCCTGCTCCCACACATATTCTATCATATCCCCTCCAAATATGAAGGGCGGCATTTTCTCAAGTAATTCTTCTTTTCCATAAACCACACCAATTCCCATAGGAGATAACATTTTATGTCCAGAAAACACTATAAAATCTGCATCCATCTCTCTTACATTAACTTTCATATGAGGTATACTCTGTGATCCATCTATTATAGCAATAGCTCCAACACTGTGAGCTTTTTTAATAATATCTTTTACAGGATTAACAGTACCCAAAACATTTGATACTTGAGTAACAGAAACTATTTTGGTCTTTTCTGTTATTTTACTTTCAACCTCTTCTTTTGAAATTACTCCTTCTTCATCTAAATACAAATATTTAAGCACTGCCCCTTTAGCCTTAGCCACTTGCTGCCAAGGAACCAAATTAGAATGATGCTCAGCTATAGAAATAACTATTTCATCACCAGCATTTATAAAGTTCATCCCATAGGAATAAGCTATAAGATTAAAGCCCTCTGTAGCATTCTTAGTAAATACTATTTCTTTAGCTTTTTCTGCTCCTATAAATTTTTTTATAACTTCCCTTGTATTCTCATAGATCTCAGTTGCCTTTACACTAAGATAATAGGCGCCTCTATGAGGATTAGCATTAAATTGTTTATAATATTCATCTACTGCATTCATTACTGATACCGGCTTTTGAGTGGTAGCAGCACTATCCAGATAAGCTAAACGGTGTCCATTAATTGTCTGATTTAAAACCGGGAAATCCGCAACATATTTATTAGTCATCTGTAAGTTTCCTCCTAACACTCTCTGAAATTTCATTTTTAACCTTCTCTAAAGGAATTCTATTTAAAATTGGATTAAAGGCTGCTTCTATTATAAGCTTTTTCGCCTCTTTTTCACTAAGCCCTCTGCTCATAAGATAAAAAAGCTTATTTTCATCTATCTTACCAGCACTAGCAGCATGCTGTCCCTCTACATCATCTTCAGTACATAGAAGTATTGGAACTGATCTGTTTCTTACATTAGGACTTAACAACACTGCATATTCTTCTTCTTGTCCTTTAGACTTTGATGAACCCTTTTTAAAATCTAAAGTACCCCTGAATATTTTATTACTCTTATCTAGAAGAGCACCTCTTGTTTCTATGGAACTCCTCGTCTCTTTTCCATAGTGATTTATCAGATAGTTTATGTCTATATTTCTCTCCTTGTCTCCTAGATAAATAGAATATAAATTTGTTGAACTTCTATAACCTTTTAAATCTGCTTTATAATTAGTAATACTGTGTATTCCACCTAATTCAACGGATACATAATTTATTGTAGCATCCTCTTCCAGTTCCGCTGCATTTGCATCAAGATGAATAGATGAATCTGAAATATTTTGTATTTTTATAAGATTTATAATTGAACCTTTTTTCCCATATATTCTCGTAAGCCCATTATGAAAATACTTTTCATTACTATTGGAATCATATTTAAATACTACTGTAATTTCACTATTTTCTTCTGCAATTATTACATTATCATCTATAACTACAGGACTTTCTTTATCCATAGAATATTCTATAAATATTGGTTCTAAGTTTTTTTTATCTTCATAAGTCTGTATAAATACCCCTGTATTATAGTGATTTTTTACCTGATCCGTTGCTTCTTTGCTTATACCCTCATAATTTAAACCATCAAATATTCTAAGATTAGTATTATCTTTATTGACGTGTATAACTTTTAGTGCTTCTTCGCATGTATCCTGCAGTATACCTTTATTGTATGGTTTTATTTCGGGAATTTTGCTATCTATAGATAAATCATTTACCCCAAGCCATCTCCAAGTCCTTACAGGAATTTTATTTATATTTTTTAAGATTCTATCACTCACTATTCTCACCGCCTACCCAATACTTCCTTCTAGTTCTAAGTTTATTAAATTATTCATTTCCACTGCGTACTCTAAAGGCAATTCTTTTGCAATTGGTTCAGCAAACCCTCTTACTATCATAGCTTTAGCTTCTTCTTCACTTATACCTCTTGACATAAGATAAAATATAGCTTCATCGCTTATTCTTCCTATTTTTGCCTCATGTCCAATATCCACCTCATCATTTAATATATCAAGTACAGGTAATGTATCTGAACGGGAAATATCATCTAACATAAGTGATTCACAGGATACTGATGCTTTTGTATGATGAGCATTTGGTGTAATCTTCACCGCACCTCTATATATAGCAACACCACCACTTTTAGATATAGATTTTGTATTTATAGCAGAAGATGTATATGGAGCTGCATGAACTACTTTAGCTCCGGTATCCAAATGCTGTCCTTTTCCTGCAAAAGTTATTCCTGTAAATTCTGCTTTTGCTCCTTCTCCTTTTAATATACTCATAGGATAAAGCATGGAAATCTTAGATCCAAAAGAACCTGATACCCATTCTATAGTACCATTCTTCTCAACAACTGCTCTCTTTGTATTTAGATTAAGCATATTCCTTGACCAGTTCTCTATAGTTGAATATCTTAAGGTAGCTCCTTCTTTAACATAAAGTTCAACACATCCAGCATGCAAATTGGTTACATTATACTTTGGAGCTGAACAGCCTTCTATAAAATGAAGTCTAGCACCTTTTTCCACTATTATCAGCGTGTGCTCAAATTGTCCTGCACCTGGCGAATTAAGTCTAAAATAAGATTGAAGCGGTATTTCCACATCTACTCCTTCTGGTACATACACAAAAGAGCCGCCAGACCAGACTGCTCCGTGCAGGGCTACAAATTTATGATCGTTTGGTGGAACAAGCTTCATAAAGTATTCCTTAACTATATCTTCATATTCTCTAAGGGCAGTTTCCATATCAGTATATACAATACCTTGTTTAACTAACTCTTCTTTTATACTATGGTAAACTACTTCTGAGTCATACTGTGCCCCAACTCCCGCTAAGGATTCCCTTTCAGCTTTTGGTATTCCCAATTTTTCAAAAGTATCCTTTATATCTTCTGGTACTTCATTCCAGTTACCTTTCATTTGGGTATTTGGCTTAACATATGTAACTATATTATCCATATCCAACTCATCTAATGATGGTCCCCAGGTTGGCAACTCCATATTGTTATATATTTCTAATGATTTAAGTCTGAAATCTCTCATCCATTCTGGATCATTTTTTTCCTTGGATATATTAAGTATTATTTCTTTAGTTAATCCTTTATCAGCCTTATAACTATATATATCTTTATTTTTTATATCATAAAAACCCCTGTCTAAATCCTCAATAAAAGTCTTTTTCCTTTCCATGAGACTCATCTCCTTATAACATATCTCTTTTATTTACAACTTTCCATTGAGATATATAATTCTTAACTTAAAGCTGCTTCTTTAAATTCTGCAAATCCATTATTATTTATTTCATCTATTAAAGATGCATCTCCTGTTTTGACAACTTTACCCTTTAAAATAACATGAACAAAATCTGGTTTTAAATCCTCTAGTATTTTACTGTTATGAGTTATTATCACTATAGCATTATTTTCATTCTTAAATTTATTTACTCCCTTTGAAACTATTTTAACTGCATCTACATCAAGACCTGAATCTGTCTCATCAAGTATTGCTAATTTAGGATTTATCATCATCATTTGAATTATTTCATTTTTTTTCTTCTCTCCTCCAGAAAACCCAACATTTAAATATCTAGAGGCATAACTTTCATCAAATTGCAATATTTCCAGTTTTTCTTTAAGTTCTTTTCTAAAAGCCATAAGTTTAATTGGCTTTCCCGTAATAGAAGTTCTAGAACTTCTTAGAAGCCCTTCTACAGTTATACCTGGAACTTCTTCCGGTGTCTGAAAAGATAAAAATATTCCTTTTTTTGCTCTTTCATCTGTTTTTAAATCATTAATTTTTTCATTTTCAAAAATAATATCTCCACTTGTAATCTTGTATTTAGGATGGCCCATTATTACATTTACCAAAGTTGACTTTCCAGCTCCATTAGGACCCATTATTACATGAACCTCTCCCTTGTTTACAGATAAATTAAGACCTTTTAATATCTCAGTTCCATCTGCTTCAACATGAATATCTTTTATATCTAAAAGTCTATCTCCCATATTATTCTCTCCTAAAATAAAGTTTTAATCCCGAGTGTTTAACTCTGATTTATAATTATTGTATATCTAAGATTATTATTTGTCAATAATAATTATCTATTATTTGCAATAAATAATAGATAATTATATAAAAAAGCGCTTTTATTTTTAAAATTTTAAAAATAAAAGCCCTTAAATTTTGACAATATAAGAATGAAAATATTTACTATATAAAAAAAGATTATATTTAAATATAAAAATGAGCTATTCTTTAAGTTCTTTAACTATATTGGGTACCCTTTCTCCTATTAGTGCTTTTACCATATTTTCTGAACTGAGTTTTGCCATACTATTACGCGTTTCAAAGGTAGCTGACCCAAGATGCGGAAGAATAACTACATTATTCAAATTGATAAGTTCATTATTAATATCAATAGGTTCCTTTTCATATACATCTAATCCAGCAGCTCTTATCTGTCCAGACTTCAAAGCTTCAATTAATGCCTTTTCATCTACAGTTTGACCTCTGGATGCATTAATAAATATTGCAGTTTCTTTCATCACTCTAAATTCATCAGCTCCCATAAGTCTATAAGTTTCTCTTGTAAGAGGCGTCATCAAAACTACAAAGTCTGATCTTTTTAAAAGTTCTTGTAAATCCAAATATTTTACTCCTAAATTTTCCTCAGTTTCTAATTTCCTACTCCTATTATGATAAAATACATTCATATCAAAACCAAATTTAGCCCTTTTAGCAATAGCTTCTCCGATTCTCCCCATACCTATTATGCCTAGTGTCTTACCATATACATCAATTCCATAATAACTTTCATCATATTGAGATTTCCATTTACCTTCTCTTAGATATTTATCACATTCCACAATTCTACGAGCTGAAGATAGCATAAGTCCAAACACTAAATCTGCCACACTATTATCAAGTACTTCAGGAGTGTTGGTACCAATTATATTCCTTGATTTCATAATATCTAAATCAAAATTATCATAACCAACAGACATATTACTTACAACCTTTAAATTAGGTGCTCTATCTAAAAATTCCTTGTCAATTTTTATTGAAGTTAGTATTACTCCATTTTTATCTTCTATCTTCTCTAAAAGTTCTTCTCTTGAAATTTCTCCTTCGCCTTCCCACACTTCACATTCACAATAATTTTCAATATAGCTAATTACTTCCTTTGAAAAATGTTTTGCCACATATACTCTAGGTTTCATAACACTTTCTCCTCCTAAAACATTTATATATGAAAACAATTATTATACTTGTTTAATACTCATTAATAATAATTTTAAATAATATTCTTATTTTTATCAATACTTCTTGCTATTTAATAAATTTATCTACTTTACACTATAGGAAACACAATATCTTATTAAAAGTTCATAAAGCAGCTCATTCCTATATATAATAATTCATGTAATTTATAAAAAGTATAACCTTTAAATATGATCGATCTATTAATATGATCGATCTATTAATATGAAAAGGACTAGTACGTAAAAATAAATACTAGTCCATAATAATTTTATGTATTTTAATTTATAATATATTCCCTTATCAAATCGTAATCACCCTTTAAAGCTATTACAAGAGCAATAATATATAATCTTCCTCTTTCTATTTTCTTTCTATGTATTAGCATATTTCCCTGAATTTCTTTTATAGGCAATCTCTTTGTAATTATCAATCTATTTAGTATTTTTGAATCCATTATAATAAATTGAGCTATCTCTTTATAAACTTTTTTAAGTCTATCTTGTTTAGGGCATGTCCTTAGTAAATCCGCAAACTCTATGTCCCACTTTTTTAATTCTTTTTTGTACTCTGATATTTCTAATCTTCTAAGCTCATTTTCTTTTTCATATTCATATTTTTTTATAGATTCATCATCCATGACACTATTTTCAGATTTATCATCAGATTGAGTAACTATAGGTAACCAAATTTTATCTTTCATTTTTTCATTTTTTCTATAATGATCTATACTTCTAAGGCTAATAACATGTTTAGCAAAAGATAAAAACTTTCCTTTTTTCTTATCATAGGCTTCAACTGCTTCTTTAAAAGCCATCATTCCAATGGTAAGTTCATCATCGCATCCATATTGTAAAAATTTGCCTTTTTTCTTGTATAAAATATTTGCTATAAATGGCTTATATACCTCAATTAATTTATTTAATTCTTTTTGATCTATTTTAGCCTTTTCAACTCTATCCTCAAGTGATCTTTTTAAAAACATTTTTTCACCTCACTAAAAAACATCTTATATTCATTCGATATAAAAGCTATGATTTTTGAGGTTTTTTAGATTTAATTTAATTTAAAATTTAATTTAATTTAAAAAATTATTATATTTTTTCTAATTGCTATAAATAAGTTAAAAATTATAAATATACAAGTATACTAAGTTATTTTTAAAGCAGGTGTAAACAAGTAATTAATTCCAATTTAATATAAAAATATTTATTTTTTAATTATATTTTTATATTAAGCAAAATGTATAAGTTGTAAAAAATTATTAAAAGTGATATTATTATATAATGATTTAATTGTCATTATACTTTGGAGGTGTTATATATCAATAAAAATTTAATTTTGAACGAAAATATTAAAAACAGGGAAATAAGATTATCCGGAGAGGATAGTCGTATAATCAGAACAGATGAAGCTCTTAAAATGGCCAAAGAAAGAGATTTAGATTTAGTTATGGTTTCCCCCAATGCAAAACCACCTGTATGCAAAATTATGGACTATAGCAAATATCTATATGAGCAATCTAAGAAATTAAAATTAGCTAAAAAGAATCAAAAGGTCGTAGTTCTAAAAGAAGTGAGATTAAGCCCTACCATCGAAGATCATGATATAAATATAAAAGCCAATAATGCTAAAAAATTTTTATCAAATGGTGACAAAGTTAAAGTTTCTATAAGATTTAGAGGTAGACAAAACAACAACACTCAAATGGGTAAAAAAGTTTTAGAGGCATTTGTAGATAAAATAGGTGAATTAGGCACAATTGAAAAAGCTCCTCAATTAGAAGGTCGAAATATGTTTATGATATTAGGCCCTAAAAAATAGATCCATTGCATATTCATAGATTATAAAATTTTAATATTTTCATTAAAAAGCTTTATTTGATAAAAGAAGTTTTGTCAAAATATAATCTATGATATCATTGGCAACCATATATATTTTTGATATTAATCCATTATTATGGTATACTTTTAAGTACGATAGTAAATACTATTAAAAATTAAAATTTATTATATTATTATAATAAAACTATAACCATAATTTTTTAATTATATATACAAATTGTTTTACCACCTTCTTAAGGTGGTTTTGGTTTTTTAATACAATAAAAAGGAGATATATTATGTATAAGAAAAACTACAAATTAAAAAAGACTATTTCAATGAAGCAATTCATATCTGAATTTGGAGAAAACTTTTCTGATCACATAAAAAAAAGATTGATGGAACTGGATTTAAGATGTGTATTGACACGAGAAAATGATGAAAACATATTAGATTTAAAACATGTAGAACATACTAAGTTTGACTGCAAATGCAACAATTCAAAAAACGAAAAAAAAGAATATGCTTATGGAGAATTTGTAGTAGTAGATGGTATATTGTACTTTTCAGAAAAATGCGCAGAAAATTCTGCTGTTATGCAATCCCCCATCGTAAATACTGTTTATACTTCTTTAAGCAATGACAATTCTATACTATTTCAAGACACTTCACTAAAAAAAGTAGACGATAATAATATTGATTACGTTATTGATACTCTTCTAACCGTATATCCTAATGTATCACAAAGGTATATTGATATTTTAAAACACATGACTTCTTACTAAACTAAAAATATATATTTTTTAGTTTAGTTATAAATCTAAATAACCAAATAGCCTAATTCAATTATTTTATGTAAGATAAATTATATATAGTTAGTTTTCAAATAAATAACAGGTTAGTATATCATATTTGCATACATATGATAAAAATATCTTACTTGTTATTTATTTTAATACATATAATCTATCCTTTATGAAATACCTTCATAACTAAAGCAAGTAATCCCGAAGTAATAAGCGGACCTACAGGAACTCCTCCTAAGAAAGCAGCTGCTGCTATTGAACCTAAAATAAGTGCTGGCATCACGTCCCCATGCCCTTGAACGGTTAGATACTTTAATCCCAACCCACTTAGATAAGTGGTAAAAAAAGATAGCAAAAGCGCAGTTATCCCTACTACAGATATAAGATTTCCCTTTATGTTAATAAAGCTTATACTTCCATTGGCAATTGGAATAAGTATAGTTGCTATAAGTATAACTAATGCCCAAAATATGCCCTTACTATCTAGGACTGGCAAAATATATTTCTGAATATTTAAAAGCTTAAGGATTAAAAGAAAGGCAACCGCAACTGATACAGAATTAGCTTTCCCTATTATTGATATAGCTAATATAATAACTAATATAATATTGGCTTCCAAAATTATCATCTCCAAAAATAAATTTCATACTAAAATTAATATTCATATTAACATTGATATATACATATTCTGTACATTTTTCTAACATTACCTTCACACATATGTTTTTCTATGATAAAATTTCTGTCATAAGTTTAATTATTATTATATATATATTTGTAAAATGAGGTATTACATATGAATAACAAAATTTTAATTATTGAAGATGATATATCTATTAGTGAAATGGTAAAGAATTATTTAAAAAAGGAAGGATTTATAGCAACAACTGCTTGTAATGGCGAAGATGGAATTGCTGTATTTTTAAAGGACAATTTTGATTTAATTGTTCTTGATTTAATGATGCCAAAATTAGACGGCATAGAAACTATAAAAATAATTAGAGAAAAAAGTTCAGTGCCTATTTTAATTATGTCTGCAAAGGATAGCGATGTAGATAAAGCTATAGGTCTAGGTTTTGGAGCTGATGATTATATTACTAAGCCTTTTTCTATGATTGAAATTTCTGCAAGAATTAAAGCAGCTATTAGAAGATCAACAAAATATTCTAATAATAAGCAAGAAATACAAATCATTAAAATTGGAAACCTTACCGTTGATTTAAATAATTTTTTAGTCAGTAAAAATGGTCAAACTATACAACTTACTTCAAAAGAATTTGATATTCTAAAATTATTCATTAAAAATCCTAATAGAGTGTTTACCAAGGCTCAAATCTACAATTTAATTTGGGAAGATGATTACTTTGGAGATGAGAATGTAATTAATGTACATATGCGAAGATTAAGAGAAAAGATAGAGGATAATCCATCAAAGCCTCAATATATAAAGACCTTGTGGGGAATAGGCTACAAACTGGAGGTAAATTAAGATGACCATTTTATTATTCATAGTTATTTTCGTCTTAATTTGTATAATACTTTTTCAATACAAGCTTCAAAATAAACGAACTAAAAATTTACAATACATTCAAAGCAAGCTGCAAAAAATTATTCTTCATGGTGCTGATGAAAAACTTTTAGTTGTTACTGATGAAAATGAACTAAAGGGATTATTAGTAGAAATCAATAATCTTTTAGATTACAACCAAAAGATACTGTCAGACTACAGAAAAAAAGAAATAGCTATGAGAAAAATGCTTTCAAATATTTCCCACGATTTGAAAACTCCTCTTACTGTTGTATTAGGATATATAGAAACTATAAAGTTGGACAAGGCTATTGAAAATAAGGAAAAAGATATATTGCTTTCTAAAGTACACGATAAAACTCTTGAAATAATTGAACTTATGAATAAATTTTTTGATCTGGCAAAACTGGAATCAGGAGATAAGGATATTGGTATCACCAGAATTAATATGAACCTTAATTATTCACAGATGTAATAAAACTATGCGAAGTATGGCATTATATCTAAATTTGCTTTAATCTTAAATTTCACTTAAAAAATGATAAAAAACTATAGAAAAAAAGCCTCAAATTTGTTATCG